>WNGL01000035.1_pt1 | contig 317441 bp, 262 predicted proteins | sample 5400591 | NCBI WGS metagenome assembly WNGL01 (sample SAMN13153377, study PRJNA577476) | soil metagenome | isolation source: 80 cm soil or saprolite under Garry oak tree replicate 1 | place: USA:California | collected 2016-06-15 | reverse complement strand
CAAAATTTGGCCTCGCCGCCAGCATCAGTCTCAATCTCGGCATCCTCAACCTCATGCCGTTCCCGATCCTCGACGGCGGATTGATCCTGCTGCTGCTCATCGAGAGCACCATCCGGCGCGATATCAGCATCATCGTGAAGGAACGCATCTACCAAGCGGCTTTTGTTGTGCTGGTAGCGTTCTTCGCCTTCATCATGTACAACGATGTCTCCAAGCAACTGTCGATCTTCTCGCACCTAAAGCCGTAAAACAGGGATCAGGAGTTAGGGATCAGGTATCAGGAATTAACGATCATGGAATCGGTTCACGCTGATCCCTGTTCCCTGAACGCTAACCCTGACTCCTGTAAGAGAAAGAGAGTTCGTTCGATGCCGGTGAATACACATCAGGTCAGGGTGCGCTACGCGGAAACTGACCAGATGGGCATCGTCTACTACGCCAACTACCTGGTGTGGTTTGAACTTGGCCGCGTGGAGCTGCTGCGTTCGCTCGGCCTTGCCTATAGCCAGTTGGAGAAGGAGCACGAGTGCATTCTGCCGGTGGTTGAGGCCACCTGCCGCTATCGCGCACCCGCCCGGTATGACGACGAAATCCTGATTGAAACACTGCCCGCTTTGCTGCGCGGATCTGTGATCAAATTCGCTTATCGCATCCTTCGCAAGACAGCAGATGGCGCCGAGCCGACGCTCTTGGCCGAGGGTGAAACAGTCCATGTGGTCTGTGACGATCAGTTGAACAAGAAGCCCTTGCCAGAGCACTATGCGGCCGCGCTGCGGAAATCGATGGCTTAGGGTAATCAAGTCTCGATTTACCAATCAAGTTACTAAATCAACGGGTGCTACTGGACCATGAAAATAAACTTCCCGAATGCTGCGATGGTGGATTTGGCTTGCAAGAAATTCGATGAGGACTGCCGCATTGTTGAGGAAACCCTCACAGACCTTTTCGCGCGGTTTCCGGCAAACACCGATATTCATCAAGTCCTGCTCAAGGTTGTAACTCTCAATGCTCTCTACTCCACCCAGATACCCACCTATTCCAGGACTATTCCCAACGTCGAAGATATTGCTCTGCATATTTGCGGAAACGGAAATGAGATTGACGCTAAGCTGACCGAAGGCTCCCCTGAGGTCGTCGGTAAGATTGCGATAATTGTGAAGGATAAACAGAAGCGCAACAATTATTCATTCGCCACCAAATATTGCAATTGGCACAACCCTCAGCAGTATCCAATCTGGGATTCGAGGATCGATAGGTATCTTTGGCTGCTTCAAAAGCAAGAGCACTTCGCAGACCGCTTCACATCGAACTCAGATCTCTGGGATTACTCGAAGTTCCGCAGTATCATGGACGATTTTCTCGCGCGTTGTGAATTCAGCCCAACGAGCTATAAGAGGATCGACAAATTTCTATGGATGACTGGCCAGCCGGATTTCACCAGCCAGATACTGGCGGACTAGTCATCCTCTGACATTTGTTGGATCGTTGACTCAGCTTTCCTCTTAGTTTCCTGCTCTCTTCATGTTCTTTCGCGAATTGCATTCCACACAAGCCGTCAACAGGTTCTCCTCGCTATCGTCCCCGCCCTCCGCGATCGCCTTCACGTAGTCCAGCGTCGCCGTAAACCGCGTCAGCTGCTTCCCGCAATGGCGGCAGACATACCCATCGCGCTCAAAAACCTTGCTCCGTGATTCGCGTTGCGGATCCCCGCTCGCAGTCGGAAACAGCTTCGACTCCTCTGCCAGCCGTTCTGCGCGAAACTTCCGGCATGCCTCGATCTCGTCCGGAATCAGAACCTGGTACAGCGTGCCCTGGCGATTCGGCTCGCCCAGTTTCCTGATCGCTCCAATTTCCTCCAGCGCGCGCAGCGTGTCCTGCACCTTACCCAGAGAAATATTGTTTTCCGCCGCATTCGTATAAGAGGACTTGACCACTGCTCTGCGCAGGCTGCTTCTGCTCACGCGAATCTGCGGATTGCCATCTTTGGCAATCGAATGCCGAAACAGAAACCAGTAAAACGCGGCATCGTAGGCCGTAAGAATCGGCTGCAAGTCGTCCACAATCTCCTGAATGATGACTGGCAGCTCCAGTGCCGAGAACCCGGCGTCTCCCTGCGGCACACCCGCCGCTGCCACTTCGAGCTCGCTCAGAAGCTGGCGTATCTTTTCAATGCGCGCGTCCATGTTGCAGAGAATTCTACGCCCCTGCGCCAAGCGTGCAGTCTCATGGCTGCTCAAAGGCAGCGTGCTTGAGCTTCTCGTCGCCGTTCCTTGTCATGTCATCGTGCGACGCCGAGGTGAGTGCTGTGCGCCGGCCGCCACAGGTTTAGGCATCGAAGTCGGCCTCGCGGTCATGTTGCTGTCTTTCGGCCCCAGCGTGCTCCTCCTCTACAAAAAGCGCATCGACACCCTTTCAACCCGCCACAAGAACGGCACCGTTCTTACTTAGAACGAACAACCAGACGATTCAAATCGATCCCGCATCTAACCGTCACAAGAGTGAAAGAGTCAGTTATCGTGTAGGCCGGTTGGATGACCTTCCCGAACCGCTCTGCCGCGTCTTCGAGAGACAGCAATGATCGACCAATCTACAAGGTTTCGGGTCGCCACCTACAACATTCACAAGTGTCGTGGCATGGACCGCAAAACCTCGCCGGAACGCATCGTCTCCGTCATTCGAGAATTCGAGGCTGACATACTTTGCCTTCAAGAGGTCGTCAACGCGCCAGGCGGTTCCCCCATCTACGACCAGGCTGGAGAGATCGCCCGTGCCCTGCCGGAATACGCCTGGGCCTTCGGAGCCAATCGACCTCTCCGTGGCGGAACCTATGGCAACATGACCCTCACGCGCCTCGGTTTGCGTGATTGGAAAAACCACCATCTTACAAAACGGATCCGCGAACAGCGAGGTGTGCTCCAGACAGCCGTTGAACTCCCGACCGATGAAACCTTGCATGTCTTCAACGTCCACCTCGGCACAGGCTTCATGGAAAGACGCCATCAAGCCAAGCGCCTTCTGGGGCCGGCGATCCTCGCTCAGCCGGAAATGACCGGCCCGCGCCTCATAGCCGGAGACTTCAACGAATGGACCCGGGGGTTGACGACCCGGCTTCTTCGTAAAGACTTCCACAGTTTTCGTCCCCGGCACGCCTTGCGCTACCCACGCACCTACCCGGGGCTGCTGCCGTTGCTGAGCCTGGACCACTTTTATTACGAGCCTCCACTTCAGCTTGTGAAGTCCCGCCTGTGGCGAACCCGCCTCGCGCTCATCGCGTCAGATCATCTTCCGTTGGTAGCAGACTTCCGCGCCGGAGAACCCGAAGCCAATCCCGCTGCCAACGATTGACCCACTACCAAACTTTGGGTTTAGTGTCATCAACTTAAGGCGCGGCATACAATCATTTGTGCTTTACGATGAATACTTCCGATTCGTAAGCTCGAGCGAATCCAGATAAGTTATGCGGCTGCCAACCCCATCCCTGCCTCCTGGCGTGCCAGACCCAACGCGGCTGCGCAGGTTGCTGTTCATTCAACGGGCATTCCTCGCGCTCGTGGGGTTCATTTCCATTACCGCCCTCTCTGCTTGGATGTTTCCGCAAATCGGTGCCTATCTGCCAGGTATCGTGACTCGGCTGAGCGTGCCCATGGCTTTGACCGTCATCTTTTGCGCTCTCAGCCTGGTGATGTCGGAGCCTGGAAACCCGCCGGCGGTCCTTCGCCTGAGTCGCTATGTCGCCCTGGTCGCCGCAATCATCGCCGTAGCGGTTCTCGTGAATGCCTTCCTCGGCGGAGACCAGGGGGATTCAATCGCCGGCAGGCTATCGGCCGCCGCATTTATTTTCCTCGCCGTCGTCATAATCCTTGTTGAGAGCGGCGCTCCCTATCTGCGCAGTCCCGGAGATTCCCTTGTCTCCTGCCTGTGTCTGCTCACCATTGTCATGATCTCTCAGGACCTGTTCGGTGCGCTGGGACTCTTCGGCCTGGCAGCCACCGATCTGATCTCACCCCAGGTCCTATCCTGCATGGTGTTGCTGACCGCCGTCGTGCTGCTCCGCCAGGTCGAACATGGAGTGCTCTCAATCTTTGTCGGAACGGGCATCGGTAGCAGAATAGCTCGAGGGTTTGCGCCCGTTCTTCTGCTCTGGCCGTTCTTGCACGAGATCGGCGAATCCCAGATTGTCTCTCATCAATGGATCCCCGCGCACTTCGCGCCATCCATCCTGACCTCGGTGGCAGCCGCGGTTTCTTTGATCCTCCTGTTGTTCATTGTCTGGCGCATCAATGGGATGGAGAAGGAAATCCACGACCTCACTCTGCGCGATGAGTTGACCGGCCTTTACAACATGAGAGGCTTTTACCTCCTCGGAGAACAGACCCTGCGCCTCGCCCAGCGCGCACAGTTGCCTTTCTCGGTCCTATTTCTCGACCTGGACGGACTGAAGCAAGTCAACGATCAGCTCGGTCACAACACAGGATCGGCATATCTCGTTGAGACCGGAGATCTAATGTTCGCCAACTTTCGCGAGGCGGATGTGAAAGGGCGATTTGGTGGCGACGAGTTCGTAGTCGCTGGGCAATTCAGCAGGGTCGGAATCGAGATTGCTGCGCAGCGTCTCAAGAACACCGCTGCGGAAATAAGCTTGACCGCTGGCCGAAAATTTCCGCTGAGCTTCAGCATCGGCTATGTCACCTCTGAACATTACTCAACGGAAACACTTGCGGAGCTCGTGACCCGGGCAGACCAGGCAATGTATGAAGACAAGCGAAGCAAGAAAGTTCCCCGCAACAAGCCCGGAGTATCCGCCCTGCGCCGTTAACCGTGCTTCTGTTTCCATGATCCCCGACGCAAGCGCTTTCGCCCGAATTCTTCAGGCCACCACCACCGCCATTGCGAATCCGTCGTATCCTTTCGCTCCGACCGTCTGCAACACTGTTGCGCTCAAGCGCGGCTCCGCAGCTACCAACTCCGTGAATTGCCGCACGCCCTGTATGTTGACGTCCGCGGAATCTGCGTCAACCACATTGCCATCCCGCACCACATTGTCAGCGACGATCACCGTCCCGGCCCGCGACAGTTTCAGCGCCCACTCTAGGTATTCCGGATAGCCTGATTTGTCGGCATCGATAAAAATCAAATCGAATGGCCCAGCCCCCTCCGCCTCAAGTGCCTTCAGGGTGTCGACGGCCCTCCCCACGCGAAGATCCACTCGATTCATCATCCCGGCTCGCTGCAGATTCGCACTCGCCACCTCGGCATGAAGCGGTTCCAGTTCCAATGTGACCAGTTGCCCGCCCTCGGGCAGCGCGCGAGCCAGCCAGATCGTGCTGTACCCGCCCAGCGTCCCAAGCTCCAGAATCTTCCGCGCACCCGAGATCCGCGCCAGCAGCTCGAGGAACTTGCCTTGCAGCGGCGTCACGTCAATAGCCGGCAGATTTGCCTTTCTGTTTTCCTCAAGGGCCGCGTCGAGAGCCGCGTCGCTCTTCATCAGCAGGTCGGAGAAATATCGGTCTACCTCCGACCACACTTTCTGCGTTTCGTCCGCCACCTGACCTCCTTCTCTGCTTGCTTCAAAATTGTCAAAAGGGGAAGACCGTCGGCGCGAATGGCCGTGAAAAGTGCGTTGTTATCAGCACCTTTCTACTCGCCCTCAACTACTCGCTTTTGGCATTGATTGGAAAGCGGCGATACGATCCAGGTGCTACTTGTCTCGCGCGACCACAAAATCCGGCACCCAGAGCAGCGCCCTTTTGAAGTCCGAATCGGGCAGGGAAGCCAGCGCCTGTCGCGATTGCTCGGCGTACCGGTCGGCTGCGGCCATTGCATACTCAACCGATCCATTCCGTGCCAGGATGCCCCGAATCTGCTCGCGGCTCACGTACTCAAAGCTGCGATCATCCAACACCCGCTGAATCGTCTGCCGCTCCTTCGCCGTACCGTGGTCGATCGAGTGAATAACCGCGAGCGTAGCCTTTCCCTCGCGCAGATCGCTGGCCACCGGCTTCCCAAGCACCTCTTCTGTTGCCGTAAGGTCGAGCACGTCATCGACAATCTGGAACGACAGCCCGACGGCCCGTCCATAGGCGGCAAGGTTCGCCTCTTGTTGCTCCGTTGCGCCCGCCAGCACCGCCCCAAGCCGCATCGAAACCGCAAAAAGGCAGGCGGTCTTGCGGTAAATCAGGTCGTAATACTCGGCTTCCGAGACAGCCTTACCCAGCTTTTGAATCTGTAGCAGCTCGCCTTCGACCATCTGCTGCGTAAGACCGATCAGCAGGTCGAGTACGCGCAGGTTCTTCTCTTCGAGCGCGACCTTGAAGGCCTGCATATAGAGCCAGTCTCCCGCCAGCACGCACTTCTCATTACCCCATGTCGTATTGGGCGAGGGCCGCCCACGGCGCGTCTGCGCTCCATCGATAATGTCGTCGTGCACCAGCGTCGCGGTGTGCACCATCTCCACCACAGCGCCCAGCCGGATGGCCCCAAGCCCTGAATAATCAAGGAGATGCGCGGCCAGCAGCAGCAGGGAAGGGCGAATGCGCTTGCCGCCCCCCTCGCGCAGATACTCGGCGATTTCCGTGATCGTGCTTACGCTGGAGGCGGCATCGCGGCCTAGCTCCTGCTCGATTGCTACGAGGTCTTCTCGCAGCAGTTCGAAAACCTCTCTCGCCGTCGCTATAGCCAAAGTGCTCAATGGTTTCAGCTTCTCGCGTATTCCGTTCCCGTGCGGACTAACTTGCCGGCGCCCAACGTCCCGCGCCCTTCCGTCAGGGATTCTCTTAATTCGTTCGATAGTTCGTGAAAGTCAGTTCGACGCCCAAATCCTTTGCCCGAAGCGCAGAAATGATGGCTTGCAGATCGTCTCTATCTTTACCCGATATCCTCACTGTATCGCCTTGTATGCTCGCCTGTACCTTCTTTTTCGAGTCCTTCACGATGCGAACAATTTCCTTCGCCTTTTCCGTCGGAATTCCTTGCTGAAGGCTGATTTTCTGGCGAACGCTCTGCCCCATGGCAGGTTCCACCTTGCCGTATGTGAGATTCTTGAGTGAAACGCCCCGTTTCACCATCTTCTGCCCGAGGATCTCCTTCACCGCTTCCAGCTTGTACTCGTTGGCCGAGGCCAGTTGAATAGTTTCATTGCTTTCCAGGTTGATTTCTGAATGGGAGTCTTTCAGATCAAAGCGCTGGCGAATCTCCTTCAGCGCCTGATCGATCGCATTCCGGACTTCCTGGATGTCCACCTTGCTGACGATATCAAAAGAATTGTCCTGGGCCATACTTCCATTCCTCAACAAGCCGCGCGCCGCCGTGATCCTAAGGCTTTTCGGCCGGTGCCACTCTACCAGTTTCCCACGCCGGGGGGAAGGCTGAATAACCGAGCGAAGTTTTTCGTCGTTGCCGTGGCAATTTCATCGGAACTAATCCCAAGCGCCTCGGCCAGTGTCTTTGCCGTCTGCGTCACCCAGGCGGGCTCATTCCGCTTGCCCCGCAGGGCCGCCGGGGCCAGCCAGGGCGCGTCCGTCTCCACCAGCACCCCATCCAGCGGCATCCGGGCCGCCACATCGCGCAAGGGCTGCGCTTTCGGATAGGTCAAATTTCCGGCGAACGAAACCAGAAAACCCATATCGAGCGACTGCCGCGCCTGCTCCCACCCGCCGCCAAAGCAGTGCATCACACCGCCAAGCCCCGTATGCTTCCAATGTTCTTCTAGAACGGCAAAAAGATCGTCCCAGGCATCCGTTGCCCCATCTTTGGGGCGGCAGTGGATCAGAATCGGCCGTTTCCGCGCCGCTGCCACCTCAAGCTGTCGGATGAGTCCTTCTCGCTGCACCGGATGCGCGGCACCCTCGTGGTAGTAGTCCAGCCCGATCTCGCCGCAGGCAATCACCTCAGGCTCCGCCAGCAGCCCGTCCAGCTTGGCCAGCGCCGCGTCATCCGCCTCTGGAGCATTGTGGGGATAAATGCCCGCGCTGGCGAAGAGCTTCGGCATCCCGCCCTGACCGTTGAACTTGCGGCAGATCCCGAGAGCCTGGTGCATCTCCCTCGGCCCCTCGCCAATCCCGATGGCCAGCACCGCCCCGACGCCCGCTTCAGCGGCCCGCATGAGCATCGCCTCACGGTCCTCCGCGTAACGCTCGCTATCAAGATGGGCATGAGAATCGATCAGCAATGACGCCTCTTTGGGATATGTCTTACTTCAGCCGTGCCCCGAGCGGAACCTCTTCGAGAAATCCCGCCAGCACCGGAGCCCCATCCGGAAGCGACGCCGCCAGCAGCATCCCGTTCGACTCCAGCCCACGCATCTTGCGCGGCGCCAGGTTGGCCACAATCACGATCTTCCGTCCAATCAACTGCTCCGGCGAGTAGTGCTCGGCGATCCCCGCGAGAATCTGCCGCTTCTCGTAGCCCAGATCAACCTCAAGCCTCAAAAGCTTGTCCGCTTTTGGAATGCGCTCGGCCACGAGTATCTGTGCAACCCGTAGCTCAACTTTCGCGAAGTCGTCAATGTTGATGTGCGCCGCCACCTGCGCTGCGGTTGACGTCTGCTCCGCAGGCACCGGCGTCAAGGGCGCACCCGCTGGAGCCGCTGCCGGAACTGAACTGAGCCTGCTGCTCGTCAGTTCCGCCGGAACCAGATGCACCGTTGCCGTGGTTGCCGGCTTAGCGGGATCGGTTGGAGCTTCCGTGACCGGCGTCAGAGTCTCGCTTCCCCGTTGAGCCGTGGGGTTTGAGTGCGCCTGAACCGAAGTTGCCGCTGGGGCAGAGGCCACCGTGGGAGCCGGCGTCGGAGGCTGAGGCGCAACCCCCAAAGCCGACACCGGCGCTTCCGGAGCCAACCTGGGAGCATTCTCCGCTGCCTGGCTGGCCGATTCTACGGCGCTGCCGTTGTTCTCGTCTTCTAGATTCTGCATACGGTCGACTGCATCCTTTTCTGCACGGGGGAAGAGCGGCGCAGGATTACCGAACTTCGTTCCCGCCTTCAATCCGCCCCACGCAAGCTTCGTCAGAAACGACTGCCTTGCCGCGTCCGCGATCTCGCCCTGCCCAAGCTGGCGCCAAACTTTGGATGCCGATTCCGGCAGGATCGGATAAACAAGCGCCGTCATCACGCGAATCGACTCCGCCGCTGTAGCCAGCACCCGAGCCTGCAGCAGCGCATGGTCCGCTTCCGAACGATCGGCTGGCCGCTTCCACGGAGCGTTGGCAGTGAGGTAGCCATCCGCCTCGGCAACCAGCATCCACAGCGATTTGAGCGCCTCAGAGAAATTCAGATCATCGAACGCCGGACCAAACTCATCAATTGCGCGAACAGCGCTTTCCCGCAGGGATGCCTCGGCCGGTGTCTCAGTGCCAACCTCGGGCACCACCCCTCCAAAGTACTTGTGCACCATGTTCACGACGCGGCTCACCAGGTTGCCGTAACCGTTGGCGAGGTCGCCGTTGTAGCGCTGCACCAGCGCGTCAAAGCTGAAGTTTCCGTCCTGCCCAAAGGGAATTTCGCGCAGCAGAAAATACCGCAGAGCGTCGGCCCCCAGCACTTCCTGCACCGTCTCTGCGCGCACAATGTTCCCGCGCGACTTCGACATCTTGCCCTGGTCAAACAGCAGCCAGCCGTTTGCCTTCACCGAGCGCGGAACAGCGATGCCCGCCGCCATCAGGAACGCCGGCCAGTAGACGCAGTGGAATCGGCTGATCTCCTTGCCGATGAGGTGCATGTCCGCAGGCCAGAATTTTTGGAATTTCTCCTGGTCTCGGACATCTTCCGAGCCATATCCAAGTGCCGTGATGTAGTTCGCCAGCGCGTCAAACCAGACATAAATTACATGATCTTCGTCGCCCGGTACCGGGATTCCCCACTTCAGGGCTGTCCGGCTGATTGAAACATCCGCGAGGCCGCTGCGCACAAACGAGATCACTTCGCGGCGCGTGGACTCGGGCTGCATGAAGCCGGGATTTTCCTCGTAAAATTCCAGTAGCTTGCGCTCGAACGCCGAGAGCTTGAAGAAGTAGTTCTCCTCGCTCACCGTTTCGGTAATGCGTCCGCAGTCAGGGCAGGGTGCGCCGGGAAGCACATCGACCCAGGCCTCGTCTGACACGCAATACTGGCCCGTATATGAGCCCTTATAGACGAATCCGCGGTCGCGCAGCGTCGCAAAGAGTTTTTGTACGCCGCGCTTGTGGCGTTCTTCCGTGGTGCGGATGAAGTCGTCGTAGCTCAACCCCAGTCGGTCCCAGAGCCCGCGAAACTCGCCCGCGAGCGCAGTAGCAAACTCCTGCGGCGTGCGCCCCGCCAGTTTCGCAGAGCGCTCGATCTTCTGCCCGTGCTCGTCTGTGCCGGTGAGAAACCAGGTGTCGATGCCCAGCGCTCTCTTGCGGCGAGCGATGGCGTCGCACACGATCGTCGAGTAAGCGTGCCCCAGGTGTGGACGCGCATTCACGTAGTAGATGGGCGTGGTGAGATAAAACCGGGCTGGATTCTGTGCGAGATCGGTCATAGTGTGGGTTTCTTGCGTCCAACTCTCCCCAACAATTTTTGGGAATCGAGAAGCAATCTCCTCTTCATCTTACGGCATCGGTACTCCGGGTATTCCGAGGCACATCCCGGCAACATTTCGTCGGAGGCAGCCATTTCAATCACGGGGACGGTGGCCCCACCGCAGGTGGTAGAATCGCCTTGAAAATCAAGCAGTTTTGAGGCCTTCGACGTGTATCTCGAATTGAAGAACCGGCTTGAGACGCATCTACGCAAAGTTCTCAAAGCCACCTACCACTTGAACCTCGAAAACATTCCCATCGAGACGCCGCCAGACCTTCGCTTTGGCGAACTCGCCACGCCCATCGCCTTTGAGTTGGCGCGGAAACTCCGCAAGGCCCCCAAGATCATCGCGCAGGAAATCGTCACCGCGCTCGGCGATCTCCCGGGCTTTGCATCATTCGAAGTTGCCGGAGCCGGATATATCAATGCGCGGCTCGACCGCGTGGTCGGCGTCCGCATGATCACCAGCCCCGAAGTGCCAAAGCCCTCCAAACAGCGACATGCACTCGTCGAGCACACCAGCATCAATCCCAACAAGGCCGCGCACATCGGCCATCTCCGCAACGCGATCCTTGGCGACACCTTTGTCCGCTTGCTGCGCGCCGCCGGCCAGCGGGTCGCCGTGCAGAACTACATCGACAACACCGGCGTTCAGGTGGCCGACGTAGTCGTAGGTTTTCTCCACCTCGAACAAAAATCGCTCGCAGACGTGCGCGCCCTCCTCGCCGATCTCCCCAGCAAAGGTGAGCGCATCGACTTCTACTGTTGGGATCTCTACGCTCGCGCCTCCCAGTGGTATGCCAGCGGATCCGACCAGGAGAATGAAGCGCGGAAGCGCCTGCGCTATGCCACGCTCCACGAACTTGAGCAAGGCGGCAACGAAACTGCCGAAGTAGCCGAGCTAATCTCCACCGCCGTGCTGCGCCGGCATCTTGAAACCATGCTGCGCCTCGACATCGAATACGATTTCCTGCCCCGCGAAAGCGAAATCCTTCACCTCAATTTCTGGGCGCTTGCATTCGAACAATTGAAGCAGACCGGCGTCCTCTATTTCGAGAACGAAGGCAGGAACAAAGGCTGCTGGGTCATGACGCGTCCCGGCGTCGCCACGCAGCCAGTCCAAGACGAAGACGGCGCGAAGGGCACGGACGAAGACGCCAAGGTCATCGTCCGCTCCAACGGCACCGTCACCTATGTCGGCAAAGACATCGCATACCACCTCTGGAAATTCGGCCTCCTCGGCCGCGATTTCGGATACAAGAAATTCTTCACTTATCCGGACCATGAATGCTGGGTTTCAACAGAGAAGGGCGAGGAGTCCCATCCCCACTTCGGCGGCGCGCAAGCCATCTATAACGTCATCGACGCGCGCCAGTCTGACCCGCAGGCGAACGTAATCCAGGCGCTGCGCGGCATGGGCCACACCGCCCAGGCTGACCACTACACCCACTTCAGCTACGAAATGGTTGCGCTTACTCCGCGCTGTGCCGTCGAGTTGGGCTACACCGTCTCAGGCGAAGACCTGGGCCGCGCCTATATCGAAGTCAGCGGGCGCAAAGGCTTCGGCGTAAAAGCCGACGACCTGATCGACAAACTCATTGCCGCCACCCGCGCCGAGGTCGATGCTCGCCAGACGGGCCGGGACGAGACGGAACGTCAGCGGATCGCCGAACAGATCGCTATCGGAGCTCTGCGCTACTTCATGCTCAAGTTCACGCGCAACTCGGTGATCGCATTTGATTTCAAAGATGCGCTGAGTTTCGAGGGGGATACCGGACCCTACATTCAATACGCCGTTGTCCGTGCGCGCAATATCTTCCGCAAAGGTGCAACGACCCCCGACGCAGTGCTGCGCGAATTCGCAGGAGCCGATGCCGGCGCATTTCTCATGGGCGAATCCGCCGAAGATATCTGGGAGTTGTGGCTCCGCGCCGGTCGCCGTTCCATGGTCCTCGACCAGTGCATCGCTACATCCGAGCCCGCGTACCTCGCCAAGCACGCCTTCCAGCTAGCGCAGGAGTTCAACAACTTCTACCACAAGCACCACGTCCTCACCGAAGAAGATCCCGAGCGCCGAATGTTCCTTCTGGCCACCGCCGCGGTAACCCTCCGAGAACTGATAACCGTCCTCGGCTGGCTGGGCATCGAGAGCCCGGAAGCCATGTAAAACTGCCGCCGTCGTCGGTCCCTGATTGTGATGTAAAGCCATGCCGTAGAACCTTACCTAGGGCCTGCTCACACTACCAAGGCGGTGGCGCCGGTAGCCAATTTTTACGAGTTCTAGGAGTGAGGAGTGACGCGTACCGGGTGTCTGCTAGCGAAGAGCGACAACGAAAGAAAATTGGCCCCGGCCCTTCGGGTTGCGAGCGAAAATCCCGCCATACTTCATTCTCGCCCTGGACGGTGGACCCGCCACAGCCTGCGGGCTCGACTTCGTCTGACCGGATTTTCGCTCGCAACGCCATCCACCTCAGTAGTGTGAACAGGCCCTAAGGTGTAGCCTGCGTCACACTGACCTTTGAGCCAGCGGTGTATATTCCTCCACGGTCAATCTTATGACGAATACACTTTTGCCCACAAAAATGCTATTACCCATTGACGAGATAGCCCGCAAACTCTCGCTGCGCCCCGACGAATATGAAACCATCGGCACGCATGGCGCTAAGCTCAAGCTCGATCTGCTTGATAACCCCGCCTTTCCAGTTCGCGGCAAGCTGATCCTCGTTACGGCGACAACCCCCACCACATCCGGCGAGGGCAAGACCGTAGTCTCCATCGGCTTGGCCCAGGGCCTCGAACGCATCGGCCGCCGGTCGATCCTCACCTCGCGCGAGCCTTCGCTCGGTCCGGTCTTCGGACTCAAGGGCGGCGCAGCGGGCGGCGGTCTCTCGCAGGTTGAGCCGAGTCAGAAGATCAATCTCCACTTCCATGGAGACTTCCACTCCATCACTGCCGCGCACAACCTGCTCGCCGCCATGGTCGATTCGCATCTCTTCTTCGGCAACGCGCTCGACCTCGATCCCGCTCAGATCACCTGGCCCCGCGCGATGGACATGAATGACCGCGCTCTGCGCCACATCGTCGTCGGCGTCGGTTCCAAAGGCGACGGCGGCAATCGCGAGTCCGGCTTTGTCATCACCGCCGCTTCCGAAATCATGGCCATCCTCGCTCTCGCATCGAGCCGCGCCGATTTGCGCAACCGTTTGGATGCCATTGTGGTTGGCGCATCACGCTCCGGCGCCCCCGTCACAGCCGCCGAACTCGGAGCCACCGGCGCCATGATGGCCCTCCTCAGCGAAGCCATTCTGCCCAACCTCGTCCAGACCACAGAAGGCACCCCGGCCCTTGTGCACACCGGCCCATTCGCCAACATCGCCCACGGCACCAGCAGCGTCCTCTCCCAGCAGATGGCCTTGCGCCTGGCGGATTACGTTGTCAACGAGTGTGGATTCGCCGCTGACCTCGGAGCGGAAAAATACTTCGACATCGTGATGCGTGCGTCCGGAATTCAGCCAGCGGTTGCAGTTCTTGTCACCAGTGTGCAGAGCCTTCGCGCGCAAGGCGAGGGCCAACTCGAGGCCGGCTTCCCCAATATCGAGCATCACGTCCGCACTTTGCGCGGGTACGGAGTACCGATCGTCGTCGCGATCAATCGCTTCCCCGCGGACACGCCCGCGGAGCTCGAATCGATTGCTACCGAATGCATGCTGCAGGATGTCTCCTGCTCGATTGTCGAAGCATTCTGCAAGGGCGGACTGGGCGCGGCCGAGCTCGCCGAAAAAATTGTCGCCGCAATTGAGGAGAATCCTTCGCCAGAGATTCAGCCCGTGTATGCGCTCGAGGATCCGCTTGAGGTGAAGATTCTGAAGGTGGCGATTCAGGTATATGGCGCCGACGGCGTCACGTTCAGCGACGCCGCGCGCGCCAGGCTGAAGCGCTTCACCGAATGGGGATATGGCCGGCTGCCGGTGTGCATCGCGAAGACCCAGTATTCGCTGACCGACAATCCCAAGATGATGGGAGCGCCGAAGGGCTGGATGCTGCACGTGAACGAAGCGTCTCTGTCTGCCGGCGCGGGGTTTGTAGTGGCAGTCGCCGGGAACATGATGCTGATGCCGGGCCTGCCGCGTGAGCCCCGCGCCCTCTCCATCGACGTAGACGAAACCGGCGAAATCGTCGGAGTCTAATGTGAATTCTGATGACGCCGCACCGTCATCAGAAGCTGAAGGCTAGAAGCTATTAGCTGGAAGCTGAGTTTTCGTAGCTCCGCACCCACTCCAAGATCGACCGCACCGCGACCCCGCTCGGCCCCTTCGCGATATACGGCTTCTTGTCTTCCACCCAGGCCAGCCCTGCGATGTCCAGGTGAATCCACGGCGTGTCTTCCGCAAAGGCCTTCAGAAACTCCGCAGCGGTCACCGCGCCGCCCCAGCGTCCGCCCGTGTTTTTCAGATCGCCAATCTCGCTCCGGATCTGGTCGGCGTATTCATCGCCCAGCGGCAGCCGCCAGAACTTCTCGCCCGACGTAGCCAGCCCCGCCTGGAACTTCTCAAACGTAGCATCGTCGTTCGAAAACGCACCCGCATTGATCATGCCCAGCGCCACCACGCAAGCTCCCGTCAGCGTCGCCGCGTCAATCAGATGCGTCGCGCCCAGGCTCTTTGCGTAGGTCAAACCATCGGCGAGCACCAGCCGCCCCTCGGCGTCGGTGTTGATGATCTCAATCGTCTTGCCCGACATCGCAGTCTGCACATCCCCCGGCTTCTGCGCTTTTCCGTCCGGCATGTTCTCCGCCGCGCAAACGATGCAGATCACCCGGACCTTCGGCTTGAGCAGCGCAATGGCGCGCATCGCGCCGAGCATCGCGGCCCCGCCAGCCATGTCGTACTTCATCTTTTCCATATTGTCGGCAGGCTTGATCGAGATGCCGCCGGTGTCAAACGTAATGCCCTTGCCGACCAGCCCTAGCACCGGGCCGTCCGTCACGCCGGGCGGGTCATAGCGCAGCACAATCAGCGCCGGCGGCTCCTCCGAGCCCTGCGAAACGCTCCAGAACGCACCCATCTTCAGCTCGTGCAGCTTGTCCGTCGAATAAATATCCCACTTGAGCCCCGTTTCGCCGGCCATATGTCCGGCACGTTGCCCCAGGATCGTCGGCGTCAGCTTGTTGCCGGGCTCGTTCACCAGCGAGCGGGTAAAGTTCTGGCTCTCGCCAATAATGATCCCTTCGGCGAATCCAGCCTTCACGGCATCCTGGTCAGCCTCACTCGCCACCACTGTGAACGAATGAACCCTTAGGTCCTTTCGGTCGCTGCGATAGGTGTCAGGGTCAAAATCCCCCACAAACGCGCCCTCAACAGCAGCGCGCGCGCACGGCGCGAGCGGCAGCGCCACTACCGGCACCGCTCCCGCTTTCGGCAGCGCAAAAGCCAGCTCGCGAATCCCGCGCGGCTTGGCAAATCGCACGGCGGTTCCGGCTGCATTGCGAACACTGTGCACTGAAACCTTGGCCTGCTTCCCGACGCCCACGATCAGCAGCCGCTTGGCCGCCAGCCCCGACGGAGCGTGCAGCAGCAGGGTCTCATTCGCTCCCGCCTTGTACTCGCCGCTCGCCAGCACGGCAGACGCGGCAGCCTTGATGGCCTCATCCGTCGTCAGCAGCACGGGCTGGGCCTTGACTTCCGGCCCCCGGGCCGTCTGGGTATCGGTCGCCAGCACTGCCAGCAGTTCAGTCTCGATCCCTGCAAAATTCGCGAAAGACAGCTCTGTCTTCATAATTCCTCTTATTGATCTGGAAGGTTGAGTGGTCAGCGCCCCATGCGATGCTTGCTCGCATTCACTGCGGCCCGGGCTTCGCGGTCGGCTTCACGGCGGCGCTCGGTTTCGCGCTTATCCCAGTCCTGCTTGCCTTTGGCGACCGCCAATTCACACTTCACGCGCCCCTTTCTGAAGTAAAGCCGCGTGGGGATGAGCGTGTGCCCCTTGACCTGCGTCTTGGAGAGTAGCCGCCGAACCTCGTCCTTGTGCAGCAGTAACTTTCGTGTGCGCAGGGCGTCGTGGTTGGCTATGTTTCCATGCGAATACGGCCCAATATGAACATTGAGCAAAAATGCCTCGCCGTCCTTGATGAGGCCGTAGGAGTCTTTCAGATTGGCATTGCCCTGGCGGATGGACTTGACCTCGGTCCCCCGCAGTGCCACGCCGGCCTCGAACTTCTCCAGAAGGAAGTAGTTATGGCTGGCAGCACGGTTTTGCGCGGCATCTCGTTCCCCGGAGGCGACAGGGTCGCGCGGCTTAGCTGGCTTTTGAGGCCCCGACCGGTCCGGCTGTACGATAATGTGGCTTGTCTGTCGGGCCATCGTAGTGCATCCTTGAACTTTCATCCTAGCATTGGAGCGGCTAACCCCCATATCGTTGTGGGGCTTTGCTAAAATGGGGCATCGTTTGGTTGGAAGCACCTATATCTGGAATCGCATCAATATTTGCGTCGAGGGCAGCCAAGGCAGCCCGATTGCGTCCGCTGCGGACTGCGGACCGGCAAAGACGCGTGGGAGTACGATGAAAAGCCGCGCTGATCGTCCGGCTCGCTACGGGTCCCTCCTCTCGAGAGCCAAATTCTGCATCGGATTCTCCGCCCTGCTGGCCATCTTCGGCTTGGGCTCCATCTCTGCAATCGCAGAGTCAGCCAACTCTTTTTACAAGCGTGGGCAATCCGCAGAGGCGCGTGAGGATTACGACGCCGCCTATCAGAACTTTCAGAAAGCCTTTTCGATGGCGCCCAAAGATGCGCGCTATAAGGCTGCCTACTACCGCGTACGATTCACCGATTCCTCGATGCACGTGACCAAGGGCCGCCGACTGGCTGCTGCTGGCGATGAGCAGGGAGCGCTGGCCGAACTCTTGAGCGCCGCCGAGATCGACCCCAGCAACGAATCGGCCCAGCAGGAAATTGCGAAACTTCGCGCCCTCCATGGCGAAAAGCCTCCGCCGGCAAACAGCTTATCCATGGCTCCCGGAAGACAGGATGAGATTGACTCGATTGGCTCGCCTGCCCAACTCAAACCCATGTCCAATGAGCCTCTGACGCTGCACATGTCTGAAGACTCAAAAGTCGTTTATCAGGCCATCGGCAAAGCTTCCGGCGTCAATGTGCTCTTTGATCCCGACTATATTTCCAAACGCATCCAGGTCGATCTGATGAATGTCTCGCTTCTTGACGCGTTGCGCATCGTCGGCACAATTTCCAACACGTTCTGGCGTCCCGTCACCCAGAACACCGTTTTTGTTGCAGCCAACACGCGCTCGAAGCGCGCCGAGTTGGGTGAGCAGGCGGTGCAGACGTTCTACCTCACCAATGCCTGGCAGCAAAACGATCTGAACGATGTGCAGACCGCGCTGCGCAATGTGATCACCGACGCCAAGGTCTACGGCGTAGCCAGCCAGAATGCCATTGTCATGCGCGCCACGCCCGACGAACTTCTGCTGGCGCAAAAACTCGTCAACGATCTCGACAAGGCACGCCCCGAAGTTGTCGTCGACATCGCCGTGCTCGAGGTCAGCAAAAACTGGGAACGCAACCTGGGAATCTCGTGGCCCGGAAGCGTGGGAGTCACTCTGCAACCCCCGACGTCCAGCAGTTCCTCCACGACTTGCCCCACCGGCAGCACCACCTGCACAGCTAGCAGCAGCTCAACCAACCCGACTCTCTTCCAGTTGGCGCATCTCAATGCCACGGACTTCGCAGTGTCCGTTGCTTCAGCCACCGCCCACGCACTGCTGACTGACAACAACACCCGCATTCTGCAGAATCCCCGCATCCGCGCCGCTGATCAGCAGAAGGCCACGTTGAAGATCGGCTCCAGAATCCCGATCGCCACCGGTTCCTACCAGACCGGCGCGGCCACCGCGCTCGTTAGTTCGCTGGTCAACACGCAGTTCCAGTACCAGGACGTGGGTGTGAAAATCGAGATCACGCCCACCGTCCATTTCGATCGCGATGTGACCCTCAAAGTCGCAATTGAAGTGACGGCGCAGAGCGGATCAGTGACCATCAGCGGTGTGACCGAGCCCATTCTGAGCCAGCGTGTCGCAGAGCAGACCATCCGTCTCCGCGAGGGCGAAGCGAACATCCTCGGCGGCATTCAAGAGAAGCAGATACAAGACAATTGGAGCGGCATACCAGGATTGAGTTCCATTCCCATCCTGCGCTACCTCTTCGGTTCGAAAGATCGCATAACCGAGGACGACGAAATTGTGTTCCTCGTGGTCCCGCACGTGGTTCGCGCACAGGAGCTGACACCTGCGAATCTGCGCACCATCGATACTGGGGCGGGCATGTCCATCGAACTCCGCCGTACCTCCAACGAAGCGGCCGGCCCAGTGGCGACAACTTCACCCGCACCCGCTCGGCCCACTCCTGGCTCCGTGCCCGGCGTCAGTGCCGAAGCCGCCGCCTCCACCGCGCTGACACAGATGCGCGCGGATGCAAACGCCCCGCCCGCCGTCACTCCACCCCCGACGCCCGCGAGTCCGCCCACGGGCGACACGTCTCAACACGTCAACATCATGTTGAACTCTCCTGGCTCCGTCGTTCCCGGCACCACCTTCCAGGTTCCGGTTGTGCTGACCGGCGGAACCGACATTTCGTCCGTTCCGTTGCAGATTCAATACGACCCGGCAAAGATTTCACTCGTGAACGTGGGCGATGGCGACTTCCTCAATCGAGACGGCCAGATCGTTGCCATGGCGCACCGCGACGACGGTCCCGGCACCATTACGTTGAATGCCTCTCGTCCACCCGGCGCACCGGGAATCAGCGGCGCAGGCGTGGTATGTGTCCTGACCTTCCAGGCCAAGTCCTCGGGCGAGAGCGCCATCAACATCACGCGTTCCGGCGCAATGAATAGCGCCCAAAAGCCGATCCAGGCCCAGGCGTCGCAAACCACCGTCGTGGTGCAATAAGGTGTGGTGCTCATGAGCATCGAGCGTCCAATTCGAAGACGCACGGAGCGCGGCCTCACGCTGGTCGAGTTGATCGTCACCGTGGCCATCCTTTCGATTCTTGCCTCGGCGGCGGTGCCCGTTTACCAATTCAAGGTCAAGAGAGATCGGGAGCGGGAACTGCGCCGTGATCTCTGGGAGATGCGCGATGCCATCGACCACTACAAGGATGCAGCCGACAAGGGCGCCATCCAGACCAAGGTCGACAGCCAGAACTATCCGCCCGATCTCGAAACGCTTGTGAACGGAGTAGACATTCAAGGCAAGAAAGTGAAATTCCTCCGCCGCATTCCGGTGGACCCCATGACCGGCAAACCTGAGTGGGGATTGCACTCCATGCAGGATGATCCGGGTTCGGACTCCTATGGCGGGCAAAGCGTTTTCGATGTGTACTCAAAATCCGCCGGGACCGCTCTCGACGGTACAAAGTATTCTCAATGGTAGTCAGGTTTCACGGAGTCTAAAGGAATCGATGCGCAGCAGCCGTAAACAAGACGCTGGCTTCACGCTGATGGAACTCATGATCGTCATGGCGATCATCGCGGTGCTGGCTACGCTGGCCGTTCCCAGCTTCAAGGCCGCGGTTCGCTCGGCGCGCGAAGCCGTCCTCAAGGAAGATCTCCAGGTCATGCGGTCCGCCATCGATTCCTACACGATGGATAAGCAAAAAGCTCCCCAGTCCCTTGACGAGCTGGTTCAAGAGGGATACCTCAAGGCGATTCCCGTTGACCCCATGACTCAGGCGCGCGACACTTGGGTGACCGACACAAGCGATTCGCTGCACTCGCTCGACCAGACCGACCCCGGAATCGACAATGTGCATTCCGGCTCAGGTGACACGGGTGGGGACGGTCAGGCATATTCAACCTGGTAGTAGCATGAGGACACGATGGCTCGATCGACGATTAGGGCATTGCTTCTGCTGGTGTTGATGGCAGCTCCTTGCGCGTGGCTGCACGCGCAAGAATCCAAGTTAATCAAGATCCGCGTTCTCGACAGCAAGTCCGGAAAGCCCATTGCGCCCACCGGCTTCATGATTCGTGTCGATCACCAGCGAACCGTCCACGGCGATTGGGTCAGGCAAAATGAGGATGGGACCGGCGATCTCGCGCTACCCGTCGACGCCACCGCCGTTTCGATTCACGAGTCATACGACAACTCGATGGAAATCTACATCAACTGCGACGTGGACAAAAGCAAGAACACGCTCGGCGATCTCTGGTATACCGTCGCCGACATCATGTCCAAAGGGCTGGTCGCGTCGAACACTTGCGGCAAACCCAAAGATGTCGCCAAACTCGCTACCCCGGTTGCTGAACCAGGGGTGATCGTTCTCTATGTGCGGCAAAAAAACTGGCATGAGACGGGGCTGGACCAGTAGCACGATAGCGTCGGCTGCATTAAACCCCGGAGAAGACCTTCCCTTGGCGCTCGATCCCGATCCATCCGCGGCATCGTCCTTTGGTCTTGAAACCTACGCGTTCTATCTCGGCCTGATGCGAACCGCGAACAAGATTCACCAATCAGATCCTCTCTCGCATCAGGAGCCCACTCTCGGCGGCAAACTCCTCTATGTCGGCGAGCTAAACCAGGCAGGCCGCGCGATGGTTGTAGCCGGCAACGTCGCTGGCGCCGCCTCGCTCTCTGCGACCGCCGATCCCGCCGCCCAAAAGCAGGCCATCCACGACGGCGTAGTCGATTTTCTCGTGACCTCGCTCGACGAGGCTCTTCGCATCCTCAAGAATGAAATCCGCAAGCGCGAGACGGTTGCGGTGTGCGTCGGAATCGCGCCTCAGGATGTTGAACGCGAGATGCTCGAGCGCGGAGTCCTGCCCGACCTCCTGCGTCAAAATGCAACCTCAGGGGATGACCGCCCCACTCTTCACCGGTCGGCAAAGCCCTCTCAAGATGATCCGATCAGCGTTCCCGCCCTCGTCCAGTGGAGGGTCGATTCCGCGCCGGCCCAATGGCTGCCCAAACTCGATGCGATCGCTCTCGACTGTCTCGCCCCTGACAATGAATCCGCGCGCCGCTGGCTTCGCCTTGCCCCACGCTACCTAGGCCGCCTGGCCAAAGCGGTGCGCATCGTCGACGCCGACCGTCAATTCGCAGCATCCTTCATCGAGCGAGTCCGCGAAAGATTTGCCGCTGGAGAGTTCCAAGTCCCCGCGCAAATCCAGGTGAGCTCCTCAGCCGGCCCAGAAGAATACCACTTCACCCCACTCCACAAATCCTGACCCAAATCCCTGACCCCTGATTACTGTTCTTTGTTCGCTGACCCCTGACTACTGACGACTGACCCCTGTCTTTCAATTCTCGCCCACAGCTCTTTCACGCCATAACCCGTCTTCGCCGACACCGGCAGCACATCTTCCAGTTCCAGCCCCTTCCTTAGCGCCAGCAGGTTGCGCGTCCGCTCATTGCCGCTCAGTCGGTCGATCTTCGTAGCCACAACAGCGAAGTCGCGCCCCGCGTGCCGCAGCCACTCAATCAACTGCCGGTCCTTCTCCTGCATTGGCACATTCGAATCCACCAGGCAGACACACAGCTTCAGCGTTGAGCGAATCGCAAGATACGGTTCGATGAATGCCGGCCAGCCCGCCGAAATCGATTTCGAAATCTTGGCATACCCATATCCCGGCAAATCCGCAAAAACCAGTTGCGGCCTCTGACTCTGATTCAACAGCGCGAAAAAGTTGATCGCCCGCGTCCGTCCCGGAGTCTGCGAAACCTTCGCAGCCTTCTCTCCCACCAGCGCGTTCAGCAAACTCGACTTGCCCACATTCGACCGGCCAAGAAAGGCAATCTCCGGAACACTCGGTACTGGGAACTGCTCCGCCGACAAAGCCGAAAGAAGAAACTGAGTTGTATAGCGCATCGTGGGCATCAGAGGAGCCAATCATGCTGCGGATTATGAGAAAAGCCGTTCTTTCTTGAGGATACAGGAGCCCGCCTGCAAGCTTCCGCTTCGCCGGCACGAAGCGGCGCAACACTCCGCCAATCCAAAAGTAATAACTCTTGTGACGCATGACCCAAAATCGCTTGGCGTTATGCCCAAAAATTCCTATACTGGTCTCAACCCAGAAAACTTGGAGCGAATGTGCACACACTTGTTGCCATTTGCCTGTTGGCTGCCTCAGCCAACGGGCCGTCCGTTCACAACATCAATCTCACGGATCCGCCCGTGACTCAGCCGGCGATCGCGAAAATTCCCAAAGGCCCCAACGGCCTCACCCTCTACAACAGCAACGGCGAGAGAGTCGCGCAGTGTGACAAGAAAGATGACTCCTTCTCCAACTGCAAGATCGCTCCTGGCATGACGTTCGACGACGTAATGAACGCCTGGATGCACGCCGTCCAGGACTTGCAGAAGTAAAGTTGAATCTGCGTCTCGTGCTGGGCTGTTGACCAAGATCAGGCATCTGGCTGGAACTTCTAAGTCCTATAAACAATAGTTACATCGCATATATTCACCGCTTTGGCACTTCGAAGCCAAACCGATATCGCAGGGCTGTTTTTGTCTCTTTATTGCTAAGGCCCTTATTTGACTATAACATGCATGTGGGCAAGGCGTTCCCCCATTGTCCCGAGGGAAAACACCAGCTTGACAGTGCTCCATTCCTCTGCCATATTCACACCCGAAGTTAGAAATCTCGGGTTCCCACCAAAGACTTTGGAATATTCGCTCAATTAGATCAGTAGTCGAGAATGCCTATGCTCCGTCTTTTCACCGGACGACGTATTGGGCATTTTTTCTGACCTGACGGTTTCTGCACGTTTCAGAAACTGCCTATTTATCAGGATCGCCGCTTGGTTGCATTGGAGATCCCATGATTAAGTTCTTGCCTCCGGTTCGCGCGTTTGTTGTCGCTCTCCTCATTTTCACCTGCCTGCCTGTTTTGGCAGTAAAGGTGTCTCCGTCTTCAGCCACGGTTCAGGAGAATGCGACTCAGCAGTTCACCAGCAATCCCCCTTCTACCTGGACCGCCAGTTGCGGCACCATCTCGTCCGCAGGTCTGTTCACAGCGCCGCTCTATCCCGCGTCGTGCACCGTGACTGCTAAATCCACGCGTGGCAACGGAAGCGCGACTGCAAGCGTCAAAGTCGTATCTCCAATCACCATCAACCCGGCGAACGCCAATATCTACGCGCTCGGAAAGCAGCAGTTCGCTGCGAACATGGCGGTGACTTGGGCGGCCACTTGCGGGAGCGGGAGCATAGATTCTTCTTCTGGACTGTTTACCGCTGCGAGCACAGGCGGAAGCTGCACCATAAACGCTACTGCAACAACCGTCCCAGCTTATACCGCAATGACAACCATTACGGTATCGGTAATCAACTACACAACCTTTCAAGGCAGCAATGCTCACACCGGTGCAAACACCAAAGAGTACGTGCTTACGCCGGCCAACGTGAACTCGACCACCTTTGGTCTGGCGTGGTCGATGGCTCTTGACAGCGGCATCTGGTCGCAACCTCTCTACATGAATGCGTTGACTATCAATGGCGTGTTGCATAACGTCGTGTTTGAAACCACCGCTCAAGATAGCGTCTATGCAATTGATGCAGACACTGGCGTCCTGCTATGGCAGCGTTCTTTCTTGTCGACAGGAGTGACCGCTCCAACCGGTACACAGATGGGGAGCTCAATGAATCCGGTTGGCATCGTGGGCACGCCTGTAATTGACCCTGCCACCAATACCATGTATGTCGTTCCCTTGACTTCCGAAGCGAATGGCACGGTAATCGTTCATCGACTGCACGCCATCGATATCACCACAGGATTGGACAAGGGGAATAGTCCAGTTTCGTTCAATGCGCAGGGATTCAGCGACATCAAGCAAATGCACCGTAGTGCTCTGCTGCTCGCGAATAGCCGTGTCTATGTTGCCTTCGGCGGAATAGCCGATCGCGCACCCTACCAGGGTTTCATCTTCGCATTTGATACCGCCACGCTAGCGCAGGATGCTATGTTCGCGGATGAACCAAATGCGACTAGCTCTGGCGGAGGCGGCATCTGGATGTCAGCGATGGCGCCGACAACTGACCCGGTGGGGAACATCTACGTGACAAGCGGCAACGGTCTCTCGGATGGCATCAATAATTTCGGGCAGAGCGTGTTCAAGCTTTCTCCGAATTTGGGTGTTTTGGATCATTTCACTCCCTACGATAACGTTGCCCAATCCAACGCGGACCTGGACATCGGCGCAGGAGGCGTGCTGGAAATTCCGGACCAGCCAGGCCCCTACGCGCACGAGTTGATCGTGTGCGGGAAAGCGTCGCCGATCTATGTCCTTAATCGCGATAGCATGGGGGGAACCGGAACCACCAGTGACAATATCATTCAACGGCTGGACGGACAGCTCTCACAAACGACCGGCACCTGGAGAGATTCCGGCCAGCCATGTTTCTCTACTCCGACATTTTGGAATCAGAGAGTTTATTTTGTCGCCAACCATGACGTAATGAAGGTGTTCTCCCTCAGTACTGCCACGGGTACACTGTCCAACAGTCCAGTGTCGCAGGGCACGTTCACCTATACCTGGCCTGGTGCCTTCACGACCATTTCAGCAAACGGTAATACCAATGGAATTGTCTGGACCTACGAGTTCACCAGCGGAACGCTTCGGGCGACTGACGCGATCGATGTGAGCAAAGAGCTGTTTGTTGGTACAGTCTCCCCATCCAGTAAATGGTCCGTGCCAACGGTCATTAACGGACATGTTTTCGTTGAATCGGCAAACAGGATTTACGCCTTCGCATCAAAGTGATTTCGTCCGAACTCATTACAGAAAAAATTCCGGAGCCTCGACATCGAGACTCCGGAATTTCGCAAGTCAGGGTGCGACAGTTTTACTGCGGAGCTGGTATTCCGGATGGAATCTCCGCCGGAGGAACGGAAGAGAGAACATCCGTTTCAGCGGGTACCGTATTCGGCAGCGGGCTCTCCAGCGCAAGCGCAAGCACCTCGTCCATTGAATCCACGAAGTGCAGCTTCATCGCGTTCTTGATGTTGTCCGGCAACTCGGCAATGTCTTTTTCATTGGCGAGGGGCAGGATCGTTTCAAAAATCCCGGCGCGCAATGCGGCGAGCAGTTTTTCTTTGAGACCGCCGATGGCCAGCACCTTGCCGCGCAACGTGATCTCGCCGGTCATCGCGATGTCGCGGCGAACAGGAATCTTCGCCAGTGCGCTCGCGAGCGCCGTAGCCATGGTGATTCCCGCCGATGGGCCGTCTTTTGGAATGGCGCCCTCGGGCACATGCAGGTGAAGGTCAACGTTGCGATAGAACTCACGGCTGAGCCCCAGCGATTGCGCTTTGCCGCGGATATAGCTGAGTGCAGCCTGCGCCGACTCCTGCATCACGTCGCCGAGTTGGCCGGTGATGGTCAGCTTGCCCTTGCCATCGAGCACTTGCACTTCCGTCGTGAGAATGCTGCCGCCCACCTCCGTCCATGCCAGCCCCGTAACCAGACCCACTTCGCTCTTCTCGTGTACTTCAGAGTCGCGGAACCGTGCGACTCCCAGAAACTCGCTGATGCTCGCCGCCGTGATCTCTTCCTTGTGCTTTGCGCCCTTCTTCACGACTCGCCGTGCGACCTTGCGGCACACATTACCGATCTCGCGCTCGAGATTTCGGACTCCGGCTTCCCGCGTGTACTTGCGAATAATCTCGACAATCGCGTCATCTTGAAAAACGACATTCTTCTCGTTCAAACCGGTCTGTTCGCGTTGCTTCTTGACGAGATACTGCTTTGCGATTTCAAGCTTCTCGTTCTCGGTGTAGCCTTGCAGGCGCAGCACTTCCATGCGGTCCTGCAACGGAGCGGGTACCGTGTGCAGCACGTTCGCAGTCGCAACAAAAAGCACCTGCGAAAGGTCGTAGTCCACGTCGAGATAATGATCCTGGAATGTCGTGTTCTGTTCCGGATCGAGCACTTCGAGCAATGCCGACGCTGGATCGCCGCGGAAATCCGAGGCCATCTTGTCGACTTCATCCAGCAGAAAGACAGGGTTCTTAGTGCCGGCGCGCTTCATGTGTTGGATGATCTGGCCCGGCAAAGCTCCAATGTAAGTCCTGCGATGTCCGCGAATCTCGGCTTCGTCGCGCACGCCGCCAAGAGACAGTCGCACAAATTTGCGCCCGGTCGCCTTGGCGATCGACATTCCCAGTGAAGTTTTGCCAACTCCCGGAGGTCCGACGAAACACAAAATGGAGCCCTTCGGATTTTTGACGAGTTGGCGAACTGCAAGGAATTCAAGAATGCGCTCCTTGATCTTCTCCAGTCCGTAATGGTCTTCATTGAGAACCTTCTCGGCGAAGTCGATGGAGCGAGTTTCCTTGGAGCGCTTCTTCCACGGCACGGCCAGCAGCCAGTCAATGTAGTTGCGGCTGACGGTGGACTCTGCCGACATCGGCGGCATGGCTTCGAGCTTCTTCAGTTCTTGAATCGCCTTGTCGAGCACTTCCTTGGGCATTCCAGCGGATTCGATCTTCTTGCGCAACTCGTCGAATTCGTTCTTTTCGCCGCGGCCAAGTTCCTTCTGAATTGCCTTGATCTTTTCGTTGAGGTAATACTCCTTCTGCGCCCGCTCCATCTGCCGCTTCACGCGAGACTGGATGTTGCGGTCGAGGTCGAGTTTTTCAATCTCAATGTCGAGTACGTCTGCAATGCGGGAGAGCCGCGCAGCAGGATCGAAGATGCCGAGCAACTCCTGCTTCTCATCGATGCCTAGCTGAAGATTGGCGGCGATCGTGTCGGAAAGCTTGGCCGGCTCATCCATGCGAACGGTCGCGATGATCGTCTCGTAGTTGAGCGACTGCTGAAGCTTTACGTATTGTTCGAAGAGGCTGGTGACACGCTGCATCAATTGCTCGACTGCCGGCGTCATTTCAAAATCGGTCTTGCCCGTGCGGACCGTTGCCACGAAGAAGCCATCCCGATCGTTGACTTCGATGGACTTGGCGCGCTCCACGCCCTCGACCAGCACCTTGATATTCCCATCGGGCATCTTGACGCTCTGCACGATGTTGCAGATCGAGCCCACTTGAAAAATCTCCTTGGCCTTGGGCTCGTCAATGGAGGCGTCGTGCTGGGTGGCCAGAAAGATCTTTCTGTCGCCATTTAAGGCCTCTTCCAGTGCACGAACACTCGAAAGCCGTCCAACCACAAACGGCGTCATCATATAAGGAAAAATCACCATGTCCCGAATGGGCATCATGGGCAGCTTGCGCGGCTCGGTCTTTGCGGTCATAGGGACACCATAATCATTAGACGCGTGGCGACAGCTCCGGCTTCAAAGCCATGGGCACAGGTCATGTTGGGATTGTACAGCGGAATGGGGTCAAAGGCGGGAGCGGCCGATCGACGGAAATCCACGCGGTTTGTCGTCTGCGGGGAGCAAAATGTTCCACGTGGAACATTCTTCGCTTCGTCTTTGCTTTTCACGAAACTAAAGTGCGCCGCAGCCGGGTTTTGGCGAGGGGCACTTTGCAGAAAATATGAGTCGCTTGTGCTTACGAATCATCCGGCCTTTTCCAGCAGGCAGAGCGACAGGTCGCGACGCTCGATGGCAATTCGCTTATATTGCGGAACTCCTGGAGCTAATGGCTCTCGCCGCGCACGTAGAGGACCGGGCCGCCTTGGTGCAGACCCTGCGCAAGCCGCGCGGCGGTGCGCTGATCGACGGGAAAGACCGCAATCGGCGAAGCCAGGGTGAACTCCATTTGAGACTCGGCAGGAATCAGAGCGATGGATGGCGGTGAGCTTGCGGCGATAGCTGCGCCCACACTCGCGCCCAGGCCCGCACCAATGCCGTCACCAACGGCACGTAGCCCTCCTGTAACCGGTTCTGTGAGCCGGGGATTCAACTGGGCAGTACGTGCATCCATTGCCACCGCTCCTACGGCTGAGCCCGCCGCGACCTTCTTTACCGTTGGGCGGGTCTTGCTCTGTCCGACGACTTTGAAGGGCGGCGTGTACAGGGGATAGCTCCTCCCATCCAGGTTCAGTGCAGTCAGTTCCAGCGTGAGATTCGAAGCGCCTGTCAGACGCCCGGCCTGTTTTGCCGACACCACGGTTCCGAATACCGTTGCACCGCAGGGAATCACGAGGATGCCGTCGACGACCACATCACGTGTCACGGTGAAGTGGAGCTCTGCGCCTGCCTTGGTCGTGCGCGAACTGATGGGCATGTCGTTGACGACCTGCAACGACGTTTCCTCAAGCACGGTGACGGCACTGCCCGTGGCGAAGCGCACTGCGTTTGTAGTTTCGGACGAGGAGAAAGATTTACCGCTTGAAGCCGCGGGCGGACTGCTCCGCGCGGAGGTGGCTGACTGAGCAGGAGACGCCGCTTCCGGTCGCGTTGCCTGAGAACACTGAGCCGACGCGACCGGAAAGCAGAAGGTAACGAGCATTATCGGCAAATAGAATGCCCACCCACGATGTCCGAACTGAAAGCCGACTGTCGTGACTTTCACGATGGGGTGATCTCCTCTCTCGTGAACGCGGCTTGGTACAGATTGTTTTATCCGGCCTTTTCAAGCAGGCAAAGAGACAGGTCGCGGCGCTCGACCATATCCTTTGTGATTTCAAGGTCACGGACTTTCTTGTTGCTTGGCAAGTGATACATAAGATCGAGCATCAATTCTTCGAGAATCATGCGCAAGCCGCGCGCACCCACCTTGCGGGCCAGGGCTTCTCGTGCGATGGCGCCGATCGCTTCCGGCGTGAAGTGGAGGCGGACGTTCTCGTACTCCAACAGGCGTTGATACTGCTTGACGATGGCGTTGCGAGGCTTGGTGAGGATTTCAACGAGCGCCTCTTCGTCCAACTCGTCGAGGATTCCCATGACGGGGAGGCGGCCAACGAACTCAGGAATCAAGCCGTACTTGATAAGGTCCTGGGGCTCGGTCTTGCGCAGCAATTCGGTGTCGCGATGCGAGCGTGTGGTTGCGGCATCGGCTTCGGCATCGACCGCCTTGAAGCCCAGGGCCTTCTTTCCGATGCGGCGACCGACGACGCGTTCCAGGCCGACGAATGCGCCGCCACAGATGAAGAGAATGTTGGTGGTGTCGACGGCGGTGAATTCCTGGTGTGGGTGCTTTCGTCCACCTTGAGGGGGAACATTTGCGACGGTGCCTTCAAGGATCTTGAGAAGGGCCTGCTGAACGCCCTCGCCGGATACATCGCGAGTGATGGAAGGGTTCTCGTCCTTGCGGCCGATCTTGTCGATTTCGTCGATGTAGATGATGCCCTGCTGAGCGCGCGTTACGTCGCCGTCGGCGGCCTGCAGCAATTTGAGAATGATGTTCTCGACATCCTCGCCCACGTAGCCTGCTTCCGTGAGAGTGGTCGCGTCCACAATTGCAAAGGGAACGTCGAGCATCTTAGCCAAGGTGTGCGCCAGGAGTGTTTTGCCTGAGCCGGTGGGGCCGACGAGCAGGATATTGGATTTGGCCAGTTCAACTTCGTTGTTGCGCATGCGATTCATTTGCACGCGCTTGTAGTGGTTGTAAACGGCTACAGCGAGTTTCTTCTTGGTCTGGTCCTGGCCGATGACGTAATCATCGAGGAAGCTTTTGACTTCCTGCGGCTTGGGCAAGTGGCCGGCGGCAGCGGCAGGATGCGCCGCGTCTCCGCGATCATCCTCAAGGATCGAGTTGCAGACTGCTACGCACTCGTCGCAGATGTATGCGCGAGGATAGTCGCTCGGCGACGAGATCAATTTCGCAACGGCGTCCTGCGATTTATGGCAGAACGAGCACCGCAGCGCTTCTTCAGGTCCCGTGCGCGTTTTCATTTTCCCTGCTCCCTTTGGACGAGCCTATTGAACTCCGCTTCTGTTGTGCGGCCGCTAGGTGCGTGGCCGGTCGATGATTTCGTCGATGATGCCGTATTCCTTGGCTTGCTGCGAATTCATGATGAAGTCCCGTTCGACGTCGCGTTCAATGCGATCGAGGGGCTGGCCGGTGTGTCTGGCCATAAGGTTGTTTGTGATTTCGCGGATGCGCAGAATCTCTCGCGCGTGAATGTCGATGTCTGTTGCCTGTCCGCTGAGACCGCCCATGGATGGCTGGTGAATCAGGATTCTCGAGTTGGGAAGAGCAAAGCGCTTGCCCTTGGTGCCAGCGAGAAGCAGAAACGCGCCCATGCTGGCCGCCTGGCCGATGCAGTAAGTCACCACGTTGTTTTTGATGAACTGCATGGTGTCGTAGATGGCCAGACCTGCGGTGATGGAGCCACCGGGAGAGTTGATGTAGAGCTGCACATCCTTCTCCGGATCCTCGCCGGAGAGGAAGAGCATTTGCGCAACGATGAGATTGGCCACCTGGTCGTCGATAGGCGTGCCGAGGAAAATGATGTTATCGCGTAGCAGACGGGAGTAGATATCGTAGGCGCGCTCGCCCCGACTCGTCTGCTCAACCACCATGGGAACCAATGCCATTTGAGTATTCTTCTCGTTCTTCCGTTTGGGGGTTATCCCCGTCCCTTGGATTGCCGTGTGGTCCGGGGAGGTGCAATGTCCGGTCCGCACGGCGATTTTCGTCGCATCAATTTCTTGCCGCCCCAGCGACCAATATCTGTCGCTGGAACCCCGAACTTACGAAGGCAATTTCTCGTACAGCCGATTCGCGGTCTTTTCCCGCTTCAATTGTTCCCGGATTCTAGCGAGACCGCCATCCGCCGTCAATCGCTCGCGAAGGGTATCCAGCGGTTCGCGGGACTGAATGGCGGCCAGTTGCAGCTCCTGGTCCAGTTCCTCGTCGGTAACCGAAATGCCTTCTGCCTCGGCGATGCGGTCGAGAAGGATGAACGCTTTCACTTCGGCCAAAGCCGAGTCGCGCTGCGCCCCACGCAGGCGGGTGAAGTCGAGCTTGCGCATCTGTTCAGGGTTCATGCCCTGTGCTGCCAACGCGCGCAAACCGCGCTCAAGGCGCGCATCAATCTGATCCTGCACCATCGATTCAGGGACAGGGAATTGATAGCGCTCGTTTAGAGCGGCGAACAGCCGATCCTTTGTTTCGCCCTCAACACTTCGGCGCTTCCGGTTGGCCATATGCTCGCGGACGCGGCTCTCCAGATCGGATAAACTTTCGTAACTGCCAAGCTCTTTCGCGAAGTCATCGTTGAGCTCGGGGACGGTGCGTTTTTTGATGGCCTTGACTGTCACGTCGTAGGCTACCGTCTTGCCTTGCAGCTTAGCGTCGGGATAGTCGGCGGGATAGATGACCTCGGCTTTCAATTCCTGGCCGGGCTTTGCGCCGCGCAAGACTGAACTGAAGGCCTCAACCGTATCTTTGCCGCCGATCTCAACCAGCGAGTCTTCGCCGGTGATCGGTGAGGCTTCGGGATCATCGGTCAACTGTCCGGTGTAGGAGATCTGCGCCCAGTCGCCATCTACGAGCGGGCGATCTTCTTCGACCGGCTCGACGGTAGCGCGTGAGTCGCGCAACTGTTCGAGCTCATGCGCGTACTCTTCTTCGGTGACTTCAACCGATGGCTTCTCGACAAAGACCGTGTCGTATCCATCGATGGAGAATTCCGGAATGTACTCGAAGGCTGCCTTGACGTGCAGCGGCTGCCCGTCTTCGACCGTCAATTCGGTTACCTGGGGCTGGCCGACAGGCTTGACGCCCATCTCGTGAACGCCCTGGTTGAAGCGCTCCGGCAGCAAGCCGTCGATGACTTCTTTGCGAATCTCGGTTGCGAAGCGACGGCGGACAACCGACTCGGGCACTTTGCCGGGGCGGAAGCCGGGGAGCTTGGCATATTTCTGATAATTGCGGACTACATTGCGGAAAGACTTCGAAACGTCTTCAGCGGGAATGTCGAGCACCAGCTCGCGGGTGCATTCGGGGTTCAGAACGGGGCCATGATGGTGGTCGAGCGCATGGTCATGATCGTGGTCGTGACCTTCATGGTTGTGTGCGTCCTCGGCCGTCTCAGGTCCGGGATTGTTTTCGAGGGTGTCAGTAGAACTCAACGTTTTGCCTTCCGGGTTCGCCGCGGCGAGCCATATCTACCGCTACAGCCAGCTGTCGCTGGTGTGCGATACAGCGTCGTGTGGCCGGGGAAATATCTCATCTCATGGTAAGAGGGTTTACGGGTGGGGTCAAACCGGCGAAGGGCGCCAGGGGCGCTGGTGGACCGCGAAAGGCACGTTACTGCTCAGTGACCTTTGGTGCGCGCACGTAGGAGAGGAATCGGGGGTGGGATGCGCCGCAGTGGGAATAGTGCTGGCGGGCCTCGCTGAGACTGAGATCGCCGTTGACTGTGTTGCGCACATCGCCGGCGTCGGGGTCTTCCTGGCCGTCGTCTTCCCACCAGCAAACCGGGCAGAGCGCCATCGAGGCGGGCGTCTCAAGTGTCCTGAAGCCGCAGCATGGGCAGCGGAAGAGAGTAGATGCGGTCCCCATACAGGGGTTGACGAGAAAACGGCCGGGAACGTTTACGCCAAGAAGGCATGGGCGGAGTCCAGGATCCGGGCCTGAAGATCACTGAAAACTCTAGAAACGGAAGACGATGCCCGTGGAGAAGCGGGCATGCGTTCCCGATCCGGGAGACTGATTTGGGGCGCTTAGACGGTCCAGGGAAAACCTCCAGCCGAAGAAAGGAGCCACAGGCACATCCACGCCGGCGCCAATGGCGTAGGTGAAGGCCCCGCCGGAGATTCCATTGTTGTTGGACGAGTGCTCGCCGCCCACGAGGCCGTGTCCGAAGATCTTAACGCCGGCTGCTCCCCAGGTGACACGGGGGCCGAAGAGCGCGGTGGTGGTGCGGGGGACGGAAGAATTCGCCCCCAAGCCGTAATGGGCCACATCTCCTTCGATTCCCACAAACGGACGGATATGGAGATGGAGCGCGCCTTCCCAGCCGTTGAGGCTGCCCACGTTGGGATAGAAGGTGTCGGAGCCGGTGCGGCTGTATCCGAAAAAGGCGTCGCCTTTGGGACCCAGGGCGTGGGCCCGCGGAACGGTCGAGACGAAGAGCGTTGGAAACAGGAACAAGAGACATGCAAATGAAGGAATCGTGCGGAGGGGCCGACGGGGACTTGGCATGGGGAGGCTCCTGCGTTTTGGGTTAGGTCAATTCACTGAGAGGATGGTGCGGCGCGAGCTTCGGTTGCTTGTCGTGCGTCCGTTGAGTGGACGCCTTGGGGATGGTTTGGGCCAGAGTAGAATCGGGGCGGCAGGAGGCAGTGGAAAGCACATGTATCGTTTCCGTTTTTGTCGCGGTTCAAAGTTGAGCCGGGTTGTTTTGAGCGGGGTTGTTTTGATTGGAACGACGGCAGCGATGCCGGGGATGAGCCGGGGCGAGACGCCTGCGCCGCCTTTGAAGGTGGCGATCGTGGGCCTGGAGCATGGGCACGTGGAGGGATTTCTGGCGCAGTTGCCGAAGCACCCGGATGTGCAACTGGTGGGGATCGCGGACGCCGATTCTGCGCTGATGGCGAAGTATCAGAAGAAGTATTCGCTGCCCGAGACATTGTTTTTCAAGAGCATGGCAAACATGATCGAAGTGCGGAGGCCGCAGGCGGTGCTGGTGTATACGCCGATCTCGGAACACAGGCATGCAATCGAGATCGCGGCGCAGTATGGCGTTTCAGTGATGGTGGAGAAGCCGCTGACAATTTCGTACGAGGATGCGCTGGCGATTCGCAAAGTGGCGAACGAGCACAAGATCCAAGTGTTGGTGAATTACGAAACGACGTGGTATGCGAGCAATCGTGCTGCGTTCGACGAGGTGCGGAGCGGAAGAATTGGAGAGGTGCGGCGAGTTGTGGTTCACGACGGGCACCAGGGACCGAAGGAGATAAACGTGCCGCCGGAGTTTCTGAGCTGGCTGACTGACCCGGCGCAGAATGGCGCAGGCGCGCTTTACGATTTTGGCTGCTATGGCGTGGACCTGATGACGTGGCTGATGCACGGCGAAATACCGCTCACCGTGACGGCGGTGGTGAATCATGACAAGCCGCAACTTTATAAGAACGTCGATGACGATGCGACGATCGTGCTCCAGTATCCGCGCGCGCAGGCTGTGATTCAGGCATCGTGGAACTGGCCGTTTGGGCGCAAAGATATGGAGGTTTACGGGGCGACGGGGTATGCGATCACGGTTGGTGCGGACAAGTTGCGGGTGAGGCATGAGCATGATTGGGAGGAGCAGTTGACGACGGCCGCGTCGCTGCAATCGCGGGAAAGGGATTCGCTAAGTTATCTGTTGGCGGTGCAGCGCGGGCAGATTGTGCCGAAGGGGGATCTGACGGCGCTGGATACGAATGTGGTGGTGATGGAGATTCTGGATGCGGCGCGGGAGTCGGCGCGGACGGGGAAGAGCGTCAGGTTGCGGTAAGTCCGAGAATTGGGCCGGCGAGTTTGGGGTTCGCTGCTTTCCGACTCATGACGAATAGAGGCGCTCGTCATGAGTGGGGTACCCGGCTATGTGACTTGTCCGTACCGACCCCCGCCGCTACCCCCCATATCCTGTACGCAAGTCCCTTATTTTCAGTAGTCTACAGCCACTATATCCCGCCAAAATCCTCTAAACAAAAGACTTAGCTGCAGAATCCTCTCAGGAAAGGAGTTAGGGGTGATTCTTTGTGTTTTGGATCAATGACATTAGGAAACGGTCGCCAGATGCCGGGTATTTTGCATGCAGGGCCGGAATTCCTCTATTGACGAGTATGTACGCGGAGGGCGAAATAATATGCAAACGAAATGGAAGAGACGAGCGGGGTTGCTTTCCCATTCATGACGAGCAAACTGCGCTCGTCATGAGTAGGGGGTAGGGTCCGGGCCTGAAGGCCACGCTTGATGGTTGTCGTTTCAAGGGGCCTGAAGGCCCCTGCTCTCTCCGACCGTTTGGGATCGTGGTTTCCCATTCATGACGAGCAAACTGCGCTCATCTTGAATGGGGCACCAAGGTTCGTTGAAGGGGAGCCTGGTTCGGCAGTGGGTTGGCGATCGTTCAGGGGACGAAAACTTTGAGGCGGACGTGCCACTTGGTGCTTTGGCCGGGCTTGAGGGTGACCATGCCGGTGTCTGTCTTGCCCCACACCTTGCCGAAGGGGTCGCCGTAGTTGTACTGGTCCTCGACGGCGACGAAGTTTTTGGCGGGCGGCGCGTAGACCTGGATGGCTTTGATCTCAGTCGACAAGCCAATGATCTTTACGCCGTAGTGCGCGGCGGGGTCGACCACTTCGGTGGTGACGATGCCGTTCTTCCATTCAAGATGGTTCCAGTTGTCGTCGAAAAATTCCTTGCCCAGGGGTTTTCCTTCAGGGGCTTGCAGGTCATACCTTGTTCCCGCGACGGGGACGATCTTGCCGGTGGGAAAAACGTTGTCATAGCCATCCACTTCAGCCGTTGTTGATGCCGGAATATGGAGCCGGACCTGGGTGCGGTCGCCGGAAGGCAGATTGAAGTAAGGGTGCCAGGCGATGGCGATGGGCTCAGCGACTTTGCCAACGTTGTGGGCGACGATGATGGCGTCAACCGCGTCCGCGGTGAGGCTGATGGTGTAGTCGAGGTCGGTGCTGGAGAGCCAGTGGCCGGCAAAGTCGCCGGCATGGATGACCCCGGTGACTTCCTTTCCGCCGGGGATGTTTTTGACGGTGACGTTGTCGGTTTTCGACTTGAGGATCAGGCCGTGCATTGCGTGGCGCTCCGCGGTCGGCAACGTGCCGATGTTGTTGGCGGGAAGCGTGAGGGTGTGGCCCTGCCACTCGGTGGTCAGCGACTTGCCGTCGGCGGAGAGCTTGCCGCGAATGCGGTTGGGGTAGGGTACCAGGAACGCTGAGCCGAGGCGGTAGCCGAGATCGCCGTTGGCGTTGTCGTCCTGATCGAGCATTTTCTTTGCCCCGGCGAGGTCGGGAGATGCGAGAACGTCCACGTTGCCGCGACCGGGGAAGTTGGCAGTGATCTGCAGGACTTCCATACCGCGGCCGGGCAGGACGGTGATGCCGGTGAATTCGGGCTTGGTTGTGCTAACCGGCTTGCGGCTAATGGTTACGATCTTCTGGCCGCCGATTTCAGTGGCGTCCTGGGCGAGGCTGGTATCGACGAGCGCTCCTGCCAGCAGAAGGGGCAGGGCCAAAGGAAGAACTGCGTGGATGCGAAGAATCAGGTTCATTTGGATCCATCCCTGAAAACTCAGTTGGATTTCCCGAAAGTGCCTTGGGCGGTTTCCCGGCCCGTGAAAGCGTATTCCGGAAGCGGCATCATTCTACGACAGAGGGCGGGATAACAGCACGCCGGGGAGAAAATGACAAAACTGTTACAACTATCCCCATCAAAATGAGCGATGTTTTGTGAGCAGGAGAGTCTAACTGCCAATTCTTGAGTTGAGTTAACAATTCAACGGCTGTTGGAACAATCGTTGAGGTTTAGGAACCGCTTCCCTGCGAGGAGTAACCTTTCACGGCGGGCAAAGGTGGTATTCCAAAGCATGGAAAGAGCGATACAATTCCAGCCAATCGGTGCAGACTAACAAACTTCCCGCAGGAGGGGCAGTGTGCTCCTCCGTGCGCTGTCAGAAATGAAACGTCAACGCTTTGCCTTTTCGGGGACATTCCCCGGAGAAAGGGACTGGCTGATCGATATGCGCCCCCTGCATAAACCTCTCTTTTGTCTTTTTGCCTTGGTAGTGCTCAGCGGAACGGCGGCGATCGCTGAGAAGATTGCGTCCACAGCACGGATCGTCGACAAGGTCGATGAGAACCAGCTGGTCACGCTGAGGGGCAATACGTATCCCGCGGCGAATGCTCAGAATGACACTGGCCGGGTCAGCCCGAGGCTGAAGATGACCGACTTAATCCTGGTGCTGAGCCGAAGCCCGGAGCAGCAGGCCGCATTCGATGCGTTTGTGGCCAGCCAGTACGACTCGACTTCTCCGAACTTCCACCAGTGGCTTGAGCCGGCGGATATCGGAGCGAAGTTTGGCCCATCGTTGACCGACATTGCGACGGTTTCAAATTGGCTGGCGGGGCATGGCTTCTCGGTCGATGAAGTTGCGAAGGATCGCATGACGATCCGGTTCAGCGGCACCGCGCACCAGGTCGAAAGCGCTTTTCACACCGAGATTCACAATCTCTCGGTGAAGGGCGAAGCGCACATCGGCAACATGGCCGATCCGCAGATCCCGATGGCCCTGGATCCGGTCGTGGTGGGCGTGAAAGCGCTGCATAACTTCTTTCCGCGGCCTATGCACCGGCTGGGCGGCAAGGCGAAGTTGAATAGTGAGACTGGGAAATGGGAGCGGGTTGCGGAGGCGAACACCGCAAGAAGCGGCCTTCACGTTGACGCCATTACGGCTCACCCCGAATTTGGCATCACAGTTGGGAGTGGAAGCAGCGCATACCAGGTTGAGGATGTGACCCCTTACGATTTTGCCGCCATCTACAACGTGCTTCCACTTTGGAGCGCCGGTACTCCCATCGACGGAACGGGGCAGACGATCGCAATCGCGGGAACCAGCAAAATCAATCTCAGCGATGTTGTATCGTTCCGGAGCATCTTCGGACTACCTTCGAGCACTCCTGCACCCACAGAGACCGTCGCCAATGGCACCGATCCAGGAATATGCACCGGCACGACGGGGAATTGCACCCTGGACGATCAGTTTGAGAATGCGTTGGACGTGGAGTGGGCGGGAGCAGTTGCTAAAAATGCCCATATCGTGCTCGTGGTATCTGGAACAAACTCCTCAACGACCGATACGGTCTACGCTTCTTCGAACTACGTGGTTCAGCACAACGTCGCGAAGATCATGAACGTGAGCTACGGTGAGTGCGAACTTGGACTGGGGACTGCAGGAAACACGTTGTATAAGAATCTCTGGCAGACTGCGGCAACCGCGGGCATCGCAGTATTTGTCGCCAGCGGAGACTCAGGGTCGCCGGCGTGCGATCAGGGTATGGCTAACTCCACACCGTACGGGGCACAGTACGGCCTTTCGGTAAGCGGCCTGGCATCGACGCAATACAACGTGGCGGTTGGCGGAACCGATCTGAATTGGGGAGCGACGGCATCGCCTTACTGGAACTCGACGAACAGCGCCACCAACGGGTCGAGTGCGAAGGGGTACATGCCGGAAGCTCCGTGGAATGACTCATGCACGAATCCGCTGGTGTTGAGTTATCTTCAGTCGGCGGCGACCTTCCTTCACAATAACGGCTTTTCCAGCGCCAAGAGCCCCACGGATGCGGAGTCGGCGTGCAACTTTGTAGCGACCTGGTCCACGACGATTAACATACTCGCATCGGTAGATCTTTCCTGGCTGGTCAACACGGTTGGCGCTGGGGGAGGCAAGAGCAACTGCATCAACGGCGATGGTTCAACTGTCGCGAGTTGCACGCAGGGTTACGCAAAGCCGTCGTTCCAATCGACATCTCTTACCGGCATGCCCAACGATTCGGCGCGCGATATTCCGGACGTTTCGTTCTTTGCGTCGAATGGATTTCTTGGCAGCGCTTATCTGGTATGCGTGTCAGCCAGCGGTGCGTGCGTGAGTTCCACGACAATTACAACGGAGCCGTTCGCACAAGAGGTCGGCGGAACGTCGGCGTCCTCTCCAGCGATGGCCGGAGTGATGGCGCTCATCAACCAGAAGGCGGGATCGACGCAGGGTAACCCAAACAGCGAGCTTTACACCCTGGCCGGACAGCAGACGTATTCGAGCTGCAAAACTGAGACGGGGACAACCTCCGACGGCTGCTATTTCAACGACGTCGATACCGGGACAATCGCAATGGCGTGCGCCGCCGGGTCGCCAAATTGCACGGTGGCAACTTCTGGAGATACGTACGGCGTGTTGTCGGGATATGGCGCGACGGTGGGGTTTGACCGGGCTACCGGTCTGGGCTCACTGAACGTAGCCAACGTGGTGAACTCGTGGACCTCGTCGATCGGGACTGCGACAGCGACAGTCACGGTGACTCCTGCATCGAGCAGCATCATCTCAAATGTGGCGCTAACGGTTACGGGGACGGTTGCCGGATCGTCGGGAACGCCCACGGGTTCGGTGGTGCTCACGGGGGGCGGCTACACATCCTCGGCGGCTATCCTCACGAGCGGCGCCTATACGATCACGATTCCGGCCAACAGCCTGAGTGGTGGGACGGATACGCTGACGGTGACTTATAACGGCGACGCGACCTACGCTGTCGCGACCGGCACGGCGACCGTGACGGTGACGACCTATGTGCCGTTGACCCCGACAGTCGCAGTGACGCCGGCAGCGAGTACATTGTTCGTTGGCGACACTCTTGGTGTGACGGGTTCGGTGACCGGCTCAAACGGAACTCCCACCGGAACGGTAAAGCTCACCGGCGGTAGTTACACCTCAGCGAACCAGACGCTCACAAGCGGAGCATTTTCGTTCAAGATTCCGGCGAACATGTTACCCGCAGGGACGGACGTGCTGACGGCCACCTATAGCGGAGATAACATTTATGGCACCGCGTCGGCTACAGCGAGTGTGACTGTAACGGCATCGGCGTTTTCTTTGACGGCGAGCACTCCGACTGCAGTATCGGCAGGAGGATCGACAACATCGACAATCACGGGCGCGTCAACGACTGACTATACCGGGTCAGTAAGTTTGGCCTGCACGCTGACTTCCTCGCCGGCCGGGGCCGCAGATTTGCCCCATTGCTCGATGAGCGCAGGATCGCCAATGACGTTTACAACCGGCGCGCCGGGCGCGACCGCCACCGCGTCGGTGAGCACAACAGCTAAGACTGCAACGTTGGTGAAGCCGCGAATTGGTGGATGGCAAGTGGCAGGGGAAGGAGCGGTGCTGGCGTTGCTGATGTTCTTCGGTATTCCGGCACGGCGGCGCGGCTGGCGGGCGATGTTGGGAGTTCTGGTGCTGACCATCGCACTGGGCAGCCTGGCTGCTTGCGGCGGAGGAGGCGGAAGTACCACCAAAGATCCCGGAACCACTGCTGGCGCTTACACCTTCACAGTGACGGGCACCGGTACTCCCAGTGAGGCTTCGGGGAATACCGTCACGTTTGCAGTAACGGTCAACTAAGGAGAGACGAGAGCGGCATGGCGGCCCTTCCTTCCGGGAGGGCCGTTTTGCGTTTGGGGTGAGGCGCGTCTTGAGATTGTGATCAATTTGGCGGGATGCTCAGGTGATAGAACGGATCACTAAATATAGAATCAGAATCGACAAGTCCGTTCCATCTCGTCGTGTTCTAATTCACGGCGACCGGCAGGAGGCTGAATGAAATCGCTATTGCTCACGGAATACAACAATCTCAGCATGGCGGAGATGCCGCGGCCAGAGCCTGATGAGAACGAAGTTCTGATTCGGGTCGCGGCATGCGGCATTTGCGGCAGTGATGTGCACGGCTACGACGGGTCGTCGGGGCGGCGCATTCCACCGCTGGTGATGGGCCATGAGGCTGCGGGATTCGTGGAGGCGGTTGGGAGCCGCGTAACCAAGTTCCAGATAGGCGATCGGGTGACCTTCGACTCCACCGTTTATTGCGGCGAATGCGCGTATTGCCTTCGAGGCGAGGTGAATCTCTGCGATCGAAGAGAAGTCATCGGCGTTTCTTGCGGGGAGTATCGCCGGCACGGAGCATTCGCGGAATTTGTGGCTGTTCCGGAGCGCATCGTTTATCGGCTGCCGAACAAGATGTCGTTTCCTGAAGCGGCGATGGTGGAGGCGGTGTCGGTGGCTATTCATGCGGTCAAAGTCAGCGGAGTCAAGAAGGGCGATACGGTGCTGGTGGTGGGTGCGGGCATGATTGGCCTGCTGACGATGCAGGCTGCGCGCGCGGCGGGAGTTGGACGAGTGTTGATTGCCGACATCGATGACACGCGGTTGACACTGGGTGAGTTGCTGGGCGCGGACGAGGCACTTCGCGGTACAGGCGGTCTGATTGCAGAAGCGACATTGATGCGGACCGGCGGAATTGGAGCCGACGTGGTGTTTGATGCGGTGGGCCGGACCAAGACGGTGACGGAGTCCATCGATAGCGTGCGCAAGGGTGGGACGGTGACTCTGATTGGAAATATTGCACCGGAGGTCAGCATTCCGCTGCAAAAGGTTGTGTCACGGCAGATTCGACTGCAAGGCAGCGCGGCCTCTTCCGGCGAATATCCGACGGCCATTGAGCTGATTGCGAGTGGGCGGATCCAGGTGAGGCCGCTGATTTCCGCAGTTGCGCCGCTGGAGGAAGGGCCGCAGTGGTTTGAGCGGCTGCACGCGCAGGAGCCGAATCTGATGAAGGTCGTGTTGGCGCCGGGAGCAGCGCCGACAATTAAGCAGGCTAGCGGCGAGGCCGCGTAATGAGCGAATCGTTATTTGATTTGAGTGGACAGGTTGCGATTGTGACAGGCACGAGTCGCGGCCTGGGGCAGTATCTCGCGCGCGCGTTGGCTAAGGCCGGAGCGGACTTGGTAATTACGAGCCGAAGCCGCGACTCTCTCGAAGCATTCGAGGGGGAGATTCGGAGCATGGGCCGGCGCGTGGTGTCGCTGGAACTGAATGTACGGGACCAGGCAAGCATTGTGAGGATGGTGAGCCAGGCGGAGGCGGCCTTCGGGCAGATTCACATCCTTGTGAATAATGCGGGTTGCAATGTTCGCAAGCCGGCGTTGGATGTGACCTGGGAAGATTGGAACACGGTGCTCGACACGAATCTGCGAGGGAGTTTTTTTGTGGCTCAGGGTGTGGCGCGGGGGATGATCGCGAAGGGCTACGGGCGCATTGTCAACATTGGATCGGTGACGAGTGTCTTCGGTTTTGCGGGGCTCGCTCCCTATGGGGCAAGTCGCGGAGGCATCAGGCAGCTAACGATGAGCCTGGCGGACGACTGGGGCCGGCACGGCGTCACGGTGAATTGTCTTGCTCCGGGGTGGTTTCGCACAGAACAGAACAAGGTGCTCTATGAAGATCCGGAGTGGGTGGCTTATCTTACGGATCGAATTCCGGTGAAGCGGCCGGGTCTGCCGAATGACCTGGATGGTGCGGTGGTTTTTCTCGCTTCGGAAGCGAGCCGGTACATCACGGGGCAGACGTTGCTGGTGGATGGCGGAATTTCGACGGGCGCTACACGCGCCACTGTGGCTCGGAAAGAAAGCGACTGAGGCGCGAACTGGTTGCATAAATGACGTCTAGGTAGTCGCAAAGCAGCCCTCAGGGGCTAAAGCCCGCGTTTTTCCTGCCCCTTTTCGGCACGACTAAAGTCGTGCCCTGTTACAGGACTGTTTATGCAACCGGCTCAAGTCGATTTCTGTCGTTGATCTGTTTGGTTCAGGATTGGCCTAACGCTTCCGACCATTCAACGCGTCGAGCTTTTTCTTCAACTCCTCAAGCTTCTGGCCGGCTTCACCGAGTTTGCCTTCGGATGTGAGGCGCTGATATTCGGCGAGGTCCTTGGCCGCGCCTGTGATGAGAGTGTTCAGATCATCGACGGGCTTGGCTGCGGATGTGGCGCCAGCAACGGTATTTCGCGCTTCTGCGGGGGCGGCTTCTGCGTTTGTATTGAGGGAGGATGCTTCTCCGCCGAAGAGGGATCTGAGCGCGGCTTCGAACGTTGAACCGTATGCGAGGCGATCTTGCAGGGCGAGCACCACGATGCGGAGTTCCGGCATGGGGCTACGCTCGGCTTGAAGATAGATGGGCTCGGCATACATCAAAGCGCGGCCGCAAGGAATCACAATTAGCGCTCCGCGGCGCACGTGGGAGCCTTGCTGGTTCCAGAGTGTCAGCTGGCCTGACAATTGCGCGTTTTGATCGATGCGCGCTTCGATTTGAAGAGGGCCGTTAACGAGCTTTGTTTTAGGAAAGTTGTAAACGATCGAGGTGCCGTAATTGGGGCCATCGCTGCGGCCCGCGAGCCATCCAATCAAGTTGTTGCGATTCGCTGGAGTGAAGGGAAGGATGCCGACGAATTCGGTGTTGGACTCGCCAGGCAACTTCATCAAGACAAAATTGGGGTCCATTACCTGAGTGGCTTGTTCGCCGTTTTCATTCATTCCGACTTCTGTCGCAACTGTCCAGAGATCCTCGCGATTGTAGAAAACGCCAGGATCGGTCATATGGTAGAGGCCATAGACAGACGCCTGCATCCTGAGCAGCATCTCGGGGTAGCGCACGTGATTGCGCAGGTCAGACGGCATGGACGCCGCGTCTTTGAATAATGCGGGAAAGATCTGGCGATAGGCCGCGATGATCGGGTCCTGCGTATCGAAAACATAAAACGTAGTAGCTCCGCTGTAGGCGTCGACCACAACTTTTACGCTGTTCCGAAGGTAATTGATCTGATCGTTGCCCATGGCGAAGTGGCTGGAATATGGGTAGCTGTCGGAGGTCGTGAAAGCATCGAGCATCCAAGACAGCCTGCCATCGTCGCCGACGACGATATACGGGTCCGATTCGAAGGTCAGGAAGGGTGCGAGTGATCGGACGCGATCACGCACATTGCGACGCATGAGAAGCCGACTTTGCCCGTTGATGTCGTCGCTGAAAGGCAGCTTCATCAGATCGCCGCGATCGAAGGCGATGAGGAGGCGACGCAGAAATCCGCCTAGTTCGATGCCGCCGTCGCCGTCGTAGGAAGTCATGCTGTTGGTCTGGCCCTGCGGGTAGTCGAACTCCTTCTGCCGCGTCTTGACATACACATCGGAGTCGGTCAATTGGCCGAAGTAAATTTCGGGCCGCTTGACTGAGATTGTCGGCAACGTGCTCTGTATGGGCATATTGCTCAGCACGAGGTTTGGCAATCCTTCCGGCGTGAACCCGTTCACCGGATTCATGGTGATGCCGTAGCCGTGGGTGTAGATGAGCTTTTCGTTGATCCAGTTGCGGCTGCTCTCAGGAAGTTTGTTCAGGCTCAGCTCGCGAGCGGCTAGCATGACCTGCCGTTGTTCTTCGCCTATCTGATAGCGGTCGATGTCGATGTCTGGGAAGTCGTAGTAGGTGCGGATTTCCTGAATCTGACGCAGCGTATCCTGGAGCGCGTGCCAGTCCCAAAGGCGGATGTTTTTGAGAGTGGATTGATTATTTTCCGGGTCGGTTGCCGCAACGGTTGTTTCAGCGGGGAACTCGCGCTGCGCCACCCGGTCGAGCCCGAATGCCTGTCGCGTGAAGGCGATGTTGTAGGCGATATAAGGCTGCTCGCGGACCAGCTCGTTAGGCTTGACGATGAAGCTGCTTACATACCATGCGCAAATCTGAACGGCGAAGAAACAGAGGATCGCTGGAACTGGAGCGGCCACAAGCCAGCGCACGCGCGGTCTCGTGAAGAGATTGAAAGCCGCGATACAGGAACCGAGGATAAGCGTCATGCACAAGATGAGCATGCCGGTGATGGTTACGTGAGCGTCTGTATAGGTGACGCCGCCGAAGATTGTGTGGCCGCCGAGCAGCAAGTCAAATCGGCCGAGGTAGACACGAACAGCGACGATGATAAGCAGAAACGCAATCGCAAAGGACAGGGCGCGCCAGGGCAGTGGAGCTGCAATGTCGATTTCGCCGGCGAAGAGCCGGGTGCTGCCTGTAATGAGGACGAAGAAGACTGCGATGATGCATGCGACAATTGCCAACATCAAAAGCCAGCCGGCGATGAATTGCCAAGCCGGTAATGTGAAGAGATAAAAGCCGAGGGATCTTCCAAAGATCGGATCGACAGGTCCGCCGGAGTTGCCGGGGGCAAACCAGTAGAGCGCGAATCGCGACCACTCCGCCGTGAAACCTGCTCCGGTCGCGAGCGCAATGATGACTGATCCGGCGATTCCGCCGAGGCGGAGGATGCTATCGACAGGCACTTCAAATCGACGAGAACCAATGTCGATGGTGCTGGCGTTTTGAAGTTCCGCGCGGCAGGCTCGCTTCAGGGCCAGAAACCATCCATAGAGAATGAAGAAGGTAGCGGCGAAGGCCACGGCAAACACCTCCCATTGAAGGCCGAGTGTTTTCCAAAATACGCCGGCGTAACCGAGCGATCCGAACCAGAGAGAGTCGACGTAATACGAGACTGCGGTCCGGCTGCTCAAGGCAATAACGAAAAGCACAACTAAAATGAGGACTAACGTGCGGCGACCCCGCCTTGGCGGGCTCGGCCGTCTCGGAAACACTATGGATTCGTGAATCATGCTACCCAGCTTTCGCCAACAGTTTGTGCCGGAACTACACGCAAGCGCAATTGTACTGCGACGCGTGTGGATGTGATTTGAAGGAGCGTTGGGGAGGCGATGGACGAGGCGTTGCACGGTGCATGCCGAGAACCGGTCTCATAAACCATCTTGATCAACTCGCCAAGCTCATGGGAAGTTGTGGGCAGTGTAAGCTCAAGCGCCAACCATGCCCACTGCCCCGACGAGATTGAACTTTCCCCATCGGACAAAGACGTTCACGGCAATGGCTCCTGGCGGTAGAGCTGGGCCGTATGACGGATCGAGATGATGATCGCCATTGCCAACATAATCACGGCAGCTATTGTTCCTCCCAAATCAAACAGCAGCATCTTGTGGCCAAACAGAGTCGAGTAAGGGCTGCGCAGAAGTGCGAGGTTGCCGATGATCAGCAGAATGCGAATCTCGGTTGGGCCGAAGATGCCCTGGGACATTTGAAAGCAGGACAGAGTGTATGTTGCAAGATAGCTCTCGCTCGAGAGCAGCAGAAACGCCACCAGCATTGCGATTGCGGTTTGCCAGTGGAGCAGTCCGGAGAAGCCGAGGCCGCACATGAGTGCGACTGATCCGAAGATGTCTACCATGTGATCGACGTAGAAGCCATAGCGCGGACGTTGTTGTTGGCGCACGCGGGCCAATGTTCCGTCCATGCTGTCTCCGAACCAGTTGAGCACCAGGCACAAGATCACCAAGAGCAGGGCGTAGCGGTTGTAGCGTGACATTGCATAACAAACTCCTGCTCCGATTTGCGCGGCCAATCCGAGGATGGTGAGCTGGTCAGAAGTGAGCCAACTCGGCGCACGCTCGGCCATCCACTGCAACGCGCGCTTCTCCATTCGAGCGGTCATCGCCTGGTTTATCCGGCGCGCCGATGCAAAAGCCCCATCGCCAGCCGCTGCTGCTGATTTCGAATTCATTTTCGTATCCTTTCCTGCGCGCAGATTCTTGCCAAGGAGTTCAATGCATCCGCCCAATCATTTTCGAAGTGCATTCAATGTCGAGTGCAGCGTGAATTCCAATGATTCGCGGGGGACACTCTCAACGAAAGGCCCTATCAGCCAGCCGAGGCCTCGTGGGATGGAACGTGTGAGGGAGACCGACTCGACCTGCACGTACAGTCCGCCATCGCGCTCCTCGTAGCTCCAATAGTTATTCAAGATCCAGAGAAAGCCGTGTGCCTCGCTGGAGCTTAGCGTTCGCTCTGCGTCGGTTCCTGGCGAGTCGATCTCGGAAATCTTTGTGGTTCGCGAGAGGTTGTATCCGTGCTTGGGATCGAGCTGCCCAAATGTGATGTCGTAGGTCGTATCCATTACGACGGTGATGACATGGTGCTGTCGTATCCGCATCAATACCTGGGGACGATCGTCGTGTCGCGCGAGGACTCTTGCCTTTAGAACCTGCGGGGAGAAGTAATGGGGATATGCATTGAAGTCCTTCATCAACCGCTCAAAGTCCGCAGCTTTAGCTCCAGCGGCAAACGCTGTACCGCGCCAATGGTGCAGCATCGCTCCCGGCGAAACCGGATCAACCGAAGGCGTCAGTTTCTCCACAATGAAATCTCCGCGGCGCAGACGCGCCTCGGTTTGGCCATCCGAAGTATTGAGTGCAAGGAAGGCGCTCAGTGAGCGATGCTGTTGCGCGATGCGCGATTCAACCGAAGAGACATATGAGTTGAAAGCCGAAACAGCTGTGGGCGAGGGCTCCGCTGCGACAAGGCCAGGAACGGCAACAAAGGGAACCAGGATCAGGAGCCCGTGGACGAGGTTCGTCCGAGAAGCCAGGAATTTACGTCGCGTCATGTATGCACTTTGCTCCAACGAACGCCAGGAAGCAATGCCTGGAAGCTCACCGCTGGCAGATTGTTTCTCACGGCGCAAGCAGTTGGAGCGATTGAACTTCTGAAAAGTTGTTCTTCGCGCACGATCTTCGGTCAGAGCTTGTGGTCGGATACACTGGACAAAAGACATGACCGATCCACGGCCAGCCCGGCGCTATCGCTTCGGAGCATTTGAAGCAGACGCTGCTTCCCAAGAACTTCGCAAACAGGGTATCCGGCTCAAGTTGAATGCGCAGCCGTTTCAGGTTCTCTGCATGCTTCTGGAGCGACCTGGTGAACTGCTGACTCGAGAGGAAATCTCCCGACAGTTGTGGCCAGACGGTACATTCGTTGACTACGAACACGGCGTGAACTCGGCGGTAAATCGCATACGCGAGGCGCTTGGAGATACGGCGAGCAACCCGCGGTTTGTCGAGACACTGGCGCGGCGAGGTTATCGCTTCGTGGCTCCGGTTGAACGGATTAGTACCAATGGAAATTCGATATCGCAAGTGGCTGAATCGGCGCGGACTGAGCCGGTATTGTTGGGATCGAGGGAAAGGTTGGACGTTTTGGCCGTTCCTGAGGGCCAACGGCGCAGCGGAATTTTGGCGTCGCCGCACGAACTTCCGAAAGCATCGTTTCCAGTTGTGCAGGCGCTTTTCGTCGTGTTGCAGCTGATGTATGTGGGTTTCTATGTCGGGGCGCTGGCAAATTTGGCTGAAATTGAAGATCTCGTCTCTGTGTTGCCGAGAGCGGCCCAGGCAGTGAATGTGATCACCGTGAGTGCGGCGATCCTGATCCCTGTTCGCGCCTTCGTTCTGTCCGCGGTGCTCTTCCATGCGCCGAAAGCAGGCGAGAAGTTCCTGAAGCTGTGGCCGTTTCTGCTGCCGCTGGACGTGCTTTGGGCGCTCTCGCCTTTTCTGCTGTTACACCACATTAATTTTGGACTGGCGCTAGCGTGCACGGCGCTTCTGGTTTATTCGCCGTTTGCTCAGCGGTCTCTCGTGCTGATGGGCGCGGGCGGGTTGAATCGTGAGATGTCAGAGACTGCACGATAGCGCCATTTTACGTTGGCATTCCGGCGATTTGAATTTGGTAGCGGGCTAGCATCAGAACGAGCTCTGCCGCGTGGACGAGTTTGGTGTTCGAATCGGGCACGAAGAAGTTGGTTTCAGCTCCAACTCAAATTTTCGCTGATCGGAATCGCGACGTCGCCCAACATGGTGGGATATGCGCATCCAGCAATCTGAGGGGCAGAGACGGAAGCCCTATTCCGCATTTTTTGTAAACTTGATTGCGCGAACGTAGGACCAACTGCAAGATTCCGCAGTACAATTAGGTTCGAAGCGGGAGTAGCTCAATGGTAGAGTAGCGGCTTCCCAAGCCGTTGGTTGCGGGTTCGATCCCCGTCTCCCGCTCCAGATTTTGCCGCATTTCGCGCACATTCCACCGCTGAAACCTCTTTCATTCTCAAAGACTCCTTACGTTCCATATTGTCCAAGATCTCCCGAAAGGATGAGGGGTCTAGGCGAAGGCCAAAACCTGTGTCCACGCCGGTAGCGCTCAACACCATGGCAAGATCGCCGCTCTTGGTCAAAAAGGCTGTCTCGTTCCAGAAGCCGTATTGGTTAATGCGATCGCAGAGCGCGGCCGATTCCTTCCAGCGCCAGCACCCGTGGCTGCCTAGACTCGATTAGCCAGCGCCGATGATGCCCTGACGCAGGGCGACTGTCGCAGCCTCAGTTCGATCCGCGACTTGAAGTTTGGCGCTGATGTGGTTCATATGGTTCCTCACCGTGTAATGACTGATTTGAAGAACCCCGGCGATCTCCTTGTTTGTGAGCCCTCTTGCGACCATTTCTAGGATTTCAATTTCTCGGGCGCTCAAGCTCGATCGAGCTTCCCGCTCCTCAATCCACTTGGCGACGCGTTCAGAAAAAAAGGTGCCCCCGGCGACCACTGCCTCAATTGCAGCAACGATCTCTTCACGCGGCGCATTCTTGGAAAGATAGCCCCGTGCACCTGCTTTGACTGCTTGGTAGATCTCTTCTTCGTACTCGTAACTTGAGAGAATGATTGCCTTGGGTCGGTGCTCATGTGCCTTCAACAGATTCAGCAGGTCGATTCCATTGATACTCGGCATGCGCAAATCTAAAAGCATCACATCGACAGAAGTGCGCTTAAGTATTTCCATCGCTTCTTCTCCGGAATGGGCCGCTCCAGTTAGTTTCAACCCGATTTGCCTCCGAAGGAGTGAAGCCAATCCGGCACGAACAACTGGGTGGTCGTCAACGATGAGAACCCTAACGGCTGCTTTAGACTCTGGCGCGTTTGTCATGCATCTTCCTCATTTGAAGCTGAATCAGCCATCTGTGCGAGAGCGCTCGAAGGAAAGAGGGCGGTAATGGAGCCAGAACGTGAACCGCGGTCCCTTGTCCTGGTGCGCTGTCGATCCTGAAATGAGCGGATATGTTGTCCGCGCGTTTGTGCATCCCTCGAATGCCAAACCCTGCCGAATCGCTTGAAACGACGAACCCCGCTCCGTCGTCTTCAACAATCATCTCCACCGTGGACCTTCCATACACAAGAGTGATGGTCAGTCGCGAACAAAGCGCATGGCGAATCGCATTAGCGATCGCCTCGTAACCGACCCGCAGCAAGGTGTCTGAGACACGCAGCGGAATGTTCTGAATGTTTCCTTCACTCACCGTTCTTATTTCGACGGAAGAGTTGTTAGAAATCATGCGGCGAGCACATTCTTCGAGTGCAGATAACAATCCAACGGACTCGAGATGCTCCGGGCGCAACGCCGAAATGCTGCGTCGTGCCTCCTCGTGACTGTTGCGAACCATGCCCTGTGCCAGCTCGAGCTGCGGCATGATTTCGATTCCGTCTTTCACGTCATCGCGAATTGCCTGGAGTTGAAAGCCGAGACCGGCAAAGCTCTGCGCAAGCGTATCGTGCATCTCATGAGCGAGACGTTGCCGCTCGTCAAGTACTGCCTGCATACGCCAACGCTCCACAAAGAAAAATCCCGTCATCCCGGCAAAGGAGAGAAGAAGTATGCAGATTGCGAGTTCAAGAATGTGAGTGGGACTCCACCATGGTGGGCCCTCCAGAACTTCAATATCGCCTGAGGATGGCAGAAGTAGCGCAAATGCGGTCAGGTCATGTGTGTACCTGGAATCGATCACGCAGATTCCTCGCAATCGCAACCTGCTTTTCTCCTTGAGCGAATTGAGATGAGGCGAGCGTCCAAGCCCATTCACCACAGCAATGAACGACTGGCTCTCATCCTCCAATGTCAGGATCGCCGTTCCCTTGCCGTCCTCGTGTTTCTCTGCAAGTTTTCCCTGTACTTCAACATACTGAGCATCAAAAGCTCCAGTCGCGGCCTGCGACGCTGCAACCGCAGCTGGAGAGACCGGCGTGTGGGACCAGAGCAGGTGGATGTCCGCATTGCGAAGCTCCGAGCTGAAATCATGCAAGTACGCATCTCCCCTGACTTCTATGTCATCCCCAATCTGCAAAGGGGCATGGGGATGACTGCTGGAAATCGCAAGTCCACCCGTCGAGTCCTGTATGTATAGCATCGGCGAGGTGAGCGTAACGACACCTTGGACTTTAACGGAGCTCGGCACATCCGGGGATAAAAGCCGAAGGCTGCTGATTGCCTGCGCATCCACCCCAGAACGGTGTGCTTGGAGGTCGCGCTCAATGGGTTCAAGGTATCGGTCATGTGGAGCAGGCTCCGATCCCGTTGGAAGCTGCCTCGGAACGGCCAATTGCGGCTGTAGATCCCCGATCATCGAAGTCAGATCTTGCTGTGTCGCCGGCAGAATCTCGACATTTCTCCACTGTGCGCCCGTGTTATACGACTTGAGGCCGAATCGTCCAGATTTGATGCAGCCAGGATCTCGGATTGCGATAGTGGTTGTTTCACCGTTTTGAGAGGTAGCACTGACGGCGAAATCGCAGTCAAAGGCTAGAAACTTGAGGTGATACCACTGCTGTGCGAACACGCGGGGCGACACTGCCTTGGCCGCATATTCTCTCCATCCGAAGTCGGCCCGTCCCATCATCAGCGTGTTATCAAGGTCGCGCAATCCGGCCATGTAGCCGTGGTAGGCATCTACCCCCTTTTCTTCGTCACTGGCGCGAATAATCAACCCTGCATCACCGTACTGTCCGAGCAAAAGAACGTCAGCTTCAACAGAGTAGTTGGTCCAATACTCGGGGCCGGTCATCAGCTTGGCTCCGCGCTCATCGGAATTGTTGCTCATCACGCCGTCAGCGTACTGCCAGGTGCCGCCAAAAGCTTGCCAGTCATCTTGCTTCTCAAGCGAGATGATCTTGCGTTGCATCGGCCCCCGGCGCATGATCGATCGATATGTGATTGCACCGGTCGTGAGCAGTGCGAGCACCGCCGCGGCAAGTAGGCCGAGAAAGATACTCCGTCTCGCGATAGTGCGGCTCATTGAGGCGGCCACCATGACAGGTTCAAGATCTGACGGATCTCGGCCGAATCCACGTTTTCGCGTGTCATCAGGACTGGCTCGACATTCACTTCCGCGGATCCGGATGTGCCGTGGATCTCATGATTCATGAGTTCCATCGCAATTCGCCCCATCTCGAAGGTATTCTGCACAACAACTGAGTCGATGCCTCCGTCGCGAATAGGGGGAATCAGGTCCTGGTCAAATCCCACCAGCTTGATCGCGTGTACCTTGGCAAACTCGGCTAGCGCGTAATACGTTCCTCTAGTGGAGGCAAGAGAGAGTGCCACGATTGCGTCGAGCGACTCGCTGCCGGCGAGAAGTTCTTCCGCATTGTGCTGTTCTTGTGGGACGCTCGCGAGGCCCAGTCTGCGTGCGACGACGCGAATTCCCGGGAACTCGCGGCTGAGCGTGGTCTCGAAGCTCCGCTCTCGCACAGTGTTGCTCTTCAGTTCCGGACCGATTCCCACAATGGCGATATTCCCCTCGCCCTGAAGGATCAGGCCAATTCTGCGGGCAGCGATCCGCCCTCCCGCTTGCTCGTCGTTCAATACATAGCTGAGTTTGGATCCGGCTGGGATGCCAAGTTCGGTACCGATCACGACCACCGGAACGTCGCCCGCAAGAACCCGGCGGATTGGCGTTCGCATGGGGAGCGTTTGGATTGGCGAGACTATGATTCCAGCCATTCCTCGATCGACAGATTTCTCGATCAGAGAAATCTGCGCCTGCGTATCATCGTCTCGCATCGGTGCATTCCAGTAGAGATTCAGCCCGACGGAGCGTGCAACTGCGGCGGCACCTGCATGTTCCGGCTCCCAAAGCGCAGTCCCGCTCGTACGTGGAATAACAGCCACAGTCAGAGGTGCTCGCTTGCAGCCGACACCGGAAAGCGTAACAAGCAGCAAAAAGACCACGAACAATTTTGAAAGTACGCAAACCAGAATGCGACGATTCCAGCTAGAATCCCTTCGCCTCATAATCACGTGGCTTCCTCTTGCCTCGCTCGCAAATGTCTCGACCCGGCTCCGCAACCTAATTAACAGGTATCGTCTCCCAAGAGTATGGTTCATCTGCACCATATGGAGGAAGGCCGAAAGACGCCGGTGTGTTTCCGATTCGCGAAGCAGACCGTCCGGCAATTATACGGCGCGAGTGGGTTTGTATGAGGTGAGTGCAATTCATCCGATTCGGCACGGGAATGGAGGGGCCCGCCCCGGAACGTGCAAGATTGGATGCGTTCCTCAAATCGATAGCCGAGTTGGGGATCTTCGTTCCCTTCAATCATTGAATCGATGGCGACCACAATTTGAGTGGAGGGAAATGGTCGTCCGAAAGAGCTACCTCATTCGCTTTGCGTGTCTCAATGCTTATCTGCGGCGGTAGACTACTCTGCAAACAGGGATTTGTTTTGTCTGAAAGGGATAACGAGAGAGACGTGCGACAAGTGATGAAGTTGAACTTCCTTTCATACCGGATCCATTTACTCCTGCTTCTACTGTTGTTGCAATCGAGTGTCCTGGCACAAACAGCAAATGAGCAGGTGCACTCGATCACCTCCGCACTTCGTGTTCGCGAGTTTGAGAAGGCTTTGCAGTTGCTGCAGCCTGCGCTTCAGAGCTCTCCGAATAATCCCCAGCTCTGGATACTGCAGGGCCTTGCATTTTCAGGCGAAGGCGACTCAAAATCCGCACTTGCTTCGTATCGGCATGCGCTGAGGATCGCTCCGGACTATCTGCCGGCTTTGGAAGGAGCGGCTCAGATCGAGTATGAAGCGGAAAGTAAAGACGCCATTCCTCTTCTTGAGCATGTGTTGAAGATTCGTCCGAACGATGTCACATCTCACGCGATGATGGCCGTTCTGGCTGAGAAGAATGGTGACTGCGCTACTGCCGTGGCGCACTTTTCGAAGAGCGGGCCGATGCTGGACTCTCGGCCTGAAGCACTACAGGGCTATGGGGTTTGCCTGCTGAAGCTCAAACAGTCTGACGAAGCCATTCGAGTTTTCCAGCAGCTCATGACATCGCATCCGAATGACACTCGTTGCAGGCGAGCGCTCGTGGCAGTGCAACTCGCAGCGGAAAGACCTCAGGATGCGCTCACAACTATGCAGCCACTGCTGGCCTCGAACCCGGATGTCAGCACGATGCGATTGGCAGCGGCCGTCTATGAGGCGAACAAGGACACGCCAAACGCCGTGAAGATTCTGAGAGACGCGATCGTAATGGATCCGCTGCAGACCGCGTTGTATGTCGATTTCGCTGAACTCGCCATGGATCACCAGTCATTTCAAACGGGCGTTGAGATGATCAATGCTGGACTGAAGCTGCAACCTGGGGCTGCACAACTCTACGTGGCTCGAGGAGTGCTGTATGTGCAGCTTGCCGATTACGAGAAGGCGGAGAGCGATTTTGAAAAGGCCGAGCAACTGGATCCGGCACAAGGGATGAGCGCGGCGGCGCAAGGCATGCTGGCAGAGGAACAGAATCAGAACGATCCTGACCAGGCACTCGCAACGGTGCGAGCCAAGCTTGGCAAAAAACCTGACGACGCATTTCTCTTGTATCTGCAAGCCGCGATTTTATCCAAGAAGTCCGCAGAGCCCGGCTCGCTCGAGTTTCAGCAGGGTCTTGAATCCGCAAAACGAGCTGTAGGTCTGCAACCTTCGCTCACCGCAGCCCACAACGTTCTCGCCAAGTACTACCTCGACGCTGGCCAGAATGCGCTGGCCGCCAAGGAGTGCCGACTTGTTTTGGAACAAAGCCCCTCCGATCAGAGTGCCTTGTATCATCTCGTGATTGCGCTCCGCAAAACAGGAGATCAGGCCGAAATCCCCGATCTGCTCAAGAAGCTGGCTAAGGCGCGTCAGGACGCGACTAGAGAGGAAGGCGACCGTAACCGTTATAAGCTTGTCGTTGCTCCGGCAGGTTCGTCCGACTAGTTGAAGCGAGTTCGGTGGAGCGGTGCACCTTTACTCGAGCGCCGTTCAACCACCATAATGGAGGCGATTCAGCCAGTATTTCTAATGACCATCAGCCGACGTTCCTTCTTTCTTCTTTCTCTCTGCGCCTCTGCCCAACGATTTCTGGGGCAACAGCAGGGAATCGCGACGCGCAACATCGCAGCGCAACCAAAGCCCGCGCCTTCCGGTCGCCCGTTCTACGCACATTTCACCGATGTCGCGAAAGAAGCAGGCTTGCACGCTCCAGTCATCTACGGCGGTGTTGAATCGAAGAAATACATTATGGAAGCCAATGGATGCGGCTGTGCATTCATCGACTACGACAACGATGGTTGGATGGACATCTTCCTGCTTTCGGGCACGCGGCTGGAAGGAGATCCGCCCGAAGCGACGAATCGTCTCTATAAAAACAACCGTGACGGCACATTCACCGATGTGACGGAGAAGGCGGGATTGAAAGCTGCCGGTTGGGCAAATGGTGTCTGTATCGGCGACTACGACAATGACGGCTTCGACGATATCTTTTGCACATATTTTGGCCAGAATCGCCTTTACAGAAACAATGGCAACGGTACCTTCAGCGACGTGACGAAGGATGCTGGTCTGTGGGAGTCTGGTCCCACAAGATGGGGAGCGGGATGTGCCTTTGTGGATTACAACCGTGATGGTCACCTCGACCTCTTCGTCTCGAACTACATTCGCTTTTCGTTCGAGCATGCTCCTATCCCCGGTGAGAAATCTACCTGCAATTGGAAAGGGGTCCCGGTCAACTGCGGGCCGCGCGGGCTGCCTACTGGACGACACTCTCTCTACCACAACAATGGCGACGGTACCTTCACAGACGTTACGAAGCAGGCGGGAATTGATATAGCTAACGAGAGCTATGGAATGACCGTCGTTGCAGCCGACTTTGATGAAGATGGCTGGCCCGATATATTTGTGGCGTGCGATTCAACACCCAGCCTGCTGTTTATGAACAATCGTGACGGGACCTTTCGTGAAGAAGGCGTCACTCGCGGGGTTGCATTGAGTGACGATGGAATGGAACAGGCTGGAATGGGCGTCGGGATCGGAGACTATAACCTCGACGGGCATCTGGACCTGTTCAAGACGCATTTTGTTAGCGACACGAGTGGTTTTTATCGAAATGACGGGAAGGCGAATTTCGATGAGGTGTCTCGTGCTGCGAAGATCGGAGTGGAGACGCGCTTTACAAGCTGGGGTGCCGGGATGGTTGACCTGGATAACGACGGCTACCCAGATGTGTTTTTTGTGACTGGCAGCGTGTATCCCGAAGTCGAGAAGAAACTGCCGCAGTACCCCTATAAGACCCGACGAGTCCTGTTTCGCAACCTGGGAAACGGCACGTTTGAGGAACTGGATTCGCAGGGTGGCGAAGGAATTACAGCGGCCCATAGCAGCCGAGGATGTGCCTTTGGCGACTTCGACAACGACGGCGACATGGATGTGCTGATTGTCAATATGAATGAGCCGCCTTCTCTGCTTAGAAACGATCTAAGAATCAAACAGAACTGGCTCAAGATCAAACTGGAAGGCGTGAAGTCGAACCGAAGTGCGATCGGAGCCCGCGTCATAGCGCATTACGGCAACAGCGTGCAGGCTCAGGCACTCGTCAGTCAGAGCAGCTATTACTCCTGCAATGATCCCCGGCTCCATTTTGGTCTAGGAGCTTCAATAGGAGCCGACATAGAGGTTTACTGGCCAAATGGTTTGCACGAGCGATATAAGCAAATCCCTGCGAATCAGCTAGTAACTATCCGAGAAGGTGCGGGGCTGGTCCCCAACAGGGGTTGGAGCCGATAGTGTTCTTTTTATTCAGCAATTTACCGCAATGGGACAAAGAACCCATTGACAGTTCATTAGCGGATACTCTAAAAGATTGCCCATTCGGGGAAACGTTTTCTGATACGAACCTACAGACCCCGATTCGCTCTTTCAGGAGGTGTCCATGCTACGACGCAACGTCTGTCGCTCCGCCACTTTGTGTACCTTGTTAGCCCTCTGGGTTGTTCCCGTCTTTGCACAATTTACGGCGAGCATTCAGGGAGTCGTACAGGACCCAACAGGGGCAGGTGTCGCAAAAGCTCAAGTCCAGCTAGTCAACATCGCTACGGGAGTGAAGAAGATTGCATCTTCTGATTCCTCTGGCAACTACCGTTTCATAAGTATTGCTCCAGGGAGTTACAAAGTCTCTGTCGAAGCTGCCGGGTTTTCCAAATCAGAAGCGGAAGTAACGCTGCTCACTGAGCAGAATGTCAATCTGCCAATTTCGTTAAGGGTTGGATCGGCCAATGAATCCGTGACTGTCAGCACGCAAGCGCCGATCGTAGATACAGCGGACAGCCGAACCGAACTGACCTTGGAAAATAAGGCAGTTGCCGAGTTACCAATCGTAGGCCGCAACCTGGTTACGCTTGTCACCATGGCTCCGGGAGTTTCGGGTCTGGGAACAAGCACATCCGGTAGCCCGGCCTCTGGAGTCGACAACTTCTCCACGGAGGAACAGGTTGACGCCAGTGCGAATGGTCAAGGCCAAAACAACAACCAGTACGTCATTGACGGCTTGGATGTCACCAGCGGAATCAGGCAAGGCGTTTTGAACCTGACGCCACAGCCCGAGTCTATTCAAGAAACCAGCGTCCAGGTAAATACGTTTTCGGTTGAGCATAGCCGCGCGGCAGGACTGCAGACCATCTTCACAACGAAGTCGGGCTCTGACTCGTTTCACGGTTCAGCGTCAGATTGGTTCAACTACCAGGGCATGTTCGCGAACCAGCATTTCGTGAGTTCCTCCTCCAGTCCATACAAGCCGTTCCACTCAAACAATATGGATCTTGCGATCGGCGGCCCGATCGTTCCGCACCACGATAGTTTCTTCTACTTCGCTGTGGAGCCGCTGCGTTCGTCGGCGAGCGCCGGTGGTTTAATCACATTTGCCGCTCCGGAGTTCATCTCATGGGCGACAGCCAATCATTCGAGCACAATCGGAACGAAAGTACTCACTACCTATCTTCCCACCGGCGTCGGAAACATCACTGCCGAAACCGCAGATAACTATTTTGGCCGCGTCGATCCGAATGATCCGAACAGCCCTTTCATCTGCCAAGCGAATCCCGCGTCGATTGAAAACATTCCCTGCAGCCTTCCAATGCAGGACACGGGCTCGTTCGGCGCTACGCAAATCAGAAATGGCACTCAGTATTTCGCCCGCATAGATCAGGGATTCGGGAAGGATCGAATCTACGTCAGCCTGTTCCGGACAATCTTACAGACCGGCGCAGCATCTCCCATGCCGCAGTTCTCGGCCTTGAACAATACGTGGCAGATTGCCGGCCAGGCATCCTGGACCCATACGTTCTCAGGCAACACGCTGAATGAACTGACGGGTGGACAGAGCAGAGTCGAGGGCGTGCTGGGCAGCGGCGCCAAGGACTACACCGTTCCCTCTATTTCGGTGAACGGAATCAATGCGGATGGCGGTCAGGCATATGGCGTTGGTTTCGCTCAAGGAGATTTCATCCAGCACAACTATCACTGGCGCGATGTGCTCACCCATGTGCGCGGCACTCATACTTTGAGATTCGGGTACGAGGGTTGGTACGGGGATGACGTCGAACCCTTCCAGGGACCGTGGTCGCAACCCAAGTTTGCCTTCGATAACCTTTTGAAGCTCGCTCAGGACGCACCCACGAACGAGAACGGCATTATGTACAACCCCGCAACTGGAACCCAGCAACTTTGGAACTGGGACGCAGCAGCCAGAACGTTTGGCGTGTTCGCGGAAGATACATGGAAGGCAAGGAAGAATCTTACGTTGACCCTCGGCCTGCGTTACGACGATAGTGGAAATCCCTGGTCGAAGAGTGCGTCGACGGTCTTTGGAAACTTCTATCTCGGTACAGGCTCGTCACGAGCAGACCAGATCGCAAGCGGATCTGCAAAAGCCACTCACAATGCGCTTCTTCAGTCCGTGAGCAATCTGTGGAGTCCGAGAGTGGGCGTGGCCTGGGACCCAACCGGCAATGGAGATTGGGCCGTACGCGGCGGTTTCGGCATCTATGACAACTGGCTTACCTCGGCGAATGTGCAGGAAGAGTTCAGAGGCAGTCCCCCGGGATTGGTACTTCCGACCTTTTTCCCCGGAACGGCGAGCCCTCCAATCTTCGGTTTGGGAACTACGAATAAGCCGCCGTTCGGGTTCACTTTCCCGACGTTCCAGGGAGGTCTGAACTCACAGGGCGGAGTTGTGGGCGCCAACTTCTCGATCGGTGGAATAAATCCGCGCCTTAGATCGCCAAAGACAGATATCTGGTCCGTCACGGTGCAGAGGAGGCTAAACAGAGTATTCGCTGCCACCGTCGGCTACAGTGGATCGCATTCCTACGATCTCGTAGGCAACGAAAACTCCATCGGAAATGTTTCCTACGGCGTGGATATCAACGTCTTGCCAGGAGACCTCATTACGCACGAGAGCAAAGTGCCGACTCGGCTTAATCCGAGCTTCGGATCAATCGCTTATGCCGACAACGACCGCTACGCGAACTACAACGGTGTGTTCTTTGACTTGAAGGGACGAGTGTCGCGCGGATTTATCGATTTCTCGTACACTCGTTCGAGTTCGAAAGATGACGGCTTGGCATACCCCACGCCGGACAATCCAAAGCAATATTACGGACCGTCAATCTTTGACGTGCCGAATCGCATCTCGCTGAGCTTCAACTATTCGCTGAAAGGGCTGAACGATGGCAAAGGGGCTGTGGGCCACGTGACCGGAGGCTGGGGTCTCAGTGGCACGACTGTCTTCCAGTCGGGCTATCCATTGACAGCGGCAAACTTCAACTCCTACAACCCCGTGTGCGAGGACCCTTCAGCCTCATGTCCTTCGCTCGCAAATCCGGCCGTAGGATATGCCGACAGGAGCGGCGATTATAACGCCGACGGCAACAATCTCGATTACCCCGACGCCACAAGTTATCACCAACTGACTGACAACAAGGCGTGGCTGACGGGGGCAATCCCGAAGTCGAATTTCGCTGTCCCGACCTTCGGACAGGAAGGGAATGAAAAGCCAATGCAGTTCCGCGGGCCGAACTTCTTTGAGACGAATACCAACATCTACAAGGACACGGCGATCACGGAACGTGTGAATTTCCAGATCCGGTTTGAATTCTTCAATCTTTTCAACCGGGCCAACTATGCGAACCCTGATGCTAGCTTTACCGATGGGAGCTTTGGCGCCGCAACCGGTTCGCACGAGCCAAGGTTCTGGCAATTGGGCGGGAAGTTCTCGTTCTAGCTTCGGTACTTAACCCGCGATCTGCAACTGACGGCCGGCGCGCTCCTAAAGTGCGCCGGTCGGTCGTTTCTTTGGTGCCCAGGCAGTTGAAGATGGATCTCGCATACAATTTCCCTTATCGCTCACTTGTCGTGAACTGCGGATTCAGATCCTTCGCGACCGTTCGTCAGAATCAGGCATGACCATACTTGAGATATTTCGTTTGAGAGTACTAGCTTCGATTGCTGTCCCTCTGTTACTCCTTTCAAGCGTCGCAGCGCAGTCGGGCGAGAATCGAATCGCACTAATTGCCGCAGCACTCCGGGAGGAGCAGTACGACAAGGCACTCGGAATGCTCCGAGTCGCTCTTCAAGAAGTGCCGGACAACTCCCAGCTTTGGACGATGCAGGGTGTCGCATACGACGGCGTGGCCAACAAAAAAGAAGCGCTCAGTTCGTTTCGACGCGCGCTCAAATTATCGCCAGACAACGTCCCGGCGTTGCAAGGGGCCGCACAGATTGAATATGACCAGGCGGATGCCGCAGGCATTCCCCATCTCGAACACCTTCTTAGGCTTCACCCTGATGATCTGACCAGCCACGGCATGCTCGCCGTACTTGATTATCAGCAGGGTAATTGCATCGCAGCGGCGGCTCATTTTGAGAGAGCTGCCTCGCTGTTTGAATCGCGAATCCCTGCTCTGCACGCGTACGGCACCTGTCTCGTAAAACTCAGGCAGCTTGATACAGCGGTGGATGTGTTCAAGAAATCTCTGGCGCTCAATCCCGAAGACACGCGTGAACGTCGGCTATTGGCGTCTGTTCAGCTGATGTCTCATCAGCCGGAGCGAGCGATTGCGACCCTGTATCCGCTATTGAGCAACATGCCTGATGCTTCAAGCCTGGAACTTGCTTCTGCGGCCTACGAGGATGCTCACGACACTGAAAGAGCAGTCGAGGCTTTGCGCCAAGCAATACTCCTTGAGCCACAAAACGTGAACTTGTATGTGAACTTCGCTGCGCTTTCTGCTACGCACCAGTCGTTCCAGGTTGGCATCAATGTCGTGAATGACGGAATCAACCTGCAACCGAAAGCGGCGCGACTTTATTTTGCCAGAGGCGTCCTATACGTCCAGCTCGCAGAGTACGAGAGGGCTCAGGCTGACTTCGACCGGGCTTACGAGCTTGACCCAAGCCAGTCCCTGAGTGTCGCTGCGCAGGGCCTCGCGGCAGCCCAGCAGAACGATCTCGCAAACGCGCTCGCTGGGGTGAAAGAGAAGCTGGCGCGAAGACCCGATGATCCTATCCTGCTGTATCTGCGTGCCGACATCCTTGCCCAACAAGGCCTCGAGCCTGGCAGCACCGAGTTCCAAACCGCAATGCGTTCAGCAACCCAGGCAGTTAGACTCCGCCCAACGTTGGGCCCGGCGCGAAGTGTTCTGGCAAAACTACTTCTCCAGAACGGACAGTTTGCAGAAGCTGCCGAACAGTGCAGAAAAGCGCTCGAGATCGATCCTAAGGATCAGACCGCCGTGTACCACTTGATTCAGGCGCTGCGCAAGACCGACCGGCGAGGCGACATACCGGAATTGTTGAAGCGACTCGCTACACTCCGTCAGCAAGCAACAAACGAAGAACGCGAGCAGTATCGTTACAAGCTTGTTGAGGGCGATACCGAGTCAAAATAGGGTCTGCCTCGGTCCTGACGAATACGACGCATTGAGATTCGACTAGATCACCATAATCCGATATACGCATTTCTTGCCGCCGCGAAGAATCGATTCCTCCAATTCCGCCTTGACTGGCCGCCCAAGAATAGCCGAGTAGGTTTCCTCTTGCCATCCCAGAGTGCAATCGCAAAAGCTTGAAGGAGTGACGCCTTCTTTCACGAGCGGACAACTGCAGGTCGGGCTCCGGTCAACAATGCGAATCGTGCCGTTCGCTTCATCGTAGTCTGCTTCCGCCATCCAAAGCCGACGGCCTTCTTCAAGAAATCCCTTAAGGTTTCCCTTGTAGCGATCGATCAGGGCGGCACGATAGGTGTCTGCGCATCTGCCTCCTAGTGCATGCAGAATCTGTTTACGCTCCTGCTCAGGAAATCGCTCGTCCATGATTTCGATCAGCTTCGAGAAGCGAAGGCGCGCGGCATCTCCCCTGTATCGAGCGTCAGCAAACTGCTTTGGGTCGCAGGGATGTGGCTTGTCGTCAGAATCCTGCGCCTCAGCGATCTTGACTCCACAGCACAGACCTGTCGCACACATGGCGGCAGCACAATTCTTCACGAAGTCTTTCCGGTTGATCATGACCGTGCCTGCTCCTTTCGAGCGATCAGAACTGAACTCGGAGAACCGTTAGCCGAAAGCCACTCTAGACAAAATCACTTCATCCCGCACCGCCGCAAATCGTCAAATGCAACTAGCTTGTAATGCGCACGTAGGTGCTGTAACTCTCCTCGTCGATCGTCATGAACGGCCTCATCGTGACCTGTCCGCCATCCATAGAAGATGCCAGCCAGTCTCCTTTCGGGTTATTCGACGGCTTTGCACGAAGAAGAGACTGTGATTCAAAGGCCGGTTGTGACTCGGCGACTGCCATGAGAACCAAAGGTCCTTGGACGAGTGCAACGATGTTCGGGTGATTCGCGTCCACCGCTTCTAAACGGAGCGGCATGGGGAATTCGATTTGGATGCGGTCTCCATCCTTCCAAGTGTTGCGAATGGAAGCGAAGGTTCCAGGCTCAACCTCGTCGAGAACTCGCTTACCGTTCACCATCAAGATGGGATTTGGTGTCGCCCACGATGGAATCCGCACAGAGATCGTTTGCTCGTGAGGCTGCGACACCCCTATTTGAATCTCAATCTTGTTTTCGAACGGATATTTCGTTACCTGGGTCAACTGCAACTTTGTGCCACCGTCGTTCCAGCGCACGCTTGAAGGTGTAAAGAGATTCACATAGACACCGTCTTTCGAGCGCAGATAGGCGCTTAGGTGATAGTCAGCGGCGAGCTGAGGAAAAGTACCAGAGCAGCAAGGCCACTTGTCCTTGTACCAGGCCTTCTTCCCGGTGTTGGCATAATCCGAATAGTAGAAAGAAGTCCCGTCAGCTTGGATCGGCCAGGCGCCTAGAATTGTGTTGTAGAGCACTCGCTCCATGCTGTCACCGTAGCGCGCGTCCTTCGTGACTCGCAGCAGATATCGAGTGATCTTGAAGTGTCCGTAAGCACCGCAGGGAGTCTCGAAGCTTGCGTGAGTGACACTGAGGCTATCGCCCAGGTGTCCAGTTCCGGGTTCACCAAAGGCTTCATTGGGCCCCCATCCTCCGGTTGCGAAGCTCTGCGTCTTCTGCAGCATGTCGAAGCCATTTATGGCCGCTCTCAGGTGCTTCTCACTGCCTAGAGTGATATACCCCTGCATTGCGGAGCTGAATGCGTTCACATGGCTGTAGGCGTGCTCAAAGGGCAGCACATTGTTTCCTTCTGCAAGAGGATTGAAATAGGTGTCGTCCTCCAAGAACTGTTTCGCCATCTCCCGGTAGAAAGGTTTTCCGCTTCGCTGATACGCGAGGAACAAATTCTCGGGTAATGTGTAGGTCTCATCCCACGTGTAGGGCGTATTTTTGTGCGGGCGGGAACGCTGTTCGGCCCGGGACAGTGCCTTCTCAGGCAGATAAGCGACAATCGCGCGAGTTAGTTTTTCGTGGATATCCATCGCGATCGGATCATGCGCATATTCGTAGGCATCGATCAGGCCGCATGACAGCTTGTCGTAGGTGTAGGCAGGAAGCCTGTAGTCGACGAAGAACTTAGCCTGTGAATCGAGTGTCTCGCCGTATCCCTTAACCAGGCGGTTGATCTTTGCTCGAGTTTCTTCTGACCCGGTCACCGCATACGCACGAGCAAGCCCAGAGACATACTGCCCGAAAGAATGACCGGCAATGAATCCATGGAAGTCATTCCCTTCCAGGCTGAACCCGGTCAGGTCGTACCATCCTCCCATGTCCTCCCCAGGCGCAGGTAATCCGGCAACTTGCCGAAATACCTTTAACAAACGGTCTTCGTCAAGGTTCAGAAAACGCGCATGGTTCTCCTCGAACTGCCGCTTCATTGGCCCTTCGTGCAGCTGCACGTCACCATACGCGAAGAGAGTGAGGGGGGTAGAAACCGCAATAACAGGCTTCGCTGCGTTCGCCAGCGCAGGAAACGAGCGAAGAGCACACAGTCCCGCTGCGCTGGAGCTTGCTCCCTTGAGGAAGACCCTGCGGTCGATTTCGTGTTTCATTTTGAACCGCCTTGCCATCGAGAAATCGTTTACCCAGGAGCCTAGGTCCGAGGTCTTGCTGTGTCAATGGGTCATTGAAGCTATTCAGCGCGGCCAACTCACAAACAAGCGCACCGATGCTAGAACTCGACCACGGTCAGGTGATCTCCACGCGGACAACCATTTCATTCCTGTGTCCATCGTCTGGATCCTCACTCCGTTTAGGGGCAAGCGCCTCCTCACCGCCACCCATGCAAGCGTCAGCTCTTTGCATCCCTTGTCAGGGTCTTTTCTGTCCTGTCAGTTATTGAAAATAAATAAATAGATACTTTTCCAAGCTGAATGTCGCCGGTTCGATCCCGATCTCCCGCTCCAGCCTTCACGGAGTTTTAGACTCTGCATTGCGAATCACTCCGCTTCCTGCACCTTCACAACGAAATAAGTGACTGATTCGCCCTTTGAGACCAGCACCTGGTGTGGCATTCCTGCTGGAATGTGCACTACATCGCCCGCCTTGAGTTCCTGTTGCGTGCCGCCCTGCACGGAGTCGCCATGAGTTTCACCGGGGCCGGTCAATTTGGCGCCGACGACTTCGCCGCCGGTGACGACCATTGCGTGTCCATCGAGGATATAGAAAACATCGGCGAAGTTCTGGTGAAGTTCGCCGCCGCCACTGTGGCTTCGAAATGCCAGCATAGTGTAGTGGTGAGGATATGTTTCCAATGTCTCGCTGGCGGAGCCATCGCCTTGTTCGGCGACCTCTCGTAAATGCTTTGCCCGCTCAAGCAACTCGGCGGGAGACCAGTGGTCGGATTTCATGGTTTGCGAATTTACCCCCACGGTAAGCAGCACGAATGCCGCTGCGACGAACCACATTGGAATTTTCTGCATTGCATGCCTCACATCAGGTCCGAAATCGCTAACGGATCCATATCGGTGTAGACCTGGTTTTCGCCTCCCATGCCCCAGCAGAACGTGTAGCTTGCCGTGGCAACGCCCGCATGAATAGACCATCCCGGAGAGATGACCACTTGCTTGTTGGCTACCACGATGTGTCGAGTTTCGTGCGCCGGTCCCATCAAGTGAACCACGCGATCGGCGGACCCGAGGTTGAAGTAGAGATATACCTCTGAGCGGCGCATGTGGGTGTGGGGAGGCATGGTGTTCCAGACACTTCCAGTCGTGAGTTGAGTGAAGCCCATGACGAGCTGACAGCTTTGCGTGCCCTCAAGGTGAATGAGCTTTGTAATTCGCCGATGGTTGGCGGTGTCGGGCGAGCCGAGCACGACCGGCTCTCCGGTGCAGGACTCGATCTTTGTGGTTGGATAACCTACATGGGCGGGGTAACTGAGCAGATAGAACTCGGCGGGAGCGGAGGCATCGTGGCTTGCGAATGCGATGTTTTCATTGCCGCGGCCAACGTAAAGGGCATCGAGGTTGGCCAATTCGTAGGTGGCGCCGTTGACGAGAACGGTCCCGGAGCCGCCGATGTTGAGAATGCCCAGCTCGCGGCGCTCGGTGAAGTAGTCTGCGCGAAGCTCAGGATCGCTTAGGAGCGGTAGAGGTTTCACAATGGGCACGGCAGACCCAATCACCGTTCGGTCCAGATCGACGTACGCGAGGTCAATGCGGCCGGGTTGAAAAAGTTGGTCCACGAGAAAAGCGGCGCGGAGCTCTTCGGTGGTCATGCGCGGATAACGAACAGCATCGGCGACCTGGATCAGTCTCATGCGGAGTGTACCTATAGAAACCTTACTCTATTCGATTCACACCGGAATGCCTCATTAAGAGGCGTTAAGCGGGTTTGCGTTCCTGTGGGTTTTCAATCCAAGCCGGCTACTTTCCTCGCGCGCATAAAGACATCGAGAAACATGGTATGTGTGAGTTTTCCCGTGTTCGTGTTTTGCAGCGAGGGATGGTAGCTGGCAATCGCAATCAGGCCACTGGGCAACGTGTACTCGGCGCCGTGCCCGAAGAGGAAGGTGGAGCGTGGAGGCAATTCGCCGGTGCGCTGTGCATGGGCCAGCAGGCCGCCGAACGCGATGCGTCCGAGGCAGACGACAACGCGAAGATGTCGAAGCAGGCTCAACTCCTCATCGAGCCAATGGGCACAGTTGCGCAACTCCTCTGGCGTAGGCTTGTTGGCAGGGGGAGCGCAGCGAACGACTGCGCTGATCCATAGGCCCCGGAGCTTCATTCCGTCATTGCGGTTGTGGCCCGCTGGTTGCGAGGCGAAACCGGCTTGGTAGAGCACCGGGAACAGGAAATCTCCCGACCCATCGCCAGTAAATGGACGGCCCGTGCGATTTGAACCGTGTGCGCCGGGAGCCAATCCAAGAGCCAAAACCCGTGCACGAGCATCGCCGAATGAGGGAACGGGACGGCCCCAGTATTCCCAATCTGCGTAAGCCCGGCGGCGGACCCGGGCCACCTCAGCGCAATGAGCGCGGAGTCGCGAACAACGATCGCAGGCAACGATGCGATCATTGAGAGCGTCGAGGGAATTTTGGGATGAGGCCATACCAGAATTCTAGGTCATACGCCCTCTTGTTGGAGTTAGATCGCACTTGAATTGGCAGGCGGGCCGCTTGAGTCTCCGCAGCCAAAACATCATCGGATAGCATGTAGATTGACTCTGCTCGGTGGAATTCCGTCCAACCTGAATGCTGTCTTTCGGGCCAATTTAACCAACTCATTTGAAATGGAGAATTTGAGATGAAACCCGCGAAGCTTTTGCTACTAGCCGGCGATTTTGTTGAGGACTACGAGATCATGGTTCCATTTCAGGCCTTGCAGATGGTGGGCCACAAAGTGGATGCAGTTTGCCCCGGCAAAAAGAAAGGCGAGCAGGTGCGCACCGCGATCCACGACTTTGAGGGCGATCAAACGTACACCGAAAAGCGCGGGCACAACTTCACATTGAATGCGACTTTCGATGAAATCAACGCGGCGAGCTACGACGCCCTGGTTATTCCGGGTGGCCGCGCGCCTGAATACCTGCGGCTCAACGAACGGGTGCTTGAGATCGTGCGCTATTTCGACAAGGCCGACAAGCCGATTGCTGCGTTATGCCACGGGGCTCAACTGCTGGCGGCGGCCGGTGTGCTTAAGGGTCGCAAGTTGAATTGCTACCCGGCCTGCGCACCCGAAGTTGCATTGGCGGGCGGGACGTTCGTATCTCTGGATTTTTCAGAGGCGATGGCCGATGGCAAGCTGGTGACCGGGCCTGCATGGACGGCGCACCCGGCATGGCTTGCAAAGTTCCTTGAGGTTTTGGAAGTCCACAATGCTGAAAAATAGAATTTCTCAGCGCTGAGCGAGAGGCAGGTGCACGGCGCGAATTTTGCCCAGCGGTTGGCCCGTTGATCCGGCGAGCATTTTTTGAACCTCGGAGAGGATTGAGAGCGCGATCGTAGCGGGAGTCTCCGCGCCGAGATCGATTCCTGTGGGCGCGTGTAACTGGGTTAGCCAATTTTCGGCGCAGTCTCCCGGGCTGGCGAGATTGAGCAGTCGCGCCGCCTCAGCCAACAGTTCGCGCGTGCGCCGCTGGGGGCCGAGAACGCCAATATACGCGAGCGGAATGCTATTGCTCAAAAGGGAAGCCAGTACGCGCGAGTCCTGCTCGAAGCTGTGAGTCATGACCACCGCCGCATCGGTAGGGTGAAGATCGAAAGAGGCTGCAGCAACTTCGGAAAGTTCGGCGATGGGCACGGCGCGAACCAAATCGGCTGTGCGAAAGCGGTCGCGGGAGGCCAGATGCGGGCGCCCATCGACAACAGCGACGAACCAACCCAGTGCGCGCGCTAGCTGCAGCAATGGCTTTGCGTCGTCACCTGCGCCAAAGATCCACAAGCCTGGTCTGGCGGGGCGATAGTCCACCCATACCCGGGTTTCGACTCCGCCAAGCGACGTTGTCGCGTCAAGCGATTTGTTGCGCAAGAGAGCAAGTTCAACCAAACCGCGAAGCTCGCGATCATTGGAGACGTTCGAGTTGTGCGCGGATCCGGAGAGTACAATTTCGCTTGCGGGCAGTCCCGCAAAAGCTCTACGCCCGATGTTCGGTCCTTCGAGCACTGTAGCGATGGCTAGCGGCGTGCGCGCGTTGAAAGCTGCTTCAAGAGCGGACAATAGCGAATCGGCTGTCGCTCGCCGCTCGAGCAGAAGGAAGACTACGCCTCCGCATCCGGAGCCGTAGGGCATGTCCCCGTCGTCTTCCGCGGTGGAGTATCGTTCGACCACCGGTCCCGATTCAGTCAGCCACCAGGCGCGTCGCGCAACCTCCACCTCGAGACATCCCCCACTCACCGTGCCCGCACGGCGCCCGTCCTGAGCGAGCAGCATGCGCGCACCAGGCTTGCGATAGCTGGGGCCTTCAACGGCGACTACCGTCGCCAGCACATAATCCGCCCCCGATTCTTCCAGTTCTTTCCAAAGGGGCAGGATGTTTTCGAGATCGGTCATTCGCGTCTATTGTCGCTCATGCTTCCAGGATTTTCGATTGCAGCAGGTGTTCGATGCGCACCGGCAGTTCGCGCACGCGGACGCCGGTAGCATGATAGACAGCCGCGGTAATGGCGGGTGCGACACCGGCGAGGCCGATTTCTCCGACACCGCGCGCGCCGTATTCGCCCATTGCCGGATCAGGGTAGTTGAGGAAGGTGACGTCGATGTCGGGTGTGTCGGCGCATGTCGCCATCAAATAGTCGGCCATGCTGCCATTAATTGGTTGGCCGGTGCGCTGGTCGTATACAGTCTCCTCAAGCAGACCCATCCCGATACCCATCACGACGGCGCCAGCTACTTGGTTGGCTGCCGCTTTAGGATTGATGATTCTACCGGCGTCAATCACAGTGACAACGCGGCTCACGCGGAGGCGGGCAATTTCTGGCTCCCACTCCACCTCAACGAATTGCGCGCCGTACGAATGGAGCGAGAAACCCTTAGCCTTTGGATCTTCCCAACTGGGCTGGGTTTTGCCCTCCGCGCTTAGCCCGTTGAGGTGGGCCATTTGGAGAATGTCGGCGAAGGGAGTGCCGCCGGCAGCAACCTGATCTCTTTTGTGGATGCGCCCCAGAGTCAACTCAAGGGTCGCTGCATCGACACCGTGAAATGGTGAGGCTGACGTGCCAGTCGCCAACGCGAGCATACGTTTCGTTGCGTTTGCTGCGCCGGCGGCAATGGCATTGAGTACTGAGCCGGTGACCATCGAGCCGCCCGACATGGGCCCGTCGGGCAGTGCGCTGTCGCCGATGATTACGTCGATGCGATCGAGTGGTACGCCTGTTTTTTCGTGAAGTACCTGGGCGAAGATGGTGTAAGTACCGGTGCCAATATCCTGCGTGCCACAGCGAACGGACACGCGGCCGTCAGAGTGGAATTCAACCGTTGCTGTGCAAGGCAGCCGCAACGCCACCCAACTGGCGCCAGCTAGGCCCCATCCCAGAACTTTGCTGTCGCGCCGCATTGAACCAATGCCCGGGCTTCGCCGCTCCCATCCGAACTTCTTTGCGCCGACCTCGAAACACTCGCTGAAGTGGCGCGAAGAAAAGGGTAGATTCTTGTCTTCGTCTTTTACAGCATCGTTGAGCAGACGCAGCTTGAGCGGGTCCATTTTCAACTCGTCCGCTAGCTCGTTCATTGCGGCCTCGAGCGCAAAGAGGCCGGGAACTGCGCCGGGACCGCGCATGTACATTGGCGCACCGACGTGGCGGCGAACCAGGCCGCTGGTGACTTCGAGGTTTGCAACGCTGTAGAGGTAGGGAGTCGCTTCACCGCAGCCTTCGTCGAAATCATCGAGTTGCGAGGTCACGTTCAGATAGTCCTGACGTAGCGCTAACAGCTTGCCTTCTTTGGTTGCGCCAAGCCTGATGTGCTGCTCGGTTCGCGGGCGGTAGCCGACGCTGGAAAACATCATGCGACGCGAGACGCTCAATTTCACCGGGCGATTGAGTTTGCGCGCGGCTACCGCGGCAATCGCCGTATGGGGCCATGGGAACAGCTTGCCGCCGAATCCCGAGCCGAGAAAGCGAGTCACCACGCGGACGTTTTCGACTGGCAGGCCCAGCACCTGCGCCATTACGACGCGATGATTGACGACACCCTGGGAAGTTTCATAGAGCGTTAGGTGATCGCCGTCCCAAAACGCTACCGACGCGTGCAATTCGATAGGATTATGCGTCTCGATCGGGGTGATGTAGGTGGCGTCGATCTTAATGGGGGCGTCCGCGAACGCTCCGTCAAAATCGCCGCGTTCGCTGCCCGTCTTTCGTTTTCCTGTGAAGTCGTCGAGGCTGGCGCGCAAGCTCGCGGGCCGCAACTCATACTCGACATGCACGACCGCCGCGGCAGCCGTGGCTTGCTCGAGTGTTTCCGCGATTACGACAGCGATGTGCTGGCCCCAGTGGCGGATGACTTCGTCTTCGAACGCGGACCGGACCTCGCTATTTGTCGCGTTGTCGTCGCCGGGCGCGGTTCGAAAAAGAGGACCGATGTTTCCGTGGTGCAGAACCAACAAGACACCGGGCATCTTCTCGGCGGCAGATGTATCCAGTGCGCGAATACGACCGCTGGCAATGGATGCACCGACCGGAACTGCATGGGCAATATGTTCGAAGTGAAAATCGGCGGCATATTCAGCTGCACCCGTGGTCTTGAGCGGCCCGTCGATGCGCGGAGTTGCCGCGCCAATGATGGATGTCGGAGTCGTGCTCATTTTTCCCTTTCTTACGGTGGTGCAATTTACGATTCAAGAACCTTCGATTGCAGCAGGTGCTCGATGCGTACTGGCAGTTCGCGAACTCTCACACCTGTCGCGTGATAAACAGCCGCCGTGATTGCCGGGGCCACACCTGCCATTCCGATCTCGCCGATACCGCGTGCGCCGTATTCGTTAACGATGTAATCGGGATAGTCGAGGAAAGTGACGTCGAGATCCGGCAGGTCTGCGCAGGTGGCGACGAGATAGTCAGCGAAGTTGCCGTTGATAGGTTGACCGGTGCGCTGATCGTAGTGTGTTCCCTCGAACAGCGCCATGCCCACGCCCATCACTGCTGCGCCAAGAATCTGATTGGTGCCCGCTTTTTGGTTGATGATGCGGCCGCAATCGAAGATGGAGAAAATGCGGCTCACGCGAAGGTGTGCAATTTCCGGCTCCCACTCGACCTCGGCAAAGTGGGCACCATAGGAGTGCAGGGAATAAGCCTTGGCCTTGGGATCTTCGAAGGATGGGCTCGTCTTTCCAGTGGCTGTGATGCCGCTCAGATTGGCGAGTTTCAGGACCTCTTCAAAAGGAACACCGTTGGCAGTGAACTGGCTGCCGGAATGCAAGGCAGCGCCCACGACTTGTGCCTCCGACTTCGGATGAATCATTCCGTTGGTGAAGGCGAGAGCCTCCGGCTTCATGCCATGGAACGGAGACTTCGGCGTAAGCGCTGCAATGTTCAGAAGCCGATTTACCGCAGAGTTCACTGCACTCGTGGTAGCGGGCAACACGGCGCTCGTAGCCATCGAACCGCCTGATGTCGGTCCTTCAGGCAGTGAACTATCGCCAAGGAAAACGTCGATGCGGTCCAAAGGCACGCCAGTCTTTGCGTGAACGACTTGCGCAAAGATGGTGTAAGTTCCAGTGCCGATGTCTTGGGTGGCGCAACGAACGCAGACGCGCCCATCTGGGCAAAGCTCGACGGTAGCGGTGCAGGGAACGCGCGCCGCCGCCCACGAAGCGCCGGCAAGACCCAACCCGATCACTTTTCCATTGCGGTGCATGGAGCCGGGTTCGTGCGTGCGCTGCTTCCAGCCGATCTTCTCCGCGCCAGTGGTGTAACACTCCTTGAGGTGACGTGACGAAAAGGGAAGGTTCTTGCCTTCATCGCGGTCGGCGTCATTTTTCAGGCGCAATTCAAGGGGATCCATCTTGAGTTTGACCGCGAGTTCGTCCATCGCCGATTCAAGTGCGAAGAGCCCGGGTACTGCGCCAGGGCCGCGCATTGGGGCAGGTGCGCCAACGTTGCGGCGGACCATGCCCGTGGTCACCTCGAGATTTGGGCAACTGTAGAGGAACGGTGTCTGCTCGCCGCAGTGCTCAACAAAATCATCGTTGAGCGAAGTCTGGCTCAGGAAGTCGTGGCGAATCGCGGTGAGCTTTCCGTCTGTAGTTGCGCCTAGGCGGATATGTTGTTCAGTATGCGGGCGATGACCGACATTTGAAAACATCATGCGGCGGTCAACGCTAAGTTTGACGGGCCGATTGAGCTTGCGCGCGGCGGCAGCGGCCATCGTGGACTGGGGCCAGGGAAACAGCTTGCCTCCAAAACCCGAACCGATAAAACGCGAAATCACGCGCACATTTTCGCGAGGAATTCCCAACACCTCAGCCATGACAATGCGATGATTGATGACGCCTTGCGAAGACTCATAGAGAGTCACGCTGTCGCCTTCCCAGACGGCCACCGTGCCGTGCATCTCCATCGGGTTGTGGGTTTCAACAGGCGTGATGTAAGTCTGGTCGATCGTAACCGGAGCGGCGGCAAGCGCCTTGTCGGGATCGCCGCGCCTCCAACTGCTTTGTCGAGGCCCGGCAAAGTCGCTCAGATCCGGATTTAGGTTCGGCTTGTCGGCGTCGTATTCGATCCGAATCGCATTGGCTGCGGCCTTTGCCTGTTCCAGAGTCTCGGCGACAACCACTGCCACATACTGTCCCCAGTAGTAGATGTTCTCGTCTTCGAACGGCGGGCGCGCTTCGCTGGTGGTCGCGTCGTCCTGATGAGGAAAGAGGCGATAGACCTTTTCCATGTTTCCGTGATGAAAAACCAGCAGCACGCCAGGCATCTTCTCGGCGGTTGAGGCATCGAGTTTGCGAATGCGCCCGCTGGCGATGGTGCTCTGCACGGCGACCGCGTGCGCCAGGCCGGGGAAATCGTGATCTACTGCATAACGCGCCGTCCCTGTGGTCTTCAAAGGGCCGTCGATCCGAGGCACCGCCGCGCCAATGATACCGGCAGCGTTGGGAAGAGTATCCGTCGCCATGCGATCCTCCTTCAAATGCAACTATGCGGTTGCGAGTTTCAGCGAACGCACCAGGCAGCGCTTTGCCAACTCCACCTTGAATCCGTTGGCTGCGCGAGGTTTTGCTTTGGCCAGCGCAGCCTCTGCCGCGGCATGGAAGGTTGCAGCATTGGCAGCCTTGCCCATCAACGCGGCTTCGGCCTCGTGGGAGCGCCACGGCCTGGTGCCCACACCGCCCATCGCCACGCGCACGAAGCGGATGTGCCCGCCTTCGACTCGAGCGACAACGGCCGCCGATGCGAGAGCGAATTCGTAGCTGGCGCGGTCTCGCAGCTTAAGGTAAACCGAGCGCGAGCCTTCGATTGGCTTGGGCAGATCGACGTACGTAACGAGTTCGCCTGGCTCCAGAGCATTTTCGATGTGTGGCGTGTCACCGGGGAGCTTGTGGAAGTCGGCGAAAGGGATCGTGCGCTTGCCGTTTGGGCCTTCGACGCGGATCACCGCTTCAAGCGCCGCCATGGCCACACACATATCGGATGGGTGAGTCGCAATGCAGTGGTCGCTGGTACCGAGAACTGCGTGAGTGCGATTGAAACCATCCAGCGCTGCACAGCCTGTTCCGGGCGTCCTTTTGTTGCAACCGTAGCCGTCAGGTGTGCCCGCCGAGGGCTCACGGAAATAGGCGCAACGGGTCCGCTGCAAGAGATTTCCGCCGGTGGTTGCCATATTTCGCAACTGCGGCGAGGCGCCAGAAAGGATTGCCTCAGAGAGCACAGCGTAGGACTTTTGCACGTCCTCATTCCAGGCAAGGGCAGAATTTCGCACTAGCGCGCCGATGCGCAGTCCGCCATCGGGCAGTTTTTCAATCTTGTCGAGAGGCAGAAGATTGATGTCGACAAGCGTTTGTGGCTTCTCGACGCTGAGTTTCATCAGATCGACGAGAGTCGTGCCGCCGGCGATGAACTTCGCTTGGCTCGGCCCTGCGAGCGCCTTATCGATGCTCGGTGCCTTGACGTAGCTAAACGTCTCCATAGGTTCTCCTCTCCGTCAGGCTCGCGCCCGCACTTGCCGAACTTGCCGTACCGCCGCCACAATGTTCGTGTATGCGCCGCAGCGGCAGATGTTGCCGGCCATGGCATGCTTGATGTCTTCGTCTGATGGGCCGATGGGCTCTTTGAGCAGGGCCACAGCGCTCATGATCTGTCCGCTTGTGCAGTAGCCGCACTGATAGCCGTCGTGTTCGACAAAGGCTGCCTGCATGGCGTGTAGATTTCCGGGCTGACCAAGGCCTTCGATTGTGGTGATCTCGTCGCCCTCGTGCATCATGGCAAACGAGAGACAACTGTTCACGCGACGGCCGTTCACGTGCACGGTGCATGCGCCGCATTGTCCGTGGTCGCAGCCCTTCTTGGTGCCAGTCAGGTGCAGGCGTTCGCGCAGCGTATCGAGAAGAGTGGCGCGTGGATCAAGTCCCCGCAGAGTGTAATCCTTGCCGTTGATCCGGAGTGTCAGCGTCTCGGCCGGGGATTCCTCTGCGGCGGCTGGGGCAGCTCCTGCCAGAGGCGCGGCGCCGGCCAGAAGTCCCGTGGCTCCCAAGCCTGAGAGAAACGAGCGGCGACTGAAGCCGTTGGCCTTCGTCTCTTCAGAAGGGCCGAGCGGCTCCAGATCGAGAACATGTTGATCGGGTGCTAGCTTTTCAAGCTTGTCAATCTGCTTTTGTGGGGTTTTCGAGAGCAGATGCTTAAAGCGAAAATCGGATGATTCTGCCACAGGTGACCTCCTTGGGACAGGAACGCTCTTCATTTTCTTGCCGGGGCCCATCGGCGCATTGGAGCAGTGGGGACAATCTGCGCCGACAAAGACCCGTGTGCCGCTATCCTACCCAAAATCCTGCAAGGGTGGGAATTGAGTTTCAAGCGCCGACCAGGGGAATACTTTCTGCCCAATGCGTTAATGCGAATTGGAGCAGCAGACCACTCCAACCCGCAAGAAAATTACACGTTGATCAATGCCTTCATAGCCGGAACATACCGATCACCAGCAGCTGAGTCCGGAGGAAATATTTCGTTCATTGTTCGAACGAGCTCCGGAGCCAGGGAAATGTCGGCAGCCGCTGCATTCTCCTCAATGTATTTGCGCCGCTTGGTTCCGGGGATCGGCACGATGTCTTCGCCCTGCGCCAGCACCCAGGCCAAGGCAAGCTGGCTGGGAGTGACGCCGGCTTGTTTAGCCAGTTGCTCTACCTTGGCAACCAATTCAAGATTGCGCGCGAAGTTTTCACCCTGGAACCTCGGACTCGAGCGGCGATAGTCGCCCGGATCGAGGTCGTTGGGGCTCTTGAAGGCCCCCGTAAGGAAACCGCGACCCAACGGGCTGTACGCCACAAACGCAATTCCGAGACTCCTGCAGGTGGGCAGAACCTCCGGTTCGGGATCGCGAGTCCAAAGCGAATATTCGGTTTGCAGCGCAGTAATGGGATGCGTCCGATGGGCGCGCTCGATTGTTGCGGGTGCAGCTTCTGAGAGGCCGAGACAGCGAACTTTGCCCTCTTCGACCAGCCGAGACATCGCGCCGACCGTTTCTTCGATGGGAGTCTTCGGGTCCACGCGGTGCTGGTAATAGAGATCGATCGTCTCTATGCCGAGCCTTTTGAGGCTACCCTCAACCGCGCGGCGCACGTATGCCGGACTGCCATCCACCCCGCGTCGTTCCGGGTTCTCTGGATCGCGGACGATACCGAATTTCGTGGCCACGAAGAACTTCTCGCGTCTGCCCTTGAGGGCTTTCCCTACAAGGATTTCGTTCGTGTGAGGGCCGTACACATCGGATGTGTCGAGAAAGTTGATACCCAGTTCCAGTGCGCGATCGATTGTCGCCAGCGACTCCCGGTCATCGCGGCCGCCATAGAACTCGCTCATGCCCATGCAGCCCAGCCCAATGGCCGAAACCGTGGGGCCGTTTTTGCCCAACCTGCGGCTCTTCATCGTGTCTTCCTTCTAGGTATGCTGGCTAACTGGCAGAAGCCAGCGCGCTGTCAACTTCTGGTTCGGCGACCTGTGGCCCACCGATTCGAATACGCTGTTCGATCTTCTTATAGTTGGCTATCTTGTGCGTCAGTAGAGCGTGTGCCTGCTCCAACTCGACAATTTGCGCTGCGATCCCAGCCTGATGATCTTCAAGGATCTTGCGCCGTTCGAGCGAAGTGGCATCCCCCAACTCACGCAATTCCGCGTAACGCTGCATCTCGCGGATCGGCATGCTGGTGGCTCTCATGCAGTGCAGAAAGTGAATCCAGGCTTCGTCGGCCTCTGAGTATCGGCGATGACCGTTGCGCGCGCGTCCCACAGGCTGGATCAGCCCAACGCGCTCATAATAGCGCAGAGTATGCGGGGTCATCCCGCAGCGCTCTGCCATGCTTCGGATCGTATAGCCGGCGTCTCTCACACTTCCAACGTACATCTTCGAGCGCACTCAAAGTCAAGGGCAATGCGGGAAGAGCAGAAGCACGCATTCTGCAACCAAAAGCAAAGTGAAAGAGGCCCACCCTGTCGGATGGCTTATCCTTCACATGTGAGGGAAGTTATGGCTGGCGACGTTGGATACGAAAGGATGTTGGCGTCGGCACTCGAAGAGGCGCGGGCGGGTCGAATCGAGGGCGGCATTCCCATTGGAGCGGCGCTGTTCACAAAGGCGGGCGTCCTGCTGAGCCGGGGCCACAACCGGCGAGTGCAGCATGGCGACCCTAGCGTTCACGCGGAGACAGACGCGTTTCGCCGCGCAGGTCGGATGAAAAGTTACCGTGACCTGGTTATGGTGACGACGCTGGCGCCGTGCTGGTATTGCAGCGGCCTGGTGCGGCAGTTCCGGATCGGCACAGTGGTGGTAGGCGAGAGCCGGACATTCGCGGGAGGGTTGGACTGGCTTCGCGAAAACGGAGTTGAGGTGATCGACCTCGATAGTCGCGAATGCCGCGAATTGCTCGAAGGCTACATCGCCGAACATCCGGAAGTTTGGAATGAGGATATCGGCGAAGAGTAAAGATGTGGATAGCGATTTCACTCGCTGGCGTAAACTGGATCGACGTTTGGAGGTTGTGATGCAACGACGCCATTTTCTTGCTGCTTCTCTCGCTACCTCGGCCGCAGCGCTCGCAAGCAACCTCAAAGCGCAAGCCCCCACTGCTCATGCGCGCGAGTTTTATCTTCTCCGCCGCTATTCACTGCAATCGGGACCGCAGACAAAGCTCACCGAAACCTTTATTGCGGATGCTTTTATTCCGGCGCTGTCGCGCATCGGTATAGGGCCCGTCGGCGCTTTTCGTTTGGATATCGGACCCGAGACCCCGGCATATTATGTCCTGATTCCGGGCCCGTCTGTTGAAGCTGTTGCCGAGGTAAACTTGCGACTTGCGAAGGATGAGGAATTTCTAAAGGCCGCGGAGCCCTTCTGGAATGCGCCCGCCACCGCGCCCGCATTTCTTCGTGCGGAGAATTCTTTGCTTGCCGCGTTTGAAGGCTGGCCAAAGGTGATTTTGCCCGCAGCCACAGCCACCAAAGCGAAGCGGATATTTCAACTGCGCACCTATGAGAGTCCCAGCAACGGGGCCCACGTGCGCAAGGTCGAGATGTTTCACTCCGGCGAATTCGAGATTTTCAAGAATGCCGGATTTCATCCCGTGTTTTTTGGCGACACGCTCATCGGGCCGCGCATGCCCAATCTCACCTATATGCTGAGCTTTGCAGACAGCGCCGAGATGGAAGCGAAATGGGATATTTTCCGCAACGATCCGGAATGGAAAAAGCTTTCCGCCGACAAGCGTTTCAGCTACGAGGCGATTGTGAGAAACATAACGAACCTGATTCTCAGCCCGCTCGAATCCTCCCAGATCTAGAACCGGCAGATGAATCGGGCTTTCGCATGGGACTCTACAAACTGAAGGGTCGCAAGCCAGCAGTGGCCTACATGACTCGCGGAAAAACTCCGCCACTTGAAGGGCACGGGCTTTAGCCCGTGCATAAACTCTTTAATATCAGCGGGGCTTCAGCCCCTGAGGCAATCTTTTCGAGCGTTTTTCTCGGGCCCCCCGCCCTTTTCGCAGACTGTTCAGACCCCTGGAAGATCCCGCAAACAACGGCGGAACTTTTAGCCCTTCTGGAAAACTGTTTTCGAGTTACTTCCGGCTTGCCGGTTGCACGACAGCTACCGGAAAAAAGAACCGCGAGGCCCGAATAGAATATCGATTTGCGATGATGCGACCTATTCGTACAGTCTCTCGAATTCGCGCACTATTTCCCGGATTGCCTCTGCCTTGGGCGGATCAACTTCGATCTTTCCACCGATTTTGTAATGACCGTGCCCAACCCAACCATCATCGCCTCTCACGATTTCATAGAACTCCTCCCTTGCGAACCAATATTCCCAGACTGGCTTTGCTTGTTTCGTCCACTCCACCAAATGCCAACCCAAATTGCCCCACTGATCGCGAAGTAGGGTCCCGTAAACCATGTGGTCGCCAACAGGCTTGCAGCTCTGCTGAACGTGTATCCATCGAACTTGCTCCATCACCATTCGCTGCTCCCGGACAATTTCCGTATTGCCTCGGCCAAAACTAGTGACCGAGGCCGTTGCACGCACCACAGGTCACGTACAGGTAGTCCCATTTCCGCGAATCGGTAAGCCAGTTCTTCGGGTTATCTAGACCGTGATCCTGTACGAGGGATGCCACTGGACCGTCTTCTGATCGTTCGACGCCGTCTTCATCGCGCCAGCAAACACCAATCACGAATTTCCCGTGACCGCCGCATTCGACGCAAATCCTGTGAGCGCGGAAAAAATCATCAAGCCCGGAAGCGCGACCAGCTTCGTACTCCTTCTCTCGCCATTCCCTGACCTGCTGAAAGGTAAATCCGTGTCTGCTTAATCCCTCTGGTGAAAAGATATGAGCCATGGCACTCCAGCCTCATCGGTTGCCACTTAATCTTAATTTCGAATGGTTGGTGCGCAAACCGGACAGAACGATCAGAAAAGCGAACCGCAAGTTCATCCTTCCCTCCGATGTAGCTGCCCTATTTTCGAGATGACCCTTGAAACCATTGTCAACCCTCCCGCGATAACCCCTCCCGGTAACTCCTTCATCCCCGCCACGAGCTCCAACTGAGGATTTGCATACTATTTCCGCGAAATCGCTATCGTTGTAGATGGGGAACGAAGCAGTGCGATCGCTGGCTTCCATTGCCGCCCCGTCGCGAAGGTGGGCTCAAATGGGTCGCTTCACTTCACCATGTGGTACAGAAGAGCCAAAATGTACGCAAAAAACGCCCGTAACTCCTTTGCTGAGAGGACTCTGCAGCTAAGTCCAATGGCAAGAGGATTTTGGCGCGGCACCCTCCCCGCAGCCTCTTGAAAACAAGGAACTTGTCTACAGAGTATGGGGGGGGAGGGGGGCAGTTTGGGGTACGGACCGATCACATCCCTGACAGAATGGACCTCGGTTCGCGACTGTCTCTGCAAAGAGGGCAACGACGTGGCCACCCGAAGCCTTATCCCTCAACCCGACCTACCCTGGTCGCTCCTTCTTGCTCCCTGGTTTCCGTCCTCACGGGACAAACTTGAGCGAATACGTCGATCCCGGATCAAGCGGTCCACTCAAAATGCCCAGCGACTTCAACTGGTCGTAGCTGGCTTTCCAACGTTCTGCGGTCATGCGGCCCGTCTGAGCACCTGCAGGATTTGCGCCGGCTATGAAGCCGCCGTCGCGCAGAGCCTGGGCGGTGTAGGTCTCCTGCGCAGGATTAAGCGCGGGATTCAGTTTGAGAAGATAGGCGTTTGTTGGTTCGGGGTTGCGTAGATACTCCTGCCAGCCGCGAACGCTGGCGCGCACAAATTTTTCCACCACGTCTGGATGCTGAGCGGCAAAGTCCCGCGTTGTAAATTGAACCCGATAGGGATCGTAGCCTGACGAACTGATGAGAAGAGTGCGAACCTCTGCGCCTGCTTGCTTGGCAAAGAACGGCTCACTCGTGATGAAGATCTGTTGCACGTAGCCGGGGTCCGCGAGGAAGTTCGCGATAGAAAGCGTCGATGGAATCTGGCGAACCTGGTGCAGGTCATAGCGCGTGATGACGTACTTGAGCCAGGTCGCGCCGGTTTGTGCGGCAATCGTGTGGCCTTCCAGATCCTTGAAGTCGCGAATCGACGAGTTCTTGTGAACCATGACCGCCTGCGGATCGTGCTGCATGGTAGCGGCGACAGCAACGAGCGGCAGGCCGTTGGAGTTCCACTCGAGAATCTGGTCGCTTGAGCCCAGACCTACGTCCCCCCTGCCGCTCGCTACAAGCTGCGCGACACTGCCGTACTGAGGCAATGGAACGATCGTGACATCGAGGCCCTCGGCCTTGTAGTAGCCAAGCATTTGCGCTGCATAAAAGCCGCCGTGCTCCGGTTGAGGATACCAATCCAACTGCAGACGCACGGGCGTGAGTCCACCATTTGAAACCGGATGACCCCCGCGGCAGCCAGCGACCATCCCGATGAGAAGAATGGCGAAAACGGAGATGGGGAGAAGCTTGCTTGAGCGCAACTTGAACCTCGAAAGATGAATCTGTTCCATGGAAGTTATCACGAGCGCAGCGATGGCGCAGAGGCTTTTCTGTGGGCGCCGAGTTGGGCCGTAAGCGCGATCAGAGGCTCGTCCCATTCGCGGGCGGCTGCCAGTTGCATTCCGCCGACGGCGCCGGGAATTGTAACCACGGGAACACCGGCCAGACTGAAGGGTGTGGTGTAGCGAAGCAGGCGGCTGCGCGTTTCACTGTGGTCGGCGCCAACGTTGAGGCGCGCCACCGGTGAGGCGGGGAGAAGCAGCAGATCATGTTGGTCAAGCATCGCATCAACGCGTGAGCGGAACTCGGCATGGCGCTGGCGCAAAGCTGCAATTTCAGTGTCTGAAATCCGCGCTCCCCATTCAAGCCGGTCGCGAATGGCCGGTTGAAACTTATCGAAGTAGCCGGCGTGAATGCGCGCTGCCTCCCAGGCCTGGATTGGCGCAAAGATCTCAAAGGACTCCGCCCACCATCTCACGTCAACCCTGGATGCCTGCATGCCCAGCCCTTCCAACTCGGCGGTAAGGACACGAAGACTTGCAGCAATTGCAGGCTCGCAGTCGTGCAAGAAGCTGTCGTCCACGACGGCGAAGCGTTCGAATTTGCGAAGTGGACTAGTTTGATTCGGCGCGAATAATCCCGCCAGCAACGCGCCGTCTTCAAGATCGCGATAGAGCCAACCCATTGTGTCAAAGGACTGCGCCAGATGCCCAGCGCCGCTCCAGTTGCCTCGCCCCAGCGAAGCTCGGTATCCGACAAGTCCGCAGAGTGCGGCGGGCGCGCGGACTGATCCGCCTGTGTCAGTTCCAACGGCAGCAACGGCGGAGCCCTCGAGCACGCTTGCTGCTGCGCCACTCGACGAGCCGCCGGTTAGAGCGCCGGCGTTTCCTGGCTGCTCGCAATCGCCAAATTCGGGATTCTCCCCGGTGATTCCATACGCCAAAGGGTGCAGATGGGTTTTGCCGGTGATGACTGCGCCGGCGGCCCGAAGCTGCCGAACGAGCCATGAATCGCTCTTCGCAGCTCCATGCAGATCGCGATAGAAGTTGATGCCGCAACTGGTCGGCGCTCCGGCGAGATCGAAACAATCTTTAACCGAGACGGGCATGCCCCAAAGCGGGCTCCGTCCATCGCCGAAAACTCCGCCCTCGCCACGTTCCATGGCTCCAGCGCGCGCGGCTTCGGCGCGGGTCCACGCTGCGTCCTGCCACAGGTAGGTGTTCTCACCAGCATTCCGATTGGACCGCGCCAAAGCACGTTCCGCTAGTTCCAGAGGCTCAACAGTCCCAGAAGCAAGTGCCTCACGAAGGCCATGAAAAGTCAATGAAGGAACGCCCATAAATGCATTGTAGGCGGGCGATTCGGCTTAGCATTGTATGAGATCAAAAACGCCTTTTCGCGAGCGGATTTTGTCGAGCGACGAGGGCAATCGACGTGCTAATTTCGAGTATGGGACCAATCTCAATTGTCTCGCGCCGCCCAGCCGGGAAGCAGGCACTACCGATAGATCCTGACAAAGAGCGCATGAGAGCGCTTGTAGCGTTTACGGCGCGGTCGCTGCGCACCGAGAATCCGCGACCATTTGGCGCTTCTATTGTCCAGACGAAAACCGGAACAGAGCTTTTGCGAGTACTCAACAATGTTGCAGGAGAATGCGATCCAAGCGCCCACGCCGAGGTGCGGGCGATTCGTCTCGCATCCAGGCGACTCAAACAGGTATCGCTGGCTGGCTATACGCTTTACACGACGTGCGAACCGTGCCCGATGTGTATGAGCACGGCGCTCTGGGCGCGCATGGATCGCGTGGTTTATGGGGCTACGATAGAAGACGCGAATCGCCACTGCATCCAGATTCAGATTCCCGCAACGGAAGTGGCCTCGCGCAGTGATATGAAGTGCGTTGTAGACGGTCCGGTTTTACGGGATGAATGCTATGCTCTTTTTACCCATCCCAAGATGCTTCGGGCATTTCGTTTATGGTCGACCCGCAAGCGCGAATAGCAGAGCCTGAAGCACGACTCTTCCCGAGAGGTCTTTCCATGCGCGACATGCTCGCCACAGAACTATCCCAAATTGTCACCGACTCCGCTCGACTGCACACCGCGCCCGCGGTGCTTGACCGGTTGTCGCACGATTTTTACTGGTACTCACCGATCTTGCGCCCGCGCCTTGCGAACAAGTCCGGTGAAGTGGCCGTGCAGCCGGTGAACCTGACTGAGGTGCTGGCTGTAATGCGGTTTGCGGGAAAGCATGAGATCCCAATTACAGTCCGCGGCGCAGGGACGGGCAATTATGGTCAGTGCGTGCCACTCGAGGGTGGCATTGTGCTTGACCTTTCGTTGATGGACAAGCTGGAGGAGATAACGAACGACGGTGTGGCTGTTTGCCAGCCAGGGCTGCGCCTTGGCGCGCTTGAGACCGAAGCGCGAAAGGTCGGTTGGGAACTGCGCATGTATCCTTCGACTCTTGTGAAAGCTTCAATCGGCGGGTTTCTCGCGGGAGGGTCGGGCGGCATCGGATCGGTTGCGCATGGCGGACTTCGAGATTTCGACACAGTGCGCGCTTTTGAAGTCGCAACCATGGAAGACGAACCGCGCGTAGTGCTGCATGAAGGCCAGGCAGTGCACGAAATCCTGCACGCGTGGGGCACGAATGGCGTGATTACACGCATCTGGTTCGCGCTTGCGCCGGCCATTGCGTGGACGCAGGTGACCGCGGCATTCGACACATACGAAGCTGCATTTAGTTTTACTGAATCTGTTGCCGCGGGCGCGGCGTGGACGAAACGACTCGCGACCGTGTTCGAGTGGCCCATACCTTCATTCTTCACGCCAGTGAGGCAAGTGGTGCGTTCGGGCAAGGCTCTGGCCCTCATCATGATTGCATCATCACAAGCGGCGAAACTGTGCGCAGCAGCGGAAGAGGCGGGCGGGGAGGTGACATTCTCAGGCGCATTCGATGGGCCTCGCACCCAGCCGCTGCTTAGCGATTACACCTGGAATCACACTACGCTTTGGGCAATGAAAGCCAACCCGGCATACACGTATCTTCAATGTGGTTTCTCACCCACCGAATGCAGAGCGCAGTTTCGGCTTTTGCGGGAGCGTTATGGCGACGAGATTCTTTTTCATATCGAGTTCATGAAAAATGGAGATGGCGTCGTGATTCCGGGCGCGATCCCAGTCGTGCGCTTCACCACCGAAGAGCGGTTGAACGAGTTGATTGCATACTGTCGATCGATCGGAGTGTTCGTCGCTAACCCACATGTGAACTACCTTGAGGATGCAGGACGGTTCAGGGCCGACAACATTCAGCTCCTGGCAAAGCAGAAGTACGATCCACGCGGGCTGCTGAATCCGGGCAAGATGGTCAGTTTTCACAAAGAGGCGGTGACGCGGTGAAGACGTGGATTCCCGATGCGCGCAATTTTGCATACCTGACGTGGAAGCAGGTGGACGCTCTGCCTCGCGCAACAACTTTGCTGGTGCTGCCGACAGCGGCGATAGAGCAGCACGGGCACCACCTTCCGTTAGCGACGGACACGCTTATCAACAATCTGATGCTGGGCAAAGCATTGGAGCAGTTGCCCGTGGAGTTACCCATTTTTGCATTGCCGCCCGTGTGCTATGGCAAAAGCAACGAACATGTCGGTTTTCCGGGAACGCTCTCGGTGAGCGCGCAAACATTTTTAGCGGTGGTGCGCGACCTCGGCGCGAGCATCGCGGCAAGTGGATTTCAAAAGGTCGTTCTCTATAACACCCACGGCGGAAATTCTTCGCTGGTTGACGTGCTTGCTCGGGACTTGCGCGCGGAGTTTGGGTTGCGGACTTTTTCGCTTTTTGGCTCGCCGGGCGCGGCATTCGAAGGTGTCAGCCAGCAGGAGCGCACCTACGGATTTCATGCGGGCGAAATTGAGACTGCCTACCTCTTGCACGCAACGCCCAACCTTGTGCATCCGGACTCTTACACCTCAAATTACATTGCGCGCGTGGATCAACCTGAGTTGCTCAAACCTGAGGGTTCGGCTGCGAACTTTGCTTGGATCACGAGGGACATCGCCCCAAGCGGCGTAATGGGTGATCCATCCAACGCCACGGCAGAGAACGGTGAGCGTTGGTCAAAGGAAGCCGCAGCGCGCATAGCCGAGATTCTTGTGGCCATGTATAACTTTGAGCCGAGGCATGGAGTCTGAGAATGCCATTGGTCGATTGCGGAAGTGGCGTTCGTCTTGACAGTCGAGTCGAGTGCAAACTCAGCGATGACATCACGCTGGTTTCCGATCATTATTATCCTGAGGGCTCCGGTCCATGGCCAACGCTGCTGATGCGGCAGCCTTATGGACGCGATATTGCTTCGACGGTGGTATACGCGCATCCTGTCTGGTTTGCGCGCCACGGATTTCACGTAGTCATCCAGGATGTGCGTGGCCGCGGCAATTCGGAGGGCGACTTCTATCCCTTTCGCCACGAGGGCAGAGATGGTGCGGAAACGATTGCATGGCTCCGAAGGCATCCAGCATCGAACGGGCGGATCGGCATGTACGGATTCTCGTACCAGGGCGCGACGCAGTTGCTTGCGGCCGCGGAGCAGCCAGAAGGCCTTGAATGCATTGCGCCGCACATGACCGCGACAGACCTGTTTCACGGATGGTTCTATCACCAGGGCGCCTTTCGGTTGAATTCCAGCCTCGGGTGGGGAATTCAGATGCTGCGCGAAGACGCGCGCCGTAGAGGACTTCGTCAAGGGAGTGATCGGTTGGAATCGGCGTGGGCGAACATTCGTGCACAGGGTGCCCAGGTACCTTATGCTGCGCACCCGGCGATCGCAAACCCTGAGCTGCCTGCTTATGTGCGGGACTGGTTCGCCCACCGCGAGCCTGGCGGCTACTGGATTGAGCTGGACATCGCTCAACGACTTGATCGAGTTCAGATTCCTGCGTTGCATATTGCAGGGTGGTTCGATACGTATCTCCAGGGATCGATCGATGGCTATGTCGGATTGCGCTCTTCTGCCGGTACCGAACTAGCTCGCGAGAATCAATACTTGATTGCCGGACCCTGGGTCCATATTCCTTGGGGTGATCGCGCGGGCGAATCAAATCTCGGCGAAGCCGCCAAACTTAACACAGACGAGATTTTGCTGCGCTGGTTTAACCACTGGCTCAAGGGCTCTGAGGAGTTTAGGAGCGAACCGCGCATTCGCTATTTCGCAATTGGTCCGAATGAATGGCGAACCGCGCAGGAGTGGCCGGCGCCTGGTACCTTTCGGATGCATTTACATAGCAAAGGAAACGCCAATTCGCGCAAAGGAGACGGACTCCTCTTAAGGGATGCGCCGCAGGAGGATGAGCCGCGCGATGTCTTCATCTATGATCCGGAGGTGCCCGTGCTCGCGCCAGGTGGAGTTCAGGCGCTGAGTGGGCCATTCGATCAATCAAATATTGAATTGGGAAATAACCTGCTTGTTTACACGTCAGAGCCCGTAGTGCGCGAGACCGAGATCTTCGGCCAGCCAAGCATCAAGTTGTTTGCGACAACATCTGCCGGCCACGCGGACTTCACCGCCAAAATTGTGCGCGTGACCAAAGCGGGGCGAGCCGAGTTTGGCTCGATTGGAATCGCTCGAAGCTCCTGGCTTTTTCGCAATGCGAGCTATTTCGCCGACGCAGTTCACGCGTGGGAATTCACTCTGGAGCCACTCGCATTGGTGCTCTTACCAGGCGACATGCTGCGTCTGGAGATCGCCAGTTCAGCTTTCCCTCTCTACGACAGAAATCCCTCAACGGACGTCCCACCGCAACTTGCAGACAACTGGAACTGGGGCCGCTCGACGCAACAAGTGCTTCACTCCGCAAAATACCCGTCCGCGATCTTTTTGCCAGTTAACGGAGAGCCGGGATGGTAGCGGAGGTGAACCAAAGCGTGCCCGAGATCAGCTTGCGCAGCGTTACCAAGCGCTTTCGCAACGCCGCGGTGGCGCTCGAGGATATCTCTCTCACGGTTGAGCGCGGAGAGTTCGTAACATTCCTCGGTCCGTCGGGCTGCGGGAAATCGACTTTGCTTCGGCTCGTTTCAGGATTGGCTCCACTGAGCGATGGCACTGTTCAAGTCAACGGAATGACTCCTGAAAATGCGCGCGAGCTGATGGGGTTCATCTTTCAGGACGCTACGCTCTTGCCCTGGAGAACCGTGGAGCAAAACGTCGGCCTCGGACTGGAACTGGAATATGCAGCGAGGGCTCTTCGCAAAGATCGGGTCGCGAAAATGCTCGAACTGGTCGGCCTGAGCAACGTGGGCCGAGGATATCCTCGGCAGCTTTCCGGCGGGATGAAGATGCGGGTTTCGATTGCCCGGGCCCTTGTGAATAGACCCAGGATCTTGCTGCTGGACGAGCCATTCGCTGCCCTCGATGAGATGACACGTGACCGGCTCAACGAGGAACTGCTGCGCCTCTATGCTGAGCAGAAGTGGACCGTGCTGTTTGTCACGCACTCCGTGGCTGAGGCCGTGTTCCTGTCTTCTCGTATCGTCATTCTCGCTGCGCATCCTGGGCGCGTAGCTCATGAGATTTCGGTCGATCTGCCGTGGCCGCGCACCGCCGAAACGCGCGAGTCCATGGCGTTCGAAGAGATGGTCACCACGGCGTCACGGCTCCTGCGAGGGGTGTACATGCCATGAAGAAGAAGGGCTGGCTCGTCGCTAACAGCGCGATTGTTTTCGTATCGCTGTTGTTCATCTGGGAGCGCGTAGTTGCATTCTCGCATCTGCCGCCCTACATTCTGCCTGGGCCGCGAGCCGTAGCTGCTGCTTTGCGCGATCGTTTTCCTTCGCTCTTGACCTCGCTCTGGATCACGACGATCGAAGCTGCGGGGGGACTGCTTGCTAGCATTGTCGTGGGTGCAACGATTGCCATGATCTTCGCGCAATGGCGCGGCCTGCGACAACTGGTCTACCCGTACACAATTTTGCTGCAGACGGTACCGATTGTGGCGATTGCCCCCCTGATCATTAATTGGGTTGGGGCAGGAATCACAGCTGTGATGGTGGTGACGTTTATCATTTGCCTCGCACCTGTCATCGCGAATACCACCCAAGGGCTGATAAGCGTAGACGAGAACCTGATTAACCTATTTAAAATGCACAATGCCACGCCCTCCCAGATATTGTTCAAGCTGCGCTTGCCAAATGCGCTTCCCAATCTGTTTACCGGCATACGCATTTCCGCAGGCATCAGCGTGATTGGTGGACTTACGGGCGAACTGTTCGCCGGCTCTACGCGCGTTGGTGAAGGCGGATTGGGCTACGCAATCATTTACGCCAACAATCAGATGGAAACCAGCTACCTTTTTGCACTGGTGTTCGCCGCAACGGTGCTGGGTTTCTCCTTCTTCTTTATCGTGATGTTCCTCGAGTGGTTGGCATTGCATAATTGGCACGAATCGAGCCGCCCGCAATTTGACGAATAGGAGACCAGACGGATGTTACGAATGGAGTCGGAGACAGGTTGGTGGCTGATCACGCATCCCGACCACGCTCGGTTAGCCGGCGAGTTTGCAACGGCATGGGGCAATGAACAATTTCGCAAGCCCGAGCCGCGGGCGCGGGTCCTTCACGGCATTGCCAGGCACGACGATGGCTGGACTCAGCGAGACGCGAATCCTTCAATCACGCGAGAAGGGAAGCCTTCGGCATTTTCGACCGAACTCGTCGGCAAGTATTCCGCCTTTGAAGAGATCGATCTTCAGGAGTATCTCGCGGTGCGCACAGAGGCCGTTCGCATCATCGCAAACGAAGATGCCTATGCCGGTCTATTGATTTTGATGCATACCTATAATCTGCTGACCGAACACGCCGACCGCTCCACGATCGGAGAAGAGGGGCTGTCGCTGCTCGACGCGTTCCTGGAAAAGCAGCGAGCGTATAAGCAACACCTGCTCGCGACGATCGCAGGGGATGGATCGCTCTCAGCAACGGAAAAGTTGTACCAGACGATATTGGAGCATTTCCGGCTGCTGCAGGCCTGCGACAATCTTTCACTCTTGACCTGCGTAGCGTTCGCGTCTCCGTCGCATTTGCTGCATCCTCTTCCGCTCAATAATGGATCGAGTGCAACTGTCAAGGTGTTGCCAATTGCCGCGCGCGAGTTCCGCCTGTCCCCATGGCCGTTTCTGGAGGAGAAACTGTGTTTCAAATTTCCAGCGCGCCACGTTGAGGGGAAGCACTTTGCCTCGTCGGCTGATCTCGCATGTGCCTTCCACGCAGCACCGCCCGAGAAACTGACGGTGCATCTCTCCGGTTAGGGCAGGCTACGGCGAAAACCAAAGAAGTTATATCTGTCTGATTTTCTCGGTGCGTCCCCATTCGGCCCGCTGGTCGGGGTACCCCCACCCATACTCTGTAAGCAAGTTACTTGTTTTCAAGGGTCTGCAGACAGGGTACCGCTGCAAGATCCTCTTAGCAATAGAGTTAGCTGCAGAGTCCTCTCGGGTAAGGACTTACGGGTCTTTTTGGGGGCGATTTGCGCTTTTCATTTCACATCGCGGTATCGACGGCCGGCATGAACGTGCACGCAGTGGCCACTCTCAGACTCGATCTCCAACTCCCAGTGTGCGCCGAGTGATGGAAATTATCTGCAAAACCCCGGGGAAATCGAGACCTTGTCGATGGGACACCCAATCTTGGTAGTCGTTTGAGATGTGGGCCACGCAACCAGCGGGGCCAAAAGGCCATGGATAGGGCACGCTCCGTGAAACGGGTGCAATGAAAAGGGCGGCCGCAAACTGCGGGCCGCCCTCTTCGTCGTGGAGCGAGATGATTTAGAAGTCGAGGTGCAACGACATCTGAATCTGGCGGGGGCTGCCGATGGTATGGGTGACGATACCCAATCCCGCGGGGCAGGAATAGAAGCCGGTGTTGGATGAATCGCACGAGGTTGGAAGCGCCTGTGTGGGAGTGCCCGGGCCGGAGTCGATTGGCGCCGGGAACGGATTGTAATCCGCGTTCTGAGTTACCTCGTTGCCCGGAACGTCAAGGCTGGTGGTATTGGTGAGGTTGTAGACGTCGAAAGTGAACTTCAGGCTGTATTTCTCTTTCAGGTTCGCAACCTTAACCAGGGAGACGTCGGCCCTCCGTTGGAATGATTGCCGGAAGATATTGCGCTGCCCTGTCGTAAAGTTCGTCTCATACGGATCGGAACTGGGGATGGCGCCGTTTAAACCGCCCGCCGGTAGAAGCGGAAGAGTAAAGCAGTTCGGGTCCAAAGCCGCTTTTCCTCCAGCGGGAGTCCATGCACCCGAAGCGCCAGTCTTCGCGCTCTTGGCAGTGCAGCCGTTGGCCAGCGGCACGATTGGGTTGGTGATGCCGTCGGATGTCGAATAATAGATGCTGCCGATTGCGCCTGAGAAGTCGATGACGCTATACGGCTGTCCACTTTGCAAAACGGTCAAGCCAACCATCGACCACCCATTGATGGCGGCCGCCGCAAGCGTGTTCTTTTTTGCGATGTCGGGCACGTGAAATACGTAATTGAAGTTGAAGACGTGAGTGCGGTCAAAGTCGGCCGAACCATAGCCGCTGCGCAGGTTGAGAGGATTGTTGCCATTGTAGAAGAGTCCCAACCCGCTCTGCTCGTCGAGTGCGTGCGAGTAGGTGTATGAGAAGCCAACTTGCACACCGTGGCTCATGCGCTTGTCGACATGCGCCTGGAGAGCATTATAGGAATCGACGCCTGCGGCCTTGTAAGTAATGGACTCCGCTGCGTAGCCAATGTAAGGAACGCGCAAGTCAACGTTGCCGCCCTCATAGTTGGCCTGGTAGTAGCTTCCATCATCCAGTTGCTGGAACCCAACGTTGTAGCCGTAGGTGTAGTTCTGCTGGTAGGGGCTGCCCGGCAGGGTGGGATTATTCGGAGAAGCAATGCTCGGTTGATTGAACGGAACTGGAATGACCTGGTGGCGGCCCAGATTGCCGACGTAGCCAAACTCGATGGCAAGATCGTTGCGCGGCTGCCACTGGAAGTCCAACGTGTAGTTGAAAGTGTAGGGCAGCTTGTTGGCTCGGTCGTATACGCCCAGCGAGATTGGCTGCCCGTTATTGATGAGGCCTTCTGCGCCCGTCCCGGTGTTCACAATGCTGTAGGCATTGGGAAGGTAGTTGGCCAAATCGGAGGCCTTCGGGCTTACCGGCGCGGGGTGTTGAAGAGTTGTTCCGTAGGGGTTCTCAAGATTGCCGGTGACATCGGTTGGCGGTCCCGTGGGTGGCGCGAAACCACCGTTTCCACCGCAGGTGGGAATGTAGTAGTTGTAAAGGGACTGAGAGGTTGAGGGGCAGCTTGACGCGTTGACGAATGGAAGCTGCTGGTTCACGCCAAACGGTCCGCCGGTTACAGTTCCGATTGCGTAGCCGGGAGAGAAGTAACTGAACAACTCGCCGCGATCGTAGTAGATTCCACCGCCGGCGCGGATGACCATCTTGTTGTGAAGAAAACCTGGCTGCCATGCAGCGCCTACGCGCGGAGCGATGCCCCACTGGCGGCCGGTGAGAGTGGTATTGCTTACGCCCGAGGTTCCGTTCTTGTTGTTGCCGGCGATGATCAAGCCGCTGTCTTCAATTGTGTCGGAGGCCGAGTCATACTTGTAGCTCTTCGAGTCAAAGTTAAAGATGCGGCCATATTTTTCAGTCAGGCCGCCATCCCAGTCGTAGCGCAAGCCTGCAGTGAGCGAAAGAGTCGGCGTCACTTGGAACTTGTCCTGGATATATGTTCCAAGCTGGTTTGCGCGGTAGTAGCGGCTCGCGTCGCCCTGCAGGAACGAGGTGACGTAGAAGCCGGTGGCAGCGCTGCCGGGCGTGACGAAGCCCTGAATCATCTGGCTGAAGTCGTCCGTGGCCACCGTGCCCGTGCCGGTACGCTTGTCGATTGTGTTGAGTTGCGTGTAGCTGTAGCTCGCGCCGAAGTTGACGGTGTGCTTGCCGATGGTCCAAATGCCATTGCCGGAGGGCGAAAGCCGGTTCTGGAAAACGCCGGTGTTAGGAGCCTGCCCTTCCGCATTCGGTCCGATATTCAGGACTGCCGAAGAGAGCCCTGATGGCTGGAAGTCTCCCAGGACGTTGTAGACAGAAATTCCGGGGAAGTAGTTTGAACCGAAGACATTGATGGACCCTGTACCCGCGTCGCCGCCTGGAATCGAACTCGGGCCGAAGGGCTGCACATTGGTTCCATAGATCTTTTCGCGGATCACGCCGAGCGTTTGCGTGGTGCTGAGGTTTGGTCGCAGGATGAGGCTGTTGGTGACGGAGAAGACCTGCGCACCTGAGTCGAGGTGCTGGGTGAAGCCGGGAACGCTTGAGTAAGCGTAGGGCGCAATGGTCGGGTCGTGCTGGTAGAAGTATTTGAGCGCCAGCGTGTCTTTCGAAGTCGCGTTGTAGTCGACGTCGGCAACCGCCATGTCGGCCGTAAACCTTCCGGTGCCGGGGATGAAGGCGTTGTCGATGTGGGCCGCGCTTGGGATCTTGCCCTGAGGAGTGAGCGCGTCATTCGGGATGAGCCACTTGCCGGGCTCGCCGGGAAGAGCGGGCGAATTGAACAGCGCGAGTGCCGTGTGATCGATCTGTCCCGCGGTAATCGGCGTGCAGCCGAAGTTCTCCTGATCGTCGGCCGTGCAGAAGGAGTTGTTGGTGACGCTCGCCAAAGCATCGGCAGACCGATCGTCGGTGAGGCCAACAGGCACATCGAGGAACGAGTCGCCAATTTCCTGGTCTGAGACGTGCAGGTGCTGATACGACAGGAATCCGAAGAGCTTGTCCTTGATGATCGGACCACCGAGTGATCCGCCAGCGGTATAGCGGTGCAACTGCGGGACCTTCATGCTCTGAGGGATATTCCCGTCCTGGTTGAAGAAGAAGGGGGCAGCATTGAGCGAGTCCGAACCGCGGCGGAAGTAGGCAGTGCCGTGATACGCGTTCGTGCCGGACTTGGTGTTCATGTCGATGTGCGCGCCGGAGGTCGATCCCTGCTGCGCGTCATACATGGACGAATTTACTCGAACCTCTTGCAGGGTCTCGGGAGCGGGTGTCGGGATGGCGTCACCGATCGAGAGGTAAACAGAGGCTGAAGTCGAGATAACCCCACCGGCTCCTGTGCTGCTGGACACGCCGGTGCTGTTGATGACACGTGCGGACGGAACCTGGCTGGTGCTCTTGCCGTTGAACAGGTTGCTGGCATCCACGCCATTCAGCGAGAAGCTATTGCTGGTGTCGCGCTGACCATTCGCCCAAATCGGCGCATTGCCCAAGCCGCTGTTTGCGCCGGTTCCACCAGGCAGTTCAGCATTTACTCCGGGAGAGAGAATGGCGACGCCGGTGAAGCTACCGGTGGCCAAAGGAACCGCATCGATCTGCGCCGTGTCCATAACGTATCCGACGGTGGTGTCCACCGCGTTCATCAGCGGAGATGCTTCGACTTCGATGGTGGTCGTGGTCTGACCCACTTTCAGTGCCGCATTCACACTCGCTGTGCGGTTCGCTTGCACGCCGATGTGCTGCGTTCTTTGCAGATCGAAACCTTCAGCTTTGTACGTCAGCGTATATGTGCCGATGGGAAGGTTTACAAACGAGTAAGTACCTGAGCCATTGGTCTTGACTGTGCGCGTCAACGAGGTCTGTTCATCCACCACTGTGACCATCGCGTTGGGAATCACTCCGCCGGAAGCATCCGTGACCTCACCGGTAATGCCGCCAAGCGTCTGCTGTGCCAACAAGGAAGAACCACACAGCGCAGCGACTGCCACGAACATAAGCAGCCGGGGAAGCAGATTCGTAAAGATACGCATGGAATACCTCAATGTGCTGGCCTCGAAATGGGGATTTCCCCAAAAGGTTCTTTGGAATGTCAAAAAACTCTCAGTTCAATGCGGCTTCAAATGAATTGTCTGGGTCATTAAAAGGAAAACGGGGACGTGTAGGCGTTATACGCGCCTACACGTTAAGTTCGTGTCGGTATGGACTTCGGCGTACAAGGATGATACCAATTTCCACATAAATTTCATCTAAAGATTTAGCCCTGTCGACGCTAGGGATGGGCCGTCGGTAGCAGGGATACGTGGGCCTGAACAATGCGCCACCCCTGCGCCATCCGAACCCAAACCTGGCTTTGCCGGCCGTAAACTTTGCCGGATCCGGCCTCGCGCTCAAATTCCAGCGTAACGCTCGCAAAATCGCGTCCAAAGCTAACAATATCCAGACGTTTGACGGTTCTCGTCAGATTGGTTGGTGGCCTGCTTTTGCGGAAGGCCTCTAGTTCTTCAGGACCGTAAAGATTTTCGTTTGCACCGAAGCGCATTACCTCTGGACCGGCCCAGAACATTTCGACCAGTTTTTCCACATCATTGGTCACCAGGGCTTCTTCGTACAGCGGGTAGAGGGCCTGCAGTTCAGCCACGACTTCAGGGTCATTGATCGTCATCGAGTTGGAAAAAGCTCCCGAGGAGGGAGGATTTGTTTGCTCAAGGCGGCGCAGACTGTATGCACCGGGTCATTGACTACCTGGCTAAGGCGCAGCTTGAGCGCGACGCTGCAAAGCAGGTAGGCATGGACATCGCTGAAACCCCATCGGCTCACCAGCAGGTCGATCATGCGGCTGGTGGCTGCGCGTGCCGTTTCCGCAAGATCCGTTCCGGTCTCAACAACCACCCATGAATCGGCGATGGAATCCGGGGCAGTGATATCGCTCGATTCAACGAGAGGCCCAGCAAGCGGTTGCCCCTTGTGCAGGTTGAAGCGCAGGGTTACGTCGAGCGGACATTCGATCCCGTTGATGCAGACCTCTCCATCGCCTTGTGCGGCATGCCCATCCCCGCAGCTAAACAGCGCGCCCTCGTTGTAGATCGGTAGATAAAGCGCTGAGCCTGCGCACAGTTCGCGCACGTCCATGTTGCCGCCGAATGGGCCCGGCGGCCGAGTGCGAAACGCTCCGTCGTTGGCGCGTGCCACACCCATCACCCCAAGAAAAGGGCGTATCGGCACAACCGCCGGCGCAAGAGATCGTGAGGATTCTCCCTCGAGCAGCCAATGAAAGAGATATGGCTCCCGAAAACGATCTCGTAAGAAACCCAGGCCCTCAACGATGCTGGACCAACCCCACCCACTGTGTCGGGTTGCCAACACGTCGATTTGCAATACGTCTCCGGGTTCAGCGCCATCGATCCAAATGGGACCGGTAAGAGCGTGGATGCGCGTCCGATCGATGCCGAGGTATTCAGCAGTCGTCATTCCGGGCGCAACCTGGCCACCGCTGGCATCGACGCACTCGACCTGCGCTTCGTCACCGGGCTCAATGTGCACCCTTGGCATGAGCGAACGGTCCCAGACAGAGTGGGTGGGTTCGGCAGTGAGGTAGTGCGTCTTCATGATCCGCTCACCCTTACGGTCATCTGCAACTCCACTAGCGCGTTGCGCGGAAGCGCGCTCACGCCCACCGCCGCGCGCACGTGGCGGCCGGCATCGCCAAAGACTTCTACCAGAAGATCTGAGGCGCCGTTGATGATCGCCGGCGAATCACCGAATCCTGGGACAGCGTTTACGTATCCGTTCAGGGTGAGAACTTCGACTATTCGATTCAGCGAGCCGAGTTCGCGTCGCAGTACGGCAAGCTGAGTGAGAGCACAGGCCCGAGCAGCGGCGTAGCCTTCTTCAATCGTTTTGTCGGAACCGGCCGTACCTGTTATCACTCCGGCCGCATTTGCCGAGATGACCCCGGAGAGGTAGACGATCGGTCCAGTTTGTTTCACGGGTACGTAATTGCCGCCCGGCGCTGGAAGTTGGGGCAAGTCAAGTTGTGTTTTGTGGCGCAGCCAAGTTAGCATGGGCCATGCAGAAACCCCTCCCCCTGCTGATGTTATCGGCAACGCTCATTTTGCCGTTTGGGGCACGATCGCAGGCAATTCTTCGCACCGCGCCTTTGACCGCCGGTGACCTCGAAGTGGGCGGTGAACTTGCTGGGTTGCCGGCAGTGACGAGGCGTTGGGTTACCTACGAGGATCTGCTGAAACTTCCGCAGGAATCCTACACTGTCAGCGACGATACCAATTTTCTCGCCAAGACTGAGGTGAGCGGAGTCGCGCTGGACACTCTCGTGCGGCGCTTTGGCCAGTCGCCCGATGCGGATCTAATCGTCGCAATCTGCTATGACAACTACCGGGCTAACTACTCCCGCGCATACATGGCCGCGCATCACCCGCTGCTGGTGCTGCGCATCAATGGCCAACTCCGCGAACACTGGCCCAAGTCGGAGCATGGCGGTCCGATGGGACCTTTCCTGATCTCTCACCCATTCTTCAAATCGGAATCGAGCGTTTTATCGCACGATGAAGAGCCCCAAATCCCTTACGGAATCACGCGCATTGAATTGCGCCGCGAATCCGTGGTGTATGGAGTAATTCGCCCCAAAGGCGGTTGGCGAGCAGACTCGCCTGTAATGCAGGGATACGAAATCGCACGGCAGGATTGTTTTCGTTGCCACAATATGGGCAAGGATGGAGGCACAATGGCCGGCCGCTCATGGATGACGCTCTCGAGGAAGGCCCGAAACGATGGCGCTCTCTTTCGCCAGACGATCCGCAATCCAGCCTCAGTCACACCTGGTGCCAGAATGCCGGCCCACTCGGGCTACAGCCAAGTAACATTGGAAGCACTGACGGCTTATTTCAGGACATTCTCCAGTGCGGGGACTGGCCGATGATTACCCGCACCGCTAAGCTGCTGCTGTTGGCTGGCATCGCAATCTTCTACACGCTCGTCGTATTCAACAATCTCACCGATTTCGACTCGAACTATCAATTTGTGCGACACGTCCTGATGATGGACTCGACCTTCGCCGGTAACCATGGACTGTGGCGAGCACTTCGATCTCCGGGCATTCATCTGGTTTTCTACCTCTCCATCATTGCCTGGGAAATAGCCACGACAATTCTCTTGTGGTGGGCTGCGGTGCGCCTGGTTCGGACGGTACGTGAACCCGCGACCAAGTTCAACGCTGCTAAGGGCACGGCCGTGATGGCACTATCGATCTCGATGCTCATGTGGCTCGTGGCTTTTCTTTCCGTCGGCGCGGAATGGTTTCTGATGTGGCAATCGCATGAGTGGAATGGGCAGGAAGCGGCTTTCCGCATGTTCGCGGTTGTCGGAATTGTGTTGTTGCTCTTGTTGCAGCCTGATACCGACACGCAACCTTGAAGCACTAATCGGCAGCGATCGTCGCTTTCTTGCGACGTATCGAATACCATCCAACTCCTGCGGAAAGATATGCGAGATAAATGTACGGAATGCGCGCGTGAACTGCGTCTGCCGTGGATCGCAGATCGAAAACGCAAATCATGATCAGGACCACGACCGTAACGATACTGACCACGGCAACGAAGTGGGAATGTTGGCCCAGGGCGCGCTTGGCAAAGGGCAGCGCGACCGCAACCAGCGCATACGCAGTAAGGAAGCCGAACACCGACAGTGACCCCAGCAGGTCGTACATCTCTGACCCCGTGAAGGAGCGCAACTCCATTGCCGCGGGTGCGACGAGCATCAGGCCGGCCGATAGTGCAATTGCTGGACCCGGCGTGCCATGTCGTTTGCTGGTGCGCTCGAAGATTGCCGGGAGCAAGCCGCCGTGCGCCATCCGCATCAGCACTCGTGCAGACGCGGTGGTGCAGGCAAGAACGCACGCAAACATGCTGATCAGTGCGCCGAGTTCGATGGCTACCCCAAGCGGAGCGACCCCGGCCTTGGTGGCCAGATGATGCAAGGGGCTGGTTGATTCACTGAGCCGTCCCGTCTCGCCCCGAAATCCCAAAACCTCTGAGTAGGAACACAGCACAAAGAAGACTCCGACGAGGATTGCGCTTTGCAGGACGGCACGAGGGATGGTGCGCAGCGGATTTCGTGCTTCGCCGCCAAGGGTGGTTGCACTTTCAAACCCGACAAAACTGAAGATCGAGAGCACAAGGGCCGGCCCGAGCGCCGAAAAAGATACGCCTCTCAAATGAAACTGGTCTGGGTCTATGTGCATGCCGAACCGGAACGGCATGATGGCCAACACCAGAACAATCACGCTGACGGATCCGATTTCAATCCACAACATAACTTCCGCTGAGAGCTTCACATCTCGGTAAGCGATAAACGCGGGCACGATGCAAACCAGCGCCAGTGTGGGTATTCCAGGCGGTGACCAGTGGAGATAGTTCAGCGAGAGGATGTTGGCGTAGTAGAGCGCCCCGCCGGCGACCGATGCGCCCGTCGCCAGATAGGCGAGCAGCAATCCCCATGCCGCCGTCACGCCAAAGAAAGGCGGCAGAGTGTTTGCAGTGTAGGTGTAGAGCGAACCAGGCGAGGCAGAGAGGCGTGCGAACCGGCTAACGCAGAAGCCGACCAGGAAGATGGCTCCCGTGGCGAGCAAGTACACCAGCCATGTTGCGTTTCCGGCCAACGCGAAGACGAGCGGAATCGTCAGGGCTGGCGAGGTTGACGGAGCAATTGCCGATATCGATTGCGCGAGTGTCTCAATGGGGCCAAGCACGCCGGAGTGCAAGCCGTAGCTTTCTGTCGCTCCGCTCTGCCTGGACACTTCGGCCGTCGCAACGTTGTGATTGGTCACGTACTGCCTTTCGGTTCGGGATTGTTCTGCCGGTGGCTCTAGTCTTGCCTGTCGCTCGGTTCCGCGTCAAGGAAGTGCACGATACACTTGAACGCATGTCCGTTGCCGCAATCGTTCTTGCCGCGGGTGCGAGCCGGCGTCTCGGTCGGCCGAAGCAGTTGCTGTTGCTGGAGGGTGAGACTTTGCTGGGACGCACACTCCGCCTCGCCTCGCTTGCAGGCGCAGCGCCCATGATTGCCGTCCTCGGTGCAAATTGCAGTGCTATTCGTGCGACAGTTCCACTTGAAGATGCGATTGTTGCGGTAAATGAGAATTGGGAGCAGGGCCTGGCGAGTTCGATCCACACCGGTGTGCTGGCCGCTGAGGCGAGTGACACGACCATTGCAGGCGTGATCCTGATGATCTGTGATCAGCCCCGGCTCAATGTAAATCACCTTCTTGCTTTGATCAGCACATTCGAAGCGCAGACGACGCCGACAATCATCGCGTCCGCATATGCCGGGATACTTGGCATCCCCGCAGTTTTTCCGCGCGATGCGTTTCCGGGTTTGCTTGCGCTTCGCGGCGATCACGGAGCGCGGGCGTTGATTGCTCGCCCGCCTTGCCCGGTCGTTTCCTTGCCATTCGTTGGCGGGGAAGTCGACATCGATCTGCCCATTGACTTGCCGCAACTTGAATAGACGCTAACGCTCGATCGTGGCCTCGATATACCCATGCGGTTCGTCGATCGGCACGAATATGTGATTGGGATTATCCTGCCCAAAGGGACTCAGATCCGCAAGCAAATGATGCAGGTTCGGCATGGTAAGACGAATACGCGCAATCTCCGGTGCGGCAACCAACGCAGCTTTGCCCATATCGAAAAGCGTATGTTGAACGCTCATGCTATCGTGCTCGGCAAAGACTTTAAGCAACGTGGCCAAAATCCTCGCGCGCACATCGCTGTAGTTGCTCTTAATCGAGAGGTGATCCCACTTGATCGTTGCGCAAGTTCCGAAGATGCGATCCGTTGCCGGTTTGAGCGTAGTCAGCTTGTCTTTGATATAGCCCGTGAACGCCGATTTCGTCGTCTTTAAAATGGTTAATCCATCAACTCCGGATGTGAGCGACCAATCGCCGCCTCGTTGGCGTTGAGCGCAAACGGTCTGAAGTTCTGGACCGGCCATCTTGAACGTGGTCGCATCAGGTACGCCATTCACCACCATGCGCTGCCAGGCTCTTTCTTCAATCTCAATACTGACCTTCGATACCTGAGCATTGTTGTCCAAAAGATATTCGCCCAACTCGATAGAGAAGGCTTCGATTGTTGCTGCGCTGGAGCCGCGCGCGATCGAATAGACTGTGTTTTTCATCGTGTCGGTCGGCAGGATCCTGGTGTTGTCTGCTTCAGTAAAACTAGTCTCAAAATCGCCTTGAAGCAGCACGCGCACATTCCACTCATTGAACTCGTGTTGATCGGCATGACGCGTAATTCGCGAGAGACGCACGCGCGACTTTCCATAACAATTTTCGCCGAGCCTGGCCATTTGTCAGCTCCCTCGATAAGTCGTATAGCTGTTGTCACTCAATAGGAGCGGAAGATGGTACTGCGCCTCATCGCCACAGATGAATGTAATTGTGATTTCCGGATAAATGCTCTTGCGGCTGTGGCGAGCCAGGTAGGCGCTTGTATCGAAAACCAGCCGATAGATGCCGGCGGCCGCGTGCTCCGGAAGCGGCCGGTCGCCCCAATACCGCGTTAAGCACATGCGTCGTAATCTTGCTCATGACACCACTTTCCGAGACGAATTTGCATGATCTGCCTCTGCTGCTCAGCTGCCTCTAACACTTCGGCGGACCGATCGCGTGCCAGGCGTTGAACGAGAATAGAAAGCATCTCTTCGGCACTTTTACCTGTTGCGCAGACGATATAGGTAAATCCGAATTGCTGCTCGTAGAGCGCATTGCCGGCGGCCAATTCTAAAAGCACGCGAGCTGTGTTTGCGGCTGCGGAGGACTGCTCTTGACGTGACCATGCGGCAGATCGCGCGCTCGGGTGCGGTACAGCACGCGCCCCAATGCGTGGATGGCTGGCGAATGCTTCCATCCAGTCTGCTTCTTCCATCGTGCCCCAGACGCGGTCTGCTGCTGCGCTGAGTTCTACGATGCTCGTGATAGGCCGTAGAGACACCATCGTTGCGGCCCATCTCCGCGCTCCGCAACACGCGATTATCGCTTCGAAAGCCGCGGCTTCATCGGCATCATTCCAGGACGCGAGGACACTACTCATCGCGACTCCGTCTGCGTCAGTCCGCCGAGGAACTCTTCGAGCAGATTGGCGGCAACTTGCTTGCGATACTCCGCCGTGGATCGAATGTCGTCGATGGGTTCAGCTTCGCTCAGCAGCATGTCACGAGCTGCGCAAATCGTTTCGGCGGTGATGGGTTTCCCAATCAGGGCCGCTTCCGTTCGCAGGAGCCGCGCGGGAAACGGCGCCAGGCTCGCCGCGGCCAAGCGAATCTCACTCATGACGCCATGCTGCAATAAAGCGGTCGCCGCCAACGCAACCTTGGAGATGGCCATCGCCCGGCGAGTACCCACCTTGCGTAAATATTGCTTGTGCTGCGCGAACCGGCGCGGTAGATGCACCGCATACAGCAACTCATCCGCAGCCATGGCGTTCTGTTTGTAACCTGTATGAAAATCGGCGTATGGCATTCGACGCTTTCCCCGCGTCGATACAAGCTCAATCTCCGCATCGTAGACCAGCAACGCCGGCGAAGAATCTGCAGCAGGCGATCCATTCACCAGATTCCCGCCGAGGGTGGCCCGACTCTGATTGGCAATAGCTCCAATCCAGCTCGATGCCTTTGCCACGAGCGGAAACTCCGCCCCGATGATTGCATCCTTGCGAAGGTCGCAAAACGTAATACCGGCGCCAATTGCGACGGTATCCGTTCTCGCTTCAATGAAGTGCAACTCGGGCACTCCCCACAAACTCACGAGCTTTGTTGCACTGAGCCGGCCGGCAGCATAAGCCACCATCAACTCGGTGCCGCCCGCGATTGCCGTCCATTCTCCCGGGGCCGCGGCAATCAAATCCAGCACCGCGGCAAGGTTGCCAGGCGCCGTCAGTTCGTGCGCTGCGGCATTACCTCGCATGAGCCCCTCGGTCTGTTGCGTGTTCCGACGAACCACTTGCAGCTGCCGAAATCACCGATTCAAATATGCGAATGAACCCCGTACAGCGGCAGAGATTGCCGGCAAGCCCTTCACGAATCTCAGCCAGGCTGGGATGAGTATTATGTGCAAGCAGATGTGTCGCCGCCATTAGCATGCCAGGTGTACAAATGCCGCACTGCGCCCCTCCGCAATGCAGAAACGCCTGCTGCAACGGGTGCAAAACACCTTCCGTCGCAAGTCCCTCTACCGTTTCGATGGTCGCACCTTCAGCCTGCAATACCGGCACTAGGCAACTATTTACAAGCTCGCCATTCATGCGCACCGAGCATGAGCCACATTCGCCCTCGCCGCAGCCTTCCTTCGTACCGGTTAGGCACAAGTCTTCGCGCAGCACGTCGAGCAACCGTTTCATCGGATGAGTTTGAACGGTGCATCTCTCTCCGTTCACCGTCATGATGATCTGTGATTGTAAGTCGCTCATACGGCCGCCGGTTCCTCGATCGGTCGGCGCTTGCTAAGGACCGCAAAAAGATCTTCGGGTAGCAATGGGATCGAATGAAAGCTGATGCCGATCGCATCTCTGATCGCATTTAGAATTGCTGGCGCTGGGCCATCGTGAGGCAACTCGCCAATCCCTTTCGCGCCATAGCCGCCATGCTTGAACGGGATCTCTTCAAAGTGCACATGAATGGGAGGCACATCTTCGGCAGTGGGCATGATGTAGTTGGTCATTTGGTTGTTTGCCATGCGCCCGTTCTGCAATAGGACCTTCTCATAGAGTGCGTAGCCGATGCCCTGCGCGATTCCGCCTTCAATCTGGCCTCCCGCCAAAACAGGATTCAAGACTCGGCCCACTTCCTGCACCGACCAGAACTCTTCAACCTCGGCGGAGTAGGTTACGGTGTCGACTGCAACCTGCGCCACCTGCACCGACCACGCAAATGCGGGGTAAGCTTCGCCGCGGTATTTCTGATCGTCCCAAAAGATGTTGGGCGGAGCCTCGTAGCGACAAAACGAAACAACCTGTCCAACCTCTGCTCGGTAGCGCTCACACGCAGCGAAGAATTCCTTACTCGAGAACTGCATGGGCAGGCCTGCATTCTCGCGCAGCATTTCTGCGAGTTGATGCGATGCGCGTTCGACCAGTTTTCCGACCACCATTGCGGTGCGCGAGGCAACGGTAGGTCCGCTGTTGGGAACAATCCCCGTGTCCGCTGGCGCCATCATCACGTCGCCGTAGTCAAGGCCAAGCGTCTCCGCGACAATTTGCGTCAGCACGGTATTTGTTCCCTGACCAAACTCGGTGCTCGACACCAACACCCGCACGATTCCTTCTGGCGTTACGTCCACGCCCGCCAGCGAATTCAAGTATCGTTCGCCCGAACCGGTAAACCCCGAGCCGTGATAGAAGGCCGCGATGCCCATTCCACGTTTGACAGGATTGGCAGCATTTTCACGCGCAAAGCGCGAACGCTTTTCCCTGTAGCCGCTCTCTGCAAGTGCGCGATCAAGGAGCTTATCCAGAATCACTGGTTCGCGCATTACTTGTTCGGTGGCTGTGGTGTCCCCGTCGTGAAGGAAATTCCTGCGCCGCAGTTCGACAGGGTCGATGCCGATAGCCGCGGCAATCTCATCCATGTGCCTTTCGATGGCGAAGACAGTCTGCGGAGCGCCGAATCCGCGGAAAGCTCCATAAGGAACAGTATTCGTCGCCCAGGCGCGAGAGCGTACTCGGACATTGGGGCACACGTATGGGCCAGGAGAATGTAGAGTCGCGCGGGACAGCACGGTCGACGAAAGAGTCGAGTAAGCTCCGCCGTCCGTGGCGATTTCAATGTCCATGGCCAGGAGCTTGCCATTCCTATCAAGCGCGGTCCGGTGCCGCGTGCGCGAAGGATGGCGTTTAGTCGTTGCAGCCAGATCCTCCATCCTGTCGAACACCATCTTGACCGGATGGCCGCATTTCATCGCGAGCAAAGCGGCGTGCGACGCGAGGGTCGATGGGTAATCCTCCTTGCCGCCGAACGCTCCGCCGGTCTCAGTCTGAATTACGCGCACTTTGTCTGCCGGCAAATCGAACACCGCCAATAAGGAGCGATGGACGTAAAACGGACACTGCAGTGAGCCCCAAACCGTGACGCCATTCTCGGCACTGTACTCAGCAATCACGCCATTGTTTTCGATGTACAGGTGTTCTTGCGCGCCAGTGCTATATTCGCCTTCAACTATATGCACCGCATTTGCCCACGCTGAATCCACGTCGCCTTTTTCGAGCAGAAAACTCTTGAAAAGATTGTCCGCCCCCCAAACTACAATCTGTTGCTTTTCGCTTTCCTCTATAGTGAAAACTGGCGGCAGCAAATCGTACTCGATGTGCACGGCATTCACTGCCTGTCGCACTTTTTGCTTGTCAGAGTGCGCCAACAGCAGGATCGCTTCATCGCAATGGTTCACCTTGCCGTCAGCGAGAACTGGCTGATCGGCAGCGATCAGCTGAATGTGATTCTGGCCTGGAATATCTGCGGCTGTGACAATCGTGAATTCGTTCCAATCGATATTTCGATCGAACTCAATGCGACGAATCAGACCGCGCGGAACGGAACTCCGCACGGTAGCACCATGCCACATGCCTCCTCGCTCGATATCATCCACATAGCGAGCGATACCTAGCAGCTTGTCTACCCCCTCCTTGCGGGGGACGGAGGTGCCTACGATGCGGTTTGTCGTATGCGAACTCATGGTTGGGGAAGCGCGAAACGCCGTACAGGTTGAGGCATAGCATACAACGGAGCGCCGAAGTTTCAAAGCTGGCGTGTTACGAAGCCAAAGCTGCCAGCGTGCGCGCGAGTACGTGGACTCCGGCCCCAATCCACTCAGGCGAAGCATATTCGTCGGGCCGATGGCTTACCCCGCCGCGACAGGGAATGAACAACATTGCCACGGGCGCTATGCGGGCCATAAAGAGCGAGTCGTGATAGGCGCGGCTGACCATCTTCTTATAAGACTTTCCCGCCTGCTGAGCTGCCGATTCCATCGCAGCCAGAATTTCAGGATTGCAGATAGCGGGTGGATCGGCGTTGATGAGTTCCGAGGTAATCGTTACGCCGCGGCGTGCGGCAGTCTCGGCACACGCTGCGCGTAACGCATCAAGCACACGATCGCGTCGGTCGGCGTCCGTATCGCGAATGTCGGTTTCAAGGCGCACTCGAGAAGGAATGCTGTTTACGGCGCCGGGAAAGACCTCGCAAACACCGACCGTAGCAACGGTATCGATGCTTCCCGTGGATTTTGCCGCAGACTCAAGCGCCAGAATCAATTCGGCCGCTGCGGTCAACGCGTCTTTGCGTCCGGGCATCAGCTTGCCACCGGCATGTCCGCCCTCGCCTTCGATCACAACTCGCAGACTTGCCGGTGCGGCGATGTGAGTCACCAGGCCAATGTCGAGTTTTTCCTCTTCGAGCTGCGGACCTTGCTCGATATGTAACTCGACAAATTGATGAAAGCGACCAGCCGGAAGGGCGACGGATTCCAGCGACCCTGTGAATCCGGCCGTGACGCGAAGGTCATCGAGGGTGCGGCCCTTCTTGTCACGCAGACCACATGCCCGCGAAGCTGTGAGCACATTCGCCATCATGCGGCTACCTAGACAGCCGATGCCAAAACGAGTTGGCTCTTCTGCGGTAAAGATCACCAGTTCAATCGATCGGCGCGGCTTGAATCCAAGCTGTTTCAAAACGCGAATGGCTTCGAGGCCGCCCAGGACCCCCACGCAGCCGTCATACAAGCCGGCATTTGGGATGGCATCAATATGGGAGCCGGTACCCACCGGAGCTAGGTCAAGTTCAGTGCCATCCCAGCGCGCAAATGTGTTTCCGATCGCATCCTCGCGCACCTTGAGCCCGGCCTTCGTACAAAGGGCTTTGACATATGTGCGGGCACGCTTGTCAGCCTCACTGAAAACAATGCGTGTCACCACCGGAGGATCGGCCTCGGAGATTTGCGCCAGAGTTTTCAACTCGACAAGAAGCTGATCGATGCTTAGTTTGGGTCCGTCGGCCATCGTCACGCTCCCAACGGATGTCGGCGCCAATCTTTATAGATGAGGTACTTAGCGGGATGCTTTCCCAATGCGCCAAACCATTGGGGGCAGTATGGAGCCATCCAGATAAAGTCGCCGGCCTCGACCGGATACCACGAGTCGCCTAACCGATAGATGCCCCCACCCTCGAGCATGAGCAGCCCATGCTCCATCACGTGAATCTCGACCATGCTTAACGCCGCACCCGGGTCGTATGTCATCGTGTTCACTGCAAAGTCATAGGCATCCCCATCGGGGATCAGCGAACGCACCCGCAGCGACGCGTCGCCCATCAGCGCTACGTCTGAGACCGCCGCCTCATGTCCCACCACGACCGCGGGAACTCCTACGCCATCGAGAGCCTCGTACTCCTTTTCGATTACGGCGGCGCGCCCGCTGACGAGGGCGATCACCGTGTGTGGCGTGCCTTGCGGGATGTACGCGAATCCGCCTGGACCTAGAAGATGTCTTTTGCCGCCCACGGTGAGTTCCAGCTCCCCTTGGAGCACGAATAGAAAGCGCTGGGTCGTCGCGGGCCCCAAGGCGCCATCACGCGCAAACTCCGCGGTCAACTGCGTGAAGCGAGCGCCCAGTTGAGGGCCCGCGTGGACGATGAACTCAACCCCGGTGGCGCCCGGCAACGGCGTGCGGACGAAGGTGTCCGGAGTATGCAAAAGATGATCGGCCTTCAGGCTGCTTCGAGTTGATCCCAGATGATGCAAACGCGACCTCGTTCTAGGGGAATCCTTCAAATGCGTTGTTCGATTCTACCGAACCTCCGCTGCCAAACGCTCCAAGAATTTGCGGCCGACCAGCAGAGCGGCCTCAACATCCTCTTCAAACACGGACTCAGCTGGATTGTGGCTGATGCCGCCAGGGCTGCGCAGAAAGAGCATCGCGGTCGGCATGCGGCCCGCCATTACCATGGCGTCGTGACCCGCTCCACTCGGCATCGTCTTCAATGGGAACCCTGCCGCCTCTATTGCATCCGAAAGGTAGGCTGTCAGACGCTCATCCATTGGCACTGCCGGTTCATCCAGTTGCTTGCTCCACTCAACTGAAAGCCCTCGCCTCTCTGCGATTGAGCTTGCGAGCGACACCAGTTCCTCGATAGCTTTTCTTCGTACGAAATCCTTGACGTGGCGAACGTCAAGACTTAGCTCGACTGCTCCGGGGATGACGTTACCCGCGTTTGGTCTGACAATCACTTTGCCTACTGTGGCCACAAGGCCCTCAGTCCTTGCCGCTAATTTCTCAGTGCCTGTGATCCACTCGGCAGCAGCCCCCAGCGCGTCACGTCGAAGATTCATCGGCGTTGTGCCGGCGTGATTCGCTCGACCCGTGAATTCCAGGCTCACCCTGGTCTGTCCCACGATACTTGTGACGGATGCCACCCTAAGGCCCTCTGATTCCAGCACGGGGCCCTGCTCGATGTGTATTTCGACAAAACCAACTGCGTCGTCATGAACCGTCGCCTTGCCTGTCTCGCCCGGATCAATCCCAAAGGCTTTGATCGCGGATTCCACATCAATTCCGTCCTCGTCTTTCAGCGCCAGCAGTGTGGGATCGAACCGCCCGGCAACCGCGCGGCTCCCGATGAATGGCACTCCAAACCGCACACCTTCTTCTTCCGAGAAAGCAATCGCTTCAATCGCCAACGGCAGCTTGAGATCCTTCGCAAGCTCAATCCATTCGAGCGCCAGCACTACCCCAAGGACCCCGTCGAACGCGCCTGCATCCGGCACCGTGTCAATATGCGAGCCCAGAACCAGCCGATTGCTGCGTGCGCCTTCGGGCCGCCACAGTCCGCGCAAATTTCCGACGGCATCCAACTGCGTCGTCATGCCCAGAGTCGCCATTCGAGCGCGCAAGTGTGCATGGACTGCATGGACAGGTGGCGTCAGAAATCGCCGCGTGATTCGACCCTGTTCCTCGCTCATGGTCGCAATGAACTCGCACTCCGCAATGGCCCGACGTGCGCGCTCTCTCACCGTCTCACCAACTCTCCGCCGCGCGCTGTTCCTCTAAAGCGACCGTCGGCAAACACTTGCTCACCACGCAGCCACGTCTCCCGCACGCGTCCCCGCAGGGTCGCCCCAAGATAAGGCGAAAGCTTGTGACGGAAATTCAGATCCTCGTGCGACACCGTCCAGGCTGCGTCTGGATCAAAGGCAACAATGTCCGCGTCAGCACCTTTGGCGAGCGTTCCTTTTCGTCCAGTTAAGCCAGCCAGGCGAGCGGGCTCTTCGGCCATCCATTTGCCCAGCCGATGCGCACTTTCATTCTGGCTCAATCCGCGATTGCAAAGCGCCGTCCACATAATGGGTAAGGCCAACCCCAAGCTTGCGATGCCGCCCCAGGCCTGGTCCCATCGGCCTTCGTCGCGGCGCTTCATTTCAGGTGGGCAAGGGGAATGATCCGTCGTCACCATGTCTATCAGTCCGGCTTCGAGCGCCTTCCAAAGGGCTTCACGATTTTCAGCGTCGCGGATAGGGGGCGCGCATTTGAATTCCGTGGCGCCATCGGGAATCTCCTCGGCGGAAAACCACAGATATTGGGTGCATGTTTCCACGGTCATCGGCACACCGCGTTGGCGCGCTTCTGCCAGCATTGGTAAAGCCTGCGCGCTCGAGAGGTGAACGATGTGGATTGGCGTTTTAAACTCTTCGGCCAGGCGAATGAGCAGCGCGATCGCTTCGACCTCTGCCGCATCCGGCCGCGAGGACAAGTAAGTGGGATACTTTCCCCAGTCCGCGCCGACATCATTCAATGCTGCAGTCGCGGTGGTCACAGCCTCGGCGACCTCGGCATGGGCCAATAAGGGCAGACCCGTCCCGCTCAGTTTCGCAAGCGCGAGCCGCAACTCAGACTCATCCACCCACGCAAAGCTGTCGATTCCAGAATGAATCAGAAAACACTTGAATCCCGGAACGCCGGTCGCGATCAGGGGCTGCATCGCGTCGGCATTGCCCCGCACCACACCTCCCCAGGCGGCCCAATCGACCCACGCTTGACCCTGGGCCGCGCAGCGCTTGGCCTCAAGCGCCGCAACATTGACAGTCTCAGGCAGGCAATTCAGCGGCATATCCACGAGGGTCGTGACCCCACCCGCAGCTGCGGCCCGCGTCGCCGTCCAGAATCCTTCCCACTCCGTGCGGCCCGGTTCGTTAATGTGCACATGTGTGTCCACCAGCCCGGGCAGCAGGATCAGGTCGCCATAATCGTGCAGGTCAACCGCTTCGGGCAGGTCTTCCCTATCGAGCACCGCGCTGATTCGCTCATCCTCCACCAGCAAGGTCGCCGGCCTGAGTCCCTCTGGCGTCAAAACGCGGTTTGAACGTAAAGCCTGTGCCATACTGTGTTTACTTTCGCCGCTGAGGGAGGCTCAGAGCAAGCCAAGATGCTGCACAAGCCAAACCCGGACTTCTTGCGCCGCGCCATCGCCCTCGCCACGGAGAACGTCGTTTCCGGTAAAGGCGGCCCCTTTGCAGCGCTCATCGTGCGGGGTGACCAGGTCGTAGCGGAAGGCGTAAACATGGTTACCGCAACCAATGACCCAACGGCGCACGGCGAAGTGACCGCAATCCGCGCAGCCTGCAAAGTTCTGGGCACATTTACATTGGCTGGCTGCACACTCTACACAAGTTGCGAACCATGCCCGATGTGCCTCGCTGCATCGCATTGGGCGCGCCTCGACGCGATCTACTACGGTTCGAGCGCGGCAGATGCCGCGAGTGCCGGCTTCGACGACGCTTTTCTCTACGAGGAATTTCGCAAAGACCCCGCCGACCGCTCTTTGCCTGCAATTCAGCTGCTCGCAGAGGAGGCATGGGCCAGTTTTGCCGCGTGGCTCGCCTCGCCCAGCAAGGTCGAATACTAACCAATTGCTGTATGAGTTCGCTCCAGCAATTTGCTGCCATCCGTGTCGACCTGAAACCGGTTCATTATCAAGCATTCCCGCTTAAACTGCTTTAGATGCAATAACAAATTGATTGCCCAAGCCGCTTCCATGCTTTAACGTCTAATACTCAAACGCTCTCAATGGGAGATGGCGCGCCATGCCCCGAGTTGTCCGATGTTCAATCATCCAGGCTTCCAATGCTGTTCCTGCGACTGAGTCTCTCGAGATTCAGAAGCAAGCCATGATTGAGAAGCATCTGGGACTAATCCGGAAAGCGGCGGGCGAGGGCGCGCAGATTGTGTGTTTGCAAGAGATTTTCAACGGGCCGTATTTCTGCGCCGAGCAGTCAGTCAAGTGGTACGAGACCACGGAGTCGGTTCCCGAGGGCCCGACAGTCACCATGATGCGATCACTCGCCAAAGAACTGCGAATCGCCATGGTTGTCCCGGTCTACGAGGTCGAGCAAGAGGGCATCTTCTACAACACGGCTGCAGTCATCCAGAACGATGGATCTTACCTCGGCAAATATCGCAAGACGCACATTCCTCACGTGGCCCCTGGTTTTTGGGAGAAGTTCTACTTCCGCCCCGGTAATCTTGGTTATCCGGTCTTCGACCTGGGCATCGCAAAAATCGGTATTTACATTTGCTACGATCGGCATTTTCCCGAAGGGGCGCGCTGCCTTGGCCTCAACGGAGCCGAAATTGTGTTCAACCCGTCGGCAACAGTTGCCGGCCTCAGCGAGTATCTTTGGAAGCTGGAACAGCCGGCCCATGCGGCCGCAAACGGATATTTCATTGCCGCAATCAATCGCGTCGGAACAGAAGCGCCATGGAACATCGGCGAGTTTTATGGATCCAGCTATTTTGCCGATCCCAGAGGCCAGATCATCGCGCAGGCATCGCGCGACAAAGACGAGGTGCTCACCACGGATTTGAACCTTGATGAGATCGCCGAAGTACGCCGCACTTGGCAGTTTTTTCGCGACCGGCGGCCAGACATGTATGGGCCGCTTGTCGCTTCGTAGGTTGCAACGGAAACGAACCGTAGTAAATCGTCGAGCGGCATTGAAAACGCGTGACGGTCAGGGTAACTTCCCCGAGGTCTGAATGAGTACCGCAACACTACCCGATGATTTTCTCTTGCGCGAACGCTTCAGCGACATCAAGCCACCGCTTGCGCCGCAGGCGGCGGTCATTGAAGCGAATCGATGCCTGAATTGTTTTGATGCTCCGTGCACCGGCGCCTGCCCGACGCACATCGACGTTCCAGGTTTTATCAAGCGAATCGGTTCAGGGAACCTGCGCGGATCAGCGCTCCGCATTCTTGACGCCAACATACTGGGAGCAAGCTGCGCCAAGGCTTGCCCCGTTGAAGTGCTCTGTGAAGGCGCTTGCGTAATGCATCGATACAACCGCGGGCCCATTCAAATCGCGCAATTGCAGCGTCATGCAATGGATTCGTTTCAGGCTACCGGAGAAGAACTGCTGACCGCACCGCGCGCGTCGCGGAACGTGCAGGTGGCCTGCATTGGCGGGGGGCCTTCGTCGCTGGCCTGTGCCGCTGAGTTATGCCGCCACGGTGCGTCGGCCACCATCATCGAGCGTCAATCCCTGGCCGGTGGCCTGAATACGTATGGTGTGGCCGAGTACAAGCTGCGCGCAGACAGCTTGCGCGAAGTGGAAATGATTCGCCGCATGGGAGTTGAGTTTCGAGTCGGCGCCAGCATCGACTCTGCCGCGGCACTCGAAGAGCTTGAATCCTGGAACTGATTGCCTCCTACAAAACAGGTCGCATTCGCGAGATTACCGGCACTGTGGTTGTGGTTGGCGCGGGCAACACCGCCATCGACGCTGCGAATGCCGCGCGCCGCTTGGGCGCCGAGACTGTGTACCTCCTATATCGCCGCAGCGAAAGAGATATTTCCGCATTCGATTTTGAATATGAGCACGCCAAGCAGGAAGGGGTGCAGTTCCTCTGGCGCCGTCAGCCCTACGCCATCCGTTCCGGCGAGCGCGGCCGCTTGCTGCTCGACACCGTTCAAGTGCGGGAGGTCGAAAGGAATCTGTTGCCGATTCCTGATTCGCTCTTCACGATTGAGTGCGATCTCGTGGTGCCGGCAATCGGCCAGTCGCCGTTCTCGCAACTCATGCAGGAGCTTCGACGCATCGAGGTGCGTTCCGGCACGATCGTCGTTGACACAGCGACAGGGCAGACAGGAAATCCCCGCTATTTCGCCGGCGGCGATTGCGTAAACGGGGGCAGGGAAGTGGTAGACGCGGTGGCAGACGGCAAGCGCTCCGCCCAGGCAATTCTCAAGATAGCGGAGGCCGCATATGCCTGATATTCGCGTTCATGGCTTTGCCGGCCGCATCGATGCGCCAAACCCATTCTGGCTGGCGTCGGCGCCGCCAACTAATTGCGGCGAGCAGATTATGCGCGCCTTCGATGCAGGCTGGGGTGGCGCGGTTTGGAAGACCATCGGCGAACCGGTGAAGAATGTCTGTTCGCGCTATTCCGCCACGGATTGGAATGGCCTGCGCATGATGGGCCTCAATAACATCGAGCTCATCAGCGACCGCACCGTCGAGGAGAACCTGCGCGAAATGGCGGAAGTCAAAAAGCGCTATCCCTATCACGCGGTAATTGCGTCGCTCATGGTAGCGTCCAATCGCGAAGCATGGCACGAGATCGTTGCTCGGGCGGAAGACGCAGGCGCAGACGGCCTCGAGCTGAATTTCGGATGTCCGCATGGCATGAGCGAGCGCGGCATGGGCTCGGCGGTCGGACAGGTTCCTGAATACACCGAGATGATCACAGCATGGGTCAAGGAGAAAGCCCGCACGCCCGTGCTCGTGAAGCTGACACCAAATATCAGCGATATTCGAACCGTGGCGCGTGCTGCGAAGCGCGGCGGCGCAGATGGGCTCTCTGCCATCAACACCATCAACTCCATCACGGGAATCGATCTCGACACGCTCGTGCCCCGCCCGAATGTGGATGGTAAGAGCTCGCACGGAGGCTATTGCGGGCCCGCCGTCAAGCCGATCGCTCTCAACATGGTGCAACAGATCATGTCGGACCCCGAATCTGCTCTGCCTCTCTCCGGCATCGGCGGCATCAGTTCATGGCGCGATGCGGTGGAGTTCATCCTGCTCGGTTCCGGTACTGTGCAGGTATGCACGGCAGTCATGCACTACGGCTACCGCGTCGTCGAAGACATGGCAGAGGGCCTGGAAAACTGGATGCGTTCCAAAGGATTCGCAACTCTCGAAGAGTTCCGCGGCCTCTCCATCGAACGCGTCACCGAGTGGAAGCATTTGAACCTGAACTACAAAACCGTCGCGCATATCAACGAGCAAACATGCATCGGCTGCGATCTTTGCCACATCGCCTGCTGGGATGGCGCCCATCAATGTATTCATCTCGACCGAGTCGAGGGCCCAATCAATGGCCACGTAGAATTGCATTCCACACCCCCAATAATCGAGGAGCGTAGCCGCACGTCGATCGCAACCACCCCAGTCACACGTCAGGAGCGCGCTGCCGCTGCTGCTGGCCACGGGCCGTATCCGACTTCGCTGGCCCGCATACCGCGCGTGGACGAGACCGAATGCGTTGGCTGCAATCTCTGCTCGCTAGTCTGCCCGGTCGATGATTGCATCACCATGGTTCGCGTGGATACCGGCCTTCCCTCTGAGACATGGGACCAGCGCACAGATGGCGCTGCGTATGCCACTCAGCCTCAGACATCCTGAACTCTTAAACGTTGTAGAGACAAGATCCTAAATATGCCGTCAGTGCTCATTCAAAACGGAACTGTCGTCAATGCGGACTCGACGGTGCAGGCCGATCTGCTCATGGATGGCGCAGTCATAAAGGAAGTACGTCGCGGCATTCCGGCAAGTGCGGCGAAGACCGTCGTTGACGCAACCGGGCTACTGCTGTTTCCCGGTGGCATCGACGCGCATACGCACCTCGATATGCCGTTTGGAGGCACCAACTCCGCCGACGATTTTGAGACCGGCACTCGCGCCGCGGCCATCGGCGGAACCACCACGATCGTGGACTTCGCCATCCAGGCGCGCGGAACCAAAATGCGCACCGCCCTCGACACGTGGTGGAAGAAAGCGGAAGGCAAAGCCTGCATCGACTACGGGCTGCACATGATCGTCACCGACCTCGCCGATGCGGGCCTCGAAGACATGGATGACCTGGTGCGTGAAGGCGTAGCCAGCTTCAAGCTGTTTATGGCGTACCCCAACGTGCTCATGGTCGACGACGCCACGATTTTCAAGGCAATGCGCCAAACTGCAAAAAATGGCGCGCTCATCTGCATGCACGCTGAGAACGGTTCGGTGATCGATGTCATCGTGCAGCAGGCGCTGGCCGAAGGAAAAACCGCTCCCATCTATCACGCTCTCACTCGGCCCACTCGCGCCGAAGCCGAGGCAGTGCATCGCGCCATCGCAATGGCGGAGATGGCCGGGGTACCCGTTTACATCGTGCATCTCTCCAGCGAAGATGCGCTGAACCAGGTGCGCGAAGCGCGCGACCGCGGCCTGCCCGCATTCGCTGAGACGTGCCCCCAATACCTTCTTCTCGCCCTCGAAGACGTGGCCGACGCAGGCTGGGAGGGCGCGAAATACGTCTTCACTCCGCCTCTGCGTGAACGCCGCAATCAACCAAAGTTATGGGAAGGCCTGCGTAACGACAACCTCCAGGTCGTCTCAACGGATCATTGCCCATTCTGTTTCGCGGATCAGAAGGCGCTGGGCAAAAACGATTTCACCAAAATCCCCAACGGCGGTCCTGGCATTGAGAATAGGCTTCAATTGCTCCATCATCACGGCGTGGGCCTGGGCAATCTCACCCTCAATCGATTCGTAGAATTGGTTTCCACCGCGCCTGCGCGGATCTTCGGCATGTATCCGAAGAAGGGCGTGCTCGCCGAAGGCAGCGATGCTGACATTGTTCTATGGGATCCAGCGGCCCAACACACCATCAGCGCCACAACACACCACATGCGCGTGGACTACTCCATGTTTGAGGGCTTTCACGTGCGCGGCAACGCGCGCGACGTCTACTCGCGCGGTGAGCTGATCGTGTCCAAAGGAGAGTTCATCGGCAAGCCCGGCCGTGGAAATTATCTGCGTCGCGAAGCCCGTGGCGGCGCGTGGAAATGATTGATCTGTCATCCTGAATTGAGCGCAGCGCAGTCGAGCCACCTGCTTTTGAAGTCGAAGGACCTGCTGTCATTTATTCAACCGCGGAGGCCTCTTGAGTTCTGTCGATCCATCCCTTTCCAATCGCGATCTCGCTCCCACCACGCCGGCACAACGAACATGGGGCACGTATAACTACATCGCGCTGTGGTTTTCCATGTCGATGGAGATCACCACGTATCAGTTGGCCTCATCGCTGATCGCAAAAGGAATGGACTGGAAGCAGGCTATTAGCACGGTCCTGCTTGGCAATTTGATAGTTCTCGTTCCGATGCTGTTGAATGCGCATGCCGGCGCGCGGTATGGAATTCCGTTTCCGGTCTTCATCCGCGCCCCATTCGGAGTACGAGGCGCCAATCTTCCGGCGATCCTGCGTGCAATCGTTGCCTGCGGCTGGTTCGGAATTCAGTCATGGATTGGCGGCACAGCCATTCACTCCATGTTGGCCGTGATCTGGCCCTCCGTGGCCGACGCCGATGGCGTCAAATGGGCTTGCTTCCTTCTTTTCTGGCTCCTGAACATGGTCATCGTGTGGCGAGGTGTCGAATCCATCCGCCACCTGCAAGCCTTTGGCGCTCCCTTCATGTTTGTGATGGCGGCAGCGCTGCTCATCTGGGTGCGCATCAAGGCGGGTAGCTTTGGAACCATGCTTTCCGCTCCGAGCCAGTTTCATTCGACAGGCGAATTCCTCGCCGTATTCTTCCCGTCGCTCACGGCGATGGTCGGCTACTGGGCAACGCTCGCACTCAACATTCCCGACTTCACGCGCTACTCCAAATCGCAGCATGCGCAAGCGTATGGCCAGGCATTTGGCCTGCCAGTGGCAATGACGCTCTACACCTTCGTAGGCATCTCGGTTACTTCAGCATCTGCGGTTTTATTCGGCAAGCCCATCTGGAATCCAATTGAACTGATCGGCGCTTTTCATCAACCAGTCGTCGCGTTCATCGCGCTCATCGCCATCCTCATCGCAACGCTCAACGTGAACATCGGCGCCAACGTCGTTTCGCCTTCCAATGATTTCTCAAACCTCTATCCACGCCTCATCAGCTTCCGTACGGGCGGTCTCATTACCGGCTTTCTCGGGCTCGCCATGTGTCCCTGGAAACTGCTCGCCACGCCCGACGCATACATCTTCGGCTGGCTTGTGGGCTATTCCGGCCTGCTTGGCCCGGTTGCGGGCATCATGGTTTCCGACTACTTTTTGATTCGCAAGACTGAGCTCGACGTAAACTCGCTCTACCACCGTGAAGGCGCATATCACTACTCGAAAGGAGTCAACCCGCGCGCTATCGTTGCGCTGGTTGTCGGCGTGGCCATCGCGCTCATTGGCCTGGCTATCAAGCCTCTTCACTTCCTCTATGACTACGCGTGGTTCGTCGGCTTCTTCACCGCTGCAATTGTCTATCTGACACTAATGAAGCTTGCCGCGCCTTCCACCACGATGGCTTCAGAGTTAAGCACGGCGAACGCCGAAGGCGAAATCATTTAAAACAGAACGCGCAACTCCGAAATCGTATTGTGGTTGTAAGTATGAAAGCCGGAAGTGGCAATCTGCATACCGCCGTCAAGGATGAAGAACGGATGTGTCGGCTTCCATTCCCTGCGGCGTATTACGTAGAAAGCCGCCGGCGTGACGAAATTCTGCGTCTTGCCATCGCGGCTGCCCGCGAAGTAAAAGGCGGCGTTGTTCTCCAATTCGAACCAGACGGCGCGGGTTGCGTGGACCTGGATCACTTCGTTCCAGGTAATCGTACGGCCTAGTTGCGAAATCTTTCCCGTCGGCAGCGTCGCGCCGAGCGAAGAGATTCCATCGAATCGCCGAACGGTCTTTCCAAATACCACTCCTGGGCTGAACGAATCCGTGAGCGCGCCGTTTTTGTAACTCCCGGTCGCAAAACAACGCGCCAGCAGTGCGGTCACCTCGAAGTTGCCATGTGCCGCGTTGCCCGATGCAATGCGATACTTCGCCAGCGTTGAGCTGTCCCCGAAGCCGTCCATGGCCTTGCTGTTGTGCTCTATATACGAGGGCGGAATCACGTCGAATTCAAATCGATTCCCGGCGATCACGCCACCGCCGCGGCCGTTGCCAAAGCTTACAGTTTGCGTGCTCATGGATGTGTACTGATTTGCAAAGGCGAACTTCACATATTGCACCAGGCGCGGATCGGGCGCAACCAACGGCGTGATGAGGGAGGGCTGAAGTTCGGCCATCCGGCTGTTATGAGCGCGGAATTGGTGTGTCATGGATTGCTGCGCGAGAGTTGACGAAGCACCGATCGAACTTGCGGCAACCACCGTGAGTAGCAAATTGAGCCGGGCATGAATCATGTGCTGAGCTATTTCTAACAACTGAAGTGAATTGGGCTCTGTGATTTCTGGCACGCGGTTGCGTTTCCCGCTTGTTTTCTGCAACGAGCGCAAGCAGTGAGCACCCAATCTAGGCATCGGCAAATTGCCGCTATAATTCGTGCCATGTTTGGTTTCCGTTCAGTTCTTGTTCTGATTTGGTTCACAATGGCGACGTCCCACGTTATGGGCCAGGGCAAGTCACCGTGGCAGATGCAGGAATCTGGCACGAGCGCAAGCCTGCGCGGAATTGAGTCAGTGGATGTCTCAGTGGCCTGGGCCAGCGGTTCCGAAGGCACTGTCCTCCGCACCACCGACGGCGGCGCGCATTGGCAGAAGTGCGCGATTCCCGACGCGGCGACCGACGGTGCCAACCTGGACTTCCGAGGCGTCCAAGCCTGGGATGCGCAAACCGCCATCCTAATGGCTTCCGGCCCTGGCGACAAAAGCCGCCTCTACAAGACCGTCGATGGGTGCAAGACCTGGGCTCTCCTGTTCAAGAATCCCGACATCCCTGGGGGTTTCTTTGACAGCTTCTGGTTCAACGGCTCAAACGGTATGCTGCTTGGCGATCCAGTACGAGGACAACTCTCAGTTTTCAAGACAACGAACGGCGGTAAGTCCTGGAAGCCCGATTCGCATGATGGACTCTCGCTAAAGGGACATTCGCTGGCAGCCTTTGCCGCTAGCAACAGCTGCATTGCAAAAGGCAATAAGCTTTTCGCTCAGGGGATTGTCACCGGTGGGAAGGACGGCGCGGTTCTGTTCAGCCGTCTCAACTTTCCTGACTACGATGAGAGCCGCGGCATGATCGGTCGGCTCAAGTGGAAGGAACTTGGTTGGAAATCGATTCCGATTCCCGTCACCGCAGGAACCGAAAGCTCCGGCGCATTTTCGATTGCATATCGTTACCCACTCACCAGCGGAATTTGTCTGGACTGCGGATTCGGAGAGAACTCACGATTGATCGCAGTAGGCGGTGACTACAGCAAACCTGAAAAGTCGGCTGGCACAGCCGCATGGTCTGCCGATGGTGGTGACCACTGGACCGCCTCTGCCCACCCGCCCCACGGCTACCGCTCCTCCGTCCAGTGGTTCGAGCCTCTCAAGCTCTGGATCACCGCCGGCACCAACGGCTCCGACATCAGCCGCGACGATGGCAAAACCTGGCAACCACTCGACGACGGCAACTGGAACGCTCTTTCGCTGCCGTTTGTAGTAGGGCCAAATGGTCGTATCGCACGGTTGCAAGCAAGTTACCTAAACGCAAAATGACGTGACCATAACGGGATAAACAATTTGACCCTTCGCGATAAGATAGTTGTAACGGATGATCCAAATCACTCCAGCGGCTGCCGCACCGGCCTCCCGCTCAGCGCGGGAAACGGAGTTGCGGGTGTCAGATAATTCCCCAATCATCCACGTTGAAAACCTTGAGAAAACTTATGGCACTGCCCGCGGAGCGCTCACCCTCTTCAAGGGACTGGACTTAGAGGTCAATTCCGGCGAACTGGTGGCCATCGTGGGCCAATCCGGCACGGGAAAAAGCACACTTTTGCACATTCTCGGCGCCCTTGATACGCCAACCGCAGGAACGGTACACTGCGCTTCAACCAACCTGACAGCTCTTTCGCAGCGCGAGGCGTCAGCCTTTCGCAACCGCGAAATTGGTTATGTTTGGCAGTTTCATTACCTTCTGCCGGAATTCTCGGCGCTCGAAAACGTAGCAATGCCGCTGCTGGCTCGTGGAACCTCGAAGCGAGAAGCACTTGCAGTCGCATCCAACTGGCTAAGAGAGGTCGATCTGGAAGACCGAAGCGATCATCGGCCCGGTGAGCTCTCCGGTGGCGAGCAGCAGAGAGTTGCATTTGCGCGTGCGCTCGTCGGCGATCCACGGCTTCTGCTGGCCGATGAGCCCACAGGTGATCTGGACGAAACGACTTCGGGCCGCGTTTTTGATTTACTCGAACGGTTGCATCGATCTCACGGGCTTAGTTCGATTGTGGTAACCCATAACCTTGATCTGGCCGCGCGATGTACGCGGACTCTGCGCCTGGAGGGCGGGCGGCTTCATGTCCTGGGGAAAACTCCCGAAGCAGGATTTCACCCCGGAAACGCATGACAAAAAGCACCTTTCCGGGCGTTTTTAGAGTCTTATCGTTGTAAGAAGTCTGGGAACGACGGTCCGATCCGATCCAGACTGGGAAGCGTAGGGTGGAGATTCTCGGGGTTAGATTCCGGGGAAGCCGGTCAAATATCAACCGGACCATCCAAAAGGGCTGTTCGGGGCGGTTACGGGATTTTCCAGGGGCCTCCGGCGGCGTAGTCAGCAAAGGGGCGCGTGAGGGTTGGGTCGAAGCCGGTAACAAGACCGGACGGCCACTCCCCTCCCGAAAGCCTGCGTAGGCGATTCTCAGTTGCAGTTGGGCGAAACCACTGATGCTGAGTGGCTTTTTCCTGAAGAAGAAGCCACCTTCAACGGTGCCAGAAACGCCAGATCTGCGGGAGAATCGCTCGAAAGGGAGAACATCATGTTCGAACGCTATACGGAGAAGGCACGGCGCGTGATCTTCTTCGCGCGGTATGAGGCCAGCCAATTCGGTTCGCCCTATATCGAGACCGAGCACCTGTTGCTGGGTCTTTTGCGCGAGGACAAGGCGTTAACCAATCGCTTCCTGCGTTCGCACGCCTCGGTGGAGTCGATTCGCAAACAGATTGAGGCGCACACTACGATTCGAGAGAAGGTTTCGACCTCGGTTGACCTGCCTCTTTCGAATGAGTGCAAGCGCGTGCTGGCCTATGCTGCCGAGGAGGCAGAACGGCTCGGGCACAAGCACATCGGCACCGAGCATCTTTTACTTGGGCTTCTTCGCGAAGAGAAGTGCTTTGCGTCGGAGATCCTGCAGGAGCGCGGCCTCAAGCTCGCTCAGATTCGCGATGAGCTTGCGCGCGTTACGCAGGAGAAAGCACCGGCGCAGGCGCGCCAGCGCGAGTCCAGCCTGCTTGCTGAATTCAGCCGCGACCTCACCCAGTCCGCCATGGATGGGCAGCTTGATCCGCTTGTCGGCCGAGATGGTGAACTCGAACGCGTGGTGCAGATTCTGTGCCGCCGCACCAAAAACAATCCAGTGCTCATCGGCGAACCCGGCGTTGGCAAGACGGCGATTGTCGAAGGCCTTGCGCAGCGAATCGCCGACGGCGAAGTGCCCAGCTTCCTCGCCGACAAACGCGTCCTCGCGCTGGATCTGTCCCTCATCGTGGCCGGTACAAAATATCGCGGCCAGTTTGAAGAGCGCCTGAAGACCATCATGAAAGAACTGATGGAAAGCCAGAACTCCATCATCTTCATCGATGAGTTGCATACCCTTGTAGGTGCAGGCTCGGCTGAGGGTTCGCTCGATGCGGCGAACATCCTCAAGCCGGCTCTTTCGCGCGGCGAGATACAGTGCATCGGCGCAACCACCCCGGCCGAGTACCGCAAGTCGATCGAAAAAGATCGCTCGCTTGAGCGGCGCTTCCAGGCCGTAAAGGTGCCGCCGCCTAACGAAGCGGACGCCATCAAGATCATCAACGGCATCAAGGACCGCTACGAAAAGTTCCATGCGGTCAGCTACACCGATGCCGCTATTGAATTTGCAGTCTCGCACTCGAACCGCTATATTCCAGACCGCTTCTTGCCTGACAAGGCGATCGACCTCATCGACGAGGCCGGCGCTCGCGTCAAGCTGCGTCAGACCTCTCTTCCTGAAGAGATCACCGAAGTCCAAAAGCGCATCAAGTTCATCGTTCATCGCATGGACTCGGCCATCGCGAACCATGAATTTGAAAAGGCGCGCTTCTATTCCGACGAGGAACGCAAGGAACGCGAGAACCTGCGTGCCCTGCGCGACAAGTATCACCTCGACGACTCGGCCGCCGGCATAGTGGGCCGCGAAGACATTGAAGATGTGGTCAGCCGCTGGACGGGCGTCCCCGTCACCAGCATCAAGGAAGAAGAGACGCAAAAGCTGCTGCGCGTGGAAGAAGAACTTCACAAGCGCATCATCTCGCAGGAGAAAGCGATCTCGGCGCTTGCCCGGGCGATTCGCCGTTCCAGGGCTGGTTTGAAGTCACCTGCACGGCCTATCGGCAGCTTCCTGTTCCTTGGCCCCACCGGCGTCGGAAAGACCGAAGTGGCCCGGACCCTTGCCAACTTCCTCTTCGGATCGGACAAGGCGCTCATCCGCTTCGATATGTCGGAGTTCATGGAGAAGCACTCGGTCTCCAAGCTGATCGGTTCGCCTCCGGGATACGTGGGCTACGAGGAAGGCGGCCAGTTGACTGAACGCGTCAAGCGCTCGCCTTACTCCGTCGTCCTGCTCGACGAAATCGAAAAGGCGCACCCCGATGTATTCAACATCCTGTTGCAGGTGTTTGAAGACGGCCAGTTGACCGACGGCCTCGGCAATACGGTCGACTTCAAAAACACCATCATCATCATGACGTCGAATATCGGCGCGCGGCACCTGCAAAAGAAGCAGGGCCTCGGCTTCCAGAGCGATCGCGAAGACCTGGTCAACGACAAGGTCGAGGAGCTGGTTAAGCAGGAGGTTAAGAAGACCTTCAATCCGGAGTTCCTCAACCGGCTCGACGAAGTGATTCTCTTCCTGTCGCTGTCGGATGCGGATCTGATCCAAATTGTCGAACTACTGGTTCAGCAACTGAACACCAACCTGGCGCAAAAGGCCATCACCATCTCGGTTACCGAGGAGGCCAAGAAGTGGATCCTCGACAAGACACTGAGTGATCGCAGTTATGGCGCGCGCCCGCTTCGTCGTGCTCTGCAGCGCTACGTTGAGGACCCCCTGTCGGAAGCACTGATTGCCGGACAGATTTCGGCACGCCCTGCCTTCCTCGAGGTCTACCTCAACACCAACCAACTCTTCTATCGCCCGGTGAGCGCCGACGAAACCGCCACCGAAGAGAAGGCCGCAGGGGTTCTGCTATTCAGCAACTAACGCCGGCCCGTTCCGGCAAGAACCTGGGTGCCCCATCCTAACCGGAGTTTCATCGCGGTTAGGATGGGATACCTCAGACCCGCACCATCCCCCTGGCCTACCAAGCCGGGGGTTTTCTTTTTGAGCTCTAGTGCCGGGTTCAACTGAAATGCCGTAGCATATGTTGACAGCCCCATCGAGAGGTCACGAATGAGCGACACCATTACCGGCAGCCCCGAGTTGACAGTCGAACAGATTACGAGTTTGACGCGTGAAACCAACTACGGCACCTGGCGGTTTCAGAAGACCTGGAAGCCGTTGTATATCGCCGACGCCGAGGGTTGCTGGATCACCGATGGCGCGGGCAAGCGCTATCTCGATTTCAGTTCGCAGCTCATGTGCGTCAACCTCGGTCACAAGAACCCGCGCGTCGTCGAGGCCATCGCTCAACAAGCGCGCGAACTGGCCTATGTCGCGCCCGGCTATGCAACCTCGGCGCGCGCCAAGCTGAGCGCCAAGCTTCTTGAGGTGCTCCCGGCAGGTCTTGAAAAATTCTTCTTCGCAACCAGCGGCACCGAGGCCAACGAAGCGGCCTTCAAAATTGCCCGCATGTACACCGGCAAGACCAAAATCATTTCCCGCTATCGCTCTTACCACGGTTCTACTATGGGATCCATTGCGGCAACAGGCGACCCCCGCCGATGGGCCATGGAACCGGGCGGCAAGGGAGCGGGCGTTGTCTTCGCGCCGGAGACCAACTGCTACAACTGTCCGATCAAGCACACCTATCCCGGCTGCAACATCGCTTGCGCTGATTACATCGAGCACATGATCGCGAATGAAAGCGACGTCGCCGCCATCATCCTTGAACCGGTCGTCGGCACCAATGGTGTTCTCGTTCCGCCGCCCGAGTACTTCCCGCGTTTGCGTGAAATTTGCGACCGTCACGGCGTGCTGATGATTGCCGACGAAGTCATGACCGGGTGGGGCCGCACAGGAAAATGGTTTGCCGTTGACCACTGGAATGTAAAGCCCGACATTCTCGTCACCGCCAAGGGAATCACTTCGGCCTACGTGCCGCTGGGCCTCTGCGCGACAACTAAAAAGATCGCCGACCACTTTGAAGACCACTACTTCTCTCATGGGCACACGTATGAGGCGCATCCCATCACGCTCGGTCCCGCTGTGGCGACGATTGAGGAGATGCAACGGCTCAAGCTCGTCGAGCGCGCCGCCGAGCTTGAGCCCTATGTCCGCGAAAAGCTCGAAGCCCTCAAGGCAAAGCATCCATCGGTGGGAGACGTACGCGGCCTCGGCCTCTTCTTCGCCGTGGAGATAGTGAAGAACCGCGAGACCAAGGAGCCCTTCAACACCATGCGCGATAAGGTCGAGGGCAAGCCGCTGGTCGTCGATCAGATCGCCGCGAAGATGATGGCCGACGGTGTTGCCCAGCAAGCCTGGATCAGCCACTTCGTAATCGCTCCGCCCTTGATCGTCACCAAAGAAGAGTTGGAGATTGGCATCGCCGCGCTCGACAAACATCTGGCCATCGCCGACGCATTGGTGGAGTAGGGAAGCAGAAACGAACAGGTGCCATTTTCTGAATTCAAATACTTGAAAACCGATCATCGAATCGCGATCACTCAACAGTGGCTCAATCGAACACCACCGTCTTGTTCCCATAGCAGAGAATGCGCCGGTCAAGATGCCAACGCACGGCGCGCGACAGCACTAGCCGTTCCAGATCGCGGCCGCGCGCGACAAGGTCTTCTACCTGGTCGCGGTGCGAGATGCGCGCCACATCCTGCTCGATAATCGGACCGTCGTCCAGCACTTCGGTTACGTAGTGACTGGTAGCCCCGATGAGCTTGACGCCGCGTGCGTGCGCCGCGTGATAGGGCTTGGCTCCCGTGAACGCCGGTAGAAACGAATGGTGCACATTGATGATGGCCGCCGGATATCGGGCGACAAACTCCGCAGAGAGAATCTGCATATACCGCGCCAATACCACCACTTCCACGCCGCGCTCTTCGAGGAGTGCGAGTTGGCGCTTTTCCGAATTCTTTCGCTCGCCCGCTGTCACAGGAACGTGCTCGAAGGGAATGCCATAGAAAACTGCGAGATTCTCGACCTCGCGATGATTCGACACAATCAGCGGAATTTCGCAATCGAGTTCCCCCGAGTGCCATCGCTGCAGCAGGTCCGCCATGCAGTGCATGTATTGCGAACAGAACAGCGCCACTTTCGGGCGTTGTGCCGTGGCGGATAACTTCCAGTGCATCCCGAGTTCCGCGGCCAGCGGCGCAAAGGCGGCCTTGAAGCCATCAAGTTCGAATCCCGTCGCCCCCGATTCACTATGAAGCTCCCATTCGACGCGCATGAAAAAGAGCCCCAGATCGTGATCCTGGTGCTGGTCGGCGTGCAGAATATTGGCGCCTCGTTCGTAAAGCAGCCCGGAGACCCGGGCCACCAGACCCTTGCGGTCAGGACAATCAATCAGCAAAACAGCAGAATCTTTCATGCTTCCCCAGCTTAAGGCATGAGGTCTGAGAGTACCGGAATATCCTTTGCGTTCTGGACCGGGGACATTGACGGCCTTCTTCTCAAGCTCACCACCGTCTTCAGTGGAGCACTCGTTGATCCCCGCGGAGTCCATAAGGTATTTGCCTTGGCGTGTTTCAGGTCACCGCATTGAGCCTTTGGACGATGTTAAGCTTCTCCGTTTTGGGAGGAAGCTTCCATATGTCTCGCTCAGTAGCTTGCTGGATCGCCCTGTTAGGTCTTGCCGTGCCGCTGCTGGCGCAAACTGCGATGCCGGGGTCCCCACCGATAGGTCTTCGTCGGTGGGGTAGGTCGCCGGACCCGACCACTCCCATGTCCACGCTGCAAATCAACAGTCGGGCCGTACTGGTAGATGTGATTGTGTCCGATTCCTCAGGCAAGCCCATCACTGGACTCCCCAAGGACGCCTTTACCGTGACGGAACAGGGCAAGCCGCAGACGATCTCGTTTTTTGAGGAGAATGGCGCCGCGCGGCCCGCTCAGCCGGTGGAGATGGCTAAGCTGCCGCCCGATGTGTTCACAAATTTCTCGCCGTTCCCCCAGCCGCCGGCGGTGAATGTGCTGTTGCTGGACTCGCTGAATACTCGGATGGAGAGCCAGAGCTTTGTTCACAAGCAGGCGATGAAGTTTCTGAAGGATTTGAAGCCGGGGTCGCGCATGGCAATTTTCACGATGGGCATGGGGCTGCATTTTGTGCAGGGGTTCACTGACGATCCCGCGTTGTTATTCGCGGCGCTGGGAAACAAGAAGAACAACGAAGTGCAATCCTCGGTGATGCTGAAGGGGCAGGAAGAGACCAATGCCCAGCAGAACCTGGCGGGGATGATGAGCGCTCCGGAAGGAAACGGCGCCACAGCGGCTTCTTCCCAGATGATCGCGGCGCTGCAGCTGTTTATGAAAGAAAACGACGATTCGCAGGAAGTGGATCGCGTGCTTCTCACGATGGCAAATCTGCAGCGGCTGGCCACGTTTCTCAATGGCTTTCCGGGGCGCAAGAATGTGATCTGGTTTTCCGAATCACCTATGATTGCCGCGCGTGTGGACCCACAGACGGAACAGGAGTGGCAGAGGACCCGGAATATGCTGGCGGCCGCGCGGGTGGCCCTCTATCCGGCGGATGCGCGGGGCGTTGCGACCTGGGGCTTTTACCAGGCAGACAGCACTTTAAATCCTTCGATCGGGTCGGCGTCGCAGGTGATTGGGAACACCGGCGCGCAATCAACGGCGGTGATGGCCGAAGACCAGCAGAGGAATGCGGAACAGGCGCAGATGAAGAGGCTTGCCGAAGAAACAGGAGGCAAGGCTTTTGTAAATACGAATGGGCTTTCCGAGGTGATGGCGAAGATCAGCACCGAGAGCGCCGATTTCTACACCGTTTCGTACACGCCCACGGATACGAAGATGGACGGCACGTTTCGCAACATCGACGTGAAGGTCGCGGGGGGCAAGTTCAACGTGTCGTATCGGCGAGGCTATTACGCGCGCGATACGGATATGCCAGGGGCCGCCTTGGCGACACGCGACCAGGCGATTCATAAACTCGCGGCGCAGAACCCAGGAGCGGTTGATCCGTTGCTACCGTTCATGGACCTGGGAATGCCGCAGAGCGAGCAGATTCTCTACAAGGTGAGGATTCAACCACTGGCTCTGAAAGCGGATTCTGCGGTCGCGGAACAGAATGGACAAAAGAGTGCTGGGCAAGACTACGCGGCGGACTTCTCCATTGATCTTAAGGACCTGGACCTCAAACTGGACTCTGACGGGCTGCACAAAGGCGTAATCAACATTTCGCTGATCGCCTACGACCGCTACGGGCAAATTGCCGGCCGCAAGGATCACCTGGTGCAGTTGAACGTCAAGCCCAACGTGTATGCGATCTTCCAGCAGACGGGCGTTCAGTTGCATGCGGAAATCGGAGTGCCGAAGGGGCAGTACTGGCTGCGCACCGGCGTGTATGACCAGGGATCGCGCAAAGTCGGGACGATGGAGATTCCGCTGAGTTCCGTGGTTCCGTTGCAGGTTTCGACGAAGTAACAAAAAGAACGCTGGAGAGTAAGAATGCGAAAACTCTGGTTCCTGTTCGTCCTATTCGTCGCAGTTCTACCCATGCGCGCTGCCGAAAAGATCACGGTGGAGCAGTTGGAACACACGCTGGCCGCCGCGCACGAGAAGCGCGAGAAAGACTTGGCGAAACAGCTCGGCGACGTGGAACTGTGCGAACGCCTCAGCTCACCGAGACTTGCAAAACTCCAGGCGGCCCTGCCTGGGGAAAGATTCCGCCTTGCGCTCCTGGCTTTGGCGGACGCATCGGCCTTTCTCCCACTTCCAGCAGCGGAGATCCCCGCAACTGCTCCGCCGGATGTCCACACGCAGAGACTGATCCTGTCCAGGGCCGCTGAAGATCTCGCGACCTCCATCCATAAATTGCCGGACTTCTTCGCCCGACAGACAACCAACCGCTTTCACGATCTCAAGGTTTCGTATCCAATTAATGAGCCTGTCATCCTCGAAAATCAGGCATTTCACCCCCTGGACAGCTTCAGCAATACCATCTATTACCGCAACGGTCAGGAGGTGGAAGAAACAAACGAAAAACAACCAAAAATCAAATCCAGGCCCAGGAATGGGCTGGTGAATTGGGGCGTCTTCGGCCCGCTGCTGCGCATCGTGGTGACGGATATTTACAAGGGAAGGATGGAGTGGGGGCACTGGGAACAGCGCGCGACTGGTCCATTGGCGGTGTTTCAGTATGCCATTCCGAAAGATAAATCCAACTACGTCGTGAAGTACTGTTGTCTGGGGTTGCCGAACGAGGCATGGCATGACTTTCAATCCATACCGCCCTTTCATGGAGAGATCGCCATCGATCCTGCCACCGGGGCTGTCTACCGCCTGGTGCTAATCACCGACCTGTCGCCCTCCGACCCGATCTTTCAGGCTGAGATCATGGTGGAATACGAACCGGTGGAGATTGGCGGAAAGATGTATATCTGCCCCCGTAAGAGCGTTATCATCACCACGGCAATCGTCCCGATCGTTCATCCAGGCACTTGTGCGGGCTTCGATTGTAGCCCGCCGAACGTGTCCAGGCCCAAAGATACAGCGATCAACGATACGGGGTATGACTCCTATCATGTCTTTCGCTCCGAAATGCGGATACTGCCCGCGGAGAGCACAGATCAGGAGCGTATATCTCCTCCCGACAGTCCTGCACCGGCGCCGTTATCGGCTCCCGGGCCCTGACCTGTAGTTACAGGAAGCGCGTTCACGCCACCGGGTCCGCTCCAACTCCTCCTTGAACCCCAACATGGTGTAAACCATGTCTTCGATCTGATCTGTAAATCATTCTCCCGAGTCTGCTCAAGTCGATAAAGCATTTCTTGTTCTGCTGTGTACCGAAACCGATGCACTGGAGTGGCGATTTCCTTCAAGAAATCGCTACTTTCAAAGCAGCCACAAGGGCTACATCTGAACGAGAGATGCCTTAGCCCCGGAAGCAAACAAAAAAGCGCCGGAACAAATACCTGCCTCGGCGATGCGCCTGCAACGCAATGGACTATTCGCCGACGGTGCTCGTCAAACATCCGGTGCGCACAGCCGTTTCGCGTCGGCCTTGCGGCGGAGCGTTCAACTTCTGACGCAGGTTGCTGGCTAAATCGGCTACGACGCGCAGCTTTTCGGCCACGGGACGGGTCAATCCAGCGTCGGAGAGCGCCAGTTGAGAGTGCAGCAGCAGCCCAGCTACCGTCGTCTTGAGTTCTGTTTCAATCGCCGCCGTTGCCGCGCGCCGGGCCGCCGTTTGCTCTCGCTCGCGGCGATGGAGAGCCGCGCGAATTTCTCGGATGATGCGGGCCGCTCCGGAAAGCGCAAAGTTGACTTGCAGTGGAATTGCCAGCCCTGAGCGTTCCCAAATCGCCTCAGCTGCTGCTGGATCGCATTCGGCCAGTGTTTCGTCCAACACCACCGTCGCAAACTCCTTGTGGCGCAGCGCAGCGATCGCGGCCTTTCGCCCTTCGGCCACCTCAACATCCATGCCAAGTTGCGCCGCCACCAGCGCGGCGCAATTTCGGGCGCCCTCGATTCCGGTCACCATCAGAATGCTCATCCCAAACTCCTCGACTCTGCCTCGGCCAGCTCATCCGAGGGCTTGTGCCTTCCGTTGTTGCGTTGTATCCCAGCCGCGCGGGCGCGCAACTGTTGCGGTCAATGTCGATGAAAGAGGTTACCGGCGACGGCCGGCAGTGCGTGCAAACTACTCTTCCCGCAGCGGATCGGCGATGCCGTACTCCTTCAGCTTCCGATAGAGCGTCGTCTTCCCGATGCCCAGCAGCTTGGCGGCCTGCAGCTTGTCGCCGTTCAAGGCGCGAATAGCTCCGAGGATGGCTTGTCGTTCGAGATCTGCGAGCGGGGTGACCTGGTGACCCTCAACAGTCTCTCCGGCTTCGTCCGTGGCTACAGCCGCTCGGTGTGCTGCGAGACCCTGCTGCTGCAACTGTGTCGGCAGATCACCCAGATGCAGCACCGGTCCCGACGAGAGTGCGCAGGCACGCTCCACCGCGTTCTCCAACTCGCGCACATTGCCCGGCCAGTCGTGCCGCATCATGGTGCGAAGGGCCTCGTCGCTGAGCATGAAATTCGTTCCATGCTCCCGGCTGATGCGGTCAAGAAAGTGCGCGGCAAGCAGCGGGATATCCTCGCGGCGTGCACGCAGCGATGGCAACTGCAGTTTCACTACATTGAGGCGGTAAAAAAGATCCTTCCGGAAAGTCCCGCGTTCCACCATCTCCGCCAGATCGCGGTTGGTGGCCGCAACGATGCGCGCCTTGATGGGCAGCCGGTGGGTCGCACCGACTGGCCGAACTTCCTTTTCTTGCAAAGCCCGCAGCAGCTTGGCCTGCAAGTCCAGCGACAGTTCGCCAATCTCATCCAGAAACACCGTTCCGTCCTCTGCGGAAACCAGCAGGCCGTCTTTGGAGCGGTTGGCCCCCGTAAAGGCCCCCTTCACATAGCCGAACAACTCGCTTTCAATGAGGGTTGGAACCAGCGACCCGCAGTCCACCGGCAAAAATGGCTTGTGTGCATTCGGTCCAAAGGCATGAATGGTTCGCGCCACCAGTTCTTTGCCCGTTCCACTTTCGCCCAACACCAGAACCGGGTGCGTGCTCTGGGCAACCTTGGACAGAATGCGATAGAGCTTCTCCATCTCCGCCGATCGGCCGATCATTGACCCCAGTCCCTGGGAGAGGCGCAGGCGCTCGCGCAACTGACGGGTGGCCGTGGCGGCCGTATGATTCAAGGCCGCGCGATCCAGCACCGTCGAAAGCTCATCCATGTTGAAGGGCTTGGTGAGATAGTCAGACGCGCCGCACCGCATGGCCTCGACGGCTGCATTCACTGATCCCGACGCAGTCATTGCGATGACCGAAAGCTGCGGGTAAAGCAGCTTGACTTCGGCGATCAGCTCAAAACCCAGATTGCTGTTCGCGGGCAGGTTAACCAGCAGAATGTCCGAGGCATGGCCGCGCAACAGGTTGCGAGCCTGCTCCAGGTCGCCCGTGCTTTCCACGGCGTAACCCAGGCTGGCTGCAATCTCGGCACAGGCCGACCGCGTTGCCGAATCCGAATCCACGATCAGTAGATAGAGCTTCGGCGTCGGCTCCGAAACTTGAGGCATAAATTCCATGGCCCTGGTTGGAAATACTGTTTCAAGCATTCTATTCGCCTCGCACGCGCTTAGTTAAATGGGACGTTGTCGCAGGCAGTTTCCGGCGCTGTCGAGTCGTTGCCGCAGTTGCTCCGGATCGGCAGCTCGATTTGGATGCAGGCGCCTACAGGGTCGCGATTAGCCGCTTGAATTCGTCCCCCGGCTGCCTCCACGAGAGAGCGAGTGATCGAGAGCCCCAATCCCCGATGTACAACAAGCCAATTGCTCGAGGTCATTCCAAACGATTTCCGTGCAGACGGGACGGGCTCGAAAATAGTCTCCAGAGCCTTATTTGAAAAGCCTGGGCCGTTGTCTTCGACGTTCAGAGTCAACCAGGGCGCATTCCCGGGTTCGCCCACGCTCTCCCAGAGGGTGATGCGGATTCTCCCCACCGCGGTCATTGCCTCCGAGGCGTTCTTCACCAGGTTCACCAGAATCCGGGTGAGATCCTCGCCGGTAAGACGTACAGGCTGTGCGCCTGCTTCCACGTCCACCGTTAGGGCAACCGTTGGCCCCGCCAGCGCACCCAGAAGATTCCGGTTCGCCAGCAACTCCTCGGCGAGATTGTCAATCGCGACGGCTGGCACGTTTGCCCACCGTTGCGCCTGCTGCCGGTGGCTGCGAACCATCTCTTCGATTGCCGGCCTCTCTCGATTTGTCCAGATCGCGCTCCCGCCGGACGTGTCGATGGCATTCAGCTCCACCAGTTTGTCCACCAGCCCCCGGCTGGCGGCGGCCACGAGTTTCAACTCCCCACCATAATGCGAAAACGGGGGTGCAAGCACTCCCGGCTCCTGCAACAGGTCGCAGTACAAATCCAGCGCGGTGACCATATTGCGGGCGTCGTGCGCCAGCTCCGCCAGTCCCTCCCCGTGGCTGTTAAGCGTTGTCAGAGTCTCTACCACCGAGTCAACGCGAACCCGTTCCGTCTCATTCAACTGCGCCAATTGCTCCAACTGCTGCATGTTATTCCCTTCCGTGCCGCTGTTCTGTCCCACTTCGGTTCCGCAAATCCGTAGGTGTTAAGCCAGGGCCAATTCCCGTTTTCGCTTCCGATCACTGGGTAATTGTTCTGTTCTGTTACACGCCGCGTGCCAAACCCGAACAGCTTTTCTAAGTAGTTGATAAGAAAGGAAGTCTATGCGGTAATTTGAGACACTTCAGGATCAAGTTCCAAAAGACTTCTGTCCCAAACTGGAACGAACGTCTTCTCCGATTGCCTTCAACCATCTGTTTCTAAGCCCTTTAGGTGATGATTCCCGAAGCGGTCCAATCAAAATGCGCAATTCCCATCTTGATACGGTCCCTCCACACACGCCCCTGCCTTAGCCATCCCGTACAATCCCCCTATGAACGACCGATCCTCATCCAGCTTTTTCCGTCCCGGTGGCCGAAAACCCAACCAGATGCGTCCCCTATCTCTAACCCCAGGCTTCGTCCAGACCGCCGAAGGCTCCGTGCTTGCCACCCTTGGCAACACCCGCGTACTGACCAACGCAACCATCGAACAGGGTGTTCCCGGCTGGCTGCGCAACTCGGGCCGAGGCTGGGTTACAGCGGAATACGCCATGCTGCCCCGGTCCACCGTGACCCGCACCCCCCGCGAGAGTGAACGCGGAAAGATCGGTGGCCGGACCCATGAAATCCAGCGTTTGATCGGCCGCAGTCTGCGCTCGGTCGTCGACATGCAGGCCTTGGGCGAGAGAACCGTGATCCTCGACTGCGACGTGATCCAGGCCGATGGCGGCACGCGCACCGTGGCCATTACCGGCGCGGCCGTGGCCCTGGCCCTGGCGCTCAATGCTCTGGTCGACGCCGGAACGCTGAAGCATTCCCCACTCAAGCAGTTGGTCGCCGCCACCTCGGTCGGCATCGTGGACGGCGCCCCGCTGCTCGATCTTTGCTACGAAGAGGATTCCCAGGCCGAAGTGGATATGAACGTGGTCATGACCGCCGATGGCGGACTCATTGAAACGCAGGCCACCGCGGAGAAGGGCAGCTACTCCCGCAGCCAGTTGAACGGCTTGATTGATCTGGCGGAGACGGGCATCAAGGAAATCTTCGCCGCGCAGCGGGCGATCCTCGATCGATAACGGATTCGGTTTCCCTCCAAAGTGGCGACCAATTGAGTCGGGCCTGTTCTTGAAAGCTACCGCAGTACCGCAGAGAGTAGCAGCGTGCCCAACAATCCCGCGATGGACAGCACCGTCTCCAGCACTGTCCACGTGCTGAGCGTCTCTTTGATCTCCATTTTGAAAAAGGATTGGACCATCCAGAAACCGGGATCGTTTACGTGCGACAGGATCAGCGATCCGGTCCCCGTAGCCAGCACCAGCAACTCCGGACGCACGCCAAGGTGCCCCGCCATCGGCGCAATCACGCCCGACGCAACCGCCATCGCCACCGTTGCCGAACCCATCGATACCCGCACCACCGCCGCCAGCAGCCAAGCCAACACAAGCGGCGGCATATGCGCGGTCATTGCCAGTCCTATGGTCGCCTGCGCCGCACCCGAGTCGCGCAGGATCCCGCTCAGTCCTCCGGCTGCGGCCAGAATCACGAGCACATTGGCGATAGGCTCAAACGACTCCGTCGTAACCTTCCGCAGCAATTCTCTGCCATGGTGCCTGCCCGTTTGAATGCGCCCACCGAGCGTGATCAGTGCGACGAGCACAGCGATCAGCAGCGCAACATCCGGACTCCCAACAAATCTGAAAATCTGGTTCGCGGTGCTTCCCGCCGCGGCCAGCGAATCGGCCCAGCTCCCAAGAAAGATGAGCGCGATCGGCAGCAGAATCGCCACCGCCGCGCGTACCGGCCCGGCAGCCGGCGGCACCGGCTCCGATTCAGCATGCGCTACGCCGCCCTGCACAGCACCATTCGCAGCTTCGTCTTCTTCCGCCGGAATCTCAAACAGGGCCGTTTCTCCCTCAGACGGCACAACGCCCGCCTTTGAACCCAGCCTTTTCCACCGATGCGTCAGAAACCAGCCCAGCACCGGCCCGGCCAAAGCACCGGCGGGAAGCCCGACAATCAGACCCCACAAAATCGTTCGTCCCAGATCAGCATGATATTGCGTCGCCGCAAGCATCGCTGCCGGATGCGGCGGAAGCGTTCCATGCACAATCGACAGTCCCGCCATCAGCGGTAGCCCAACCAGAATTGGCGGTCGTCCGCTGCGTCGGGCAGCCGCGGCCACGATCGGCATCATCAACACCAGGCCCACTTCAAAAAAGACCGGCATGCCCACCAGAACGCCGAGACCCAGCAGCGCCCAGGGAAGCCCGCGCTCCCCGCAGTTCTCCACCAGGAGCCTTCCCAGCGCCGCAGCCCCGCCTGAGCGCGCCAGCAGGTTGCCCAAAATGGCGCCCAGCCCCAGCACCATCGCGATATGACCCATCAGGTTGCCGACGCCGAGAGCGAACGACACCGGAACCTGCTTCAGCGGCATTCCCGAGGCCACGCCCAGCGCCAACCCAGCGATTGCCAGCGCCAGCGCAGGGTGCAACCGAACCCTGGCAATCAGAACCAGCAGCAACACGACGGCTCCCGCCGCGCAACTCAACAAAAACCAGCTTGTAGGGACTGTAGCGGCAGCGAGGGGCACGCACGGATTATTCCACATGAGACTTAACAAAGGAGTTCCGCCCCTGTGCCCGTGAACACACTTTCCGCTTGCGCGCCTCTGCTACCATAAGGACGATTGCAGTTCTTGCCGCCTGACAGGCTGATGTTCCGCCCCTCAGGGCCCGAGCGCACCGGCGGCAGGAATATTCAAGAAGGAGAACTCCTATGCCTTTAGTTTCCATGCGGCAACTCCTCGACGAGGCCGCCAAGGGCGGATACGGCGTCGGCGCATTCAACGTCAACGATATGGAACAGATTCAGGCCATCATGGAAGCGGCGAAGGAGACCCAGTCGCCGGTCATCATCCAGGCCAGCCGCGGCGCGCGCCAGTTTGCGCAGGACCGCTACCTCTTTCACCTGATCCTCGCGGCCAGTGAGCTCTATCCCGAGATTCCCATCGCTATGCACCAGGATCACGGCAACAGCTTCGAGACCTGCAAGAGCGCCATCGAGCTCGGATTCACTTCCGTCATGATGGATGGATCGCTCAAGACTGACGGTAAGACCCCGTCCTCCTTTGAAGAGAACGTCGAAGTCACCAAAAAGGTGGTCGATTACGCGCATGAGCGCGGCGTGACCGTCGAAGGCGAAATCGGCGTGCTGGGCGGCGTTGAAGACGGCCACGGAGCAGGCGGCAGCGGTCTCGATCACATTACCGATCCTGATCAGGCAGTCGAATTTGCCGAGCGCACCGGCGTTGACGCGCTGGCCATCGCCATCGGCACCAGCCACGGCGCCTACAAGTTCACCAAGAAACCCGACGGCTCTGTCCTCAAGATGGACGTCCTCATCGCCATCCACAAGCGCCTGCCCAGCACCCACCTCGTCATGCACGGCAGCTCCTCGGTTCCCAAGGACCTGCAGGACATCGTGAATCAATACGGCGGCAAGCTCAAAGAGACTTGGGGCGTGCCGGTTGAAGAGATTCAGCTGGGCATCCGCAACGGCGTCCGCAAGATCAACGTCGACACCGACAATCGCCTCGCCATCACCGGCGCCATCCGCAAGGTTCTCTGGGAGACCCCGGAGAAGTTCGATCCGCGCGACTACATGAAACCGGCTCGCGAAGCCATGCAGAAGGTCGTTGCCCTGCGCATGACGCAGTTCGGCCAAGCCGGACACGCGGGCGATTACAAGCCGATCGCGATCACCGAGATTGCCAAGGGCTACAAAGACGGCAGCCTCTCGACCCAGCCACTCGTGGCCGCCAAGTAACCTCAGCCTCAAGCGCAAAAACAAGGGCCACTTCGCACAATGCGGAGTGGCCCTTTTCCTTCTTAAATCGAACAGGCCCTAGTTGACCCGAACCGGAACACGAACTGAAGACCCGGCCGCCATCTCGCCCGCATCCTTCGATCTCTTCATCAGCCAATAATTAAACCCATCTTCAATCGCCATAAGCGCCGCCTGGTTCATGTCGCTGCTCACTCCCGCGGTGATCCACGGCTCATGCCCATCAGCGTGGAAGCTCACGGTAACGCGGACATAGGCAGCAGAGTCGTGCGCAGCCACATCGAGCGCGGTCACGGTGAATGTGCCGAGCCGCATCTCCGCCAGTGCGGGATACCATTTCTCAAGCTCATGCCGCATGGCTTTGGTCAGCGCATCCACTGGCCCGGCGCCCTCTGCGCGTGTAGTCGTCACCGTCGAGTCGCCGATGGACAACGTCATGAAGGCTTGAACAAAACGGTTCCCGATTTCGTCCGATTCGTCGAACACTCTCCAGCTCCGAATGCTGAAGCGATTGCTCAGCGTGTTCAGCACCTTCATGCACGCCAGGCGAAATGAGATCTCGCTCGAAGTGAAACCGCCCCCTTCAATCATCGCTACATTCGCGTCAAAGAGAGCCTGCGCCTGTTCGGAATTGAGAGGCACGCCGAGCGTCTCCGACAGCAGCATTACATTCGCTTTTCCGGATTGGCGATTCACGCCGATGGTTGGATTCGCACCAACCTTTGCGGGATCGCACCACAAGTAGGCTCCGGGGTTCTTGCGTTCGCTGCTTCCATGCATGCCCGCCCACGTGCCAAAGGCGCCCGGTCCCACGATTGGCGCTCCGTGCGGTGTCTCCAGTCCAAACGCCGCATAAGCCGAGTGCGCGAGGCTGGTCAGCCCGGAAAGAGATTCGGGAGCGACAAACTCAGCTTCGCCGCGTAGCTGCATCCCGCCAATCACCGTCGTCAGGTTCACGTTGCCGCACCGCTCTCCCGTGCCCAGCAGGGTGCCCTGTACCTGCACTGCTCCGGCAAGAATCGCCGCTCGCGTATTGGCCACTCCAAGACCGCGATCCTTGTGGCCATGAAATCCAAACCTGGCCTCGGGAAATTCTTGCGTGAGACCGCCGATCAACTGTGCCACTTCTTCCGGACTCGCGCCGCCGGTCGTGTCGCAGATAACAATGCGGCCTACCTTCTGCCGTACGCATTGCTCCGTCAGCTGACGAAAATAATCGAGGCTCTGGCGATGAAGCTCCGCGTCGCAGGCGGTGCCGTTCTCCCGGCGGCCGCAGTTGGCGTCCATCGCGTGCTCAAAATCGACGATGACTTCAAGACCGTTGTCTTGCAGGCACTCGATGGTCTCCCATGCCATGCGCAGATTTTCTTCCGGAGTAGTCTCGAGCGACATGGTTACATCCAACAGTCTGGACTTGACTACAACCACCGCAACAGGAACGCGCCTCTTGTGGCGGATCATGAATTTCACATCCGGCCATTCATCGACCTTGGTACCCCGCCCGCGCGTTCTGCCAAACAACGCAAGCTTCATCGCCCCGGTGTCGACCGATGCCAATGCGTTCGTCAGGTCCTCGACAAACTGGTGCGCCCCCGCGAATCCAATTTCCGCAAATTGAACCCCAAATGCGCCCATGCGCTGCAGCAGGAGTACGGCGTTCGGTACTGAGATCTCAAGGTTGGGCTGCTGCATCCCATCCCGAAGGCTCGTATCAAACAACTCGACTCTTTTCGTCCTGACTGCATTCATGTTTCTCTTCACCGGTTACTGATCTGTCCTGCGGCAAGCAATTGCAAAATGTCCAGAAGTCCCATGATAGCCCCAACAGCGCGAAGGAGGTCCCCTACATAACTGGAGCGATCGAGGGCTCTCGCGCAGGCAGCGCCCCTTGACCCAACTCCTGGTCTTTGTATTGCAGTTGATAAAGCTTCCAGTAGAGCCCTCTCTGCGACAGCAACTGCTGATGCGTGCCCATCTCGCGCAAAAGCCCCTTGTGCATCACCAGGATCGTATCTGCGCGCTGCACCGTCGAAAGCCGGTGAGCGATCACCACGCTCGTTCGACCCTCGACCATGCGCTCCAGCGCGCCACGAATGCGAAGCTCTGTGTCGGTGTCCACGCTCGATGTAGCTTCGTCAAGAATCAGAATGCGCGGGTTAAACGCCAGAGCTCGCGCGAAATTGATAAGCTGCTTCTGCCCCGTCGACAGGGAACTACCCCGTTCCTGCACCTTCTCGTTGAAACCGTCCGGCAGCGTATCGATAAAGTCCAGCACATTCACATCGCGAGCCGCTTGACGCAAACCGGCCTCGGTGATCGCCTCGTTCCCGAAGCGAATATTCTCCGCAAGCGTCCCCGTAAACAGGAATGGATCCTGCAGCACTACCGCGAAATGACTACGAAGCCCGGTCAGTTCCTGCTCTCTCAAATCGACGCCGTCCAGCAGAATCTCTCCCGCCGTCACATTGTAAAACCGCATCATCAAGCTGGTGAGCGTCGTCTTTCCCGCACCGGTATGCCCGACAATCGCCACCGTCTTTCCCGGTTCAACCGTGAAGGAAACGTCTTTCAGGATCCATTCGATGTCCGTCATCGCGGCCAGTTCCGCTGCGCGCTCCCGCGAATTTGCGGCGCGATCCACCGCGGCACGTTGCTCCGCGGTCAGCTTCTGATAGGTGAACCAGACGTGCCGGAATTCGATCCTGTTCGATCCATCCCCCAAAACCGGTTTTGCCGGACTCACGATCTCCGGTGCCGTATCGAGCAGCTTGAAGATGCGCTCGCACGCAGCCATCGCGGCTTGCAAAATGTTGTATTTGTCGCTCAAATCCTGAATCGGCCGCCAGAAACGCTGCGAATACATATTGAACGCGGCCAGCACGCCAATGGTCACCGACCCTGACAGCACACCAAATCCGCCGCGCCATATAACCAGCGCAATCGCCACAGACGAAAGCAGTTCCACCGCCGGATAGTACAGCGCATAAGCAAAGATCGTGTCTTTGAACGCGATCATGTGCAGACGATTGACGGCCTCGAAGTCGTTGTATGCGCGCTCTTCGCGGTTGAATAGCTGCACCACGCTCATGCCGCTCACGTGTTCCTGCGTGAAGCTGTTGATTCTCGCGATAGCAGCCCGAACCCGGCGATAACTTTCGCGAACGCTGTTGCGGAAGAGCCTCGTCACGATAAGAATCAGCGGCAAAACCGCGAAAGCCAGCAGTGCCAGCCACCAATTAATCCTCAGCATCACGATCGCCATAATCATCAACGTGAAAAAGTCGTCCACGATGGCCAGAATTCCGCCGGTAAACATCTCGTTGATTGCGTCCACGTCCGAGGTGATACGGGTTACGAGGCGTCCCACCGCGTGGTTGTCAAAAAAACCGATGTGCATCTGCTGCATATGCCGGAAAATATCGCGGCGCAGATCGAACATGATTTTCTGGCCGGTCCACTGCATCAGGTAGGTCTGAATAAACTCGAAGAGATACGCAGATACCAGGAAAGCAAGATAGATCAAAGCCAGCCGCGTGATTCCTTGGGCGGGATCAGTCGGGAGATGGCGAGTGAGCAGGTTAGGAAGACTTGCGCTGCTCCCCAGGACGCTGATTGAGTGCCCACTTTTGCCGGCTGGAAAGTAACGGTCGATCCCAACCATCACCAGATATGGCCCGGCCACGTCGCTGAGCGACTTGAGGGTAATGGAGATCGAAGAGATGGCCGCCTGCCACCAGTAGGGGCGCAGATAAGCGCCGAGCCGCCGGATTAACCGGGAGTCGTAGACCTTGCCGACCGGATCCTCGTCGGCTTTGCGAGGCTCCGGTTTGCTCGGGTCTGGCTGCTTCGGATCTGGCTGGCTGGGCTTCCGCTCGGCATCCGGCATCGGTCGGGGTCGTCTTCCTCTTCTATTGTACGGGCAGGGTCGGACGCACCGGTTGCGAATCAATTCCATCTCGATGGCGGCATCCCCAACACCTTTGTCATCAATCGCGAAGCGAGCTTGCCATAGCCTCCCCCGGAGTTCAAAGTCTGGAATCAACCTACTGAAACTCCTGAACAGAGATTGCGTCAACTCGGCACGGCAGGAATGCACTAGACTCGAAACGTGGGATTTCAGAATTTTCTCGGCAATGCGGCGACAGTCACGCGTCTGCGGGAGTGTGTGCGCAGCGGACATTTTCCACAGTCGCTCATTCTTGCGGGTCCAAAAGGAGCCGGCAAATACACGCTTGCGCTGATGCTGGCGCAAACCGTGAATTGCCTAGAGCCAACTCAAAGCGACGGCCTTCCGGACTTTTGTGGCCACTGCCGAAACTGCTTGCGCATCGCGGATGCAGCGAACCTCGAAGAGCGCGTTGCGGAGGCAGTCGCCGCGCGCGAAGACATGCGAGACGCCGACAAGCGCGAGACCCGCATCCTGATTCAAACCCACCCTGACGTCTTGATCGTGCCCCCGGATCCTCCGCAACTGCTTATCAAAATGGGACAGGTGCGGCAGGTCATTCATGTTGCCTACTATCGGCCGCCCATGGAGTCGAAACGCACATTCACGATCTTTACCTCTTCCGCTTTCATGAGAGAAGCGGCCAACAGTCTGCTCAAGGTGCTCGAAGAGCCGCCGGAACAGACGTCACTGATTTTGCTCACCGAGAATCCGCAGGAGCTTCTGCCCACTATTCGCTCGCGTTCCATCTTGCACCGTTTGGGCGCGCTCCCCGTTGCGAGCCTCGAGCAATTGCTGGCACAGAGACGTCCGGAGCTGAAGCCCCCGGAGCGCGCGCTGGCAGCCCGATTGGCAGAGGGTGCCGTGGGGCGCGCTCTTGCGATCGATTTGGGCGCCTACCTCACCTGCCGCCAGGATGCGCTGGTGGTGCTGAGAACAGCACTTCGCGAGCCGGATTACTCGCAACTGTTCCACACGACCGAAACCTACCGTGCCGGTGCAGACGGCGCAGAAAAGACGCTGGGTTTGCTCAGAGCGCTCGGAAGCCTGGTAGAGGATCTGCTGCTCGTAGTGGCCGGAACCCCTGGCCTGGTGCGCAACGTGGACATGAGTGCCGAGCTGGAGCGTATGGCGCGGGGTCTAACCGTGGAGTGGATCGAAAATACTTCGCGAGCGCTTGTCCAGGTAGAACAAGGCATGCGCCGAAACCTGCTTCGCTCGTTGTCGCTCGATGCGATGGCAGTTTCCCTCGGGGAACGGTGAGCTCGCAAGGCTGACGTCACTCATCTGCCCCGCCGGTTATTGGCCCGGAAGCGAACCAACGGAATGACATCCAAAGCACAATCAGTGACATCGCGAGCCAATTGATGCCTCTCCACCCCGCTTTCCAAAAGAAAGCAACCCGAGCCTTGCGTGGGGCATCTTTTCGGATAGAATCAGAAACACTTACCCATCGGCAAGCAGAACAAAGCCGGGCCACGGCAGCACTGTCTCTATGTGAACTCTGAGTAAATTGATTCAAACGAAGTGGCTGAACCCCTCTGCAGCTGGAAATACGTTCTCCTGGAGGTCCATATTTTATGAATAGTCAAGCGTTCGTACCCGGCGCAGATCATGTACGTCGAGATATCCCCGTCTTTTCCGCACAGCGCAAAGTCAGAAATTCTGCAACCGCCACGCCGTTCCGCTTTACCAGTTACGAGTCAGAAGACGCTTCCGTGCATCGTCAAGCCGAGGTCTTCTACTTGCAGAAGCAGATTCAATCGCAGACTCCAATGGTGATCGTTCTGGAAGACGGCGAGAAAATCGAAGGCTGTATCGAGTGGTACGATCGCGGAGCGATGAAGGTCCGCGGCCGCACCAAAACGCTGATTTACAAATCTGCGATTAAATACATGTTCAAACTGGGCGAGGCGGGCCAATAGGGCGCCCGCATCACGCTTTCCCAGAGTAAGCTGCCTTCCTCAATCGGTCGCGAATCGCTTCCCCTAATCCCACAGCTGGCGGCAAAGGGCACAGGATCACCGTGCAGCCTTGCGCATCGAGCGCGCGTAGGCCTGCGTAAAGATTGCTTGCCAGTTCTTCGAGTGCAGCCCAATGCCCCCACGCGAATTCCGCTGCCGACCGCAAAGGCGCCTCCAGCTTGGTATTTGCCATCTCATCTGGAAGCATCACTCCGAGGCGCTCTTTCTTGTGCAGCATCGCCGCTTGCGCGAGACTTTGAGCCAGTTCAGCCAGCGGCGCATCCACCAGTACCAACCTTGCCCGCGGAGCGTAGTGCCGCAACCCTACCCCCGGCGATGGCATCGCTTTCGGCTGAGTGAAATCCATCGTTTCGCCAGCCGCAAAAACCTCCACCGGCCCCGCAATCTCCCGAATCTGCTCTGCAGTGATCGCTCCGGGGCGGTAAATCACCATAGGACTCTGGCACGGGTCAATCACCGTGGATTCAACTCCATGTTTGGCAGGTCCGGCATCGAGAATTGCATCGATTCTGCCGTCAAGGTCTTCGAGCACGTGCGCCGCAGTGGTCGGACTGATATGACCAAAGATGTTGGCGCTCGGTGCGGCCACCGGAACCCCGGCTTGGCGAATCAATTCAAACGCAACCGGATGCGCAGGCATTCGCACCCCAACCAGCCGCCGCCCTGCAGTTACTGCGTCTGAAACCGCCCCCGATCGCGGCAACAACAGGGTCAGAGGTCCCGGCCAAAACGCCTCTGCCAGCCGCAGCGCGAGCTCCGGGACCGCACTCACTAGCGCCTCAAGCATCGGATTCTGCGCCACCGGCCCGGCGATGTGAACGATGATCGGGTCCCACGAGGGTCGTTGCTTGGCTTCAAAAATTCGCGCCACCGCAGTGGCGTCCAGCGCATTCGCTCCGAGCCCGTAAACAGTCTCCGTCGGCATCGCGACCAGGCCGCCGCCGCGCAGGATCTCGGCCGCTCGCGCGATTGTGTTCCGGGCGTGTTTCGTGTTTAGCTGGGCCGGGTCCACGGCCAGGCGAAGTGTCTTCACGCTCTTATTGTCGCCGTTTGTGAGCAGACCCGCCACCTGCCGTATACTCACTCCTTACGATGGTGATCGAGACCGAGATCAAATTTAGGGTAGCGGACATCGGCGACCTGGTGCTGCGGCTGCGGGCCGCAGGCTTTCGTCTGGAAACGCCAAGATCTTTCGAGAGCAACGTTCTCTACGACACGCCCGACCGGCAGATGCGTAGCCGCACCGAAATCCTGCGCATCCGCAGCTACGCCGGCAAGTGGACAGTCACCCACAAGCGTCTGCCAGACAGCGGCCCTGGCGAGGATGCTCACAAGCACCGCGTCGAGACCGAGACCGAAGTTTCAAATGGCGACGTGCTCGCCGAAGTCTTTCGTTCGCTTGGCTTGGTTGAGGCCTTTCGCTACGAAAAATGGCGCAGTGAATGGAGCGATGGCGAAGGCCACTGTGTCGTCGATGAAACTCCCATCGGTGACTACGCTGAACTCGAGGGCACACCCAGTTGGATTGACCGCGCAGCCGAGCGCCTCAGTGTGAACCGCTCCGATTACCTGACGTTGAGCTATGGCCGTCTCTTCGAGCAGTGGCGCGAAGAGCATCATTCCAACGCCAACGATCTCACGTTTGCAGCCGTAGCCGCGGCAGAGTAACCGCCCGCAACCGTCCCGCCTACCCTAACCAGAAAGCCGCGACCCTGCCTGACGTGCTACGCCTCTGACCCGTGGCACTTCTTGTATTTCTTCCCCGACCCGCAAGGGCAAGGATCGTTCCGCCCGACTTTCTCGCCCGTGCGGCGCTGGCTCGGCTGTGCGCCGTCCCCGCCCCCCGCACGAGTGGCCGCTTCCAGTTCGCGCTGCTTCTTGCGATGGAACTCCTTCTCCAACGCATCGATCGTTGTCGACGGCTGGCGAGTCGGAATGGCAATTTCCCGTGGCGCTCCGTCGCGCGATAGCGGCAGATCGGCACTCGCAACCGGCGGCGCTGCAGGAACTGGATTCCGCGGCTCTGGAGCAGTCGTGATCGGGTTTCCATCCGGCCCCAGAATCTGCATGCGGAACAGGAACCGGACCGTGTCCTCCTGGAACTTGGCCATCATCGCCTCGAACATATCGAAGGACTCTCTCTTGTAGGCCACCAGCGGATCCTGCTGCGCATAGCCGCGCAGACCGATCCCTTCCTTCAGGTGGTCCATCGCAAGCAGATGGTCTTTCCAAAGCCCATCGATGACGCTGAGCATCACCATCCGCTCGTGGTAGCGCATCGTTTCGGTGCTGAGGATATTTTCTTTCGCCGCGTACTCTTCCTTCAGCCTGTCAAAGATCGCATTGCCCAGTTCGTGGCGCGTGAGCTCTCGCGGATTGATCCCCGCAGCCGACAGCTTTAGCCCAAACTGGTCGAGAAGCTTTTCATCCAGCCCCTTCACATTCCACTGGTCCGGATGCAGATTCTCCGGCGCAAACTCATCTAGCGCCGTACTCAGAATCCCACCCACATAATCTTCAAGGATCAGTTCGCGCTGCTCGACGCCTTCCAGCAGTTGCCGCCGCAAGCCATAAACGGCCTCGCGCTGCTTGTTCATTACGTCGTCGTATTCCAGCAGGTGTTTGCGCGATTCAAAGTTCTGGGCTTCTACAGCCTTTTGTGCCGCCTCGATGCGGTTTGAAATCATCCGTGACTCAATGGGCACACCCTCTTCCATGCCCAGCCGCTCCAGCAGCGTGCTCACCCATTGCTTAGCGAAAATGCGCATCAGGTCATCTTCGAGCGACAGGTAAAACCGCGATTCGCCGGGATCGCCCTGGCGTCCGGCGCGCCCGCGGAGCTGATTGTCGATGCGTCGTGACTCGTGACGCTCTGTGCCCAGAATGAACAGGCCCCCAGCCGCGATCACCTCTTCATGTTCCTTTTGCACCGCTTCGTTGTGAACCGCAAACGTCGCGCCCCAATCCGGGTCCGCAACTTCAAACTCCTGCCCTTGGTAGTAGAAGCGCAGAAAGCCCGCGGGCGCCATGGGGTTGATTGCACCCTCGGCCACGCTGATCGCGCGCGCCTGGCCTTTTTTCACCATCTCCTGGCGAGTCATGAAGTCCGGGTTGCCACCCAACAGAATGTCGGTGCCGCGTCCGGCCATGTTGGTGGCGATGGTTACCATCCCAAGCCGCCCGGCCTGCGCTACGATCTCCGCTTCACGCTCGTGGAATTTCGCATTCAAAACCACGTGGCGCACGCCCTTGCGCGCAAGAATGCCCGACAGTCGCTCCGACTTTTCAATCGACGTCGTGCCCACCAGCACCGGTTGCTGCTTCTCGTGAAGCGTTGCAATATCGTCCGCCGCCGCTTTGTATTTTTCCTTTTCCGTGCGATACACCACGTCGGGATTTTCGACGCGCAGCAGCGGCTTATTCGTCGGAATGACAACAATCTCGAGTTTGTAGATCTTTTCGAATTCGGCGGCTTCTGTTTCCGCCGTGCCTGTCATGCCGCTCAGTTTTTTATAAAGGCGAAAATAATTCTGGAACGTGATGGTGGCCAGCGTCTGGTCTTCCTTGCGAATGTTGACGCCCTCTTTTGCCTCAATAGACTGGTGCAGCCCGTCGCTCCAGCGCCGCCCCGGCATGAGTCGCCCGGTGAAGGTGTCGACGATAATCACCTCGCCGTCCTTGACCACATAGTCCACGTCGCGCTTGTAGAGGGCATGCGCCTTGATCGCCGTCTCGACGAAGTGCTTGAGGTCCCAGTTCTCCGCGTCGGCGATGTTATCGATGCCCAGCGCCTTCTCGATTGTCACCCAGCCTTCGTCGGTGACTCCAATTGTCCGGTGCTTCTCATCCACCACGTAGTCGCCGGAGAAGGTCTTACCCTCAATGCTCTCGACTTCCTCGCCCAGCTCGAGTGCGGGAATGATCTTCCGTACGCGGGCGTACTTGTCTGTGGTCTGTTCCGTAGGGCCGGAGATGATCAGCGGCGTGCGCGCTTCGTCGATCAGGATCGAGTCCACTTCGTCCACAATCGCGTAGAAGTGGCCGCGCTGCACGCAGTCCTTCAGTTCAAACTTCATGTTGTCGCGCAGATAGTCAAAGCCGAATTCGTTGTTCGTTCCATAGGTGATATCGGCTGCATAAGCCTCTCGCCGCTGATTGTCATCCAGATCGTGAACGATGACTCCCACCGTGAGCCCGAGGAACTCGTAAATCTTGCCCATCCATTCCGCGTCGCGCTTGGCCAGGTAGTCGTTGACCGTCACTACGTGAACGCCATGACCGGCAAGGGCATTCAGGTAGCAGGAGAGCGTCGCGACGAGGGTCTTGCCTTCGCCGGTCTTCATTTCACTGATCTTGCCCTGGTGCAGCACCATGCCGCCAATAAGCTGCACATCAAAGTGGCGCATTTTTACGGCGCGCCAGCCGGCTTCCCGGACCACGGCAAAGGCCTCTGGCAGTATCTCGTCCAGGGCCTCACGCTCGGCGGCCTCAATGGCTTCCGGTTCCGTGATGCCTTCCAGCTTCGCCGCCATTCGAGCCCGAAATCCTTGAGTCTTGGCGCGTAGCTCTTCGTCTGAGAGCTTTTCCATCTCCGGCTCCAGGGTGCTGATGGCGCCAATCCTCGGAACCAGCTTCTTGATGGCACGCTCGTTTGCGGTGCCAAAAACCTTGGTAAGTACCTTATCTATAACCACAAGTGTCTCCATCTCACAGTGTAAATGGCAAGGGTTCCAGGCGCCCCCATCGACAAGCGGGGACCCTCTGGGTGGTCAGTGGGGCGATACATGGTGCCTCAAAGCCGAAGAATTAGGGTGTCGATCGGCCCGCCCTGGCGAATTCGCCTCAGTTGGCGATGGAGGTGCTTCAGGGGTGTGTCGGGATCGCCGTTGTCGCCTTCTTCCACGTCCTCTGCGAGTTTTGCTTCGATGACGTAAGCCACGCTGGGACGGTAGAAGGTTTGCACGAGATCGAATGCAGATCCAAGGGAAGGCGGGGGGCAAAAGCCAGTTGGCCTCTTTCCTTGGCGCAAGGCGCGCTTCCACCGCGCGCGCCGCAAATGGTAGTGGAGCAGGATGAAGAGAATTGCCAAGAATGGCGCACTCATGGCCAATGAGCCAGTGGCATAGAAGAGAGTGTTCATCTTAGAGTCCCTTTCAGACAGGGGCGGAATTCCAAATGAAAAGTTCAGAGGCGTAACGCAGACTGTGCTGCAAGTTCCTCGAACACGGTCAGGGAATTAAGCGAGTCTGGAAGGAGGGGGACGCTGGAAGGAGACCGGGAGAGAAGGAGCGTCGGGGGTACGGCCGAGGTAGAAAAAGGCCAGCGGTGAAAGCAGGCTGAGAGGCGAGATGATTCCAGCGAAGAGGATGGGGAGGATTGCTACCAATGCGCCGTTGTGTCCGCTGTGAACGGGCTGGGCGAGCAGCAGAAGCAAGGCGATTCCGATTGCGACCAGCGCAATCAGGAACCAACCTCGCCGATGCTGAATCTGAACCATTGCTCAAGCTCTCGTCTGAATGCCGTGGCTTCTAAGTCATATTGTGCCACAGAGCGGCATCGAGAAAGAGGATGCCTGCAACACTGGCACCTCATGCCGAAACGGGAGACGGGCGAAATGAAGCATCTTTTTGAGGCCGTGCCGAATCCCTTGATGCGAAGAGGAAATCATGGACAACAAGAACGACGCAGCATTGCGCGAGCACATTGTGAGCTTGCTAACTGGCGGACACGCCCACGCGACCTTTGATGCGGCAGTCAAAGATCTGCCATTAGAATTTCGCGGCAAAACCCCCAAAGGCGCGGAGCATTCGCCCTGGCAAATCCTTGAGCATCTGCGCATCGCGCAGTGGGACATCCTCGAGTTCACACGTGATCCAAATCACGAGTCTCCAAAGTGGCCCGAAGGATATTGGCCGGCTTCGAAGGCTCCCGCGGACGACAAAGCCTGGGATAAAAGCGTTCGCGCTTTTCGCAAAAATCTGAAGGCTATGACCGAACTGGTCAGCGACAAGAAGACAGATCTGTTTGCGCCCATCGCGCACGGAGACGGTCAGACCGTCCTGCGTGAAGCGCTCTTGGCGGCCGATCACAACGCCTATCACATCGGCGAACTGGTGCTGGTTCGCCGCCTGCTCGGTGCCTGGAAGTAGTTCTACGGCTTTCTCTTGATCAAAAGAGCTTGCTGAATCTCACGCGGGATGTCCCGCAACCACAAGCCGTTCCGACACGGCCTCGACGATCTGTTCGTGAACCTCGTCAATGGTGAGATTGCCCTCGATGAGGACGACGCGTTCTGGGTCGCGCGCAGCGATCTCTTGATATTTCTCCCACACGCGAGCGTAGAAAGCATCCTTCTCCTGCTCAAAACGGCTCTCATCCTGACCGGTTTGCACCGTAGTGCGTTCGTTGCGATTGCGCGCGCGCGCCAAACTCGATGCAAGCGACGGCAGCAGCAGCAGCGTCAGATCAGGCCGCAGATTTCTGCAGATGAGCCGGTGCATTTCCAGAACTTCCTTCGAGCCCAACTCCCGTCCGCCGCCTTGATAAGCCTCGGTAGAATCGGTGAAGCGGTCGCACAAGACGACCTTTCCGGCTGCGAGCGCCGGTTCAATCACTTCGGATATCGCCTGCGCGCGGTCGGCAAACATCAGCGCCATCTCTGTCATTGGCGCCAAAGGGCCAGAGGCCGAGTCGAGAAGCAGTGCGCGAATGCGGTCTCCCGTCACCGTTCCGCCGGGCTGGCGAGTCATGACAGGGTTCAGCCCGCGCTTCTGCATCCATGCAGCCAAACGCTTGATCTGCGTGGTCTTGCCGGAGCCATCGAGGCCCTCGAGCGTGATGAATAGTCCGCGCGGCATGGGGTGAGTCTATCACTCGCTCTGCAATGGAAGACGATGCGACTTTCGATGTGTTACAAACAGGTAATTCTCAATTCGAAGTCGGAGTGACCATCGTGGGGCCGAAGGTGCGCCACGTGAGTTTTTCCTTCCGCCATCGTGACCGAATTCTGGCGCTGTGGAGCTCGGTTCCACCCCATCAACATACTGCCGTTGCCGGGTGAACCCGGCCGACGGAAAATCCATTGGACGTCACAGGTCCACTCTTTGCACCCGTTCCGACTTCATTGGAACATCTTTCGGTGCAGGTGACTGCGCTCCACTGGAGTACCTTATCGTGAAATCATCCAATATCAAAAACTTGGTTATCGCTTGTTGCGCTGCAGCCGCGCTGTTTGCAGCCGATCGTCTCAACGCTCAAAACCTCACGCTCGAGGGACAGACCGGCGGCTTCATCACGCCCACAGCCTACGTCGTCTACTCAGCCAAAAAGCACTTCTTCTCGCATCCGGCCGTTGGCTACCACTTCGTGAACACCTCCAAAGTCATCGGCGATATCCACACCTTCAGCATCACCGAAGGCTTTGCCAACAGGGCTGAAATCGGCTACACGCGAAGTGTTCACTTCAAGGGAGACAGCGCGCTCTTCAGCAGCTTGTGGGACTACTCGGGAATGAACATCGTCCATGGCAAAGTCGTGGTCATCAAGGACGGCCAGTTCGGTCCGTGGACACCTGGCCTTGCAGTCGGCGGCGTGGTCCGCACCGGCGACAAGTTCGTCTCGGGTGCATTGAATCAGGAGTTCACAGGAGTTCTCAAGTCATTCTCAAACGGCGATGCATACGTGGCAGTCACCAAGACCTGGCTACATCCGCCAGTTCCGTTTCTGGTCAACTTCGGATGGAAAGCTACTAACGCCTCGATTTACGGAATCGGCGGCCAGGCCACGCGCTTCGGCGGTCGGCTATTCGGCGGAGTCGGCATTCCTCTCCCCATTGGCTTTGGAATTGCCGCAGTGCCCGCAATCGGCTTTACACAAGAGCCCCCGCAAGTGAAGAATCTCGGGGCGATCCTGATCGGTGGCAAAGCGCATATTCCGACGACGCTGGACTACGCCGTACGCATTACGCAAAAGGAGAATCCGCACTTTGCCTTTGACATTGGCGTTGGCCAGGTCGCGGGGCAAATCGGCTACACCGCAATCCCAACTGGTGTTGCGAATCCGCCGTATGTTGTTATTCCGGTGAACCTTGAAGCCCGTAAAGTCTTCGGCGCGGGGCTGAGCGTCCGCTACTAATCAATTTCACGCGATCTTCAGGTGATTACTTTGATTCGTGATTAAAACAGAGGATGAGGCTAAACGCTTCATCCTCTGTTACCTACGCGTTCTAGTCTGACGAGAGTTAACCTCGAGAGTGCAACTTCCCAGACGAGTTTGGGTTCCAACAGGAGTAGTCTGACCGCGCAATCACCTTGGGCGCTTCTGACGTGGACGCAACGACTAACCGGATGCTGCAAACAAACAGGCTCTTAAGCTGTCAGATCCGGACCTGGGTCACCACCGAAAGATGCTCATGGCAACGCAGCAAGGTCAAACCAGCCTGTTCGGGCGCGTGGAAACACAATTTCACCGCAGGCCAGGCCGGAAATCCAAGGAGGTTCTATGCGACTGCTCCGCTCTTCGCGCTGGATTTTGTTGGCGCTTCTGCTCTCTCTAGTTCCCGCGTCATCGTTCGCTGGCGTATTCATCAGTGTTGGTTTTGCTCCGCCCGTGCTTCCTGTTTATGAACAACCGCTATGCCCTGAGCCCGGATGGATGTGGACTCCTGGCTACTGGGCTTATGGAGATGATGGCTACTTCTGGGTTCCAGGCGCCTGGGTTCCCGCGCCCTACGAGGGTGCGCTGTGGACGCCGCCCTATTGGGGCTGGTCGGATGGACTCTATGTTTTCCACACCGGTTACTGGGGTCCTCACGTTGGATACTACGGCGGCATCAACTACGGCTTCGGCTACATGGGCATCGGCTTCGTTGGCGGCGAGTGGCGCGGCCGCGAATTCTCCTATAACAGGGCGGTCATGCATGTGGATGAAACGCGAATCCACAACACCTACATCAACGAAACAATCGTCCACAACACAACCATCATCAACAACAATCACGTCTCCTACAACGGCGGTCGAGATGGCATCCGTCATGATCCGCGTCCAGAGGAGCGGATGGCGATGCGCGATCAGCACGTGGCTTCTACATCATTCCAGCAGCAGCACATTCAGGCTGCGCGCACGGATCCGAAGTTCTACGTGAAAAACAACGGTGGCCACCCGCAGCAACTTGCAGTGGCAAGACCGATGACGCCCGACAGGCGTGGCAACAATGGGGCAGCACCTGGAGGTTCGAATCGCGAGTCAGTGCAGCCCGGCAATGCAGGCCGCAATACGCCAAACTCTCAACCCCGCAGCATGAACCAAGGTCGACCCGCTCCAGAAACACGCTCGGCGCCTGATACTCGAAACGCGCCTGGAAACCGCCCGCAGTACGAATCGCGTCCCGCGCCGGGAGCCCGTCCGCAGACGGACTCGCGACCGGCTCCAGACCGCTCGTACCAGCAACCACGTCCATCGCCAGAGCGTTCTTCTCCGCAGGCGCGCCCCGAACCACAGTCGCGTCCGGCCCCAGACCGCTCTTACCAGCAACCACGTCCATCGCCAGAGCGTTCTTATCCGCAGGCACGCCCCGAACCACAGTCGCGCCCAGCTCCTCCAGACCGCTCTTACCAGCAACCACGTCCGTCGCCAGAGCGTTCTTATCCGCAGGCACGGCCAGCACCGCAGTCGCGCCCAGCTCCTGAGGCACGCCCGGCACCGCCTCCGCGCCAAGCTCCTGAGGCTCGTCCCAGGCAGCAGGAGAAACCCCGGCCTGACCAAAAAGAACCTCACGGCCGCTAATTCGCACGATTCGTAAAATGGAAGGCCCACAGTTCGCTGTGGGCCTTTCTGCGTCAGGGGCTGGCCAGCTCAATGCCAACGATTTCAACTTCAAGTCCGCCGAAATCAGGATGAGTATTTTCCCGAATGCGATAAGCAAGATCGATCCGGCTTCCTTGGACAAGGCCCAAAGCCGGAATCTGTGAAGCAAGATTCCACCCGATTGCGCGGATAGCGCGCGTCGCATGAGAATCCTCTTGGCCAGGCGTCGATTGCTGGGCCACCTCGAGCCGAAGATGGCGCTCTTTCATCACGCGAGGTGCGGATATGAGGCGTGCATTCCGAGCGACAAAGATCGGCTCAGGGTTGCCGTGGCCCAGCGGTTCCAGTTTGCGCAACCATCCTGCAAGCACCGGCGTGATGCGGTCCAGCGGAAGCTCAGCATGAATGCGCAGAAGACGTTCGGGCTCTCGGCCGGCAAGACGCTCTTCAGCACAAAGGCCCAAGCGTCGCTTCAGTTCTGGGATTGCCGCTGCCGGCAATGCAAATCCCACCGCAAAAGCGTGGCCTCCAAATCGCGTAAAAAGATCGGCGCAGGTCTCAATCGCATCGAGCAGCTGAAATCCGTCGACGGATCGGCCCGAGCCGTGCGCCACACTATCCTCGACGCTGATCACAATTGCGGGCTTGGCGGTGCGCTCTACCACCCGCGAGGCGAGAATGCCAATAACGCCTCGATGCCATCCATCGCCATCGATCACCAACAATCGCGCAGCGAACAATTCTGGATCGGATGCCAGCCGCGTTTCAATCGCACTGAGTGCGAAAGCTTCAGTGTCGCGGCGCTCACGATTGAGCCTCTCCAGCTTGGCGGCCAGTTCCTGTGCGCGGCCGTGGTCGCGCGTGCAAAAGAGCTCGATGATGTCAGAGGCGACATCCATTCGTCCTGCCGCGTTGATTCTGGGTGCGAGCCGGAATGCAACGTCGAAGCCGGTCAGTGGTTGCGATGTCACATCCAGTGCAGCAACGCCAAAGAGCGCCTTCAAACCCGCGCTAACAGGCCGGCGCAGCTCGCGAAGGCCCAGTGCCGCAATCACACGATTTTCGCCTTGCAACGGAACGGCATCGGCAATGGTGGCGATGGCAGCCATTTTCAAAAAACTCGGCAGCAGCTTTTCACGAGTGTGGGCAGCGTCATGCCGCTCGAGCACTGCCTGCGCGAGCTTGAGGGCAATTGCCGCGCCGCAAAGCGACTTCTCCGGATAGCAGCAGCCGATCTGATTGGGGTTAAGGATCGCGAGCGCGGCGGGAATTGCTTCATCCGCGCGAGCCAGGTGATGATCCGTGATGATGAGATCGAGGCCCAGGCGCTTGGCCGTCTCCGCCTCTGCAAAGGCCCTCATTCCCGTGTCAACCGTAATGACCAGCCGCACGCCCTCGGCATGGGCCGCTTCTAGCACGCTCGATTGCAGTCCATAGCCTTCGCGAAGGCGGTGCGGTACGTGGAATCGCGCGGTCCCGCCGAGCAACTCAATTGCAGTCTTGAGCAACACCACTGCAGTTGTGCCGTCCACGTCGTAGTCGCCGTAAAGCAAAACCGCTTCTCGGCGAGCGATGGCAGCTTCGAGCCGTTCGACGGCAGCCGCCATTCCCAGCATCAGAAACGGATCGTGGAGATGCGAGATTTCAGGATTGAGAAATGCAAAGGCTTCGTGAGGCTCTTTGATACCGCGTGCAATGAGCAATCCTGCAAGAACCACTGGGATCCGCGCGGCCTTGGCCAGTTCTTCGGCTTCTTGCGAATGAGCCTCAGTCAAAATCCAGCGTTGGCGAGGAGCGCCGTGGTTGGCGGCCGGGTTGCTCTGAATCGCGCGCGTCGCGCTCACTGGGCTTACTCGTCCTCTTCGTCGTGCTCGTGATCGTGGTCTTCAATGACAATGTCGTGAAAACTCTCGATATCCTCAAGCAGAGACTGAAAGCGCTCATACCACTCAGTCGTGGTTTCATGCAGGAAAGCAATTCCCTGGTAGACAAAGCCAAGCTGGATGTAGCCCACCATGCCGGAATATTTGCGCAGCCATTGAGCTTCGACGAGTTCGGTCGCTTCCTCGTCGGGAAAGTTCATTTCCCCGGCCTGCTCGATGAGCGAGTCGAGATCTTCGCGTTCCAGCTTCATTTCGCTAAACGTGACAAAGACAGCGCCAACGCGCTTGGCCATCTCTACGAAGTCTTTCCAAGCGTCGGGATTATCATTGCTTTCCCAGACGATGGAAGGTATATCTTCGGTCACGTATCCAGGGAGGCGGCTTATGCCGTGGCCCTCGATAAACGCCACCATGTCATCTTTTAGCGAGAGTAGATTGTCCGTGCTCATAGTCAAACACACATTCTCTCAGATGCAGCTTGGCCCGGGCAGTGAATTGTGGAAAGTTTGCGCCGCGAGGGCCTGTAATCTGAAGTGAGAAGGAGCATCGATTGCCCCCATTTAGACGCCATGTTTTTGTCTGCCACAATGTGCGCCCCGAAGGCGCTCCCCGGCCATCTTGCACGACCGACGGCAAGAGTGAACTTCATACGCAGCTACAACAGCTGGCAAAGGCAGCAGGTCTCGGAAACACGGTGCGAATCAATAAATCCGGATGCCTGGACCAATGTGAGCATGGTCCAACAGTGGTGGTCTACCCAGAGGCCGTCTGGTACGGCCATGTGCGCCCGGAAGACGCCGCGGCCATTGTGGAGGAGCATCTTGTGGCTGGCCATCCGGTAGAGCGGCTGCGCCTGGCAGACGAATGCATCAACACCAAGGCCTGTCCTCACCGGGCCTAGCGCAAGCCGGTTTGCTGTCTGTTTCGCTGAACCATCCGTGGCAGGTGCTTGGCCATCGGATGGTTGAGGCGAGCGCAATCGAATCGGCGCCGCGCGGGTGTACACCCACCGGTCCAATGCGCTATTCTCATAACTTAGCCCATGATTTTTTCACGCGAATATATTGGGTATCTGGCCCGCCGCACGGTCAAGCACCTTATCGATGCCAAACTAATCACCACCAGCGACTTGAAGGGTACTGAGTCGCGCGTGGCCGATGGTTTGATCGAGGAACTGGCGCTTGAAGACCGTATCAATGAGGAGGTTCGTGTCATTCTCGACGCGTACTCCGACGAGATGCGCAAATCGGGCGCGCAGTATGCAGAGATGTTCAAAAAGGTGAAGACCGAGTTGGCACGCAAATACAAGGCGGTGCTATGAGGATCAGCCGCGACAAGCTCAACAAGCTGGCCCACACTGTAGCCGACACGCTGGCCGAGATCGACGCAGTGGGATTTAACGAAGACCGCAACACGATTCGGCAGGAATCCCGCAAGGCTCTCGAAACACTGCTGACGCAGGAAGCCGGAATCGACACCGCAGCCCGGCTCAAGATCGCCTCGCAGCGCAAAATCATTCTTGAAGGCTCTCAGGAGTGGGAGATTCTCTACCGCAAGTATTACAACGAAGAAGTGCGCAAACTAGGCATTTGAAGCGCACATGCCGTCTTCGGCGTCTTTGGCAGCAGATATGTTTTTTGATAGATTAGTAAGGCGGCTGTAGAAGCCGCCCCCTCCAAATTGTGGCGCTATCGTCTAGGGGTTAGGACGTGAGATTCTCAATCTTAAAACCCGGGTTCGATTCCCGGTAGCGCTACCAAATAACTGACGCTAAGGCCCGCTAATTCAGCGGGCTTTGCTTTTTGCCAGCCGGATCTCCCCGCTCGATTGGCCCTCAGTTTGCACCGCGCTCGCACAAGTTCTTCTTCAGACCGAACCATCCTGGTTAGGTAGGATTGCCAGAGATTTGCGAGTTCGCGGTTTTGTTTGATGAGAAACTTACGGTACGAAACCGAAATTCGGGTCAAATGGAATTGAGGACGCATGAATTCAAGAACCCCTGCGCAATCGGAGCCGCAGTCCACGATGGCACGATCTCTGATTCGGTTGCTGCTGATCTTGGCCTTCGGAAGCTTCAGCGCCATCGCAATGCGTCCCTTAACGATGCTTGCTCGATCTGGTAAAGCTTCGGTTGGCTCGTTCGCGAGCACGTGCATCTTACTGCTCTGCGTTGCCGTCATAGCCACCGGAACCTTTCATTACCTGCTGCGGATTGTTGTGCCCATGATTGATGCCAGCGCCCTGGCGCAGGCCAGGTTCCTCGATACGTTCAATGCGAGGTACGCCGATATCGCGATATTTTTCTCCGCGGCGCTCAGTCTCTTCCTCGAACTCGGCATAATCCGTTGGCAGTCCTCAGTTCTTCCATTCATCGCGTTGTATAAGAATTTCAGCCTGCTTGCGTGTTTCCTAGGTCTCGGGTTGGGGTACGCTCTCGCCGCGAGAGATCGCATTCCGCTCATCATCGCGCTACCCTTGCTCGCCTGGCAATTCAGTTTTCTCACCTTCGTTCGATATGGGCTGGGCAACGGTGTCGTCATTATTCCGTTCCATGAACAACTCTCAATGGGCATCGGCGCTAGTAATCTGCCGCAGACGCTTTTTCTGTATGGACTACTTGCGATTGTCTTCCTCATCACGGCTCTAACGTTCATGCCGATTGGCCAACTGTGCGGTCGACTTATGGAGCGCCGCACCAAGTTGCGAGCGTATGGATTGAACCTGCTCGGCAGCCTGCTCGGCGTCCTGCTTATGCTGGTCGCGAGCTTTCTATGGACACCGCCGCTCGTTTGGTTCACCCTGTGCTTTCTTGCAATTCTCTTCTTTACATTAAGGACGCCGTCTTTCTTGCTGACCGCACTTTCCTTCGCCGTGGTCTGCACAATTATCCTCGCATGGCCGGTGGACCCCATCTGGCAACGTATCTATTCCCCCTATCAGCTGTTGGAGATTGGACCGAGCGAAGATACTGGACTGGCCCGCATTAGGGCTGCGGGTCACTACTACCAACGCATCTACGATTTGTCAGACGCACAGAGCGCGCGATGGAGCGCCGTTCGCGCATATTACGACTTTCCCTACAAAGCTAATCCGACGCTGGAAAACGTCGCGGTGGTGGGCGCTGGAACAGGCAACGATGTCGCGGCGGCTCTGCGCGCCCATGCAAAACATGTCGAGGCAATTGAAATTGACCCCGCCATCCAATCGATTGGCAAATTCAGCCACCCCGAGAAGCCGTATAGCGACAGTCGAGTCCATGCAGAGGTCAATGATGCTCGCTCGTTTCTCAGGACCACTGACCAGAGATTTGACCTGATTGTGTACGGCTTACTCGATTCACACACGCTGCTCAGCCAGGGTTCGAGCGTACGCGTCGATTCGTTTGTTTACACCGTGGAGGGCTTGCGTGAGGCGCGCGCACGGCTCACATCCGATGGCGTGATTGCCCTCTCATTCAGTGTCCTATCGGATGGCCTCGGACGCAAAATATTTCTGATGTTGCAGCAGGCATTTGACGGTAGGCATCCGATTTGCGTGGCGGCCGGATACGATGGGTCGATCATATTCATGGAATCGAACAACCCTGCTTGGAAGCTACCGGAAAAACTGATCGGAGACACTGGGTTTTCTGATAAAACCTCGTTTTACGCTGACCCGTCGATCCACGCTGACGTGTCGACTGACGATTGGCCGTTCTTCTATATGCCCCAACGCATTTATCCCGTGTCGTACTTGATCATGGTGTTCCAGGTGCTGGTTCTCTCTCTCCTCGTAGCCTTGAACTTCTTGCCTGATAAGCCAAAATTCAACCACCTTTCCTTCTTCTTCCTCGGTGCGGGATTCATGCTGGTTGAGACGAAGGGAATCACCGAATTGGGCCTGACCTTCGGGAACACGTGGCAGGTGATCGGAATTGTGATCGCTGGAATCTTGATTATGGCCTTTCTGGGAAACTGCGCGGTTCAATGGCTTCATATAAAGCGACCGCATCTCACTTATCTTTTCTTGTTCGCGGCGTTGGCTCTTGGCTTCTATGTCGCGCGTACGGGCGGGTTTGCCTCAACGCCTATTGGGCGGCTTGAAACATCAGTGGTTCTCACGTTGCCATTGTTGTTTTCAGGCATTCTCTTCTCCACGCTGCTCTCAAGCAAGGGACAGGTTTCAGGAATGGTTGCAATGAACCTCCTCGGCGCGATCTGCGGCGGTTTGTTGGAATACAACTCAATGTATTTTGGTTTCCGGTTCCTTTATCTGATCGCAATGAGTTGCTATTTGCTCGCCTTTTTCTCGGATTTGGCCCTCCAGGAAAAGGACTCCGGCGACGTCAGTGTCGAAGAGAACACGATCAAAGAAGTAAGTGCATCCTAGGACCCCTACAGGTCGCGCAATCAATTTCGTGCGTAATCCCCTTCATCGCGTCTCATCCGGTTGTTCGTTCCGAAAAAACCATGCAGTGAGCAGCAGCCCTCGGGAATCCAATCTGCTATGCCGACTCCAAAATCACATTCGCATATTGAATTGTGTCTCCGGTGCGGATCAAACCGATGGATCGCCCCACGCGTTTCTTGAGCTCGATATGAGGCTCGAAGATCGTAGGCACTCCCTTGAGCGCCAATTGAAACGCATGCTGCACCTCAAGAATGTTCCCGGCTTGAAACTCATTGGCCATGAACGCTGCGCCAATATTGAAATTCCCCCGAATAGCACGGATCACGTCCAGAACGCGCGGCACATCGTCGACGAGCGAGATATCGACCGTCTCGATCTCGGGCCAGAATGGAAATCCCCGATCGGCAATGACCAGCGTGTTGGTGTGGCGTACACGGCTCAACAGCGAATTGATCCCGGGGTTGAGAATGCCCGTTTTCAGCATAGGACCTTTCTAAAGATCTGTCGCAATTTGCTTTGCGTTATCCGGCCAGGTTCTTCGAGAAAAACGTCGCCTTATCGTAGCAGTTAACCTTAAGGGATTGGCATCAGCCGGCCTTCTGCTCGTTCCGGCTCCGGGGCTCGATTGCAAACCCGGCCAATCGCGACTCGCCGGTTCAGGTTTCGGATTATCGCGCAAGCCCACAAGCCCACAAACCCACAAACCCACAAGCCCACAAACCCACAAACCCACAAACCCACAAGCCCACAAACCCACAAGCCCACAAACCCAGAAGATGGGAGCGATTCCAGCCTGGCAGTGGTGGCCTGGGCTCGCAAGCCGTCTATTTTCCCCCGGTAGTCAACCGTCCGGGGCCAGCAGCGTCTAATGCAGTGAAAGCGCATCTATGCCTGGTATGAAGCGAGTGAGATTAATTCTTTGCATTTCGGCGGTGACTTTGGCCTTGTATGGCCTGCCGATTACGGGCCTTGCTCAACAGGCGCAGCCTGCTGCCGACCAGAAGCCCGTCGCCACCCTGCACGGGCAGGCACGCGAAGTGTTGCTTCCCGTCACGGTTCGCGACAAGCATGGTGCGCTCGTCACAAGCCTCCAAAAAAGCGACTTCACGCTGACTGAAGATGGCCGCCCGCAGACGATCAAGAGCTTTACACGCGAGACGAACCTGCCTTTCCGCCTCGGATTGCTCGTCGATACGAGCCACAGCGTCTCGACGGCGATCGAGAGCGAGCGAAAGGCCGCAGGCACGTTTATCGACCAGATGCTGCCGGCCGAGCCCAAAGCCGGCGCGGCCGCGGCGCCGGATCAGGCCTTCCTCATTCACTTCGACCGCGAGGTGGAGTTGCTGCAGGACTTCACGTCGTCTCGCGAGAAGCTGCACCACGAGCTCGACGATATGGGCGCCTCGCGCCAGTCGCGCGATGACCGCCAAGGCCCCGAGACAACCGGCGACGAGCGCGACCACACGCACGGCCGCGGCGGAACGCAACTCTACGACGCGATTTTCCTCGCATCCGACGAACTGATGAAGTCAAAAGACGGGCGCAAGGCGCTGGTCATCTTTTCCAGCGGAGTCGATCGCGGCAGCAAAGATACCCTCAATGATGCCGTGGACGCGGCTGACCGCGCTAACCTCGCCGTCTACACCGTCTTCTTCAAAGGCGTGCAGGAACATAGCGAAGGCTTCGGCTTTCCCGGCGGCGGACGACGCGGCGGCACCGGCGGCGGTTATCCCGGTGGTGGCGGCGGTTATCCCGGCGGTGGCCAACAGCGCCCCACCGGCGAAGACAAGCATGAGGCCGCCGACGGCAAAAAGATCATGGAGCAGATTGCGACGCGCACCGGCGGCCGGTACTTCGAGGCCAGGAAGAAAGAGAACCTCGACGAAATCTATGGCCAGATCGCCGAGGAACTGCGCGGCCAATATCTGCTGACCTACATGCCCGATGTTTTGGACAAGGACGCAGGCTTTCACAAGATCGCGCTCAAGGCCACCAAAGGCGATCTGACCGTTGCCACTCGCGAGGGATATTACGCACCCGGCGAGGCAAACTCAAAGTAACGCCCCGCCTCCCATTCTGCAAATAAGCTGCCTCTATAGGAGGGAGCGTGAGGCTTCAGCCCCACGAATAACTCTTCTGATGTGTCATCCTGAGCTGAGCGGCTATCGGGGTCCCCACGAACAGGTCTTCGTTCGTGGGGTAAGCGGAGCCGAAGGACCTGCTGTTGTTCTTTCGCTTCTCAGCTCGCACTCCCTCAAGATTTGTCATCCTGAGCGAAGCGTTTCTCAGCGGAGCCGAAGGACCTGTTGTTGTTCTTTCGCTTCTCAGCTCGCACTCCCCCAATGATTTGTCATCCTGAGCGAAGCGTTTCTCAGCGGAGCCGAAGGACCTGCTTTTGTTCTTTCGCTTCTCAGCTCGCACTCCCGCAATGATTTGTCATCCTGAGCGAAGCGTTTCTCAGCGGAGCCGAAGGACCTGCTTTTGTTCTTTCGCTTCTCAGCTCGCACTCCCTCAAGATTTGTCATCCTGAGCGAAGCGTTTCTCAGCGGAGCCGAAGGACCTGCTGTTGTTCTTTCGCTTCTTAGCTCGCACTCCCCCAAGATTTGTCATCCTGAGCGAAGCGTTTCTCAGCGGAGCCGAAGGACCTGCTGTTGTTCTTTTGCTTCTCAGCTCGCACTCCCGCAATGATTTGTCATCCTGAGCGAAGCGTTTCTCAGCGGAGCCGAAGGACCTGCTTTTGAACTTCCCTCTGTATCAGGGCATGACTTGTCAGTCGAGCCGTAAATAGCTGAAAATGCGTCGGGCTTCAAGCCCCGGGATTTCTCGTCAGCAGCGCAGGCTCTCTCCGTCTGACCTCTCCAGAAGTTGTTCAGCTTGTTTTCTGTTTAACCAATTCCCGGCTCGAGACCCCAACTGCTTCACGCCCTTCACTCGCCTGATTCCCGCAGCCAATTCCGGGCTCAACAGCCCCGAATCAGCCGCCTCGTAGGCGAGCCGCCTGACTGCGGCGAGCCTCTGATTAATTGTTCCGGCAGCCAATCCGAGAGACTCAAGGTGGAGGCGGAATCGAAGTAGCACGGCCCTGTTCAGGGCGAGTCGTGGTTCGGAGCAATACCAACTGATGAACTGCTTCATGGCGAACTTGTAATTGCACCTGGAGTTCGGGGAGCTCAGGCTGTTGAATACTGAAAGCTTTGCGTGGTCGAGATCGGGGAGACGTAGGGCGATTTTCCGGCAAATTGGCCGCGTTTTCCTTTTGCGCATATGAGCGGCCTCCATTGCCGCTGGTATGCACAAGCCTTATAGGCCCTCCACCAACCTACAACTAAGGCTAGCTCGGGAAGCGCGGAGGCGATGAATTTTCGGGGAAAGTCACAAGTACGAGATGCAAAGCCCTTTCTCTGCATCGCGGAATGCCACCGATGGGGGTGATCGTTACTTTGCAGGGCCTGGGTGTCGATCGTAAAATTGCGATACTAATCCAAAAGTGTTCCAAGTGATGGTTATCGCGAGAGGGACGATATGACTCGGCCGAAAGAAACTAAGCGTTGCCCACAGCAAGTCGGGGCTCTTTGTTTACGTTTTGTTTTCCTTCTTGGCATTGGGTGTAGCGGCGGAGGTTCAAGCGCTGGAGGTTCCGGCGGCGGAACTCTGCCACCAGCAAATGCTAAGGAGTGGACCTGGGTTGGAGGCAGCAATACAGTCAGTACCTCGTCAAGCGTGTATGGCACCGAGGGCGTTGCAGCCCCTGGAAACAATCCCGAGGGGTGGGCTGGTGGGGGTTCCGCAGTCGACAGCAGCGGTGATCTTTGGCTGTTCGGTGCCGGCGGTTTCGATCTGCTTGGCACCCAAGCGCAAAACACCCTCTGGGAGTACGACCCGGCATCGAAAGAATGGACATGGGTAAGCGGATGCGGTCCTTCACCCTGCAGCCAATATGGCATCTACGGCACAGAAGGCACACCATCCGCAACAAATCTTCCGGGCGGGCGCGGTGCGGGTGTCTCCTGGATTGACGCCAGCGGCAATTTCTGGCTCTTCGGTGGCCAGGGTTACGACTCGATGGGGCAAGACTATTACCTGAATGATCTGTGGGAATACGCTCCTGCGACGAAACAATGGACCTGGGTAAGCGGAAGCAATTTGGTTCTCGGGAAAGCGAATTATGGCACCCTCGGCGTGGCAGCGTCGACCAATGTTCCCGGCGCCCGCAGTAATGCGGTCTCGTGGAAAGACAACAACGGCAACTTCTGGCTATTCGGAGGCCAGGGGCTCGACGCCAGTGGAGTCTTTGGCAACTTCAACGACTTATGGGAGTTCAGCCCATCGAGCAAAGAATGGACTTGGGTGAGCGGTGGAAGCGCAATCAATGCAAAGGGCGTCTACGGCACGGTAGGCGTGGCTTCTGGCGCGAATGTCCCTGGGGCGCGCGAGAACGCTGTTTCGTGGGCCGATAGCAGCGGTAACTTATGGCTCTTCGGGGGCCTTGGATACGATTCCGCAGGATCGGAAAACGATTTGAACGACCTTTGGGAGTTCAACCCTTCGACGAAGGAATGGACATGGATCAGTGGGAGTAGCGCAGTGACAGGTGGACCCGGCGCTTGCGTGGCAGGAGTTTATGGAACGAAAGGGACAGCTGCAGCCGCGAATGCGCCCGGCGGTCGCAACGCTGCCAATTCGTGGATCGACGCCAGCGGGAATCTGTGGCTTTTTGGCGGCTTGGGATGCGACGCAAGTGGAACAGCGGGATCTCTAAATGATTTGTGGGAGTTCAATACTTCGAGCAAAACCTGGACGTGGCAAAACGGAAGCAATTCCGTTGGCCCTGCTCGGGGCGGGACAGGTGGGCCATCTGGAACATACGGAACGCAGGGAACAGCAGCAGCATCGAATACGCCCGGAGGGCGTTCTGGATCGGTCTCCTGGGTCGATTCGAACGGAAACCTCTGGCTCTACGGAGGATCTGGCCACGACTCGACTGGACAAGATGGGCTATTGAATGATCTGTGGAGCTACACCCCGTAGCGAAAAGTCCTTCAGCAGGCAACGGACCACGCCGCGGCAAGAACGAAGGGTGGGACGCCACGAAGTGGTCGGCCGAGTGGTCTAGACGATTGTCCGTTGTAGGTAACAGTCCGAGTCACTCATTCAGCCAGACCGCACTCGGGTTCTCCGAGTCTCGGGCGGATGGAGAGCATGCCGGAAGTGATCCATAGGGAAACATTTCAGAACACCCCGTAATAATCTGCAAATCCACGCGACACAAACCAATCCAAAGTAAGACGAAGAAAAGGCAATTGTTCCACGTGGAACAATTGCCGCACGGATCGAAACGGCGACACCCGCAATCCATTACAGATGACGGCCGGCGCGTCTCGAACGAAGGACCGCTGGACTGGATTTTGAAAACGCACAAAGAAATCGCCGGGAGCCTGTTACGGCATTCCGGCGATTTCGTTGCGTGTAAATCTGGATTTGGATTTACTGACAGGTTCCGAGCTTGAAATGGTTCACGCGCGTGCTCCAGATGAAGTCGCCGCTGGTAGTCAGATATTCCTGGGTATACCAAATGGTGCAGTCATCACTGGGATCAACGCTGGCGGTCGAGTAATCGCCCCAGCGCGAGTGCCCCTTCTGAAACCCCGTGCTGGTCGCTACCGTGGTCTCGGATGACAAAACTCCAAGCGCATCGGTCGGTGCGCGCGAAGCGACGTTGACCAGCGGGTCCAGCGTTGAAGCGGACACGCTGTATCCGACTGCGATGTTGCCCTGTTTATCTTGAGCGATGCTGCCCATCCAGCGGTAATCGGTGTCCGGTGCGAATGTTCCTTGCTGATACACCGACGGTCCCGATCCGGTATCGCGCAGTTCGTACCAGCGAACTCCAGTTGCGGAATTAGCCGCAACGGAGTGATTCACGAGCAGGGATGCGTACGTGCCGAAGTTCCGATAAGAAAGCCTGTACATCAGCCGATCGGCAAGCGAGTCAAGCTGCTGCGTCGTCCCCTGCTGCGGAATGCACGTGCCTCCGTTGCAAGCTTCGGTGAAGGGCGATACAGCGACGCTGGTTGGGCCGGTGAGGGCGACGGTTCCCGCGCTGTAATTGGGCGTCATGCGCCAGACATTCAGCGAGTTGCTGCCGAAGCTCATGAAGTACTCGGCTGTGCCTGAGGGTGGAAGAGCCGTAGTTCCAGAGGCTCCGCTAGCACCGTCGATATCGGCAGGAAGGACACCGCCAAAGCTCCTGCTGAGTTGATGGCAAATCATTGTGGCCGCGCCACCCGCCAGTGCGGTTGTGCGATCCATTGCGCAAAGGTCGGCGCCCGCAAAGGTACGGCCGTGCGCGAAGAGATTGAACGTGAAGTAATATCCGTCCGTCCAGACGCCAACCTTCGGATAGTCGTTGAAGTTGGTTCCGAAGCTGTAGGCATAACGGTTCCAAGCTCCCGTAAAGTCCGACGTCTGCGAAACCGCGACGCATTGATAGTAGGGCGACCTGGACACGGCAAACTGCGTCGCAATCCAACGCTGCGCCTGCTTGTCATAGAGAACGATCGGATCTCCCGAATTATCGGTGTTGCATCGACCGGCCGTGAAGCCGCTCCAGATTGTGTTTCCCGCGGCAAAGCCTGAGGTCGGGTAGACCTTGGCTCCGGTGCTCTTGTCGTATACCGCGAACGCTGTGTTTACCCATTGCACGTATTGCGTTGCGCCAACGGAACCTTCGGTGTCAGGCGGCTCGCCTGTGATGCTGTATCCGGAGGACAAACCCACCCCGTCGAATCCGGAGGAATTGCTAATCGTGGCGGAAGTGGTGGAAGAAGGAAAGCTCTGCAACACCGAATCCTTTCCGCCCGCGGATCCGTGCGGCACCGGCCGGAGAGGCCGATCAGGCATTCTGACGGTCGACGGTATTTCGGGAGGAGTATCGCGCAAGGGGCGCGATGTATCGTGCCCTGCAGGATTGAGGACCACGGTTTGAGCAACTGAAGGGATTCCGATGTAGGCGAGAGACGCAAGCAGACAGCTTGAGTACGCAAAGCGAAGTCTCATTTTTGACCGGCCTCTAAGGAAGGACTCTGCCCGGGGTTCACCCCATCCATCAGCCCTGGTGCAGGTGGAACGAGTGTACATAGGCATAGGGGTCTCAGCAATACTTTTCGACGGGTGTGAGTGCACGACTGGGGGTTACGAATGGGTGATGTGGACTGAGTCATCCGCTACGGCCACACTTCAAGAAGAGGGGAAGGGTGTTGACAATCAATAACCGTTTGGTTATGATTTCGCAATGCAAGTTGTTGCGGACTACGTTTTCAAAGCCCTCGCCGACCCGACCCGTCGAGCGATCTTCGAGCACCTGGCCCGCGACGGGGAACAGACGGTTCACGCCTTGACGGGTCGCGCCGGCGTATCTCAACCGGCCGTTTCCAAGCACTTGACGGTGCTGAAGAGGGCAAAGCTGGTACGGCATCGCCGCGAAGGACGCGAAACTCACTATCGCGCGCAGCCCGACGCGCTGGGGCCGATGGTGGATTGGCTCAATCTCTACGGCGCCTTCTGGCGCGACCGATTTGATCAACTCGAAAACCTACTGAAAAGGATGGACAAATGACCAATACCGCAGAGAGCCCCAGTACCCTTGTGATCGAGAGGGTATTCCCACACCCACCAGAGAAGCTGTGGCGAGCGCTCACGGAGGGCCCGCTCCTCGCGCAATGGATGATGAACAACGACTTCGAGCCGGTGGTCGGCCGGAAGTTCCAATTCCGGGCCGAGCCAATGCCGAACTGGAATGGTGTTGTCGATTGCGAGGTGCTCGTCGTCGACCCGTTCCAACGCCTGTCCTATAACTGGGGTGTTGGGGGGAGCGAAGCGGGGCTTCAATGGGTGGTGCTCTGGACGTTGACTCCAGCGGAGGGCGGCACCCACGTTCGCATGGAGCAGTCCGGCTTCCGTCCCGATCAGCAGGCAGCGTATCAGGGCGCAAAATACGGCTGGACGAATTTCATCGGCAAGCTGGAGGGTGTCATTGGAGGTTTGGAATGACCACGAGAGCAAAAAGCATTGCTTATTGGACTATGACCATACTCGTAGCCATGCCTATCGGAAGCGGCGGTGTCGCGCAGGTAATGCAATATCGGGTGAACCCCCATGGCGTCGTGCCCGTCCTTGGCTACCCAATGTTCTTCTTCGCCATCCTGGGATTCTGGAAGGCGCTTGGAGCCATTGCCATACTCGTGCCGCGTTTTCCGCGGCTCAAAGAATGGGCGTATGCCGGCATCTTCTTCGACCTGACAGGCGCGGCCGCATCCTGTGCTGCGGTCGGCGGCTACGGCGCTTATGCCTTTCACGTCCTCGCCCCTTTGATCATTACTGGTTTTTGTATGACATCGTGGGCGCTGCGGCCGGAAAGCCGTACAATCGGCATCCTCTTTCCGGTGAAAAGCGGCATGCCGGTAATAAACACGAGAGCAGCGGACATTGGCTAGAAACCCTATTGATCCGGCCCACAAATAGTGTTGAGGCTTCCCACCCTTCGCGCAAAGAACGCGCGAAGGATGGGGCACCCACCTATGTGGCTGGGTGAAGTGTGGGCCACCCGAAATCCAGCAGTATCATTTGGTATGCGTCAACACAGACTCACTCGCGTTGCTGCCGTGACGGTGGCGGCTCTGATTCTGACGTGTTCGGCTTCGACTGGGGATTGCCGATCTCGCAAAGCTAAAGAGTCCCCGCGTGACACGACAGTTCCTGTACCAAGTTTCTCTATCGCCGTTAGGCTGTCTGAGCTGGCACGGCAACGGCTCCAGAGTATGCATGAATCGGTATTGGTAATCGCCTATTTCGACGGCGACCCTTTCGCAGAGCAATTGGAACCGTCTAGCGAACAAAGACTACTTCGTGACGATCAATGTTGTCTCCGCTAGGGAAGCTTCCAAGAACAACCTACTCTCATGCGGCGTTCCAGAGACTCGACTGAGCAATTTTGCAGGAAAAACGACGGAGGTTTCCTGTGATTTGATTGACGAGCGTTACCCGATCCTCAAGTCACTCGGGAGTTCTCCAAAATAAACTTGCGACGGCGTTCCGAGCGAGTCACCGCCAGATCGGCAGTTACTTAGAAGCGAAAACGAACTTGGAATCCTGGACCCCGATGGAATCGAAGTGAACAGAACGACGAAGTCGCCGAGGTCGAATTCACTGAGCCATCTTACTTAGGCCTTTGACGTGTTCAGGGCCACGGCGGCGCGAATGAGAGTTTTCAGAGCCTTCTCGTTTACCTTGTTGCCTTCGCGGAAGTCGATGGCGCGCCTCACTCTACCCTCGAGACTGGAATTGAAGAGGCCTGCGGGATCATCCAAGAAGGCGCCCTGGGCGAATGTCAGCTTTACGGCACTCTTATAGGTCTCGCCGGTGCAGATCAACCCGTCATGGGACCACACAGGCACCCCGCCGGGGTTAGAAGGTTTCTTCCACTTACGCTCCTCGACGACTTCAGGGTCGGCTTGCTTGATCAAGGCGCGAAGGCGAGAAAGCATCTCTCCGCGCCAGTCGGCCAGCTCATGGACTCTCGCGTCGATCTGTCTGGAGGCAGATTCGACTTTCTGGGAACCACTCTTTTTCATGATGAGTATTTGCCTTCCCTCCCGAGATTCTCATTTCAGAGGTCATCTCATAAACCGTTCTGGGCTGATGCAGTCCATCAATCCGGGGCTGAACAGGCTGCGGAAGAAGTCGCTGCCGGATAGAAAAGCATCCCTCAGCGGCTAAAGCCGCGCTCATTTTGGGGCTAGTTACGGCACGGCTCGAGAGGCTGCGGGAAAAGGCCAGTTTCTGAGCGAAGAGCCCGAAAGACGTCCCTCAGGGGCTAAAGCCCACATTGATTTTGCGGGACTGATGTACGGGCTAAAGCCCGTACCCTTCACCGAATCGAGTTTTTCCGCAAGCCTGTGAAGCCGTGCTCTTCCAAAGCCGGTTTACGAGATAGGTTCTGGCCGCTTTCTCTGACCTATTTTTATACCATCGGCATCCTCATTCCAGCGACAAACGGCAGGCCGGCATAAACACGAGAGCATCGAACATTGACTAAAAACCCTATTGATCCGGCCCACAAATAGTGTTAAGGCTTCCCACCCTTGCGCCAGAAAAAAGGCGCAAGGATGGGGCACCCGCAGATTTTTGATGGGTCAAGTTCCCAAGAGCGAGGATGGGCCACTCGCAATCCCACCCTTTCCTCGATGAAACTGTGGGAATGTTGCAGGACACGGAATTTGGATGTATGCAGAAGCTGCAAGGGCGTCCGCGGTGGCGGACACCCCTGGAAGTTGAATCAGTTTTGACTACTTGGCGCCGGTGCCCATGTTGCCGTTTTGCTCTTCAACTGCGGCCTGCGCCGCAGCAAGGCGGGCAGTGAGCAGGCGGAAGGGCGAACAGGAAACATAGTTGAGCCCGATCTTGTGGCAGAATTTGACGGACTCCGGATCGCCGCCGTGCTCGCCGCAGATGCCGACCTTGAGATCGTTGCGGGTGTTGCGTCCCTTGGCCGTCGCCATCTTGACCAGCGCGCCTACGCCAGCCTGGTCGAGGGTGGCGAAAGGATCGTGCTTGAAGATGCCGTGCTTCAGATACGCAGGCAGGAAGTTGTTGATGTCGTCGCGCGAGATGCCGTAGGTGGTCTGCGTCAGGTCGTTGGTTCCGAAGCTGAAGAACTCGGCTTCTTCGGCGATCTGATCGGCGGTCAAGGCAGCGCGAGGCAATTCGATCATGGTTCCCACCATGTATTCGATGGTCTCGCCCTTTTCCTTGAAGACATCGGAAGCGACGCGGCGGACGATGGCGGCCTGGTTGCGCATCTCTTCGATGGAGCCGATGAGCGGCACCATGATCTCGGGATGCGGATTGCCGCCCTTGCTCTTGACGGCGACCGCAGCCTCGAAGATGGCGCGAGCCTGCATCTCGGTGATCTCGGGGAAGGTGATGCCGAGGCGGCATCCACGCAATCCGAGCATCGGATTCATCTCGTGCAACTCCTGAACACGCGCCAGCAACGGACGGAGTTCCTTGAGCTTTGGCGAGCGAGGCTTGGTGTCTTCGAGGTGTTGAATCTCGACGAGCAAGTCTTCGCGCTGAGGCAGGAACTCGTGCAGCGGTGGATCGAGGAGGCGGATGGTGACGGGCAGTGATTCCATCGACTTGAAGAGGCCGGCGAAGTCGGCGCGCTGCATGGGCAGCAGCTTCTTGAGCGCGTCGCGGCGGTCCTTTTCGTTTGTCGCGAGAATCATGGTGCGCATATGGCCGATGCGATCTTCTGCAAAGAACATATGCTCGGTGCGGCAGAGGCCGATGCCTTCGGCGCCGAACTGACGAGCTTTTTTGGCGTCGCGAGGAATGTCGGCGTTGGCGCGAATGCGCAGTTTGCGCAGCGGGTCGACCCAGCTCATGAACTTCACGAGATCGGGATCGTCGGGCTGGGCATCGAGCGTCTTGAGCTGCCCTGCGATGACGCGGCCGGTGGTGCCGTCGAGTGAGAGCCAGTCACCCTGCTTGTAGGTATGGCCCTTGACGCGCAGTTCCTTGGCGTTCTCGTCGACCGTGCAGTCGCCTGCTCCGGCCACGCAGCACTTACCCATGCCGCGGGTGACGACAGCGGCGTGCGAGGTCATGCCGCCGCGCGAGGTGAGAATGCCGGCTGCTACTTCCATGCCTGCGATGTCTTCAGGCGTGGTTTCGCCGCGGACCAGGATGACGGTGCGATATGCGCCGTTGTTGTGATACTTCACCGCATCCTCCGCGGTGAAGACGATCTGGCCAACAGCCGCGCCGGGCGATGCCGGCAAGCCGGTTGCGAGCACTTCGATCTTCTCGCCTTTTTCAATCAGACGCGGAACGAGGAAGTCGTACAACTGATTCGGCTCGACACGGAAGATCGCTTCTTCCTGCGTGATGAGGCCCTCGCGAACCATGTCGATGGCGATGCGAACTGCGGCCAAGCCGGTGCGCTTGCCGTTGCGCGTCTGCAGCATGTAGAGCTTGCCATCCTGGATGGTGAACTCAAAATCCTGCATATCGCGATAGTGCTTTTCCATCTTCCACGTGATGGCGCGGAGATGGTCGTAGACCTTGGGCATGGCGCGCTCGAGTTCACTGATCGAGAGCGGCGTGCGCACGCCGGAGACGACGTCTTCGCCTTGGGCGTTCATCAGGTATTCGCCGAAGAAGACGTGCTCGCCGGTGGCGGGATTGCGCGTGAAGCCGACGCCGGTGCCGGAGTTTTCACCCAGGTTGCCGAAGACCATGGCTTGTACGTTGACCGCTGTGCCCAGCCAGTCGTCGATGTGATTGATGCGGCGATAGGTCTTGGCGCGGTCGTTCTGCCAGCTCCGGAAGACTGCATCGCGGGCCTGGACCAGTTGATCGAGCGGGCCCTGCGGGAAGTCCTTGCCGGTTTCCTTGCGGACAAGCTTCTTGTACTCGACGATGATTTCCTTGAGCGCGCCGGGCTGAAGTTCGTAATCGAACTTGACGCCTTCGCGCTGCTTGATTCCGTCGAAGATGTGTTCGAACTTTTTCTTGGGAACGTCGAGCACGACGTCGCCGAACATTTGAATGAGGCGACGGTATGAGTCGTATGCAAAGCGAGGATTGTTGCTGAGTTTAGCGAGGGCTTCGACAACCTTGTCATTGAGGCCGAGGTTGAGAATGGTGTCCATCATGCCGGGCATCGAAAATTTTGCGCCGGAACGGACCGAGACGAGCAGGGGATTTTCGCCCGTGCCCAGCTTTTGTCCCTGCATCTTTTCGAGCTTGTCGAGCGCGGCGTGCATCTCGACGTCGATGCCTGGGTTCAGCGCGCCACGCATGTATTCGCGGCAGGCTTCGGTTTGGATGGTGAATCCCGGAGGGACGGGCAATCCGGCGTTGGTCATCTCAGCCAAACCCGCACCCTTGCCACCCAGAACATCCTTCATGCGGCCGTTTCCGTCGGCCTTGCCGCCGCCGAAGAAATAAACATATTTGCTTGTTGGGGTTGACGTTGAGTTCGCCGCGGCGAACTGCTGATCCACTACGCCCTGCGCCATGGAATAAAGCCTCCGATGTATAGATTTCCCACCCCCACGACGAAAAATTGTCGCCGGGGCCCCGGGATTCCGACGGGCGATTTCGAGGCGCGAGTGACGGAACACAAGCTTGGCTCAGCGGCGGGAAGAGCTTAGAAAAGACCAAGTGCGAGCAGTCATTCAGGCACAGGATTGCGCCTTACGGCTATTCATTATTCGCAAGTACAAATAGCGCCGCAAGTATACACTTGCCAGTGTCCCTCATCACAGACCCTCTGTCGGGACGTGGGTTTCGCTGGGATTTCGAGTCGGATATTGGCAGATTGGTGTGGGACCCGCACCAAGACAGGCGTTGCGAGCCGGGCCGCGTTTTTTACGCGGCCGGGATCTCGAAGCAGGGGTCGGATTGCGGAGATGGCACCGCATTGTGAGATATGAGAATGCGGTCCAGTCCCACGAGGGCGAGGATCTCCGCCACCCGGTGGGATGCATTTACGATTGCGAATTCGTGTCCTGCCGAATGAGCGGTGCCGTAGAGCGAGATCAGGGTGGCAATTCCAGCCGCATCGATGCGCTCGATCTGTCTCATGTCGAGGGTGACGGACTGTTCGCGGACCACGGGATCCAGCTTGTCGAGCAGGCAATGTTCTTGTCCACGAACCAGTTCGTGTAGATTGCCCGGGGCCATGATTCTTATTTCGGTCTCTGTTGCATAAATGCGATTCATAATGGAACCTCCTTGGGACGCTATCTGCGGCGTTCGCAGGATGTGAACCGCGAATTTCGGGCTGCGGTCCCTCGCCCTGTTCCTTGCACCCGGACCGCCAAAGCAGCATTTGAGGAAATATGCTGAAATCACAGTGGATACGAGCAATGCCTCAAGCAGTTCTGCGGTACGAGGTGTTCGAATTCCGACTGCAACGTCCACAATCGAACACTCTAAAAATCACTACGCAGAATGCGGGTACACAGGTTCCATGTATTTAGATGAAGCAGGTTCGGAGTTTGATTCAAGAGCGCCACTTCTCAGCGCGGATCTGGTGCGCTCTCTTGCGGTTGAGGAGGGATTCACCGAAGCTGGGCTGGTTGCGCTGCCACATGCTGGCACGGTTCGCGATGCCGAAAGATTTGAGGAATGGCTAGGTGCAGGCCGCGCAGGAACGATGCAATATCTCTCGCGCAGAAGTGAAGAAGGACAACTCGTGCGTGCGCGGCTGGCGACGCCGTTCCCATGGGCGCGCTCGGCGATTGTGTGTTTTGCAATTTACAACTCGGCGCAACCGCGATCGATTGAAGAGGCTGTTCCCGGTGCAGGTTGGATTGCTCGCTATGCGTGGAGCAGCAGGCCCGATTCGGAAGGAATTCGAAGACCCAGCGATTATCACAAAGTATTACTGAAGCGGCTGAAGAAACTTGAGCTTCAACTGCGCGAACAAATGGGTGACTTTGAAGCGCGCGCTTATGTCGACACCGGCCCGGTCGTAGAGCGCGCACTGGCGACGGCGGCGGGACTTGGCTGGACAGGGAAGAACACGTGTCTGATTCATCCAAAGCTCGGATCGTTTGGCTTTCTTGCGGTGCTTTTGACTTCGCTGGAGGTGGAACCCCAGGGCAGTTCTGCGCTGCAGATTCCGGATCGCTGCGGAAGCTGCCGGCGCTGTCTAGATGCTTGTCCGACGGGAGCCCTGATTGCGCCGTATCAGATGGACGCGACGCGATGCATCTCTTATTTGACGATCGAACACCGAGGACCGATCGCAGCGGAGTTGATGGAGGGGACAGGGCGGCAGATTTTTGGCTGCGATATTTGTCAGGATGTATGCCCGTGGAATCGGAAAGCTCCGATCACGGCCGATCCGGAATTGGAGGCACGCGCGGAACTCGTAAATCCGGCGCTGGATTGGCTGGCCGCGATGGACGAAGCGGATTTCGAGCGGACATTCAACGGCTCGCCAGTGCGGCGCGCGGGCTTCCTGGGACTACGTCGCAACGTCGCGGTCGCGATGGGGCACAGCGGGCTGCGGCGGTTTGCGCCCCAGCTGCGCGAGTGGGCTGAGGCGGCAGACGCAGGTGTGCGGGCGGCCGCGCGATGGGCGCTCGACAAGCTTGATTTGTGAATGACCCCCGCCGGAAAACCTGTGAGGCAAAAAGTAAATCAGCGTGGACTCTAAAATGAGGCCACGAAGAAAAACAAAGCTAAGCCACTTTGTTCACGTTTGCCGCGCTCAACCCCTTGGGTCCTTGCGTGCATTCGAACTCAACGGCCTCACCCTCGTTCAGGGTCTTATAGCCGTTTTCCTGAATGGCGGAGAAATGAACGAAGACATCCTCTCCGCTGGACCGTTGGATGAATCCGTACCCCTTGGCTCCGTTGAACCACTTCACTACACCTTGTTCCTTCATTCACCTTCTCCTTCTTCTGCGGTCGGCACGATGGGGAAACCTTGCTCACCAGCTTCAACCCTGAGGGTGCTGGCCGGGTGGCGAGGGTCATTTCAGTCCAGAAATGCCGCGAGCCGCCGAAGCGCATGTGAACCTTGCGCCTGGCAGCTCGATTTCATGCCTGAACCTGGGGATGTGCCTTCCAAAAACCAAAACATCCAATGCTATGGCCTTCCATTGAGATAGAAACGTGCGCCTCCGGCGCGCCGTGCTCCTGTTATGGCAGGAATTCAAATGGGATGCAAGGGGAAAGTTCACGGGCGTACCGCAGGGTAACCAATTGCACTGCATGATGTGAAAAAATGGAAAGATCTCGACCTGCAAAGCTAAGAGAGACTGCCGCCGAGTCATGACAGGCGCAGCCAACAACTCTTTGGTGTGTGCAATTTCAAGGTTTCTTAGAGGACACAAACCTCATTCGTGGGAGTCTCTCTAAGAGGGAGATTACGTGGCCGAAGCTACAGAATCGAGAACCGTGAACGATACAACTCTGCCGGTGGCTGGTGGATTCGATAAGAGCCAGCCGGTGCGCACTTCGAAGTGGTACCGATGGAGGAAGAGTGGAGCGGCGGTGTTGGATTATCTGCTGGACGCCGAAGTGCATACCTATGCGTTTAGTGTCGCGGCCAACGCAATCATCTCGTTCATTCCCTTTATTGTGCTTTTGTATACGATTTCGCGGGCGTTTTTTCACTCCGAAGCCATGACCGAGGTGGTGGGCAAGATGGTGCACTACTTCCTGCCGTCCAACCAGGATTATGTGGCCGCGAGTCTCGCGGCAGCCTCAGCCCGGCAGGGTGTACAGGTGATTTCGCTGGTCATGATTCTGATCTCCTGCACCGGTATCTTCCTGCCCCTGGAAGTGGCACTCAACCAGACCTACGGCGTTACCAAACACCGCAATTATCTGATGAACCAGCTGGTGGCTTTCGGGCTGGCAATTGTGATGGTGGGACTGGCCATCGTGAGCATCATCCTGAGCGCCGGGCAGCGGACAGTTCTCGGTTTCATCTTCTTTCACCACACCGAGAACATCATTTTTGAAGGAATCAGCTATCTCTGGCTGGCGCTTTCGAGCGGCATTGCTTCGATTCTGTTCTTCTTTTCGGTGTACTGGCTGCTGCCTAATCGCCGGATTCCAGCGCGTCAAGTGATGCGCACTGCTGTGGTAACCGGAATCATCTGGCTGGTGGCAAAGAACGTGTATGTGGCCGTGTTGCCGCATCTGAATTTGAAGGCGATCTACGGGCCGTTCTACGTCTCGGTCGGACTGCTTTTCTGGGCTTATATTTCCGGGCTGATTCTGTTTGCTGGAGCGCAGCTCAGCGCGGTGCCGGCTACAGAGACGAGGGAGTAGGGTCTAATAGAATCATATTTCTCCTCGTACCCCCCCACCCATACCCTGTAGAGAAGTCCCTTGTTTTCTTTGACTTATGGACAGGGTTGCGCTGCAAAGTCCTCTTAACAATAGAGTTAGCTGCAGAATCCTCTCGGATAAGGACTTATGGGCCTTTTGGGAGGTGATTTTGCGCCTTTTGTTTCGCATTGCGGTATTGATGTCCGGCATGAACATGCATGCGGTGGCGCTCCCAGGCTCGATCTCCAACCTCCAGTGTGGGCCGAGGAACAGATATTATCTGCAACGGGAAAGCAATTAGCGGGGTTGCAGACATACGCGCACGAAGAGGCTTCCTTCAGGGGCTAAAGCCCTCGTATTTTGAAGCACTTGCGGCACGGCTCAAGTCACCCCAGCGACGAAGACCAGTCGCTGGGGACCCTGATCAGCCATGCCCTGTTACAAGGCGCGACTCGGAGTGAGTCTTTCCGCAAGCTGTAATGCCGTGCTCTTTCAAAGCGGTGTGAGTTTTCCGCGGCCTGTTGAGCCCTTGGCTTCGGGACACAGCATCTCTGGTTTTGCGGCAGGCCCGTGAAATATTACGCGAATCAGGGCAAGTTGAATGCTTTGACTGCGATGGAATTTGGGCTGCGTCCGGCGGGCAGGATGGTGAACAGCGAGTTGGAAGCGGTACGCACCACGGCGACGTCGCTGGAACGGGAATCCACGACGAAGAGGAGAAGGCCGGAGGCGGAAAAAGCCAGCGCCGACGGACCATCGCCTACATGAATGAATCCCGCGCGTTTGCCGTCGCCGATGGAGTAGACGGTAACCTCCTGGGAGTGGAGATTGCCGACGTAGAGCAGGGCATTGTCGTTGGAGACGATACTGCGTACCGGGTCGGCGCCCATGATGTAAGCACCTCCAACCTCGTCGCTGCCGGCATAGATCTCGGAGATGGAGTCGGACAGGGAATTCGAGACGAAGATTTCGCCGCCGTCGGGCTTGAGCGCGAGATGCACGGGTCCGCGACCGACGTCGAGCAGGGATTCGAGGCGGTCAGTGGGGTTGCTGACGATGTCGGGATGAGTGGGGCCGGCTGTGCGGGCGAGCGCAATCGCCATGACCTGATGACCACCGGAGCAGGCAGCAAAGGCTTTGGATGCGTCCGGCAGGATGACGATGTCGTTTGCTCTAGGGCACCCTTCTAAAACGGCGCGCACCTTCCGGTGGGCAACGTCGATGATGCTGACGGAGTTGCCGCTTCGATTGGCAACTGCGAGGGTGTCGCCATCGGGAGAGATGCGGATCGCAACGGGTTCCTCGCCCACGCCGATCTGGGTTATCTCGCGACGGGCCTTGAGATCGAGCACGGAGACACTGTTTGAGCCGGAATTGACGACGTAGGCGAAGTTTCCTTTGGGATCGAGGGAAAGGGCCACCGGTTGCTTATGAACCGGGATGGCGCCGGCGAGTGAATTGTTTTCGGCGTTGATGATCGCGACGGAGCCCTGGCCCGCAGGTGTGCCAGTGTTGACCACGTAGACTTCATTGCGCGCGTCACTGGCGGTGACGAATGATGGGTTTTGGCCGACGGGAAGTTCGCGGTCGACGCGCACGTTGATGACGTCATAGATGGAGACGGTCCCGCTGCCACCGTTGGTTACGTAGGCGTATTCACGGTAATTCGGCGCGAACTGCGGAAAATCATGAGGGCGACAGCCGGTGAGGGGAAGGACGAGGAGGCTGGCGAAGAGGATAGCTTTCCCAGGTCTTTGGCCGGCGATCATCGCGAAGAACAGGTCCTTCGTTTTTGAAAAAGCTGCGTAAAGAGAGAGAGATTTAGATGAGGGAAGGGACGAAAAGTCCTCAGGGGCTAAAGCCCTCTGGTATTTTGAGTCACGTACGGCACGACTGAACAGGCTGCGGAAAAAGGCCAGTATCTGAGCGAAAAGCCCGAAAAGCATCCCTCGGGGGCTAAAGCCCGCATTGATTTTGCTGGGCATATGTACGGGCTGAAGCCCGTACCCTTCCGGGGAGGGAGTTTTTCCGCAGCCTGTGAAGTCGTGCCCTGGTACAGAGCGCGATTCTGAACGAGTTCCTTGGCAGGCTGCAAAGTCGTGCCCTGTTACCGAGCTGGAGGTTATGGAGAGTCCTTTCGCATCCTCGAAGGCTCTCACGGGGCTGGAGCCAGATTCAGGAATCTGAAGGTCCTTGCGCCCTCCGTTGAAGTTACTTGGACTTGGCGACATGTGGATCCGCTGAGGCGGTCTCGGTGCGGATTCCGCGGGGCAGGTCGCGATGGACGATGGGAGCAATCTGCTCGATCTCGTCCATCATGAGCGCGAACTGTTCAGGGTAGATGGACTGCGGACCGTCGGACAGCGCCTTCTCTGGTTGATGGTGGACCTCGACCAGGATGCCGTCGGCGCCTGCTGCGACCGCCGCGCGCGCCATGGGCAGCACTTTATCGCGCTTGCCGGTGCCGTGGCTTGGGTCGACGAGGATGGGCAGATGACTGAGCTTCTGCACTGCTGGAACGATGCTGAGGTCGAGGGTGTTGCGGGTGTGGTCGGCAAATGTGCGCACGCCGCGCTCGCAGAGAATTACCTCGTAATTGCCCTCGCTCATGATGTATTCGGCGGCCATGAGGAATTCGTCGAGCGTGGCGCTCATGCCGCGTTTCAGCAAGACCGGCATGCGCAGGCGGCCAGCGCGTTTGAGCAACGAGAAATTCTGCATGTTGCGCGCGCCAATCTGAACAACGTCGGCCCATTGGGCCACCAGGTCGAGGGTCTCATTGTCGATGGCTTCGGTGATGATGCGGAGTCCGAATTTTTCCCTGATTTCGGACATGATTTTGAGCGCGTCGACGCCGAGACCTTGAAAAGCATAAGGCGAAGTGCGGGGCTTGTAGGCGCCGCCGCGGAAGAACTGCGCTCCCGAGGCAGCGACCTTCCCGGCGATTGCGAATGCTTGTTCGCGGCTTTCAATTGAGCAAGGTCCGGCAACGATGGCGAGGCTGCGGCCGCCGATGGTGGCGTCTGTGCCGGCGAACCGGATGATGGTGTCTTCTTCTTTTACGTCGCGGCTGGCGAGTTTGTAAGGTTTGGAGACACGGATAACTTCAGCGACACCGGACATCTCCTCGAGGTTACCGCGGTCAACTTCGCCTTGATTGCCGGTGATTCCGACGGCGGTGCGCTGAGCGCCGGGCATGGGATGCGGCCGGTAGCCCATGAATTCGATATGGTCGCAGACGGCCTGAATCTCTTCGGCAGTGGCCTGCGCCCTCATGACAACTAACATCACTGGATCCTCAATCTCCAAGTTTACGGCAATTCCAGGGATTCTGTGCCCCTGGTTTGTTGGCAAACCCAATCTGACATTTCCTCAGGGGCTAAAGCCCGACGCATTTTCAGCTATTTACGGCTCGACTGACAAGTCATGCCCTGATACAGAGGGAAGCTCAAAAGCAGGTCCTTCGGCTCCGCTTACCCCACGGACGAGATGCTGTCCGCGGGGCCCCATGATCACCCCACGAACGAAGACCTGTTCGTGGGGACCCCGATAGCCGCTCCGCACAGGATGACAGATCAGAAGAATTATTGTGCGGCGTGACTGACAAGTCATGCCCTGATACAAAACCCGAGTTCGAATGTGTTTTTCTGCAAGCTGTAAAGTCGTGCCCTTTCGATGCAGAAGCCGCACTCGTTTCTGCCGCGGGCATTCGACATGCCCATTCAACAAAACGCGGCGTCGATTCACCGTCAGCGGGCTTGGTGCGATTTGCGCGCCGCATTGCGTTTTTCAGCGCGCCACTTGAGGCCCAGCCAGGCCACATAGCCGAGTTGAAGAACCCAGGTGATGGCATACGCGGCAACGACATATTGGTGGTCGAGAATTGCGCTTTGGTCCATATTTTTCCTCGTTTTGGAGCATTTGTATGGCGCAGTCAGGCGCTTGCGAGGGCCTGCTCGGCTTCGTCGGCTTCGTACTGCTGGTGTTTTCGCTCGACGTGGTAGCGGAGGAAGAGGATCAACAGGCCCCACGCGAGCCACGCTAGGACGTTCCAGCCGAAAGCGGCCAGCATGGCTGGGTCTTTGATACCGGAATCGGGTCCTCCGCCGAAGACCGGCGCGGGATGCTGAGTGCGCCACCAGCGGTTGGACATGTAGACGATGGGCACGTCGAGAGCGCCGAAGATACCCAGCACGGCAGCCAGCGTTTGCATCTGCGGTCCGGCGGCGAAGCGGCGCAAGAGCAGGTAGCTGACGTAAATGAGCCACAGGACCAGCGTTGTGGTGAGGCGCGCGTCCCATGTCCACCAGATGCCCCAGGCGCGGCGACCCCATAAGGGGCCGGTGATGAGGACGACGGTACAGAAGACGACGCCGACCTCTGCTCCCGCGAGGGCCCATGCATCGGAGGCCTGCGCCCAATTTGGTCGGCTGCGACGCCAGGCCAGATAGCCGATGGATCCGCATAAGCTGACGGCAAAGAAGAGGAAAGCGACCATCGCAGAGGGCACGTGGTAGTAGAAGATGCGCTGCGCCTCGTGCATGGTCTGCTCTTCAGGGGCAACATAAATGGCCTGGTAGTAGCCCCAGATCATGAGCAAGATCGTGATCGCGGGAAAGAGGGTGAGTGCTAGTTTCTTCATACTAAGTCCTGGACGAATGGTTTCAGTCTACGCCGCACGAAATGCCGAAGTCTCGATCGTAGGGTGGATGAGCTACTCCGCATGGAGCACCACTTCAAAGAGCAGCAGGCTGACGGTTGTGAAGATGATGTCGTATCCGGCCAGCAACTTGATCCACAGTGTGGGGTCGCCGTCGCCGGTGAGGATGTAGCCGGTGGCCTGAACCATGGCCAGCAATGCGGGCAGGTAGATGGGGAAGAGGATGAGGGGGAGGAGCAGTTCGCGATTGCGGCTGCGAATGGCGAGGGCGGCAAAGAAGGTGCCGTTGGCCACGAGCGCCCAGGTTCCGAATGGAAGCACGAGGAGCAACAGCCAGGCTTGGCCCTCGACGCGGAGGTTGTAGAAGACAAGAAAGACAGGGGCGAGCAGGATCTGGACTACTGAGACGAAGAAGAAGTTGGCGAGAACCTTGGCTAAAAAAAGCTGCGAGCCCGGAGTTGGCGCCATGCGTTGTGCGTCGAGAACCTGGTGGCGAATTTCGCGAGCCCACGCCTGGTTGAGCGCGCTGACTGACGCGAACATCGTCGCAACGGAAAGAACGCCGCCTGCGATTCTCTGGGCGAACTCTCCGCGTGGATCGAAAGCGATGGAGAAGAGCACGACCACCAACAGCGCAAAAAAGAGCATGGAGTTGATGGCATCCTTTGAGCGCCATTCGATGCGGAGATCTTTGACGAGGTGAGTCCAGAGGGCGCTGGTCACGCTGCCTCCAGCGGGTGGGGTTCGTGGTCTCCCATCCATGGCAACGATGAGACCGTTGCCATGGATGGGGCACCCCGTTCTTGTTTGATTGAGGGATTGTGAAAAGCAGAAGCAGATCCTTCGCTCCCCACCCCATCGACAAGGACCCGTCGATGGGGACCCCGGCTCCGCTTACCCCACGCGATGAAACTGCGCAGGGCCCCATGATCACCCCACGAACGAAGACCTGTCCGTGGGGACCCCGATAGCGTGCTTCGCTCAGGATGACAATATCGTTTTGAATGGTTTGTGGTGAGTTGAGAAAGGATGTTCATGCGGAGTGGGCCTCCGCGGTGAGTCGGGGTGTGTCTTTGGTGAGGTCGGCGGTCTGAACTTCGACGTCGAGGGCCTGGGCGGCGCGAAGGTAGTCTTGCGGCGAGAGGATGAGCTGCGTTCCGCGCGCTCCGGCGGAGACGCTGATCTGGTCGAAGAGGATTGCCGTTTCGTCGATGTAAACCGGGTAGGGCTTTCTTGCGCCGAAGAGTGTGACGCCGCCGCGGATGTAGCCGGTGAGCGGCTGCACGTCTTTCAACGGGGCCATCTCGGCCTTGCGAAGGCCGGCGGCGCGGGCGAGCTTCTTGAAGTCCAACTCGGCGTCACCGGGAATGACGGCGAACCTGTAAATGTTCGGGCCTCCCATGACGAGGAGGGTCTTGAAAACCTGTTCGGCCGGCATGCCGATCTTTTTGGCGACTGTGATCGCGGAGAGATCGTCGGGATCGACTTCATATTCAAGAATTTCGAAGGGGATACCCAGCGATTCCAGGAAGCGTGCGCCATTGGTCTTCATAGGCGCGGGCTCCCGGGAAGGAAATCAGCCACGCGTCCGGCCTTGAGGCGCAGCACCCAGTCTGCGATCGGGGCGGCTTGTTCACGCTGGTGAGTGGTGATCACGATCGTGCGATTGGACTGACGGAAGCCGGCCAGCAAGTCGACCATTTGGTGAGCAGATTCGACGTCCATATTGGAGAACGGTTCATCGAGCAGAAGCAGTTCGGGAACGGAGAGGAGCACGCGGGCGAGCGAGGTGCGCTGGCGCATTCCCTGGGAATATTGTCCCAGCGGACGGTTCAATGTGGGATCGAGGCCGACCTCACGGAGGGCTTCGGCGGGCTCGAGGCAGGCGCGTCCCGGATAGAGGCTGGCGAAGTAGCGAAGATTCTCAACGCCGGTCAGCTCGTCGTAAAGCATGGGCGCATGGCTCATGTAGCCGATGCGAGCGCGGGCTTCGTGGGGCTCTTCATCCCCAAAGAGCCGGATCGTGCCGCTGCTTGGACGCAGCAGGCCTGCCAAAATCCGAAGTAGGGTGGATTTTCCGGCGCCGTTTTCACCAATCAGGACGTAGCAGCGGCCGGGCTCGAGGTTTACCGAAACCTGGCGAAGAGCGGCAAAAGAGCCAAAGAGTTTAGAAACGTTTTCGAGGCGGGCGCAAAGTACAGGGCTGGCGGCTTCCGGGGCTTGCGCGGTCATGAAATCAGTTAGTCGCAGTTGCACCGGCAGGGCTGCCCGGTCGGGAAACTGGCGCAGCGTTGGCGCGCGGGTTAGCCGGTGCGGCGCTGGGTTGCGCCGGCGCAGTGCCGGGTTGCGCAGGAGCGTACTTACTGGCGCACTTCGCCTGCAACACCGTCGCGTGGAAGACGCCGTCGCGTCCAATCGTTCCCTCTGCCAAGGCCTGTGAGTCGTCTTTGAATGTATCTGGCGGTGGCTCAGAGCCTTTGTATACGACCTTCAATTGACGGCCAGAGGCGGCCTTGGGCGAGTGACTCTCGAACTCATTCATCACAAATGTGACATGGGGCCCGTTGTGCTCGATGGAGCCGGGCAGCACGAATCCTTCAACGCGCAGATTGCTCTTGTAGGCCTTGTCGCCCATGCCGCCGAGTTCGGCGATGGTGACGTAGTAGCTCTTGTTGGCGCCATAGCCGGTGAAGGCGAGCCAACCGATGGTGCCCACAATGATCGCAACGGCTATGCCGATGCGCAACGAGTTCGAGGACTTCTTCATACTTAAGTTTAACGATACGAGCGGAGAAGGGGCGGGTCAATGGGTCGGGCTAACTTGTGTGATCCTAATCACATTTTGAAGGGCGGGCTCGGTCGAGTTTGAAATGCGACGAAAATGCTCTTCAATGAGCGCCTTCCAAGGTTTTAGAGGCACGGTCCAAGGCTTCGGCGAGAACTGTAAGTTGCTGGGCGGCGCGAGTGGAATCCTTGGCATCGATGGCCTCGTTCACACCTGGAATGACCACCGCGGCGTAGCCGGTGTACTCCCCTGGGGCGTAGATGGTGTGTTTGTACCAAGGGCGGTTGGGAAGACCGGCTGAAGACAGAAGCGCGGCCTCGGTTTGACGCAGGGTCAGGTTGAGCTGCGTCGGGTCTGCGGATGGGCTGGTCTGGATGTGGTGCACCCGATCTGCAGCCGTTGCAAAGCGCGCTGCGGCCGCCTGCGCGGAGACGAAGTTGAGCGATGAGAGGCCTGCGTCGGTGGCTTTTCGCTTGGCGGCTTCCAAGTAAGAGGTGATTTCGTGGGCATAGGCTACATAGTCATATGGCAGCACGTCGGTGTCGGCCATGCGAAGGGCCTCAAGGCCTAGAACCCTTGCCATTTGTTGGAGATACACGAAGTGCGGGTCGGCGTTCTGGACGAACCATGCGTAGTTGTCGAAGGCTGAGTGATAGACGCCGTAGGGGCCTCCTGAGCCAATGTCAGTGGAGGGAACGCCGGCGTGCTGGAGGAAAGGTGTGAAGTCCGATCCTGAGCCGAGGTCGCTCACATGGACCTCCTCGCCAGGCTGGGGCGGGGCATTGGAGGCGCGATGTTCGTTACTGCTGTGGCGATCGGCTCGCCATTCCTGGTAAACCGTGTTTCCCATGGGGCTGGGAACGGACTTGGCAATTTCGCGCATAAATTGCTTGAGTGAAGGAACGGCGGAGGCTCCGAAATCGGGGCCGGAGACGGCCACGTCCACGTTGAAGTAGGCGACAGCATGGTCGAGGGCTTGCGCGTGTTGCTCGACCCATTCTGTCGAACCGATGAGCCCCTCCTCTTCGGCGTCCCAACTGCAAAAGAGGATGGTGCGTCTCGGTCGCCATCCTTCGTGAAGCAGCGCACCGATGCCGTGGACCGATTCCAGCATGCTGGCTGTGCCGCTTGAGGGGTCAACAGCGCCGAAGACCCATGCATCACGATGGTTGCCAACCACCACCCAGTCATCGGGAGAGTCTGTGCCTTTGATTTTGCCGACGACATCCCAAATGGTGCGCAACTGGTAATCCTGCTGCGAGACGAGGTGAATCTTCACCCCGGCCGGCCCAAGGTGGTAGCGGAAGGGAAGCGCACCCTGCCATCCCTGCGGAACGCCGGGGCCTTTGAGAGCCTAAGAGATATTGAACGGAGCCGCGCTGCACACCGCTCTCCGGCCGCCACGGACCCATCGGCCAGGGATCGCCCTTGAAGTAGCCGTCGTCCTGCGGGTCGGAGTAGATGATGACACCGGCCGCACCGCGCTTCTCGGCGATGTAGACCTTGACGCCTCGAAAGTTTGCGCCATAACGAGTGATTACAATCTTGCCGCGCAGGTCGATGTGCTGGCGCTCAAGTTCATCGAAATCTTCGAGGCGGCCGTAATTGGCGTAGACCACTTCCCCGGTCACATCTCCAGAGCCGGAGGAACCGTTGAACGGCATGACGACGCGGGGATCTTCGGGGAACGTATCGCCCTGGACGTGTTCGCGAGTCGGTCCGGTCATCAACAACTTACCCGCGGTGTCATAAGCCTCAACGCGGACGGCTTTGGGCTGATTGAGCAGGACGCGATAAGGAACGATTTCGGTATCGAGGCCGGCAGCGCGAAATTTCTGCGCAACGTATTCGGCGGTTTTGCGGTCTTCAGGAGTGGATGCCAGATGAGGCTCCGCGGTCAGGGTCTTCAAATGCTCGCCGGCGAGTTTGGCGTTGGGTACGGCCAGGAATTTCTCTTCGATCCTGGACTGTTTGCTGAAATCGCTGTAGCCGAAGACTGTGGATTGAGCGGGTGGCTGGGTGTTTTGGGCGGCGGATTGGGCGGCAGAATGCACCGGCAGCGAACCCGGGATTGCGGTCAAGATCAAGAGAGAAACAAGACGCTTGGTCATGAGCATTCAGAGAGCCCTTTGAGATGCAAGTCGGATGGTTGAAGAAGAAGCGGACGCGCCCAGCGTTGCAGCCGCGGCGCAATTCATCACAGCTTACACTATGAATTTGGGAGATCCTCTCTGAGCACCGGACCCGACTTCAATGAAGACAACCTAGCCGCCGCTGCCTCGGCCGCCGAGGAGCCCGCTACTCTGTTCGAGGAAGTGGACGATCGCGTGAAGAGCAGAGCGCCCGAGGTTGTGCGCGCTCTGCGGAATCCCAATTTTCGGTTGTTCTGGAGTGGCAACTTTCTCTCGAACATCGGCACCTGGATGCAGAATGTGGCCCAGGGCTGGTGGGTGCTGACGCTGACCAATTCTGCCTTTTGGCTGGGCGTGGTCGGCTTCGCAGGGTCGATTCCATTTCTCTTCTTCACATTGTTCGGCGGAGTGGTTGCCGATCGTGTGGATAAGCGTCGCCTGCTGGTTGTTACGCAGACGGTGATGATGACGTTGGCGTTCCTGCTGGCCGCGCTGGCGTGGTTCAAGATCAAGTCGATTTGGGCAATTGCCGGCATTGCGTTTCTCAACGGCATGGCTATGGCCATGAATGCGCCCAGCTACCAGGCATTGGTACCACGGCTCGTCAAGCGCGAAGACCTTACCAACGCCATCGCGCTGAATTCGGCGCAGTTCAATATGTCGCGGATTCTCGGGCCAACGCTGGGCGGTTACGCGATGGTGCTGTTCGGCGTGGCGGGCAATTTTTTCCTGAATGGGCTGAGCTTTGTCGCGGTGCTGTGGGCACTGCTTCACATTCGCTATCCCGACGAGAAGTTAAGACGACATGACAGCATGTGGGTAAGCCTGCGCGGCGGGTTCGCCTATCTACGCAGCAACAAGCAGATGCTGGTATTGATCTGGATGACCGTGGCCGCGAGCTTTCTGGGCTTTCCGTTTCTGACGTTCATTCCATTTTTTGCCAAGATGCAGTTGAACGTGGGAGAGAGCGGGTTGGGCTGGCTGCTGGCCGGATCTGGGTTAGGTGCAGTGCTGGGCGCGATGACAGTGGCGGTTGCGGGGATTATCCGGCATAGAGGGAAGGTGGTGACGCTTGCCGGGATCATCTTCTTTGCAGCCATTATCGGCTTCAGCTACTCGTACAGTTTCGCGCTGTCGGAGTGCCTGGCGTTCGTCGAAGGCTACTGCGGAATCATGATGATCTCGTGCTTCAATGTTTCGATTCAGCATCTGTCGTCGGATGAGATGAGGGGGCGGGTGATGAGTATCTATGCGACGAGCTTCCTGGGGTTGCCGCCGATCGGGGCATTGCTTGCGGGCGAACTTTCGCGGCACATCCCGACTGGCCATGCGCTTGGTCTAATGGCCGGGATGGCATTACTTTGCTTTGTGGGGTTCTTCGCGTTTTCGCGGCCGCTTAGAGAATTCGATTAGGCCACGGGCTGAGTGCAATGGGCGCAGCGCGTGGCGGCGATTGGGATGTCGCTCAGGCACTGTGGGCAGGCCTTGGTGGCGGGTGGAGCTTCCGGAACCGGTCCCTTGATGCGAGCCATGAGAGCGTTTGCCGGCATCACGATGAAGAAGTAAACCGACGCCGCAACCATGAGGAACGCAATCACGGCGTTGACGAAGTTGCCGATCATGATGTGGTTAAAAGCGATTGAACTGAAGTCGGGCTTGCCGAAGATGCTGCCGACGATGGGAGTGAGCACGTCTTTGACGAGGGATGTGACAACGGCGCCGAACGCGGCTCCGATGATGACGCCGACAGCAAGATCAAGCACATTGCCGCGCAGGACAAAATCTCGAAAACCTCTGAACATCTCTTCCTCCAGACTTCTTCAACCGATGCTACTTGAGGGGCCATCTCGAAATCACTAGATTTCTGAAGGGTCAAGGCTCGTTGAGCCGGTCATTTCTGCCTATGCTGCACCCGCGATCCAGCGCGGTCGCCTCAAGGATAGGCAACCAGAACGACAATCAAGGTGAGAATCATCAGGTCGGAGTAGAGCAGCAGCAGCACGCCTGCATAGTAGAGGCTCCACTTGCGCCTCAGGCAGCGGCCCGTCTCGCTCATGCCCCAGCCGGCAGCCAGCAGGGCCAGGAACTGCCAGCGGGAGCCGTGCAGGTTTTCGATGTGGGGAAACCCCGCCAAGAGCAGACTCGCAACGAATGCGCCCAGCGAGAGCACGATGCCCCGCGCGAGCGATTTTTGGCGCAGCCGAAAGATGGTGAGGCGGGGATGCACGATTCCTACAACTGTAGATGACCGGGCTTAACCCACCATCTCCATCTCACTGAGCGAGTCAGAGTATGGTGCGTGCAGGACGCCGCGCTCAGTGATGATGGCTGTCACGTATTTCGCGGGGGTCACGTCGAATGCAGGGTTGCAGATGCCAACTCCATGCGGAGTGAGCTGCTTGCCGCCATGGTGGGTTACTTCAACCGCGGAGCGCTCCTCGATGGGAATGGCTTCGCCGTTGGGCGTCGCGGTGTCGATGGTTGACCAGGGTGCGGCAACATAGAACGGAATGCCGTGCTCTTTTGCGAGGATCGCGACGTTGTAGGTGCCGATCTTGTTGGCGAAATCGCCGTTGGCGGCGATGCGGTCCGCGCCGACGACCACCGCCTGGATACTGCCGGCTTGCATGAGACTTGCGGCCATGTTGTCGCATATCACGGTTGTTGGTATGCCGTCGGCCATCAACTCCCATGCAGTGAGGCGAGCACCTTGCAGGAAGGGTCGAGTCTCATCGGCGAAGACGTGAATGCGCTTGCCTTGTTCGACTGCGGAGCGAATGACACCGAGAGCAGTTCCGTAGCCGCAGGTAGCGAGGGCGCCGGCGTTGCAGTGGGTGAGGACACCACCCTCTTGCGGCATGAGCTCGCCACCGAATGCGCCCAAGGTTTTGCATGCGGCGATGTCTTCGTCGTACATGGCATGCGCTTCGGCGAGGAGACGCTCTTTGATGTCTGCGAGTGAAGCGCCGGAGCTGGAAAGGTTTGCGAAGAGCTGCTTCATCCGGTCGATGGCCCAGAAGAGGTTGACCGCGGTGGGGCGGGTTCCAGCGAGGCGAGCACAGATCTTGTCGAATTCGGGTGCAAATTCCAGCGTGGAGGATGCGTGGCTGTGCAGAGCGCCGAGAGCTACGCCGTAGGCAGCCGAGACGCCGATAGCTGGTGCGCCGCGGACCACCATGGTGACGATGACGTCGGCAACTTGTTCATAGGTAGTCGCGAGCACATAGCTCTCTTCGAGAGGGAGCTTGGTCTGATCGATAAAGCGGACGCCTTCCGGGGTCCAGGCAAGGGTAGGAATCATGCTTCATTAGTGTAAACCGCCGGAAATATTAGACAAGCCGATCAGAATGAAAACATTTTCATTTTTGACTGGACGCCCCAAACCCCCAGTGCGTAGAGTGGTTTGCGTACGTCTGAGCGACATCCCAAACAGGCGCAGTGACCGCTCCGGTTGCGCGCCATCGCGGTCGGATGCCTCTCAGGACTCAAGGAGCAGTCTTGAAACTTACGTCTGTCGATTGGCTGATCATGCTGTTGTACTTCGTGTTTGTGCTGGGCATTGGCTTCGCGCTCAAGCGCTACATGAAGACGAGCAAGGACTTCTTTCAGGCGGGTCGCGCGCTGCCTGCGTGGATCTGCGGCCTGGCGTTTATCAGCGCGAACCTGGGAGCGCAGGAAGTCATCGGCATGGGCGCCTCGGGCGCCAAGTACGGACTTGAAACTGCTCACTTTTATGGCATCGGGGCTATCCCCGCGATGCTGTTTGTGGGCATCTTCATGATGCCGTTTTATTACGGCTCCAAGGCGCGTTCGGTGCCGGAGTTCTTGCGGATGCGCTTCGATGAGAAGACGCGCGCGCTGAACGCCTGCTCGTTTGCCGTGATGACCGTATTGAGCTCGGGAATTTCGATGTATGCCATGGCCCGGCTCATTCAGGCGCTGCACGTTTTCGACGGATTATTTTATGCGCTCGGCTGGCCCCAGGGCGGAATCTTCACCTTCTCCATCCTGCTGTCGGCGGTGATTGTTCTTCTCTACATTTTTCTCGGTGGACTCACCAGCGCAATTTACAACGAGGTATTGCAGTTCTTTCTCATCATTGCTGGATTTTTGCCCCTGGTGCTGCTCGGTCTGAAGAATATCGGCGGTTGGACTGGTCTCAAGGCGTCAGTACCGGTGGCGTATATGCACGAATGGAAAGGCGTGATGCATTCGAACACCAACCCCATGGGCATTGAAATTATTGGCATCGGCATGGGTTTGGGATTTGTGCTGGGATCCGGCTACTGGTGCACAGACTTCCTTGTGATTCAGACCGCGATGGCGTCAAAGAATATGGAGTCGGCACGACGAGTTCCGCTGATTGCTGCCATTCCTAAAATGTTCTTCCCATTTCTTGTGATTCTGCCGGGACTGCTGGCCATCGGGCTGCCAACTCCGCACACCACAACGACGGTTCGCGCCGAGAATGGCGTGATCTATCACGACACGACCGTGGTCTCACGGCAAGTTGAAGAAGGCAGGGGACTGGTTCCGGCAAAGATCAATCCAGTGACAGGCAAGCCAATGCTGACGGCGAGCGGCCAGCCGCTGCTTGATTACGACATGGCGACTCCGAATATGTTGTTGCATTTCTTTCCGACGGGCATTCTTGGATTGGGGCTCACGGCTTTGCTGGCCAGTTTTATGAGCGGCATGGCGGGCAACGTGACGGCCTTCAACACCGTGTTTACCTACGATCTCTATCAGTCCTATATTCACAAGGGCGGAAGCGACCGGCATTACCTTGCGGTGGGCCGATGGGCGACGGTGGGCGGGATTCTGCTGTCGATCTGCACGGCGTTTGTGGCGATCAGCTTTAACAACATCATGGATACGCTGCAGCTCGTCTTCTCGTTTGTGAACGCGCCTCTGTTCGCCACCTTCCTGCTGGGTATGTTCTGGAAACGAGCGACGGGTCACGCAGCCTTTGCCGGATTGATCTCCGGTACCGCAGCGGCGATATTGCACCACGGGCTCTCGCTTCCCATCGAGGCGCACACCGGCGTTCACGGCGGATGGATCACCGTGCTGCACCACTATCCGAGCGACATGGCGCAGAATTTCTGGGGAGCCATTTTCGCGTTCGGCACGAATTTCATTGTTACGGTGGTGGTGAGTTTGATGACCAAGCCGCGCCCCGAATCCGAACTGGTAGGACTGGTTCACTCGCTGACGCCCAAGCCGCCGCATGCCCATCTCGCGTGGTGGCAGAAGCCCGAGGCACTCGCAATCGCAATCCTGGTTGTGGCCGTTGGGTTGAACATATTCTTTGCCTGAGATAAGGGGATAACGATGAGTCTCGATTTGCGCATTCCGATGGGATTGATGTTCACGCTGGTCGGCCTGATTCTCACTCTCTTTGGTCTCAAGACGAACGGCGATGCAGCGCTCTATGCTCAAAGCCTTGGCATCAACGCCAACCTGTGGTGGGGGCTCGTGCTGCTCGCATTTGGGCTGACGATGTTTATTATGGGCCGACGCGGCCAGAAGCGCCTGGCGAGCCTTCCTCCTGAACCGCATGTCGAGGGTGAAGTGCGGCGAGGCCACTGAGAAGCCCGAGTCATCGCAAAGTTGCTGCTTCGGGGATCGCGCCGCATTGGCGCCGGAAATTGATACGACCCTCATCGCTCTGCAACTACACTAAGGGCAGCGATGAAGCGTAAGACCATTGAACATTACGAGATCATTCGCCGGCTAGGGGCAGGTGGCAGCGGCGTGGTTTATCTGGCCAACGATACGCTGTTGCAGCGTCCCGTTGTGCTGAAAATCTTGCGAACGGGTCTACTGTCTGCCCAACAGTTACGCACAACGGTTTTGCGTGAGGCGCGGCTTGCCTCAGCCATCGAACACCCCAACGTTTGCGCCATTTACGAAGTGGGCGAAGCTGGCGACGAAGGCTACATCGTCATGCAGTACGTGCCCGGCCAGTCGCTCGATCAGTTGATCGTTCGTGGGCCGGCCAGCCCGCAGCTTGTTCTTTCTGTCGGTATTCAGATTGCCGATGGACTGCAAGCTGCTCATTCACTCGGGATCTTTCATCGCGATCTAAAGCCGCAGAATGTAATGCTGACTGATGGTGGACTGGTAAAGATTTTGGATTTTGGCTTGGCGCGCCGATTGCGCCCGGAAGAAGCCAACTTCGATCCATCGAAACCCGCGCTTGCCAAAGATGCTTCGGTTGCGGCGACGTATACCGCGCGCGGCGGCACAGTGCGCTACATGGCGCCAGAGCAGTTTGTTACCGGCCAGTCAAGCGTGCAGTCGGATGTATGGGCGCTGGGTGTGCTGCTTTATGAACTGGTCAGCGGACGCCATCCATTTTCCCGGCCCGATGCCGAGGACTTCCAGACCATCCGTGCGATTCAATTCTCAGACCCGGTGGACCTGAGCGAGATTGTTCCGGATATTTCGGTTGAATTAAAAAGCGTGATCGGCACGTGTCTCGAAAAGAACCCTGCGGCGCGGTACGCCTCAGCAGCCGAAGTGCGCGAGGCTCTGAAGACCATCATGAAAGCGCTGCAAATCGAGACGGGCGCGATTCCGGGGGAGGCGGCGGCGAATTTGCCGACGACCGAGGCGGAAGCGGAGAAGCGCAACACGGGATTTCTTTCCATGCTGGCCGAGCGCTTTCGCGAGTCTGCGGGCGATCGCGCGAAACAGAATTCGCTGGTGGTTCTGCCATTTGCCAATCTCGGCGCGACAGAGGTGGCCCCGCTCTACGGTTATGCGCTGGCCGATGCAATCGCAGCGCGGCTTGCGCGGATTCCGGCGCTGGTTGTGCGCCCCTCGAGCACGTTGATGTCGCTGCCGATCGGGCAAATGGATCCCCTTTCAGTGGGTCAGCGCCTGCTGGTGTCGTTTGTGCTGGCGGGAAGTTTCCTTCGCTCTGAGAGTGGATTCGATCTCAACTGGCAACTGCTGGACGTCGCATCGCTGAGCGTGCGTTCAGGCGGAGCCATCCGCGTAGCGTCACTCGACTTGATTGCGGTGCAGACGGAAATTTCAAATGAAGTCTTTGCCGCGCTACATGGGCTGAGCGCCGGGGACCAGATTGACCTGCTGCCACGGTCCTCCACTCGCGACGCGGCAACTGGATCACTGCCCGGGCCGGTGAGCGAGGAGTATCTTCAGGCGCGTGCCCTGCTGAGTTCGTTCATGGTGCGAACAGGATCCCGGGCGGATCTGGACCGCGCTCACGCGCTGTTTACGAGTGTCACGACAAAGGACGCGGAGTTTGCTTCGGGATGGAGCGGCCTCGGCATCGCCGAATTGCAATATGTTCGTCACGGCTTCGGCGGGCAGATTCACGTGATGCACGCGCGGCGCGCATTTGACGAGGCACTGAAACTCGATCCGGGGTCAACTGAAGCGAATCTTTATCGCATTTATATGTTGCTGTCGCGCGGGGAAAAGGAGTCAGCGCGCCACGGCATCGCCAATCTACTGGCGGGCGCGGCAAACGACTGGAACGTTCACATGGTGGCGGGGATCGCGCTGCGCGGCGACGGCATGTATGACGAGGCGCTGCTGCAATTCAATCGCGCGCTCAAGCTGAACCCTGCGAATGCCGCGATTCTCTACAATCACCGCGCGCGTGTCTTCCATTATCAAAACCAGATTGAGTTTGCGGGCGACGAACTTGAAAAGGGCCTGGCGCTCGAGCCTCGGCATCCCTTGCTGCGCACTTCGGCCGGTTATCAGCAGATGCGTATGGGCAACCTGGATAAGGCGATTGAGATTCTGGAAGGCGTTGTTCGCGATGACGAGTCACTGCGGATTGCCGTGCCCACTTTGGCGCTGTGCTACGTGCAGGCAGGCGATCGTGAGCGTGCCGCTGCGCTATTGAAGGACGACACGTTGGCCGCTGCGGAGGCCGATAGCGAGATGGCATACAGGCTGGCGACTTACTTTGCCGTTGAAGGCGATTCGAGTGAAGCACTGCACTGGTTGCGTCGTGCGATTTATCTGGGCAACGAGAACTATCCGTGGTTCCAGAAGAATCCGGCGTGGAATAATCTGCGGACGAACGCGGACTTCGAGCGCATTCTCGAGGATTTGAAGAAGAGCTTTCGCAAGAATCAGAAGACGTGGAAGCGGCTGTTGGAGCAGGTTCCGCCGGACGGGGAGTAGAGACCACTCAAGGCAAGCCCTACGTGACATCGAGTTCGGCTCGGTCCCAGTGAGCGCTGTTCGCGGCTGCGTCATACGTAGTTTGCAGAAACTCCTGCAGGGCTGCATCGGGATCCGCCGATCGTCGCATCACTTCATAGGGAAACACAAACTCGCCAAACTTCGGGTCGAAGTAGGCACCGGCCGGCTGGATGGAATACTCCGCGTAGCCGGGCGGCTCTGGATACGCGTAGCTATAGAAAAACGGCTCGATGCCGGGCGCGCCAGGCCAGAAGCCGCAACTGCTCACTTCGTGTGAATAGGCGTCGCGCGTTACGCGATCGGGCAGTCCTGTCATGCTGGGGTGATCAGGTGCGGTGCGGCCCGAGAAGCGAGTGCAGGCCAGGTCGAGCGCTCCCCAGAACAGGTGGACAGGGCTCACTTTACCTCTGAATCGGGCGCGAAAGAGGCTGAAGACACGGGTAATTTGCAGCAGAATGTGCCAAAAGCGCTGCGCAAATTCCGGGTCATAGCTCTGGTGCAGATGGTCCTGCTCAAACGGGATGGGATTCGCAATCTCGCACGGCGTTTGCCAGATGCGGACAGGTGTGCCGAGGCTATCGAGCGCGGCCATAACTTGCTCGTGAAACGCGGCCACCGTCATCGGCCTAAGCGGAATGTTTCTTTTGTCGCCTTCGCTGGTTGCCACGGCGAGCAGATGCTCGACAAAATCGAAGTCAATCTGAAGGGTCCGCGTGCCATGCGACATGGGCGACGTGGTGAGACCTCGAACTGTCGGGTAGAGCGTAACGTTCCAGCAATGGTTGATCTGCGGCGTCAGGGCGAGCCGGATCTTGCCGACAATCTGCATCCATAGCTGCAAGGTGGCGCAGGTGTCGCTCCAGGCGCTCTGGGGCAGGGGCGGCCAGACTTCAGAGAGAGGCGATGGAGAGGCTGATCTGGGCGGCAGCATGGATTCTCGCAGCGACCATGATAACCGCAATCAGGATGTTTGGAGTAGGGGTTCCGCTTAAGTTTGTCGTGGTTGAGCGGGTGAGGCTCGCTGACATTCAAAAAATGCAGTCCTGATCAAGGCGATAAAAATATTTATAAGCTTCCCATCCTTGCGACGGAAAAATGTCGCAAGGATGGGAAACCCAGCATTCGCGGACGGAAATGTGTAGCTACTTGAGGTTGACCACGGCGTTCAGAGGAAGCTTGTCGGACGAGCCGCCCACCATGATGGTGTAGTCACCGGGAATCAGAGTCCATCCATCTTTTGCCTCATCGAAGATCGACAGATACTTGGGATCGATCTCTACGGTTACGGTGCGCTTTTCGCCGGCTTTGAGATTCACCTTGCTAAAGCCTACGAGGCGCCTGGGTGGTTCTTGTGCGGCGGCTGGAAGAGACGCGTACACCTCTGCGATCTCCGCGCCTTCGCGCGCGCCGGCATTCGCAAGCGTGAAGGTGACCTTGACCTTGTCTCCCGGCGTCACTTGCAGCCCGGAGTAGCGATAGGTGGTGTAAGACAGCCCGAAGCCGAACGGGAAAAGAACAGGTTTTTTCTCGGAGTCATACCACTTGTAGCCAACCTTGACGCCTTCGTCATACGTGACCTGGAAGGGCGGCAGACCCGCGGCCCATTGTTCGCGCGAAACGGGGCCAGAGAAATGCTCCGACTCGGGAGGCGGGGTGGTCAGCGTGGGATGCGGAAGGTCCGCTTCACTCTTTGGGAATGTGTTGGGCAGTTTGCCGCTGGGATTGACGGAGCCGAAGAGCACGTTGCCGAGGGCGTTTGCGCCATCGCTGCCAGCGAACCATGCCTCAAGAATCGCTGCCGGAGCGCTGACCCAGGGCATCGTGATCGGGTTGGCGGTCTCGAGGACGACGATGGTGTGCGGATTCGCTGCGGCTACTTTCGCGATCAGATCATCCTGATTATGGGGAAGGGAAAGGTTTTTCAGGTCCATGCCTTCGCTCTCCCACTCATACGCGAAGACGATCGCAACATCAGAGGACTTGGCCAGCGCGGCAGCTGCTGCAGCGTCTGTGCCGGCATCGTACTTGACCGTTGCTTTGGGAGCGCGCGCCTGGATGGCTTTCAACGGCGATGTGGGGAACCAGATTTCATCCTGCCAGTGTGTCGCACCTTTTCCTGCGGGCATAATGGCGTTCCCGCCGATTGGGTCGACCTGGGCCGAGCCGCCGCCTGAGATCATCCCCACATCAGAATGAGCGCCGATGACTGCGATGGTGTGCAATTTGGCTGCACTGAGCGGCAAGGCAGCTTTCTCGTTCTTGAGCAGAACGATGCCGCCCTCTTCGATCTTTCGAGCGACTTCCATACCGAAGAAGGGATCGACAACACTGCGTTGGCGCGGATAGTCGATTACGCCTGCGACGAACATCGATCTCAAGATTCGGTGGACATGTTCGTCCAGCTCGACCGTTGGAATTTTGCCTGCGTCTACAGCGGCCTTATAGCGATCGCCATAGAAGAAGCTGCCCGGCTCTTCGTTGTCGAGCCCCGCTGCCGAGGCTTTCTCGGTGCTGTGCGTTCCACCCCAATCCGACAGGACAAATCCCGGGAACTGCCAAACCTTCTTCAACACCTCGGTGAGCAGGTATTTGTTTTCGCAAGCGAAATCGCCGTTCACGCGGTTATAGGAGCACATGACTGCGGCCGGATGACCGTGCGTGACGCCAATCTCAAATGCGAGCAGATCGGTTTCGCGCGCGGCACGTTTACTGATGTTGATGTTGACTGCGTTACGTCCGCTCTCCTGATCGTTGAGCGCGTAGTGCTTGATGTCGCCTATGACGTGAGCCGATTGTGTTCCCTCGATGAGCCGCGCCACAAGGGTGCCGGCCAGAATCGGATCCTCACCAAGATACTCGAATGTGCGCCCATTGCGCGGGTCGCGCGTAATGTTGACGCCTCCGCCAAGCGACATGTTGAATCCCTGCGCGCGCAACTCGCGTCCGATCAACGCGCCATATTCATAGGCGGCATCGGTGTCCCAACTCGCCGCCGCTGCCACGTTCGCCGGTAACGCGGTGGAGTAGCGCCCATTGACTCCGCTGGATCGAACACCGTAAGCGGCATCGCTCATGTCGATTCCAGGAATACCGAGCCGGGGAACACCGACCGCGTAACCTACGCCGCGGTTCGATGGCGCATTTTCGGGAGTCACTGCGTCATCTGTCGGCATTCCGACACCGTGCAGGAGGGCAACTTTTTCGTCGAGCGTCATTTCCTTCAAAACCAGGTCGGCGCGCTCGTCGGGCGAAAGACTCGCGTTCATCCATGGACCTGTGGGCGTGGACAGTTGACGCCGCTGAGCGAAGCCGGGAATGGCCAGGCAAAGAAAGGACAAGAATGCAAACGCCGAAATCGCAAAACGGGCATGGCGCAGTGAATGTTTCATTACTTCCTCTCGATAAAACGTTTTTCCAGGACACTCCATCCTATCAACAAACTTGGAGAATGGCTGGACAGCGGCAATTTCACGCGGCAAACTCTAATCGGTTGAGCGGCCCCGGTCAATCCGTTTGTAGGGGATGTAGACTGGCTCCCACACGTAGGCGCGGAGTTGCTCCATTAGAGTGGTCGGATCATCGATTGCTGCGATGCCTGACGCGATAGCCTGCTGAGCCACGGCCTCCGCTACGACGAGGGACACTTTGCGAGAGTCCGCGATTGGCGGCAGCAGCGGAGCATTCCTGTCTTCTCGCGTTGGCGAGAGACTTGCCAGAGTCCTGGCGGCAGCCATGATCATTGCGTCGGTAACGCGACGCGCCTTTGACACCAGGATTCCGAGGGCGAGGCCCGGAAAGATAAACGAGTTGTTAATCTGCGAAATGCGAACCATCCGACCATTCACTTCGACAGGAGCGAAAGGACTTCCGGTTCCGACCAATGCCCTACCGTTGGTCCAGCGCAGAAGATCTGCTGGTGTGGCTTCAGAGAGGCTCGTGGGATTGGACATTGGAAAGATCACGGGACGCTCAGTATGGCTGGCCATTTCGCGGACCATCTCTTCGGTAAAAGCGCCGGGCTGTGCTGAGACGCCGGCGAGCACCGTCGCCTTTGCGTTGCGCACCACGTCGAGCAACGAAATGTCTTCGCCGCCGGAGAGCTGCCATCCCTCAACATCTGCTTTTTTTCGCAGAAATGGTTGTTGGCTTGGACGAATGCCTTTGCCACCTTCGACCAGCAGTCCATGCCGATTGAAAGCGTAGATGCGGTTGCGAGCCTGCTCGTCGCTCAGCCCTTCTTCTTTCATGGCGGCGATCAGCATTTCCATGATGCCGATTCCTGCCGAGCCTGAACCAAACATGGCGATGACTTGTTCAGTGAGCGGAATTCCGGTGGCGTTGACAGCCGCCAGCAGCGTGGCCGTCGTAACGGCAGCGGTACCTTGAATGTCGTCATTAAATATGCAGAGGCGATTGCGATAGCGATCGAGAAGCCGGGCGGCATTGGTACCTGCAAAGTCTTCCCACTGCAGGAGAATGTGTGGCCAGCGTTTTTGCACGGCGGTCACAAAGGCTTCGACGAAGTTGTCGTACTCTTCGCCGCGAACGCGATGGTGTTGCCAGCCAATGTAAATCGGGTCATTGAGCAAGGACTCGTTGTCAGTGCCCGCATCCAGCAGAATGGGCAAGCAATGTTCGGGTGGGATTCCAGCGAGCGCCGTGTATAGCGCCATTTTTCCGATGGGAATTCCCATGCCCCCGGCCCCCTGGTCGCCGAGACCCAGAATGCGCTCACCGTCGCTGACCACGATGCACCGCACGTCGTCATAGCGCCGGTCAGCGAAAATCTGATCGATGCGATTCCGGTTGGGATAGCTGATGAAGAGGCCGCGCGGCCTGCGCCAAATCTCTGAAAACCGCTGACACCCTTCGCCCACCGCCGGCGTGTACACGATCGGCAGGAGCTCTTCGGTGTAGTTGTGAATCATCGAATAGAACAACGTCTCGTCGTTGTCCTGCAGATCGCGCATGTTGCTGTATTTGCCAAACGCCGTCGGGCGACTGTCGAGAACGCGCTTTCTGCGCTCTCGCTGGTCAGCGAGAGTTCCGATGTGAGGCGGCAACAGGCCATGCAACCCGAAAATCTCTCGTTCTTCCTCGGTGAATGCCGTTCCCTTGTTTAATCGGGAGTTGAAAAGAAGATCGACGCCGTGCAATCGTGTTCGAATTTCGTGCTTGTTTGACTTTTGATTAGCGCTTGGCGAATCTTCTGGTTTTTCACTCACGGGAGTCTCTTTCTTTGGTTTCTTATCCAGCACTCCATGCGGCATTCACCGAACGAGCGGAGGCGGATTCCTTGGCTCATCGATGATAGCCAACCATCATCAGTTCCGGTGTGACAAATGAACAGCAATTCGCAATGCTTCGGCGGTTTGGCGGTCGCCAGGAGATCTCTCGGGCGGCGACAAAGGGGAGGGGTCTATTACAGATTGAGATGGGGAGTGGTATGCCGATCAATTTAAAGGCCCACGCCTCTCTTGGAGAGCGTGGGCCTTTTGTAAATCTTTCAACAGGAATCGATGCTGTGAACTCCTTTCCGGAAAATAGCATTCGGGATGCGACGGAACGCGCTATCGGCTGCTGTCTCCGGAACTGCTGCTTCCGGATTGCGAATGCTGGTCGCCCTTGACTTGCGACTCGCGGTTGGGTTGATTGGGGTTGCCCTGCCGAGACGGGTCGTTGGGGGACTCATTTTGCCGATTCCCCTGTTGTCCTTGTTGACCTTGTTGGCTGGTACCACCCTTTTGGGGGTCCTTTTGGGGCTCCTGATTCTGGCCGGGCTTTCCGGAAGATCCTGATCCTGATCCTGACATGTTTGTCATGGTACTGCTCCTGTGAGCCGCGCTGCACCTCGTTCGCGATCGTAACGCAGGCTCTCTCTGGGATGCCTCGCTTTCGCTGCGGGGTTGCACGTTTTCGGGCATACTTCGAAAGCTTCGCAAGTTGTTGATTCTTCGGTCGAAAATTATTCTCGCGCTGAGGTTGAATCAGCTTGCGCTTGTGAATAATCATGCTAGAATTCGGCGGTCCGTTTTGCCGGTTTGAATTGTGTCGCGTAAGTCGATGTCGCAATTCGGAAAAAAGTCGACGGCATCTTCGCCAATGGAGATGCCGTCGAGTTGTTTAAGTTCATTGTTTGTTCATATGAGCTTTGGATGAAGTGCGGTTAGTTTTCCTCGACGATGGCCAGGTCCCACGGTGCGAGTGTCAATTCTGTCGATTTGGTAACAGACTTGGTATCGAGCAAGTTCTTCCCTGCGGTGTATGCATAGCTCACTTTCACTTCCGAGGCCGAGTAATTGAAGTAATAGTGGAGATGCTTGCCGAGCCGGTTGACACCGTGCTGCACATGGACTGATGCAGGCAAATGCTGATCGGATCCGGAGAGTCCTGACTTCTCAAGCGCGCTTTTCAGAACCGCAGTTTGCAGCGCATCGGAGAGGTAGGTCCCCTCATAGAGCAGGGTTCCCGATCCGAATTCGTTTTCGGTGATGGCGGGCCACTTTCCGAAGAAGGGATGGTCGTAATAAGCGATGGGTTTTGCGTGCTCGAGCATAAGGAATTCCGCCCAATAGCGGACCTGATTCGCGTTCGCGTTGGCGCTGACAATGTGAAAGGGGTCGCCCTTGAGAGACAGCGGATGCTCGAGGTTTGAGAACTCCTGATAGCTGATGCCAGCGGCTTCACGCAGCGGGCCTGGGGCGCGCACCCAGCGTACCGCGGAGTTCTCGTTGGCAAATCCGCTCTTGAACGTCATCACAACATGACCGCCGCTTTTCACGTAATCCGAGATGCGTTGCAGAAGAGCGTCATCAGAGATGTAGAGCGCCGGAACGATGAGCAACTTGTAAGCGGAGAAGTCCTTCGTCTCGGGAAAGACGAAGTCCGCGCCGATGTTGAGATCGTAGAGCGCCTTGTGCATCTGCTGGACGAGAGACACGTATCCGTCGGGTTCGTTGGTCCAACTTCTTTCGGGCACTCCACCGCCGTAGGGCATGAAGTTGATGGCGTTCGCCGAATCGCGGCTCCACAAAATCGCGACCTGATTGTGAATCTGCAATCCCACGAGATGCGTGCCTATCTTCTGCAGTTCGTGCGCGGTGCGTGAAACTTCTGCATACGCGCGATTTGGCTCGAGGTCGTGCGAGAGAACGCCCTTCCAGTAGGTTTCCTGATTACCGGCGATCGAAGCCCAATGCCAGTACTCAACCATGTTGGCCCCGCTAGCCAGATAGGTGTAGACGTCTTCGCGGAGTTGGCCATCGTAGGGCGGGAATTGGCTCGCGGATGACCACCCGATGGTCTGGGCGTTGGTTTCCGTGATCAGGAAGTTTGAGTGCTTGAGCGAGCGCGTGAAGTCCGTCTGAATTGCCTGGAAAGACCCATCGTAGTCATCCTGCGTGCCGTGATAGATATTGTCGGCAGGAATGTCGAGGGCTTCGGCGACGGCCTCCTCATTTACGTCGCGCTTCATCATGCCGCCGTAATCGGTGGTGACGAATTGACGCGCTCCGGCGCATTCACGGACCAGTCCGGCCTGCCAGTGAAGAAAGTCGGTGACACGCATCTGGCTCCAGCGGGACCACTCCAACTTGTATCCAGTCGAAATGGTTCCATCGCGTCTCGGCAGGTCCTCCCACGTGTGAATGTTCTCGCCCCAGTAGTTGAGGAACCACGCTTTGCTCAGCGCCTCAGGCGTCACAAATTTCTTCTCGAGATAATGCTGAAAGCCAATGAAGACGTCGGGATTTGCCGCTTCATAGCTCCCAGTCTCATTGTCGAGTTGCCAGCCGATCACAGTGGGGTTGTCCTTGTAGTGTGCGACGATGTGGCGGATCAGGCGTTCGGCATAGAAGCGATATGCGGGTGAGTCGGTATCCATGTTTTGGCGAATGCCATAAACACTCGGGACCGGCTTGCCACCAAATGGGCCGGGGGGAATGCGGTCGGCGAGAATCTCGGGATGTTGATGCGCCATCCAGGCCGGAACTGAATAAGTGGGCGTGCCGAGAATGACCTTGATTCCGGCTTTACGCATTGCATCGACGACACGGTCCATCCATGCATATTCGAATTGGCCATCTTCGGGTTCCCAAAGGCTCCAAGTGGACTCGCCCATGCGGACCACGTTAATGCCAGCATCCTTCATGAGCGCAACATCCTTGTCGAGCCGCTCCTCAGGCATGTACTCGTGGTAGTACGCCACGCCGTAGAGCACGGTGGGGAAATCGAGCGTGGGTCCGGGAGCGGTCGACTGGCCACCGCGGTCGGCTTGTTGTGCGCTGGCGGCGAACGTCAACAGAACGGAAGAAGCCACGAAAGAAAGAAAGCGTTTGCTGGAAAAGCTCATGTGACACACCCTTTCAGACTGCATTCAGTCTTTGAAAAACGGAAAGACCATGAAAACACTTCTACTCGAAGGTAAGCAAGACAATCTCTGGATGAGTGCCAACGCGCATCGGCGGTCCCCATGTGCCGGCGCCGCTCGATGTATACACCTGCATGTCACCGAAACGCTGCAATCCGTAGGTGAATTTTCCGAAAGCGCGACGCGTAACCCAACTGAAAGGAAAGAACTGACCGCCGTGCGTGTGTCCGGAGAGTTGCAGACTGACGCCGGCGTGCTCGGCGATGGACAACTGACCAGGCACGTGGTTAAGCAGGATGCTGGCGGAAGCGTTTTTTAGATTGAGGCCCTCAAGGAAGGCCCGCAATTGAATTGGATGGGTTGATTGTCCGTATGGCACTCCCAAGATTTGGAGGCCGTCGACGACTACCCGCTCGTTGTGCAGGACCCTAATTCCGGCGCGCCGAAGCGCATCTTCGTAGTGTGCTGCGCCTCCGAATTCTTCGTGGTTGCCGCCGACAAACCAAATACCCAGGGGCGGCGATAGTTCGGAAAGCGGAGCGGCCTGGGTGGCCGGCTCGATTTTGGCACCGTCATAAAGGTCACCGGCGATGAAGATCATTGCCGGATTCAATTGTCGAGCCATCGCTGCGATGCGGCCCGCAAACCTTGCACCATTGATGTGGCCCAGGTGCATGTCGCTTATCAGGAGGGCTGTGCGTCCGTGCCATGCTTCGGGAAGGTTGGGCAGTCGGACCGTTAGGTGACGCTGGCGGATGTAGCGGGCATTGAGCATGCCATAAATTGCTGTCCCGACGGCTGAGAGGAGGAACGCGCCCGCAATCAAGGGCCGGGCGGCGATGCGTATATTCGCGGACAACAGCAATCGAAGTAAAAGGTCGGTCAACCAGGCTAGGCAGGCTGCGACAAAGAGGAAGTTGGACAAACCGAGCCAGACGGACGCAATCCGATAGATGAGCCTGACCAGAGGATTTGAAAAGCGAAAGCTGAGCACCATCGCGACGACGAAGCTTACGGAGAGCACGGAGAGAGCAATGCGCAGCGCAAGTGCGGCCGCCGGGCTGACTGGCCACCAGAAGTCGATCCAAGTGCGATATAGAAACCAATATGCAAGGCAAAAAACCGATTGAACAATTGCAATGGCAATAATAGGCCGAGCCTTCAAACTTTATCTCCTTACTAATCATGGCATGCGCCGCCGAGTGCGCTGCAGGGGCCTCGGAGCATGAAAGAATCATTTCTATGGCAGGTTTCGAGGGCGATACGCTCGGCCTCTACATTTCGATTCCGTTTTGTCGCTCCAAGTGCACCTACTGCAACTTTGCGTCGGGGGTTTACCCTGCCAGCGACCATGCGCGCTATGTCGACCGGCTCATCGAGGACATGAGGGCGGTCGGCACTTGGTCGGAGAGCTTGAGAGTGACACTTCCGCGTGTGGTGGACACGATCTATCTTGGCGGAGGAACGCCGAGCCTACTTGCGCCGCGGCTGATTACGCGACTATTTGATGCGATCCGAGCGGAGTTCAAGATCGAGTCGGATGCAGAAGTAACGGTCGAGTGCGCGCCGGGGCAAATCGCGGATGACACGCTCGACGCACTCGCATGGGCCGGCGTTAATCGTGTGAGTCTCGGCGTTCAGTCCTTCATTGACCACGAAGCACATTCGAGCGGACGTTTGCACTCGAGAGCGGAAGTGCTGGCTGACCTGAGCCGCCTGCGTGCTGCTGGAATTACGAATCTAAACCTCGATCTGATCGCCGGGCTTGCCGGGCAAACAATTGCATCATGGCAGGAATCGCTGACGGTGCTGATCGACTCCGATGTGCCCCACGCGAGTGTGTACATGCTCGAGGTGGATGAGGACTCACGGCTGGGCCGGGAGATGCTTGGAGGTGGCGCACGGTATTCCGCAGGGCTGGTTCCAAGCGACGATACGATTGCTGGAATGTATGAGATCGCAATCGAGCGGCTTTGCGACTCGGGGATGAAGCAGTATGAAATCTCAAATTTTGCGCGAGACGGCTGTCACTCTCGTCACAATCTCCGCTATTGGCAGCGACGGCCATACATCGGGGTTGGGCTGGATGCCTCGTCGATGTTGCGGGAAGCATCACGTAGTTCTTCATCGGCCGGATTCGTGCTGCGTTCTACAACGACGGACGATTTGAGGGCCTATCTCGCCGGTCCTCAGGCACCTGAATTGTCCTGGCTCTCGCCTGAGCGGCAACACGAAGAGGCCTGGTTCCTTGGATTACGTCTGAATCAGGGCGTGGATGTCGCGGCCGTTCGCAGAGAGTTTGGCAACGAGCGAGTGGCGCGAGCATTGGAAGTCGTCTCACGGCTGGTTGAGTCCGGCCTGCTCACCTCGGATGGGAACAACGTGCGGCTGACGGCGCAAGGCCGACTGCTATCCAACGACGTCTTTCAGGAGTTTCTTGAGAGCGCCGCCGAAGATGGGATGGTCGCGGTGCATCGTGAAGAGCATTGATTTTCCGCAACGGATATCACCAGGCCATCGATTGCTCTTGAAGAGCCGACGAGAGAAACGCGGCTGGATCTTCGTCGGTTTCGGCAGAGGTTCCGAGGCATTCGACAGAACCAGGGCCATTCCTTTTGGCATTTTGCAGTGCGCGTTCGACGTCCTGTAAAACGACCAACGGAGAGCGACCGTTGCTTGGGGCGATACCGAAGCAGGCCGAGAGCCGGATATGTTTAGCTGCGACCCGAAAGGGGTTTGCGAAGACATCCGTGTTTAGCCGTTCGGCCAGCATCATCGCATTGACGCTGTCGCATCCTGGCAGCGCGAGCAGGAATTCATTTTTGCCGATACGGCCCAAGAGGTCATAACTTCTCAACAGGCGCATAGTTCGTTCCACTACCTGACAAACAATATTGTCGCAAGGCGCAACAACACTCAACTGCGAATTCGCAATTTCGCAATTGTCAATATCAAACCGCATCAGGCACAGGGAAGTCTTCATTCTCTGCACGCGGTCGGTCTCGCGAAAAAGCATGGAAATCAAGGTGGCGCGACTGTAAACGCCGGAAACTGAATCCCGGTGCTCGTTGAGTGCCGAAGCTTGCCGCAACAATTCCAATTCGTGCAAGCTGGAATGTGCGCGTAAGGCCAATTCGACGCGGAGCAGTATGTACGCTGCACCTGTCGAGCGGGGAATCACATCATCTATCACACCTTCCGCGAGCCTATTGGCCCATTCGCCGGTCACCGTATCTGTGATGAGGAGGATCGGGCAGGAATGATCTCGAGCGTTGGAGTTTACGACTGCGAGCAGCATGGTCATGTTCATGCCGAATCGATCGGCCGGTAGCAGTTCATCGAGCAGCACCAGGCCATACGGCTGCGTCATGGCTTCAAGTGCTGCTTCGATGCTGAGAACGATCTTTACCGGGAACCGAGTGGCAGCGAATGCCGGTCCCAACGTTGCAACAAGGGCCGAGTCGTTCGACGCCAGCAGAAGCGACGTTGGGTTGCATTCGAGCATCCGTTAGTCCTCTACGACGGATGCATCGGCAGCAATTAAGAATTATTCAGGCTTTCATCGAAGATTCCTGGCCGATTGTGCAGGCAGGATCCTGCCTAGAGAGCGGTTCTCCAGTTCATGTGGGGCGTTTCTGGCATCATTGAAGGTGGCTCTTTCTTGCTGAAAGAGCCACTCAGCGGTCGTGGTATCGCTATACAGCAACTGGAGAACCACTTCAGTCGACGAAATCCACTTGCGGAGCGATGGGAATGATTCCGCGTTCATGACCGAGGTCCAGCAACTTGCGGATCGCCTGTCGACCGTCGGCGCCATAGTCCAGGGTGCGCTCATTCACATACATGCTGACGAATCGACTTGCCATCGTGGTGTCCAGATCCCGGGCAAACTGCATTGCGTATTCCAGTGCCTGCTCACGATGATCGAGCGCGTGCTGGATGCTGTCGCGCAGGGCCTTTGAGATGATTTTGTGCGATTCGGCGCCCAACGAACGGCGAATCGCGTTGCCGCCAAGCGGCAGAACCAAGCCAGTAGTCTCGCGCCACCAGACGCCCAGATCGATTACCTTGCAGAGACCGCTACTGCTGTAGGTGAGTTGGCCTTCGTGGATGATCAGGCCCGCTTCGTACTTCCCAGCAAGAACTTCCGGAATGATCTGGTCGAAGGGGACGACCTCGGTTTCGATCTCGGGATTAAAGATCTTCAATGCGAGATACGCAGTCGTCAGGGTGCCAGGCACAGCGATCTTGATGCGACGCAAATCGGCGGGCAATAGGGGCCGCACCGAGACGATCATCGGTCCGTAGCCCTCGCCCACGCTGCCGCCGCAGCCCATCAGTGTGTAGTTCTGCTGCACGTAGGGGTAAGCGTGAAAACTGATCGCAGAAACGTCGTAGAAGGCCTCATTCTGAGCGCGGCGATTCAGTGTTTCAATGTCGCAAAGCGTGTGAGAAAACTTGTAACCTGGCACGCGAATCTTGTTCGTAGCCAGACCATAAAACATGAAAGCGTCGTCGGAGTCGGGACTGTGCGCAATGGAGATTTCGATCGTCGGATTCATAACGGCCACTTGAGATTTGTGGGTACTCACGGATGCAAGGTCCTTTCAAGGGAAGACTGCGGATACTGCAAAGCGGCAATCTGGAGTTGGATGCAGTTATGCCTTATGGCGGCGCGCACGTTGCAGTCCCACGGCAACCGCAGCGGCGGCGACGACCTTGAGCGCGTCCCCGGGAAGGAAGGGAAGCACGGTTAGCGCCAATACGGTCCATGCTGAAGCGTGGACATAGGCAGTCATCCAGAGAAACCCGCAGGTCAAAATCATTAGGTTGCCAACAGCGGCACTCAGCAGCGCGGTGGAAAAGCTGCGAGAGCTGCCGCGCCAAACGTGAGAAATCAACAGGGCCGCGGCGGGATAGGACAAGAGATACCCGCCGGTGGGGCCAAACAGGTGCGCCATCCCAGCGCCAAATCCAAAACCTGGTGCGAAAACTGGTAGGCCCATTGCGCCCTCAACCAGGTAAGTGACGAGCGTGGCTGTGGCAAGACGCGGTGCAAGGAGCAGGCCTAGCAGCAATACCGCAAAGGGCTGCATTGTGAGCGGAACAGGAGTGAACCAGAGCGGCAGGGTGAGGTGGGAGCAGATGGCGACCAGAGCGCTGCCTGCCAGCACGATCCCGGAAGACCGCAGCCAAGTCAAAGCGGTAGGGGACGGAGTCCAGGAGACCAGGGGCGTTGAGAGTTCCTTGTTCACGGTTGTCCTTAAACTTCTGACTCTAAATCTGTTTCATCAGAAGGCCCGATCACTGCGCCGTCGTCCGTCGGCGGTTTGCGTCGCAACTTCGAGCGGTGCAGCAGGATGTGACGCGCCGTTCCCGCGGCTGCAAACAGCAGCAACCCCAACGAGAGAAGAAGAGCAATGATCAGCCAACGCATCACAACAGAAGCTCAGAATACCAGATGGGCTCAGGCGAAGGCCTGGTCTTGACGGGCGAGTCAGGGGGTCCGCAGGCCCGCAGTCAGCCATTCAAGATAGGCTTGGCTTCCGTACTCAACCGGGAGCACCAGAAACTCGGGTGTCTCGTAGCTGTGCAGCTCACGCAGCCGCGCCTCAAGAGCAGGCAACTGGTCGGGCCCGGTCTTCAGCAGCAGGAGGGTTTCGGTGGCAGTTTCCAACTGGCCTTGCCAGCGGTAAATCGACCGTACGCCTGGAATCAATGTCGCGCATGCGGCCAGGGCCTCTTCCACCAGAGTGCGGCCAATGTGGTCTGCCTCTTCGGGGCTGGCAGCCGTTGTGAGGACGATGCGAGCTGGCGGATTGACTTCGGGCATGGAGGTCTTCCTGGTTCAGTGTACGGTGCTTGCTCACGCCATGCGAGGCAGATCCAATTCATCGAATACCGGATTAAACAACAAACGGGCCCGATCAACCTCAATCTTTAAAAGTTGCGCTGCATTGGCTTGCCGAGTCCGGCCCGGTGTTGCAGTATGGACCTTGCGGTCTGCTGACCACCCGAGCAACTCGGAACAGTTGCCGGAACCAGAGAGCAGCGGACGCGGGAGAAAGACGATGAATTCAGCGATCAAGTTTGGCACTTCTGGATGGAGGGCCATCGTCGCCGACGAATTTACGGTGTCGAACATTCGCCTGGCGGTGGCTGGAATCGCAGCCTACGTGAAGACGCAACCGGAACCGCACCGTGTGCTGGTGGGCCGTGATCCTCGCTTCCTCGGGGAGAGCTTTGTTGCCGAGGCTGCTCGAGTGCTGGCCGGGGCCGGCATCGCGCCGATCGTGATTCCCGATGCAGCGCCGACGCCGGCCATTGCGTATGCGGTGCGCACGCTGAAAACGTCGGGGGCTATCAACTTTACCGCATCCCATAATCCACCGGAATACAACGGCATCAAGTTCTCGACGCATGATGGTGCGCCCGCCTTGCCGGAAGTGACGAAACAGATTGAGGCGGCGATCGCGGCGAATTCGGGAGCGATCGCCACTGCGAATCCGCCGGCGGCCGGTTTTGAGACGGCGGATGTTAAGCCTGCGTTTCTCAAGCGGCTTGGCGAACTGGTGGACCTGAAGACGATCGCCAAGTCCGGCATCAAGGTGGTCTTCGATCCCTTTTGGGGAGCAGGTCGCGGCTACAGTTGCCACGTTCTGCGCGAGGCCGGCGTCACGGTTGCGACGGTACACGACTACCGCGATGTACTTTTTGGCGGTCACGCGCCGGAGCCGGACGATCATCTTCTTGGCGACGCCAAAGCGAAGATGAAGGAGATTGGCGCGAAGATCTGCATTGCGACGGACGGAGATGCAGACAGATTTGGCATTGTGGATGAAGACGGCACGTTCATCCAGCCCAACTACATCATTGCGCTGCTCTTCGACTATCTCGTAGAGACACGGGGCTGGCGCAACGGAGTGGCCAAGAGCGTTGCGACTACCAACCTGGTCAACGCGCTAGCCGAGCACCACAAGGTTCCGCTGTATGAGACGCCGGTGGGGTTCAAGTACATTGGCGAGCTCATCATTGCAGACAAGATCGCCATCGGCGGCGAGGAGTCGGCGGGACTGACTATTCGCGGACATGTTCCTGAAAAGGACGGCATTATCGCGGGACTCTTGGTGGCGGAGATGGTGGCCAGTCGCGGCAAGAGCATCGGCGCACAATTGCGCGAGCTGTTTGCCAAGGTTGGTTCCTTCTATCCTGTTCGTGAGAACTTCCACTTGACCCCGGAGCGGAAGGCCGCGTTCACTGAGAAGTTAAAGAAAGATCCAACGGAGCTCAGCGGGCGCAAAGTTGCCGGCGTTGTGCGCACGGATGGACTGAAGCTCGTCTTGGAAGATGGATCGTGGGTGTGCTACCGGCTTTCTGGTACCGAGCCGGTTGTGCGGGCCTACACCGAGGCACGCAACGAGAAGGACATGGTCGCTTTGAGATCAGCGGCCGAGAAATTTGTTTTGCAGTAAAACTCAGTCGAGGTCAAATGCAGGACGAGAAGTTGTTCAGTGAAAAGAAAGAAGAGGTTCAGGAGCCGATTCCGCTGCGCCAGCGCGCGCTCGAAGGGGTTCAACACGGGTGGCGACCCGCAGGAACGATGGTTGCTGTGCTGCTCGCCCTGGCGTTCGCTTGGAGCGTGATCAATGGAAGGCATGGACTGTCATTCTGGTACCAACAGCGTACTGAAGATAAGCGGTTGAGCCTTGAGATTCAAGACCTGCAGCAGGAGAATTCACACCTTCGGGATCACATCGACCGGCTTAAATCCAACCCGGGAGCAATCGAGCATGAAGCGCGCGAAAAACTACACTATGCCAAGCCCGGCGAAGTAATCTACACACTGCCTCAGCAGCCTCAGACTCATTCGCAGCCCGAGGGAGGCGGCAGATAATCCTGGGTGTTTTCCTCAGGGGTGGGCGCGCCTGCATCAATGGCGCGCCTTTTTTTATTCAAGTACCGTAGCACCCACACGTGCTGGGTCTTTGCCTGAAGCGCTGGATCTTGAAAACCATGCGACACCAGCGCCAGCCAGGGGAGCGTTGTCGCCTAGCTGAGAAATACGGAGCTGAACGTCCATTGATTCGAGTTCTTTTATGGCGGTGCTCATGAAAAGGTTGGCGGAGCGGGAAATGCCGCCTCCGAGGACGACGATTTGAGGAGCGAAGCCGGTGAGCAATTTACGAAGGACCTGGCCGAGATGGCTTCCAAATTCCTCAAAAATTTCGCTCGCGGCGGGATCGCCTCCGGCGGCATAATGCGCGATGGAAGCGACTTCCCGTTCCTGCCCAGTTCGTTCCATGTAGCTACGCTGAATCGCTCTGGTTGAGATGACGTCTTCGACGATGCCTGGGGGGTAGGAGATGTTCCAGATTTCGCCGCCGGGCGGGACGCCGTCGCCTTTTACGACAATTCTTCCGTCGACGGCGAACGCTGAGCCGACACCGGTGCCGAGGGTGATGCCCACGACCCGGGAAACGCCGCGCGCGGCTCCCGCTCCTACTTCGCCGAGGAGGTAGGCGGCAGCATCATTCAAAAATCGGACCCGTTCCGGCTGCCAGCCAAAATGCTCAGCAAGCGCCTGGCTGACATTCACACCGTAGAGGTAAGGCAGCTTATGGCGCATCCAACTGATTCCCTGGGCATAGTCAAAGGGGCCGGGCATGGCTAGTTCCGCGCCTTCAACCTCACTCAGGCCGTCGGCGGCTTTCATTCCAAGCGCATAGAGCAGATCTACAAATGCCTGGCTGGTTGGCGATTCGGGCAAGCCTGCCCTCTCGACCGGTCCAAGCTTGTATTCCCCTGCCGAGCAGACGGATGCAGAGATGTGGCTTCCTCCAACGTCATAGACCAAAACACAGGGATTTACTGCCGAAGCCACTGATGCCTCTCATTCAGGAACGCGTTTATTGTAAGCGTGGGGGCCGCACGCGTGCAGTATTGCGGGCTTATCTTCTTTAAAAATCAACATGTGCGCGAATGGAACCGACCCAGACGGGCCCTCGATCCCGGTTGTACCCCGGATTCGAAATCTGCTGTAGATCCAACGAATAGAAGAGGCCTTTCCATGCATGCAAGGTGTAGTAGCTCTCGACGATGTTCTCGCGCCCGTAATTGAGCCTGCCGTCCCCGAGCAGAAAGCCGAGCCCGCCGAGGCTCAGATAATTCTGATGATCCCGCTTGATGGCGTTGGAAACGACTGCAAGCGCGATCTTGTCCTGGGGGCGGCGCCAGGCGGTTCCGGCGTAGTCGGCCCCAGCCTCAACGGTCTGATCGACTTCAGTGTAGGCGAAGGACTCGTTCTGGCCCTCATTCCAACCAAAGCGCCCAAACACTCGCAGATTGGCGTTCAGCTCCTGTTCTGCGTTGTAGCCAAAGCCGTATTTGAGGGCGCCAAAGTGCTCGTGCGCCGTGATCGCAGGCGCGGGATCTGAGCCGTCGAGGAAGGCGTGAACCGCTTCCCGATAGGCGCCCATGTGGGCGCGATTGGCATAGAAGAGGATGCGTGTCACGCCTTTCCGGCCGCGAATGAAACTTTGGCGCAGTTCGAATTCGCCATTCTGTGCGTGAGCGCGACTTAGAGCCCAATCCATGTCGAGTCCGTTTGCGACGACGGGCATGGCAAAGAGTCCATAACGCAAAGTCCAGTTGCGATCGTCATACTCGGCGATGCCGCCGACAGTGTAGCCTCGGGTGTCAGCGGCGTAGTCCCACGCGCCGTTGTTGTCCACTGTCCAGTTCATGAACTGCAAATGGCTGTCTGAGCCGGCGGAGTTGGCGTCGAAGAAATCCGGCAAGGTCAATTTGCCGATACGAAACTCCAGCCGGCGGACCGGCGCCTTGGATGCAGGGGTGAAGGGTCCAGCTTCTTGAGCGGTCGTTTCGTCCGTGAAGCCGATGACCTGGTGAACCTGGTACCGGGCTATGTAGGGAGTTGATCCGAGATTGGGGTTGCGCACGACGTCGAGGTTGGTGAAGCCGGCAAGGCCCAACGCCTGGCTCAAGCCTCGGCCGGCAGCGCTTTCCATGTCAAAGATGAAGTCGGTGTTGTAGCGGATGGAACGGTTGCGCCGGAGGGCGGCGTAAGCCGTACCAACCATAGATGTTTTATATTCAGCCGAGCTGCGAAAGCTGTTTGGCCCCTCATAAGGGGAATGAAATGGGAGACGGCCCTGGTAGATGATGTTGGCCTGTCCGGAGAACCAGTAGCGGCTTTCGACGGGGTGAGGGGCCATGGTCAGGACAGGAGTATCCGAAGCCGGGGTCGGTGCGGTTGGGGCCTGGCCGCGGAGTTCCGCGGAGATCCCGAACATTACAAAGACGATGAAGAGAGAGAGCAGACTCAGGCTTCGACGATGGCACGCGGACATTGATGAGCCTTTCTTGCGGAGTCAGAACAGAGTGCGCAGCCAACTTGATGCCTTGGAGCGTTTGTTCACGGCTGATGAAGAGTCTTGAGGACAACTGATGTTGCTGGCAGCGGTTCGCGGCGGCGGCGGAGTTCTCTTCCATGGTATCGGCAGCCCCTCGAAGGGACCGTTAACGTTCTGTTGATTCGTTGGCGCGGTGGGCGTTCGCATCTCTGAGGGAGGTTTCTGCGGAGGCGGAAACAGATCGCGTGCGGGCACGGCAGAGAGGTATATTGGTCGCTCACTTCATTGCAGGAGGAGATGGATGCTGCAAGTGAATCCGAGGAAGAAGGTATACGACGTCTGCATCATTGGCTCGGGCGCGGGAGGTGGCACGGCCGCGAAGGTGCTCACCGAAGGCGGGCTGAATGTAGTGATGCTGGAGGCCGGGCCGCGGCTCGATCCCGATAATGATTTCAAAGAACATGTGTGGCCCTATCAGCTTGCGCATCGCGGCGTGGGGATCGGCGGCAAACAGGCTGGAATCGGAAATGAGTTCATGGCGCCGAATGGTTTTTGGGAGATTGATGGCGAGCCATATACCTCAGCTCCAGGTTCCTCGTTTCGCTGGTTCCGATCGCGGATTGAGGGAGGCCGAACGAATCATTGGGGTCGGATTGCGCTGCGCTTCGGGCCGGCGGATTTCAGGGCCCGCTCGACCGATGGAGTGGGGGACGACTGGCCGGTCGCGTATGAGGATCTTGCGCCGTACTATGACAAGGTCGAATCGTATATCGGCGTATTCGGGTCCAAGGAGAATGTTCCGAATGCTCCGGATGGCGTGTTTTTACCGCCGCCTCGGCCACGCTGCACCGAGACGCTGATCAAAAAGGCCTGCGATCACTTGAATATCACGTGCATTCCGTCGCGGCTGGCGATTCTGACCAAGCCGCTGAACGGGCGCGACGCATGCCATTACTGCGCGCAGTGTGGCCGGGGGTGCAGGACTGCTTCGAACTTCAGTTCGAGCCAGGTGATGATTCCACCGGCGGCGGCGACTGGGCGGCTGACGATGATCGCGAACGCGATGGCGCGTGAAATTGTGGTGGGAGGAGATGGAAAAGCGGAGGCGGTGTCTTACTTCGATAAGACAACGGGCAGCGAAGAGCGCGTCTACGCCAAGGCTGTTGTGGTGGCGGCGAGCGCTTGCGAGTCTGCGCGGTTGCTGCTGAATTCGCGGTCGCCGAGCTTTACGAACGGGCTGGCAAACTCGTCTGGAGTGGTGGGTCGCTATCTGACGGATTCGGTTGGCAGCGACCTGGCGGGGTATTTTCCGCAACTAGAAAAGATGCCCGCGCACAATCACGACGGTGTGGGCGGGATGCACCTTTACATGCCGTGGTGGCGGTTTGGAAAGCAGAACGACTTTCTTCGTGGATATCACATTGAGTTCGGCGGTGGTCGCGACATGCCTGGAGTTGGCGGTTTTGATGGGGTATGCGAGGAGCATGAAGGCTATGGGGTGAGTCTGAAGCAGAAGTGCCGCAGTTCATACGGGACATACATCGGATTCAGCGGACGCGGCGAGATGATTCCCAACGACAAGAGCTACTGCGAACTCGACCCGGAGGTCAAGGATAAGTGGGGTATTCCGGTGCTGCGATTCCACTGGCAATGGGGCGAGAACGAGATGAAGATGGCGGCGGATATGCAAGTGACGTTCAGGTCAATTATCGAGGCCGCCGGAGGGACGGTGATTGGCGGAACGCGGAGGCATCCTCAACGGGCGAGTGCGGGAGAGAGCGAGGCTCTTCAACAGCAGCAAGCGGGGCGCATTTCGGAGGGTGGCGCGATCATCCATGAACTGGGCACGGTGCGCATGGGCAGCGATGTGAAGACGTCGGCTCTGAACGGGAATTGCCAGGCGCATGACGTGAAGAATCTGTTTGTGGCCGACGCGGCGCCATTTGTGTCGAACCCCGACAAGAACCCGACGCTGACCATCATGGCGCTATCGTGGAGAACGTCAGAGTATCTGCTCGGCCAAGCCAAAAGAGGAGAGCTTTAGAGCGCGACTTATGACTAGAGATTCAGTAACACGACGCGCAGTTTTGAAGTCGCTGACCATGGGAGCGGTCGCGGGTTCGGTTCTGCGAGTGATCCCGCTCGAAGCTGCCGAATACGCCGACAACATGATCGAGGCGGAAAGGAGTGACGCGAAGGGCGGAGGTTATGTTGCGAAGTTTTTCGATGCGCAACAATACAAGACGCTGCAGGCGCTGTGTGACACGATTCTTCCGGCGGATGCGGATTCCGGGGGAGCGATCGAGGCCGGCGCTCCGGAATTTATCGATCTGCTGACGAGCGAGAATGCGGATTACCAGTCGAAACTTGGAAGCGGGCTGAAATGGCTCGAATCCACGTGCAAGGAAAAGTACGGCAAAGCTTTTCTGGATTGCGCACCGCAACAACAGAAGGAGATTCTCGATCTGATTGCGTATCGCAAGAATGCGGAAAGCGATGAGGGCCTGGGGCCAGCGGTGGCATTCTTCTCGTTGCTGAGGAACATGACGGCGGACGGATTTTTCACGAGCAAGATCGGGATCAAGTACCTGGGCTACAAAGGGAATACCTACTTGACGGAGTTTCCGGGGTGCCCGCCGGTGCCCGGAATGTAATGTGGCCGCAGTTCATGGCGTGGACATTGATGCGCGATCTGCTGACCCACACGTTTGGACGGCCGCCGATAGCAGGTTCATCCTAAGCGAAACTGTGTTGGGATTGAGGGTGGAATATGCCGCTATCTGGGGCACCCACGATGGCGATTGATTGAGGGCACGATCAAGCGCGGCCGGCGAATTCTTTTGTCTCGGTGTAGACGTTGACCTTTTCGCCTTCTTCGATGAAGAAGGGGACGCGGATTTCGAGGCCTGTCTCGAGCTTGGCGTGCTTGGTGACGGCCCCGCTGGCAGTGTTGCCGCGGACGCCGGGCTCAGTGTAGGCGACGGTTAGCTCCACCTGCGCGGGCAACTCGAGGCCGATGGGGTTGCCGTTGAACTTGTTGATCTTGATGATGACGCCTTCGAGCAGAAATTCGAGTGCATCGCCCAGTTTGTCGGGCGAGAGCGAGATTGTATCGAAGGATTCCTGATCGAGGAAGTAAGAGCCGTCGGCGTCACTGTAGAGGTAGGAGGCTTCGACGGTCTCGAGATCGGGCTCTTTGAACTTGTCGCTGGCCTTGAAGGTCTTGTCGAAGACGGCGCGGGTGAGCAGGTTGCGCATCTTGAGGCGAACGAGGGTTTGGCCGCCGCGCGCGGTGGGCGTGGAGACTTCGACGTCGAGACAGTAGTAGGGAGCGTTTTCAAACTCGAAGTACATTTTTCGTTTGATTTCGATGGCATCTTTGAGTGCGGCCATGGTGTCCTCGGAATGGAGAGTCCTGTCTATTTTAAATGGCTGAATTGCTCGGTTGAATTGAATCGAGAAGTGCGGTAGGTTCGGTCGCTCAAGACGAGAGAGAGCATTTCGCCATGGTGGTCTCCCACCCTTTCCGCAAAAAAACGCGAAAAGGATGGGGCACCCGACTCGCTACGCCTCGACCCGATGACAAATCTGAATAATGCTCCAAATGACGGCGACGTTAGGCGCTGGTGGGGGCGCGGAGCTCGTTGACAGCGGCGGTCAAGTCTGCGGCCAGGACGTGTTGGGTTTCGGGGGTGAGTTTGGCGCCCTGGCTGGTGAGGTAGAAGACGTCGATTGCGGTTTCGCCTTCGGTGTCGATAAGGGCAACCTCGATGTTGCATTTGTGTGTGCTGAGGGTAAGGGCAATCTGACGCAGCAGACCAGGCCCATCCTGGGCGACGACCTGCAGAAGTGTGGAGTGGGTGGAAGACTCCGAATCGAACTGGAGGCGCGTGGCGACCTCGACCTTTACGCTGGCGGAGTTGCTGGTGTGCCGGCGAGCTTCGAGCATTTGCTCGACCGGGACCTTCTGGGCAACCACATCGTAGACGTAGGCGATGAAGCGGTCTTTTTCGCTGGGGTTGAGCTCGATGGTGCGGAACACATCGGTGAACTGGAAACTGTCGACGACGACGCCGGCATCGTTGGAAAAGGCGCCGGCCTTGACGATGTTCATGCCCCATGCGGCGAGTGCGCCGGCCACGTCGGCGAAGAGGCGGCTGCGATCGCGGACGATGACGGTGAGATCGAAGAGTTGGCGATGGGGTCGGAGATCGAGCTGGACGGGATTGTTGTCGAGATTGACGGCGAGCTGAAAGTGATTGCGGATGTGTTCGGGGAGACGGGTTTGCAGATATCGCTGCGGGAGGCCCTCAAGGAATTGCTTGAGCGCGTCGTACTGGCCGGGTGGGACCATGGAACGAATGCGATTAAGGAGTGTTGGATCGATTGCGGCGTGATAACGAACTTCGTCAACGCTGCGGTCCATGAAGTTGGCGGTGGCCATGTAGAGCTGCCAGAGATTCTCGGCCTTCCACGGTGTGAGCGCCTCGGGGTTCACGGCCTTGATGTCCGCGTAGGTCATCAAGGTGAGCATCTTGAGCAACGCGGGGCTACCGATTTTTTCGGCGAAGCCGCGGACATTTTCCTGGTCAAAGATGTCGCGGCGAAGGGCGTTGGACATTTCGAGATGCATGCGGATGAGCTTGAGGACGGAGTCGCGTTCTTCGGTATCGAAGTCGAGACGCGCGAGGAAGCTGTCGGCGAGTTCGACGCTCTGTCCGGTGTGTTCGCCGCTGCGCCGGCCTTTGCCGGTGTCGTGGAGCAGCAGAGATAAAAGGAATAGATCGAGGCGGTCAATTTCGGGCAGCAGCTGCGCGAGGCGCTGTTCGTAATCGTGCGCGGGCTGGCGAAGGCTGTGCACGTTGTCGATGGTGAGGAAGGTGTGCTCGTCGACAGTGTAGCGGTGGTAGCTGTCGCGGATGACCAGCGCGTCGATGCCGTGGAATTCGGGAATGAGCATCTCAAGGACGCCGAGGGCGTGCATGGTTCGCAGAGCATGCGCGGCGTGAGGTCCGAGGAGAACTTCTCGAAGGGAGTTCCAAAGATAAGGACCCTCGGGGATGTGGATGGCGAGTGCGGGCAGGGCGTCGGTGATGCGGTCCTCGGCGGCTTGCGAGAGCATGTAGCCGTGGGTGGCCATCATGGAGAAGATTCGGAGGATGGCGGCGGTGTCGCTGAACTGCGCGCCGGGAAGGATGTCGATGCGTCCCTGATCGAGGATGAAGTCGGTGCCGGCGATGGGTGTGCGGCGGCGGCGGAACTGGCGATAGAAGCTGACGGGAGCGGGCAGGTGCTCCATCAGCAGGGCGGCGCGGCGATAGATGATGCGGGCGTGGCGATAATAGGTCCGCATCCAGTAGGCCGGGTCGGCGGTGCCGCGGGTTTCGAGGCCGATGGAGTTGGCGGCTGCCTCGTCTTGCGACTGCCAGTCGAGGGAGTTGTCGTCGCGGCCGTGGCGGAAGTGGAGGAAACAACGTGCGGAGGCGAGGAAATCAAAGGCGGCTTCGGCGTCGCCACGGGCGCTCTGGAAGACGCCGCCACGCTGACGGGGCCACTCCTTGGTCTCTTTGAGGTGGAAGAGGAGAGCGAACCAAACGGCGAGGTGGTAGTCGCGCAGGCCGCCGGGACACTCTTTGAGATTTGGCTCGAGATGGAAGATGGTATTGCCGAACTTGGCGTGGCGGGCTCGGGCGATTTCACCCAGCTTCTGGGTGATGGTGTTCCATTCACTGAGGACCAGGCCGGGGAAGACGGTCTGGTGAAGTTGCTGGTAAAGAGGGAACTGGCCGGCGAGGAATCGGCGGTCGAGGGTGGCCAGCGTGAATTCAAGATTGTCAGGATCGAAGCGGCCGGCTTCTTTGACGGTGCGGGAGCTTGGGCTGGCGCGGAGGCCGATGTCCCACATGCCCTGGATGACGGCGCGGACGGCTTCTTTGGTCTGCTCTTCGGTCTTTTCATCGGCGAAGGCAAAGAGCACGTCGATATCGGAGTAGGGGAAGAGATCTTTGCGTCCATAGCCGCCGAGGGCGAGCAGGGAGACATTTTGCGCGGGATGTCCGGCGAAGGCGCGGCGCCACATTTCAATCAGGATTCGATCGACCACTGCAGAGCGGCGTCGGATGGCAGCAGTGCCGTCCCCTGTGCGCTCGCAGGTCTGGCGGACGAGCGCCATCTCGCGAAGATACTGATCCCGAAGATCGTCAACCGCCAAAGCGACTGGATTCATGAGGTTTATTTGCAAGGCTTGCCGAAGCAACTAGGACGTTTTAACAGGATAAGCGATTTTCTCGCGGGAGTGGCAATTTTGGGAGGATTGCACCAAAATTTGGGCCATACAGGGCGCTGGAAGGCCCTGGCAGATGCAAGAGGCTTTGGGTGAAATCCAGGTTTGCGGAGGGAGGGGTGACGGGCGCAAAGAATGTATCGACCGATTGCGAATTTGCGGTGTTGGTATCGCCGGTGAAGTGCGCAGGCTGGGAAACCGCCCACGCTGCGCGGAATAAGCGAATGTGTCGGCTGGAGCTACAGGGCGGTTTCTCCGCGCTCGTCGTTGCGGATGCGGATGGCTTCTTCGATGCGGCTGACGAAGATTTTTCCGTCGCCGATGCGGCCGGTTCGCGCGGCTGAGCCGATGGCCTCGATTGCCTTGTCCCTCATATCGTCGGTGACCACCAGTTCGATCTTTACCTTGGGGAGAAGGTCGACTGTGTACTCACGGCCGCGGTAAAACTCGGTGTGGCCCTTCTGGCGGCCGTGGCCGCGAGCTTCGAGAATCGTCATGCCTTCGATGCCTGCTTCGAGCAGAGCATCCTTGACTGCATCCAGCTTCGAAGGCTGAAGAATCGCTTCTATCTTGAGCATACTTAAATTGCCTCGTTTGACAGCGTATCAGGCCGGGGTACTTCTTGCGGAAGCCGCGGCAAACTTTTCATGGCGAAGCATCAGGAATTGATGTCGTAACCTTCTTCACCGTGTTGCGAGAGGTCGAGACCTTCGGACTCCTGTTCGGGCGAGAGACGCAATCCGATGATCTTATCTACGACGAACAGCAGCGCAAGAGTGCCGATTGCGGAGAGGAGCCAGGCGATGCCGACGCCTGCCGCCTGGTTGAGCACCTGGCTCCAGTGGCCGTCGAGAGCACCGGTGGGAACGTCTTTTCCGAATGCGGCGTTGATTGCCTTGGTGGCAAACAGGCCGGTGAGAAGCGCGCCGAGAGTGCCGCCTGCTCCGTGCACGCCAAAGGCATCGAGGGAGTCATCGTAGCCGAGGCGACTCTTCACTTCAAAGACCATGAAGGAGCAGAAAGCTCCGGCGACGATCCCGATTGCCAGCGCGGAAAAAGGCTGGACGAAACCCGAGGCGGGGGTGATGGCGACGAGGCCGGCTACCGCGCCGGAGATTGCACCCAAGGCAGTGGGCTTTCCGTTGTGGATCCATTCCGCGATGGTCCAGCCCAGAGCGGCTGCAGCGGCAGCGAAGTGAGTGTTGATGAAGGCGCTGGTGGCCAGCGGACCTGAATTGAGGGCGCTGCCCGCGTTGAAGCCGAACCATCCTACCCAAAGAAGGCAGGCACCGATGAAGCTGAGCACCATGGAGTGGGGCGGCATGTTGGTGTGGGGATACCCGAGGCGCTTGCCAAGGTAGATGGCGGTGACCAGCGCGGACACGCCGGATGTGACATGGACGACGGTGCCTCCGGCGAAATCGAGACTGGGGACGCGGCCACCGGTGGCATTGAGCAGGCCTCCGACGCCCCAAACCATGTGCGCCACGGGGCTGTAGACAAGGAGAGACCAGAGAGCGAGAAAAGCCGCCATGGCGCTGAACTTCATGCGCTCGGCGAACGCGCCGGTAATGAGTGCAGGGGTAATGATGGCGAACATGAGTTGGTAGACCATGTAGGTCTGCTCGGGAATGGTGGGCGCGTAATCCGTGTTGGGAGTTAGGCCGACACCGCGAAGAAAAGCGTGCTCGAAACCGCCGATGAAGGCGTTGCCGTGGCCGAAGGCGAGCGAGTATCCGACGATGGCCCACAGAATTGTGACCAGGCCCATCATGGCAAAGCTCTGCATCATGGTGCCGAGGATGTTTTTTCGCCGAACCAGGCCGCCGTAGAACAGGGCAAGGCCGGGGCCAGTCATGAGCAGAACCAGCGCGGCCGAGACGAGCATCCACGCGTTATCGGCTGAGGACTGGGCGTGCTGGACAGCTTGAGTCAGATCGGCTATCTGGGCCTGGGTGGCGGGTGCAGCGGGGTTTGGCGTCTGGGCAACGGCAATGGCGGGAAGGGAAAGGATGGCGGAGACGAATGAGACTTTCAAAGTACGACTGAGCATCACTGGTTTACTCCAACAAACAGGACCATCTAGGCTCTCTACGAACCGTTCTTCACGCGTGAGCATGGCGCGGTCGTCGCGAGCAGTGCAAAGTTGGGGGACTCTCGTCCGCCCGGCTCACTGGACGCCAACGCATAGCATGATTTGGTGAACATTGAAGAATAGCGCATGGGGCGCCCCTTTCCCGTGCCCAATTGAGGGCGGAGCGGGAAGGGCGGGAGAGGAGAGGAAGGCGGCCTGGCGCCTTTCATCGGAAACCGTCCTTGGGGAATTGCCGATGTGTTGAGCGTTGTTGTGACGCCGGGCGCGGAAATCGGCGAGAATGCCGCGCCGCCTGATGCTGAATCGTTGCTACTGAGCGGAGGTGTAGGGACTAAATTGACCCATTCATACAGGTTCAGGCGAGGTAGAATATCTGCATGGAGCCAGTTCAGGAGCGGGATCGCTATCTCTTTGGTGCACTCGAGAGTAGCGCCACGAATCGTGCGAAGCTCGCGGAAGTGAATTACGGCTATGAGCAACAGGAAGGCGTGATTCTCACGACGCTGGATTTTGCGGTGAACTGGGTCCGCAAGAGTTCGGTGTGGCCGGTGACCTTTGGCTTGGCTTGCTGCGCAATCGAAATGATGTCGATGGGCGCATCGCGATTCGATATCGCTCGATTTGGCGCGGAGGTTTTCAGACCCTCACCCCGCCAGTCGGACCTGATGATTATCGCCGGGCGAGTAGCACAGAAGATGGCGCCCGTCATTCGCCGCCTTTACGATCAAATGCCTGAACCTAAATGGGTTATATCGATGGGCGCTTGCGCCACGTCGGGCGGAGTCTTCAACAACTACGCCATCGTGCAAGGGGTCAACCAAATCATTCCGGTCGATGTTTACGTGCCCGGATGCCCACCCAGGCCAGAACAGCTTTTGTATGCGATTACGCTTCTTCAGGAAAAGATCCAGCGTGAACCGCGCAGTTTGCTGAAGACGCTGAATGCCGAGTGAACGGCCACCCGCAGAGTTTGTCTCTCGTCCGCCATTTGAAAGAAGGAATGGCCACCTATTTTCTTGCCTGAAAACCGGGATAGCAAGTGGGGCAACTTGTTCAGAAAGTGCGCTCTGCTCGATTAGTCCTATGTTACGTTAATTGGTGTTGTGCCACTGTTTCCCGATAAGTAATTGTCGAGGAGCCCAGAAGTTCGAACTGGAGAATGGTACGCATCGTCAACCTTTTCCAACCGGATTCACAGTTTTAATTGCGGAGGATTCAACGCATGTATTCTCGATTTTCGAAAGTGACCTGTCTAGTTGTGGCCTTGGCATGTGCATCACTCATGCCGGTAGCCGTGGCAGCCCAGGATTCCGCCACACCGGCAAAAAAAGTATCTTCTGCCGACTCGCCATCAAGATGGGACATCTTTGCTGGTTACAGCTATCTTGCCCCCAAAGGCAGGGCAATCAATACCGACGTCCCACGGTCAGTGGATTATGGCGTGATTGGGAGCGTCTCCCGCTACTTCAACAAATACATTGGGGTGCAAGGGGAAGCGGATTATCACAACGCTAACAAGTCCGACACGCCGAATGACCATTTCATGGGCATCTCCGGTGGTCTAGTTTTCCGGTACCCGACAGAGGACCTCACGGCTTTTGCCCACGCATTAGTCGGTGGGGAGAGGGTAGGCAGCTTCTACTACGACAACAAGTGGGGTCCGGTACTGACGGTTGGCGGCGGCGTGGATTACAACACGCCCTGGTTCGATCACAGGCTTTCGATTCGCGTTTTCCAACTCGACTACCAGTACACGCATGAGAACTTTTTTCCAGTCGGCCGCGGCAACTTCAACATCGCGCGCTTGAGTGCCGGCGTAGTAATCCATGCGGGAACGATTGCACCTCCGCCGCCAGTCACGCTCTCATGCGCGGTCAGTCCGACCTCTGTATTTCCGGGCGAGCCAGTCACCGCGACTGCGACGGCCGGGATGCTGAATCCCAAAGAACATGTGATTTATAGCTGGTCGGGCCAGGGAGTTACGGGCACCGACACAACCGCGAAGGTCGATACGGCAGCATTGGCGCCTGGCAGCTATACGGTGAATTGCGGAGTGAAGGAAGGAAAGCCCGGCAAGGAAGGTTTGAAGCCCTGGCAGAGCGCTTCTGGAACAGCCACTTTCACGGTCAAGGAATATGAGCCTCCGACGATTAGCTGCTCAGCGAATCCGACCGATCTCAAGCCGGGCGACTCGGCGATGGTTACGGCGAGTGGCGTCAGCCCGCAGAACCGGCCGCTGACCTACAGTTACACGGCTTCGGGCGGCACGATCAGCGGCAGCGGCACGACCGCAACGTTTGCTTCGACAGGTGCTCCGACAGGCCCGGTGCAGATCACCTGCAACGTGGCCGACGACAAGGGACACACAGCGACTGCGAATACGAGCGTGACGATGGAGCCGCCTCCACCGCCTCTGGGACCCTCGCCCGAGCAAGTGCGACTTGAGGCTCGGTTGGCACTACACAGTGTTTTCTTCCCGACCGCTCAGCCCAGGGAAAAGAAACCCGAGGGTGGCCTGGTGGATAGCCAGCAACAGACTCTCACCACTCTGGCGACGGACTTCAAGGCTTATCTTCTGATCAAGCCCGACGCGCACCTAACCTTGACCGGCCACGCGGATCCCCGCGGTTCGGAAGAGTACAACCAGGCGCTTACGGAACGTCGTGTCAACCGCGCCAAGGAATTCCTGGTACAACAGGGAATTCCCGCTACCGCCATTGATGTGCAGGCGGTTGGCAAGACACAGGAACTCTCAAAGGAAGAAGTCACCGATCTCGTTCAGAAGAATCCGGAACTGAGCGATACGGACAAGAAGAAGGTCCTGCGCCAGATCAAGGTTATCTACCTGGCTCAGAACCGCCGCGTCGACATCACACTGACCAACACTGGTCAGCAGTCGGTGCAACTCTATCCCTTCAACGCAGCCGATTCCGCGACTCTTCTTGACCAGAAGGGACCGGTGCACAAGAAGGCTGCGCCGAAGAAGAAGTAGACCCTGAGTGCCGGAACGGGCCTGCCAAGACCCGTTCCGAAACTCGCAGTGAAAGGAGAGGTTGGCTGGATTTCCGGCCAACCTCTTATCTTTTGTGAACAACCTCTCCTCTTTTGTGAATTGGAGTCTGCGGTCCGAGACGACAACGTGGCTTTCTCACCTGGTCTGAAGATCCCGGGAATTCTGTATCATCGAGATATGCAGGCTTCGACCCCAGATTCCCCATCCTCGGATTACCCATCCAGGAACGGTTTCCGCACTTACGATCCACGGCTTGAGGCTATCGCCGCCAAGGTGCTTGCAGGCGAACGTCTCGATGCGAACGACGGGCTGACGCTCTATGGAACTTCGGACGTGCTTGCGGTCGGTTGGCTCGCCAACTTTGTGCGAGAGCGGATGCACGGCGATGTGACTTACTTCAACGTCAATCGCCACATTAATCCCACAAATGTTTGCGTCGCGGCGTGCAAGCTCTGCGCTTTTGGCCGGAAGAAGGGCGATCCGGCGGGCTACACGATGGCGCTCGAAGAGGCGTGGGAGACTGCGGCGTCAGGATACTCCGAGGCAGTGACGGAGTTTCACATCGTTGGCGGACTGCATCCGGATCTGCCGCTCGAATATTTTCTCGACTTGGTGAGCGGGCTGAAGCAGCGCTTTCCGAAGGTTCACATCAAGGCTTTCACAATGGTCGAGGTCGCGTACCTTGCGCGAAGGGCGAAGCTGACGATTGAGCAGACGCTGGTGAAGTTGCGTGAGGCGGGAGTGGATTCGATGCCGGGCGGCGGGGCAGAGATTTTTGCGGCGCGCGTGCGCTCCATTATTTGTGACCACAAGATCGACGGCAGCGAGTGGCTGGAAACGGCGCGGCTGGCGCACAAGCTGGGATTCAAGTCGAACGCAACGATGCTGTATGGGCACATCGAGAACGATGAGGACCGGGTGGATCACCTGCTGAAGTTGCGCGAGCTGCAGGATGAGACAGGCGGGTTTCAGACTTTCATTCCGCTCGCGTTTCATCCGGAGAATACGCCGCTCGATCATCTGCCGGTGACGACGGGGCTCACCGATATTCGCCAGATCGGGGTGAGCCGGTTGATGCTCGATAATTTTCCGCACATCAAAGCGTATTGGCAGATGATGACGCCGAAGATTGCGCAGATCGCGTTGCGGTTTGGCGCGGATGACCTGGATGGCACTGTAATCGAGGAAAAGATTTACCACGATGCCGGAGCGACCACGCCACAAGGGATGACGCGGAAGGAATTATGCCGGCTGATTACCGAAGCTGGGCGGGTGCCGGTGGAACGCGACACGCTGTACCACTCGGTGACGCGCAGCGCAGACAGCTTTACAGTTGCGGTGTAACGCGAAAGAAGGCGATCGCGATGGTTGATTTTGGCCCGGCTGTGATCCTTGGACTCTGCTTTGGATTCATGTTCGGCATTGGGTGTTCGCTTGCGGTGATGTACTCAATTTATCTGGGTGGATACCGCAAGGCAGTCGAAGAATCGCTTCAGCCGGTGAAGCCGAAAAGATTCGTGAAGACGCTTGAGAAGATGCTGGCGCGCCGCACCGGTACGCAATCGGCCTCGCCGAAGTGAATCGAAACTACTGGCGCAGGATCACGCCGTTCTTCATCACAAAACTCACGTGTTCCGTGACGGAAATATCGTCGAGCGGGTTGCCGGGTACGGCGACGATGTCGGCGTAAAAGTCGGGTTTAAGCTGGCCGATCTGATCTTTCCAGCCGAGCAATTTTGCGCCGTTGATGAGGTCGGCTTGAAGGACGGCGAGCGGCTTCATTCCGAATTTGACCATCAGGGTGAGTTCGCGGGCTTGCGTACCGTGCGGGAACGGGCCTACGTCAGAGCCCACCGCGAAGGGAACGCCGGCTGCGACCTGCTTTTTGAATTCGCTGATTTTGAAATTCAGCAGAGACGATTCGCTGGCTGCTTCGGCGGCGCTGGATCGATGCTGCGCGAAGTATTCGAAGATGGTGAATGTGGGAACGGCGAAGATGTTTTTCTCGCGCATGAGTCGGACGGTTTCATCGCTTAGTTGAGTGGCGTGATCGATAGAAGCCACTCCGGCTTGCGCGGCGTAGAGCGTGCCGGGTTCTCCCATGGCGTGGACGGCTACAACGGCGCCAAGGCGGCGTGCTTCTTCAACGGCGGCGGCAAGTTGCGGCTCGGTGTATTGGTAGGGTGTATGGAGCAAACCATCGATCATGGTGTCGGGGCCGGTCTCGTAGATCTTGGCGAAGTCGGAGCCTTCTTTATGCTGCGCGCGCATGACTTCAACAAGCTGCTCGGAGGAGTTGGCGTAGTCGGCGTTCGAGAGCACGTGCTGCGCGGGATTGTAGCGATTGGCGTCTTCGTGTCCGCCGAGAACGTCGATGGCGTTGCCGCTAACGCGCAGGCGAGGACCGGGGATCATGCCCTTATCGATGGCATTGCGAATCGCAGTGTCGGCTGAGCCTGCGCCCTCCGTGCCCATGTCGCGCTCGGCCGTGAATCCAGCGAGAAGATCGGCTTTGGCGGCCTGCTCAGCGAGGATCACGCGCCAAGGGACGGATTCCTCCACGGTTTGCAAATCCTCGGCGCCGGGGTGCAGGAAGAGATGAATGTGCGCGTCGATCAGGCCGGGAAGAAGCGTAGTGTCTCCGAGATCGATGATCATTGCGCCCTGGGGATGCTCGACGGATTTGCCCACGGCGCGAATGCGTTCGCCCTGGATGAGAATCTCGCCAGGTTGAAGCAAAGTGCCGGTATCTACCTGAAGAAGCCTCGCGGCGTGAAGGACGATCGGCGGAGCGGCGGGTTGCTGCGCGGCGGCGAAGGTTGCGCATGCAACGAGGGCTTCGTATGCAACGAGGGCGGCGATCAACGGGAGCGAAGCACGAAGAGGCGCGGAACAGAAGCTCCGAAAATAATTTCGCATGGATATGACTATGCCGCCGTTGGCCGCACGTTGTCGATGAAGAATTACATTGCGCCGCCCGTGCATCATTTCTAATACGCCGCGATGCCGGTGATGTGCTGGCCGAGGATCAGGGCGTGGATATCGTGGGTGCCTTCGTAGGTCTTTACGGATTCGAGATTCATCATGTGGCGCATGATGGGGTAGTCCTCGGTGATGCCGTTGGCGCCGAGGATGTCGCGGGCCATGCGGGCGGTTTCGAGGGCCATCCATACATTGTTGCGCTTGGCCATGGAGATATGTTGATGGCCGACGGTGCCTGCGTCCTTGAGGCGGCCGACGTGGAGGGAGAGCAACTGCGCCTTGGAGATTTCGCTGACCATCCAGACGAGCTTCTCCTGAATGAGTTGGTGGCCGGCGATGGGCAGATTGTGAAATTGCTTCCTGGTTTTGGAGTACTGGAGCGCGGTGTCGTAGCAATCCATGGCGGCACCGATGGCGCCCCAACTGATGCCGTAACGGGCCTGGTTGAGGCACATGAGGGGGCTCTTGAGTCCGCCTGAGCCGGGCAGCAGGTTGGCAACGGGCACGTGCACCTCCTGGAGCGATAGACCGCTGGTAATGGAGGCGCGGAGACTCCATTTGCCATGGACTTCGTAGGCGGTAAAGCCGGGGCGATCGGTTTCGACGAGGAAGCCTCGGACATTGCTTGTTTTGGAGGGGTCGTTTTCGTCGTCGACTTTGGCCCAGATGATTGCGACGTCGGCGATGTTGCCGGAGGTGATCCACATCTTTTCGCCGTTGAGGACGTACTCGTCGCCCACTTTGCGGGCAGTGGTGGTCATGCCGCCGGGATTGGATCCAAAGCCGGGCTCGGTTAGGCCGAAGCAGCCGATCTTTTCGCCGGTAGCGAGAGCAGGGAGCCAGGTGTTCTTTTGCTCGTCGGAGCCGAAGGTGTAAATGGGATACATGACGAGCGCGGACTGGACGCTGACGAAGCTGCGGAAACCAGAGTCGCCGCGCTCGAGCTCCTGCATGACGAGGCCGTATTCCACGTTGGACATGCCGGCGCATCCATAGCCCTCGAGGTTGGCGCCGAAGAAACCCAATTCGCCCATGACGGGGACCAGTTCGCGGGGAAAGCGCTCTTTACGGAAGCACTCCTCGATAATGGGGACGAGGTTGTCCTGGACGAAGTCGCGTGCGGTGCGGCGGACGAGGAGTTCGTCTTCGCTGAAACTGGAATCGAGATGGAGAAAGTCGACGCCCTGGAATTTGAATGCCATGATTGCACCTGCCGTTCGAGGTAGAACTCAAACAAGCAAGGCTAGCAGATGTGGCTGAAAGCTTCCAGGCTCCTGGGGCGAGGACTTCGATGACTTTGAGGGCATAGTTCTTCGATGGAGAAAGGGATTTTGGCGCTATAACGCGGCAATCGCTTCGGCCTGGCTGGAAAACAGCCCGGCGTACTTGGTGATGCCTGCCACAACGAAAACCTTGGTGAAGTGCGGCGAAAGGCCGAAGGCGTAAATTTTCTGCGCGTGTTGATAGGCCTCTATTAACAACTGGATCACCAGGGTGATGCCACTGGAGTTGATGTAACCCACCTTGGTGAAGTCGAGGAGGATCAGGTTAGAAGATTCCCTGGGGAGACTGTGAAAACTGCCGAGGACGGCGTCTTTGGAGGTGCTGGCGATGTCGCCCTCAAAGCGAAGGACGGTTACCGGATGTCCAGCAGGGGAGGTCAGCCGGTCAACGTGGCATTTGCTTTTGTTATCCATGAGTCATCGCCTCTGTCGTCTCCGCGCTTCATCGGTGATTTTCTATTGCGGACAAAATACTCTTCGGCTTAAGTCTTATCACTCATAACAGGTTCCTCGCAATTGAAGATCATCTGGGCGTCGGAAACAGCATGCCAACAACCTTCGGCGCTGTTGGCGCTGGGTCACGGGCCGCCGCTGCGGACGGGGCTGGGCATCAATGAAAACTCCCCCACCGTTCCGCAAGAAATCTGCGAAGGAGGGGGAGTCTGACGTGTCTGGGTTGGTTGTTAGCGGCTTTCGAACTTGACGACGAGGTTCAGGTCACTTGCAACGACCTGGCCGTCGAGCTTGGCTGGAGCATAGCGATACTGGCGAACTGCATTGACTACGCGGCCATCGACGTCCTGATTCACGGACTTAACGACTTCGATGTGCTGTGGCGTGCCGCTTTCATCGACCACAAAATGCAAGATCATCTTCTGGTTGTCCGGGCTCGCAGTATGGAAAGCCGCGGAGTCCAGAGTCACGTTACTGAACTTGACGAGCTTGGGCTCGACGACTTTGCTGATGCGAAGGGGTTTTGCTTCTGCGGAGGAATCTGCAACGGGTTGGGATGCGACGGCGGGCCCTTTTACTTCGCTGGGGGTTTCGGTGCGAGCCTCGAGGGTGACACCCTGGCCCTTGGTGCTCGATTGGGCGGTGAGCATCGCGGCGGAGAGAAAGAGCGTGGAAGCGAGAATTCTGCGCATGATTTGTTCTCCAGAAGGTCAAGTGTGACCAACACCACTTTAATCCGAAACAAACACGAATGTCAAATAAATTTATGCAGGCTACTATTATCAGTCGTTTATGGACGAGTAATACTTTGGTTTCAAAATAGATTCACAGTTCTAGTTCATTTTTAAACATTATGTGAGAGAGGTACTGACCTGTATCCGAGTGCGGCACTCAGGGGTCCCAAAAGATAAAACACCGACTCAGTTTGTAGCGGGAGACGGATATGCATGCAGTGAAGGGATGGCAACAGCTTCTCCTTCGACTCGCTTCGCTCGCCTGGATGACAAAGTTGTGCCTGAGGGAAAAGGATGCCGCCGATGAAACTGCACCGCAGATTTTGGGAATGGGGAGATGGAACGAGTGGACGGCCGCTTACTGATTGCCTTCGGCGTTGTCTCCGTAGGTGGGGAAGGGTTCTGCCTCGGTGCTGGTGGGCATGGTGGCCAGCACGGCGAGGTCGGCGAGGACTTGCTTCCAGCGCTCGGGATATTTTTTGGTGGTGATGGGGAGGTCGAGATTTGAGTAGTAAGTCTGGACGTCGGATTTAATTCCGGGAGGAATGGGTTGAGCGGGTTGCCGCGTCAGCTTGTGGAGAAGATCGGCGTAAGTGGAATCGGTGAGCGGGTAGCCGCCGGGCTGCACAACCCGGCCTGTATCGAGATCGCGATTGGACAGCGGATGGCGCACGTCCTGCAGGCGGAGCGGGATGTCGGTGCTGGATGAGAACGTCGATGCGAGTCGGCTTGGAGCGGCGGAGCGAGCGGCAAGTGGAGTAAATCGGGCGAGGATGCGCCGCATAGCTTCTGTGGACACGGCGACGCTGTGAGCGTAGTCGGCTTCCGTGATCGATGTGGGGCCTTTGATAGCGACGAGCGATAGCGAGCCCACCTTGGGCAGCACAAAGATCAGAACTGCGAGCAAGTGGGTACCGATTCCTGCCTCGCGGCGGTAGGCTCGCCAGTTGTTTTCGAGGGCGACGGCCGCCGCTTCTTTTTCAAGCTCTATTGCCTCGGGTGTAGTTGGGTCTTGTGGCTCATGGCTGCGATGGAGAAGGGTGAGTGCGTATGCGATGCGTGGAATGAATGTGCGGGCAGCGAATCGATAGTTGCGTACATTGAAACGGCGTCCACGTTTGCCGGAGAAATCCTCGGTGAGGCCGTATGTCTGGTAGAAGGCGAGGGCAAGCTGGCGGACGGATATTTCGAATCCGATGTGGCGCAGGTATGGAAGCGGGGCGACGCGATGATGCGCGATTTCGTTGATGTCGAAGGCGAACTCGGTCTGGACGTGCTGGTGCTTACCCTGGGCGTAATTCACTTCAGGGCCAAATTTGGCACGGAGTTTGGGGAACTCTATGGGAACGGCGCGGTTGGTTGCTTGCGGGTGGCCGACGGAATCTCCGATGTAGTGGGAGAGTGCGCCAACGGCGAATGCAAGCTCATTTGCGTTGGTGGCGTTGCGAAAGAGGTTCAAGACAAAGTCGCCCGAACGCACGTAGTGGGTCAGATTGGAGAAGGCGGGGTCGCCGAATGGATAGTAGCCGATGTCCTGAATAACGCAGCCACCGTAGGCATAGGCGCGTGCATGGTCGAGATCGGCGGCGGTGAGCGCGGGGTAGCGGCTCAACAGAAGCGGGACGATCGAATCTTTCCAGGTGAGATCGATGAGTTGTTCATGGGTAAGCAGGGAGTAAGCGAACGCGGGCCTGGCTGAGGGCAGGAAGAGCGTCAGCGCCAGAGCAAGGAGTGTTCGCGAAATTTTTGCTCGCGTTTCAGGGAAGTTCATGCTTTTTGAATTCTTTGATGCTATTGGGTGGAACAAGCAAAGTTCGCAGAGTCATTTGTTTCTCCGGTCCCTTTGTATTTTGCGATTGCCGGGTAGGGGCAAAGCGGGCGTGTCATCGTGACGGCGGGATCACCTTTTGGTCCCGGCGTGTATTTGGATGCGACTACCTCGGAGGCGGGGACAGCTTTCTCGACCCAATCCTGGAGCGCATCGAAGAGGCCGTATTTTGGGCCCTTTGCGGTAGAAAGGCCTAGTTGTCCAAAGGAGGAGGGGCCTGGCCCGCCGGCGCAATGCTCTACGCCGGGCGCCATGTAGAGCCGCATAAATGAGTCTGCCTGCGACGGCCCCATTTGCTTCTCGACGCTCTCGAAGTAGGCGATGGTGTTCACCGGCGGAATGGCTGCGTCGTTCCACCCATGGTAGAGAATCAGCTTTCCTCCGGAAGCGGAGAAGCGACTGAGGTCGGGGCTGGTCGCGTCGAGGTCTGCCGCGGTCTGTTTGATTGCAGCCTCCAGTGAGGCATCCACGTCCGCGGTGAGAACGTTCCACTTGGGATCACCAGTGACCATGTAGCGGAAGTAGTTCTGAACAAATTGGGTTCCAGCGCCTGCTCCGGGTGCTTCACCCACCACCCAGTCGCGCCAGTCACCGTCTTCATCGCCCATGAGGAGGCCGGGCAGGAGGGAGTTTCCGTGGTTATTGTGGCCGCCGGCGTAGAGATTTTTGAGCGAATTCACCTGGGGTTGGCTAAGGCAATCGAGCGAGTCCGCACTTTTGCACAGTAGGACAGCAGGATCGAAATGACATTGAGCCGGATTGCCGATGATGCCGTCCTTGACTCCGTCGATCTCGTCACAGGCGTCAAGCGCAGCGCGCTCGATGGCGGGAAGCTTAAGGCTGGAAATGTAAGCGCGAGGATCGTTCAGCATTGCCTGGGCGATTTCCACGCCGGATGTGAGCATGTGTGTCCAGGAATAAGCGGGCGCGCCGGCAAGAATGCCGTCGTAGTCTTCGGGGAAGCGCTGGGCCTCCATGAGCGCTTCACGGCCTCCGTCGGAGCAGGAATCGAAGTAGGCTTTCTGCTGGGGCTTACCGTAATATGCCTTGACAATGTCTTTGGCCCGCACGGCGGTGAGGTGGACAGCGCGCCAGCCGAAGTCCTTGATCTTTTCCGGGTGGCCGAAGGCCCAGGTTGCGTCTTCGGCCTCTGCCTGGTGGCCTGCGTCGGAGCCAGCAGTGGCGAATCCTCGGCGGAGGTTTCCGGCAAGCCCGTGATATCCGATGGTGCCCGCGAAGCCTCCATTTCCAACTCCGAGAATGCGGCCGTTCCAATCTTTCTCGGGTAGCCAGACTTCGAAGTTGATTTCAGAATCAGGCGTTGGGCGAAGGATCCCTTGAACGCGGCAGAAGACCGGCAGGTCCTTTTGTGGGTCTCCGATGCGAGGACCCTCGACGGTGCCGGAACTGACTCGTGCAGCGGCTGTGATGGCTGTGTCGGGAAGTTGGAGACCTTTCAGCGCGCTGCAATCTCCGGCCAGCAACAGAGCAGGACTTTGAAATCCTAGGAAACAAACGATAACCATACTGTTACGCATCATCCGATTTGAACCTCCACCTAGATTCAGCAAGCTTTCGAGTTCGGGATACTTCGCATAATTTGAAGGCGGATAAGTATGGCGGGGTTTATTCAAGGAACTCACGAACGAAGGCGTTTTGGCTGGCGACGAGATCGCGCAGGGTGCCATCGAATATCAGGCGGCCCTCGGCGAGCATGAGGAATGTTGTGTTGTGATCGGTCCGGTTCGCGGGCAGTGGAATCATGCGGCCTTGCGCGATATCGAAGAAATGAGTGCACATGGTGAAGGCGTCTTGCAGCCGATGCGTGACGAGGACGGATGGAGTTCTGTAGACATCGCGCTGTTTGACGATGAGTTCGATGATGGTAGTGGAGGTAATGGGATCGAGGCCTCCGGTCGGCGAGTCGTAGAGAAGCAGGTCGGGATGGTGGATGAGCGCGCGGGCGATGGCAACACGGCGGCGCATGCCTCCGGAGAGGCTGCCCGGGAAGAGGCTGAAGGTTTCTTCGAGGCCTACAAATCGGAGGGCTTCGCGGACGCGGGTGTCGATTTCGTCGTCCGGTACCCGCTCCTGGATCAGTTGGTAAGCGACATTGTCGCGAACGGTGAGCGAGTCGAACAACGCGCCTTCCTGGAAAACCATGCCGGTGCGGGTGCGGAGATGGAAAAGTTCTTGTTCGCGAATGCGCGAAATCTCCTGGCCGAAGAGGTGGATGCTACCGCTGTCGGGACAGAGCAGTCCATTGGCCAGCTTGAGCAAGACACTCTTTCCGACACCTGCCGGGCCAAGCAAAATGCGGGTTTCGTTTGCCGCGACCGAGAAACTGACGTTGTCAAGGACTGCCGGACCGTCAAATGCGATCGAGACGTTACGAAATTCGAGGATCGGGGTGGGAGCCTCAGCGGCGCCGACACCGGGGCCCTGGTCGAGAGGTGCGGAAGCGAAGAGATCCGTCATGAGCTGAAAACAGTGAGCATGACCTGGGTAAGTAGGAAATCTACGACGATGATGAGCACTGACGAGTTGACTACAGCCTGAATGGTGGAGCGTCCGACACCCTGGGTGCCACCGGTGGTTCTCAAGCCGTAAAAGCAGCCGATGGAGGAAATTAGAAATCCGGAAAAGAGCGGCTTGACCAGGCCCTGCAGAATATCTGGGGCGCGAAGATATTCGTAAGCCATTGAGAAATATTGCGTACCGTTCTGGTGATTCATGAATACGGTGACTGCGGCGCCGCCGAGGATGCCGAAGAAGTCGGCAACGATGGTGAGAAAGAACAGCATGGTAACGCAGGCGACGATGCGCGGCGTTACGAGCTTGCGCATGGGATCCACGCCGAGTGCGCGCATGGCGTCGATTTGCTCCGTCACCACCATGGAGCCCAATTCGCTGGCCATTGAAGAGGCGTTGCGTCCAGAGACCATAATGCCGGTGAGTACGGGGCCAAGCTCGCGGATCATGGAGGCGCTGACAAATCGTCCAGTTACGGCAGTAGCTCCGAACTGCGAAAGGGTGGAAGCGGATTGCAGCGCAAGAACGCCTCCCGTAAAGAAGCCGGATAGCAGTACGATAGAAGCGGAGCCCACGCCGATGATGTCGGCTTGTTGAAGTAGGTCGGTCCAATAGATAGGCGGACGAAACAGATTCGTGACGCCGCGATAGGCGAACACGGAATATTCCTGCACCGTGAGCACGACATTCTTGGCGGTATTTTCGATCGCATCAACTGCCATCTGTTTGCCCTACCGCGAGTTGCAGGTTGGAGCGTTCGGTCTGCTCTCCTGCACAGGATAGCGCATGGGGGCGGGAAGTATGCGAAGAACCGTTGCGACAGCAGCACATTCGGGATTCTCTGGCCCCAACGCAAGATTTACGTGATTGTTGGTGCAAGAAACGCAAATGAAAGCAAACGAGGTGGACAGGTAAATGTCTGAGCAGAAGGTGATTCGCTTTGGCTGGCATCGTGCATGGACCAACCTTGGAGGTTATGCATCTAAGTAACGAGCATTTGTGCATCTAAGTAACGAGCATTGGTGTAACTAAGGGGGAGGCTGGATGCATTCGTTCCGCTTGCGGTTGATTCTCGCTCTCATTGCAGGCGTAACGCTTGTGTCGGCGGCCTCTACGTATTTTGAGGTGCTGGCGCACAAGCACTTGCTGCGGGAGGAACTGGAACGGCGTTCCCAGTGGATGGGGCCTACCATTCAACCGGAGATGGAGCGCACGCTCGCGGAGGGGAACCAGGCGGGCCTACCTGCATTGATTGAGCGCACCAAGGCCCAGACCGGGGCATTGGGGATCGGCATTTTCGGCACCGATGGAAAGCCGATCGCTTCGACGGGCGTTCCGGCAGTTTTTCAAGCGATTGCGCGGCCGCTGTTTCAATCCCTGGCACCGGCCCTCGCTCGCACGCCGGTTGAAAGATCGATCAAGAAGGGAGTGGTTGTGAGTGCCTTCGGGCGCACGGGCAGCCAGCAGTGGCTCGAAGAGGTGTTTCCTCTTCACGACGGCAACCGCCTGGAAGGCGCCCTGGTGATTCTGATTGACACCGACTACATTCGCAACCAGGCCTACGATGTGTGGCAACGGAGTTTTTGGCGAACATTGGCCACCGTTGTACTCATAGTTGGGGTCACGTTCCTGATGGTCCGCTGGTTCCTGATGCGTCCGCTGTCACGTGTTGCGGAAATGCTGCGGCGCCTGCGGATGGGTCATTTTGACAAAGGGCTCGGGGCAGGGTCAGCGGAGCTGAGCATGTTTAGCCCGCTGGCTCGCGAAGTCGAGACCATGGCGGAGAGCCTGATCGCGGCGCGAGCCGCCGCCGCGGCTGAGGCACGGCTGCGCGATGCCGGAGAACACAACTGGACCCCTGAGCGGCTGGCCGCGCATATGCGGACCAATGTTGGAATCGGTGGCGGCAATGGGCGGATATTTGTGGTGTCGAATCGCGAGCCGTACATACACGTGCGCGAGGGGAAAGAGACGGTTTGCGTTGTGCCTCCGAGCGGACTTGTGACGGCGATTGAGCCGGTACTGCGCGCATGCGACGGGGTGTGGGTTGCGAGTGGAAACGGCAACGCAGATGCCGCGAACGTTGATGAATTTGATCGATTGCGAGTGCCGCCTGACGATCCGCGATATACGCTGCGGCGGGTGTGGCTCTCTGCGCAGGAAGAATCAAGCTACTACGATGGGTTTTCGAATGAGGGTCTGTGGCCTCTTTGCCACATCGCGCACACGCGCCCGATCTTTCGCGCAAGCGATTGGGAAGCTTATCAGCGTGTGAACGAAAAGTTTGCGAACGCGGTTTTGGATGAGATGAAGGGCAGCAGCGATCCACTGGTTTTTGTGCAGGATTATCATTTTGCCCTACTTCCACGGCTTGTGAAGGCTGCCCGTCCGGACGCGCGCGTGGCCATCTTCTGGCATATTCCATGGCCTAATCCGGAGGCCTTTGGCATATGCCCATGGCAGGCGCAGTTGCTGGATGGTCTGCTTGGCGCGGACCTTATCGGGTTTCATATTCCGCTGCATTGCAATAATTTCCTATCCACAGTGGATCGCGTGGTGGAGTCACGGACCGATCGCGAACATATGACTGCGCGCCGTCATGGGCATATCACGATGGTGCGGCCGTACCCGGTGAGCGTGGCGTTTAACGGCGGGATTCCCGGTGCGCTTCGCGCCATTATCACGGAAGACGAAGAGGATCGCGTCGCTGAGCGCAGGGACTTGTTGTCGGAGTTTGGCGTGCGAGCGGAATGCATGGCGGTTGGTGTGGATCGGCTCGACTACACAAAGGGAATCCTGGAGCGGCTGCTGGCTATCGAGGAACTCATTGAGCAGCACCCGTGGCATTGGGAGCGGTTGACGATGGTACAGATTGCCGCGCCCAGCAGAACGCGCATTCCCAGTTATGCGGACCTTAAGAAGAAGGTTGAAGACGAGGTGCGACGCATTAATCAGCGCTATCAAACGTCGCGGTGGAAGCCGATCGTGTTGATCGATCGACACTGCAACCATGACGAGGTGAGCCGCTGGTATCGAGCTGCCGACATTTGCCTGGTAACTTCGCTGCACGACGGAATGAATCTTGTTGCGAAGGAATTTGTGGCGGCGCGTGACGACGAAGACGGGGTGCTAGTGCTGAGCAAGTTCACCGGCGCGGCGGTTGAATTGCGTGACGCGCTCATTGTGAATCCGTATGACATTGAGAGCGTGGCGGAGGCGATTCACCTCGGTCTCGACATGCCTCGCGCCGAACGCAGGGAACGCATGCAGCAGATGCGACGGCAAGTAATGGAACACAATATTTATCGATGGGCCGCGATGGTTCTGGGCGATCTGCGCGAAGTGCGACTGGAGAGCTCCGACGGCCTGGAGACCTACACGACCGGGCCGGTGATGGAGTCTGCCGGTGCCGGCGTGCGTCGTAAAATGGCTTAGAAGGTGAGCATCGTTTGACCCCGGAGGCATCAGAAAAGCTGGAAGATTTCTTTCGCTCGTTCGCGAGCGGGACAAGACCCCTGTTGCTGTTGGATTATGACGGCACGCTGGCTGGATTTCGAATTAATCGATTCACAGCGCGGCCTTGGGCGGGGGTGCCGCAGCTGATCAGCGATATTCAGCACGAAGGCAGCACTCGCGTTGCGGTGATTACGGGCAGGCCGGCGGCAGAGATTCCCACGATGCTCGAACTTGAATTTCCAGTGGAAGTGTGGGGGCTGCACGGTGCGGAGCGTCTCTACCCGGACGGCAGGCATGAATTAGAAGAGGCTCCACCGCGAGCGCGCGTGAAGCTGGATGAAATGCGTGAACGACTGCGCCGCGACGCGCTTGGCGGGCTCTTTGAGGACAAACCCAACGCCGTGGTGATGCACTGGCGCGGTCATCCACCGCGGCAGGCGCGGCTTATCGAGCGCAGAACGCGCGCACTGTTTGAGCCACTTGCACAAATGGATGGGTTGTCGCTGCTGGATTTCGAAGCGGGCGTCGAGCTGCGAGTTGGTCGCGACAAAGGTGGAGCAGTCGATGCCATCATGGCGGAAGCAGGGCCGGGAAGGCCTGTAACTTATCTCGGAGATGATTTGACGGATGAGAGCGCATTCGTGGCGGTGAACAATGCTGGGGCGCCACACCTGAGCGCACTGATGCGGCACGAGTGGCGTGCGACAGCGGCGAATGTTTGGCTGCGACCACCTGAGGAGTTAAAGCTCTTTCTCAACAAGTGGCTGGCTGCGTTGCGAGGGCAAAATCATCACGATGAAGGAACACGTTCGAGCACCTTTGCCGCAGATTGAAGTTATTTCCGCTACACAAGACCAGGAGCCAATCCTGGATAATCTGCTGGAACTGTACGTGCACGACTTCAGCGAATTTCACGACCTGGAGATTGGTGAGGACGGCAGGTTTGGCTACAAGCATCTCCCGCTTTACTGGAGCGAGGAGGGCCGGAAGCCATTTCTCGTTTGGGTGGAGGGTAAGTTAGCAGGATTTGCGCTTGTAAAGCAGGGGGCGGAGATTTCGGGCAATGCGGGTATCTGGGATATGGCCGAGTTCTTTATTCTGCGCGGGCATCGAAGGCGCGGGGTTGGAGTCGCGGTGGCACATGAGGTTTGGCGGCGGATTCCGGGGCGGTGGGAAGTGCGCGTGATGGAGTCGAATCAGGGGGCGTGCGGGTTTTGGGAGCGGGCGGTGGCGGAGTTCGCAGGGCTGAAAATTGAGTCATCGCGAGTTGAAAAGAATGGTGTGCAGTGGCGTGTGTTTTGGTTTGAATCGGCGGGTGAGGGATAGAGTCCCGCTCCCATGGCGGAAGAAACTCGCCATGGATGGGGCACCTAGATCGTATTTGGCTGCCGAGGATTTTACTCTCTGCCGCGTTTGCGAATCTCTATGTTGAGGCGCTTGATCTTTTGGTTGAGCGTAGAGAGCGGGATGTGGAACTGCTCGGCAGCGTCGGTTTGGTTCCAGTTGCAGCGCTCGAGCTTTTCGATGATGATGCGGCGCTCGATATCTTCGAGGATGTCGAAGAGCGAGGCATTGGGATTGTGCTCGAGAAGCGCATCCTGGAAGCTGCGGCCGGTGATATGGCCGGGCAGGAGATCGGAGCCAATGATCGAGCTCGATGAGAGCACCACGCCGCGCTCGATGGAGTTTTCAAGTTCACGCACATTGCCGGGCCACTCGTAATCGATAAGGGCGCGCAGCGCATCGGCGGAGAGACGGCGGGGTGAAAGCTCGTTCTCACTGGCATAGAACTCGAGGAAGTGGTTGCAGAGGAGCGGAATGTCTTCGCGGCGTGCGCGCAGCGGGGGCAGATCGATGGTGATTACGTTGAGACGATAAAAGAGGTCTTCGCGGAATCGGCCATCGCGGACGGCCTGGCGGAGGTCAATGTTAGTGGCGGCGATGATGCGCACGTCGACTTGAATTTCCTGAATTCCGCCAAGGTGCATGAAGCGACGATCTTGAAGGACGCGCAGAATTTTCGCTTGCGTATCCATGCCCATGGTGGCGATTTCGTCGAGAAAGAGCGTGCCGCCGTTGGCGACTTCGAAGAGGCCTTTCTTTGAGGCAACAGCCGACGTGAATGCGCCTTTTACGTGACCGAAGAGCGTGGATTCAAGCAGCTCGGAGGGCATGGCGCCGGTGTTGATGGGGACGAAGGGCTTGTCGCGCCGCGGCGAATTGGCGTGAATCGCCTTGGCGATGAGTTCCTTGCCGGTGCCGCTTTCGCCCTGGATGAGAATCGTCGAGCGGCTGGGAGCAACCTGGGCGACGAGGTCGAAGACGCGCAGCATGATCTCGCTTTTGCCCACGATGTTGGCAAAGTTGTATCGCTGCTTGAGGGCGCGCTTGAGTTGCAGGTTTTCTTCTTCAGCTTTGTAGCGGGCAACAGCGGAGCGGATATCGGCGAGCAGTTTTTCGTTATCCCAGGGTTTTTGGATAAAGTTTTCAGCGCCGGCGCGAACGGCTTCAACGACATTGTCGACTGTGCCGTACGCGGTGATCATGATGACGGGCGTGTCGGGCTGGCGTTCTTTAATCTGGGGCAGGAGTTCCAGTCCGCTTTGACCGGGCAGGGCGAGATCGAGCAGGACGAGGTCGAAGTTTTCGAGCTCGAGGATGCGCAGCCCCTGCTCGCCGTCGTTGGCCATTTTTACGGTGTATCCCTCGAGGGTGAGCAGCACCTCAAGCGACTCGCGAATGCCCGCTTCGTCGTCGATGACGAGGATGCTTCCGCCAGTGGATGTGGATGTAAAAACAGGACCGGCAGAGAGATTCAACGGCTGTTCGACCTCAGACATGTACGGACTTCCTTAGAAGCGGAAACTCAAGGTGAAAGGTTGTGCCGGCGCCGATGGCGCTTTCAACATGAATCTTGCCGGCATGTTCCTGAATGATTCCGTATGAGACGGACAGGCCGAGGCCTGTGCCACGCCTCTCACCGGGCCTGGGCATCGTCTTGGTCGTGAAGAAGGGATCGTAGATGCGTTTCAGGTGTTCGGGCGCGATGCCGGAGCCCGAGTCGGCCACCATTGCTTCGACATGCCCATTGGCCAGTGTGGCAACGCGGAGGCGGCCTCCGCCGGGCATCGATTCCTTGGCGTTGAGGATGAGGTTGAGAAATACCTGCTGGAGTTTTCCGGGGTTGCCATGAATGCTTGGCAGTTCGTCGGCCAGCTCGACGTCGACGTTAATCTGCGCGGTCTTGAGCTGATGTTCGAGCAGAGAGAGCGTGTCGCGGATGACCTGATTGAGGTTGGTCTCGCGGAACTCGGTTGTCGAGGTTCGAGAGAAATTGAGGAGGCCGTTTGCGATCTCGGAGGCGCGGAAACTCTGCTGTGTGATCTTTTCGAGCACGGGGCCGAGACGAGCATCGCCACGCATCTGCTTGGAAAGCATTTGCGAATAGGAAGAAATGACGGCGAGCGGCGTATTGATTTCGTGGGCGACGCCAGCAGCGAGTAGACCGATGGAGCTGAGCTTGTCGGCTTGAGCGAGCTGCGTCTCGAGCGAAATGCGTTCCGTGATGTCGTCGACCAAGATGATGCGGCCGACGGCGACGAAGTCGCGAGAGAGCAGAGGCGCGATGGCGATGTTGGCGGTGCGCTGCTCACCGGCGCGCGTGGTGAGGGGGAACTTGTAGAGGTGATGCACGCCAGACTCATTGCGAAACACTTCAATCGCAGAGACGAACTCTTCAGGGAAAACGGAGCTCAGATCCTGGCCGAGGGCCTCGGAGCGGCTCACAGCGTACATCGCTTCCATCTGCGCGTTCCAGCTCTCGATGTGGTCGTCGAGGTCGATGGCGAGGATGCCGACGTTGATGGATTCGACGATGTTTTCGTTGAATTCCTTCAACCGCTCAAATTCGCTGATTTTTTGTTCGAGGCGGGCGTAGAGGCTGGCATTCTGGAGAGCGATTCCGATGTAGCTGGCGAGCGATTCGAGCAACTCCATATCTTCGCTGGAGAGGAAGTCGCCGCCGATGGTGCGGCCGAGCCCGATGACGGCGATGGTTCGTGTGGTTGCGCCATCCTGCACGCGACAGGGCAGGTAGTAGTTCAGGTCGAGCATCGCAGCGGTGCGTTGCTGATCGGGGGGAAGGTGAAGAGCCTGCTGCGCGTTTTCAAGAAAGATGTGGGTGTGGTCTGCGGCGCGATCGAAGTCGAGGAAACCCAGTGCGAGGCGGCTTTGCGCTGATCCCGAGGGCAGGCCGTGGGATGCGGCGAGGCGAAGGCCGCGCGGCTGCTGAGCCAGGAAAACGGCTACGCGCGAGACAAGCAGGGTGCGCGGAAGGCGCTCGATGATAGAGGCGAGCAAGGCATCGAGGTCGGTTTCGGAACTCAGGCCGCGACCAAACTCGACGAGCGCTTTGCGGTAGTCGTAGCGTTGGCGGTCAAACGCGCGATCGACCCAACTTTGAATTCGGCGCTTGAGGGGGTCAAAGGCCGCGGCGGTGCCGAGTATCGCAATGAGCAGGGCCCATTCACGAATTGCTTCAGGGAAGCGCTGATGGACAATGGTGGCGCTGAGGGCAATGATGCCGAAGTACGCGCCGAGGAGCGTTGCGGTGGCCAGGGTGTAAGCCACGCCGCGCTTGAAGATGAGATCCGTGTCCATGAGCCGGTAGCGGATGATGGCCCAGCAGAAAGTCAGCGGCAGGAAGACGAGCGACAGTCCGGCAAGCTTGGTGAGCAGGCCGGGCATTCGGACGTCGAAGAGGAACGGGACGGCATAGAGCAGGGTGAAGGGCAGAACCGCCAGGAGCGCGCCGCGCGTGAGCCACTTCAACTGCTGACGAAGCAAGGGCGTATGCGCCCGGCTGTAGCTGTGGAGGAAGAGGACCGCAGCAAGGACGTAGAAGACGGCCATGTAGGCGGCACCGACCTGGTCGATGCGATGCCTAAGGAGGCCGGTGGCCTGCCAGTGAACGATGGCTACGATCCAGAGGATGAAGAGGCCAAGTCCAGGCGCGTAAAGCACGGGCAAGAGCCAGCGGCGACGAATGCCCTTGAGGCGCTCTTCAGGGAAGCTCAATGCAAAATGCAAAAAGAGGGCGGGCTGGAGCGATGCCGCGAGGGTGTTGGTCCAGAACACGGTCTGGTCCAAAAGGTCCCACTGGCCGGTCATTTTCAGTGCGTAGAGAGCGAAGGAAATCAGGCAAAAGAGATAGAAATGCGTCGCGCGCGGAGCAGTCCAGCGCCGAAACAGCACGTAGAGGCCGATGGCAAGGTAGATGAGGCCAATGAACCTGAGGGCCTGAGGCAGGCTGCGGTCGGTTGGCACTGTGTAAACAACTACAGGGGTGTCGAGCGCGATGCCGGCGCGTGTGATGGAGTAGTTTGCCTTGCCGAAGACGCCGGTGCGATAGATTTCGCGCACCTGATCGGAAACCCGGGGAGTTGGAATGTCGTTTACGGCCGTAAGCAGGTCGTTGGTCTGGATACCGGCGAGCTTACCGGGGCTATCGGGCAGAACCTTTTCGGCAACGAGCCCGCTTCCATTGGAGGCCTCAGCCCACCAGACGCCATCATCGGGCTGCTGGGACTGGTTGTCCTGGCGAAAATTCAACGTGGCGAGCAGCACCAGGCCGACCGTAACAACGGCCAGCAGCGTCGCCTGCAAGCGATTGAAGAGACTCGTCTCCATGGGTTGGGGACCTTGCTTCATAAACTACTTAGCACGTTGGTTGCCATGTGGCCGTGAGATCAATGGGCATTGTGATCTGGCGACAATCGGTTGAGGCAACACGGGATAGGGACGAACTGGTATCGGGAATGTCAACCTGAAACTCAGCGTTTTTCTGCAGAAAATGCAGAAAACAATAGGGGACATACATCGAACCGAATCGTCCTATTGAAAACGGTATGCGCCCCCTGTCCAATCGGTCAAAGGACCTGTCAGGTCCGTACCGTTTATTCCTTGGTACCCCCCACCCATACTCTGTAAGCAAGTTCCTTCGATTCATAGGCTTAGAGAGGGGGTACCGCTGCAAAGTCCTCTCAGCAAAGAACTTGGCTGCAGAATCCTCTTGGGTAAGGACTTATGGCCTATTTTGCCTCGACTTCCCGCGGATCTGGAGGATCTACCCGAGAACGGCATTTCTTCACTTCAGCTATTGTGCGCCAGCGGCAGTAAATGATTCGCAAAACTGTGCGAAGAATTTAAGCCCGAAGCAGAACCAGGGACGTGGGGACCCTGGCTCTCCACCCCACGGACTAAGACCTGTCCGCGGGGACCCCGGGTTCTCGTGCTCGCGTCGACTTGAGCTCGTGGTTTCGGGACACAGCATCTCTGGTTTTGCGATAGCGAAGTTTCTGAAGATTGCAGTCAGCGTTGACCATAGGTCGCATTGGGACCATGTTTGCGCAGGTAGTGATACTCGCTGATGTGGGTCGGAATGGCGTCAATGGATGCGTCAAGCAGCACAGTGCGGAACGCCAGCCGGGCGATGTATTCGAGGACGTCGGCATGGTTGACGGCTTCGGCGGCGGTTTTTCCCCAGGCGAAGGGGGCGTGACCGGCAACCAGCACGCCGGGCACGGCGACAGGGTCGAGGCCCTCGGCGCGGAATCGGCGGACGATCACTGCTCCGGTGTTGCGCACGTAGCCGTCGGCCACTTCTTTGGCGGAAAGCGGTTCAGTGACAGGAACCGGGCCATGAAAGTAGTCGGCGTGTGTCGTGCCGAGGCAGGGGATGGGGCGGCGGGACTGGGCCCAGGCTGTGGCGAACTCGGAGTGGGTATGGACGATGCCGCCGATTGAAGGAAACTCTCGATAAAGCAAGGTGTGCGTGTCGAGATCGCTCGATGGGCGCAGGGAGCCTTCGACGATTTTGCCGTTGAGATCGGTGACGACGAGATCGGCCGGGGTAAGGCTGGCGTAATCGACGCCGCTGGGCTTGATGACAACAAACGGAACAGGGCCGGAGCGATCAATGCCGCTGGCGTTGCCGAAGGTGTGAGGGGCGAGGCCGCGGAGAGAGATTTCGCGGTTGGCCTCGAGAACTTCTTTGCGGAGCGATTCAAGCAGCATGTCGGCCGCCTCTTTCGATGGGGAGATGGTTGTTCCCAACGTAGCGCGGAAAGCGTTTACTTTGCATAGTTTATCAGCAAATTTCGGAGTTGGGAGGCTCTACTTGTCGAATTCGAGACAGGCGCCCGTCGAATTCCAATTAGGATGCGTGCCGCATGGGGACCCGAATGAGCGAATCGAGTCGCTGAATGCTGTGACTTTGCTGGCGATTGCGGACCAGAGGGAGTGACGGCGACGATCTGGAAGCTGCAGTTTCTGGAACACGGGCGCGGCTAATGCCGGGGCGAGGACGTCAACGGAATGAGAATTGCTGAGGGCGCTGTAAACCCGGCCCGTAAGCGGGCGTCTACCAGAGTGATGGCAGCCTGCACAGCACTGGAGCCAATGACAAAGGCCACGGCGGACGAAATAGTCGCGCATGAGTTTGCGAGTGTTGTCACCGCGCATCGGACGCAGATCTTCAGGTTTCTGCTCGCGTCGACGCGCGACGTGGACCTGGCAGAGACGCTGACGCAGGATTGTTTTTTGAAGGCGCATCGAAACTGGTCGAGCTTTCGGGGTGAGTCGAGCGCGATGACATGGTTGATGCGGATCGCGATCAATCTGCAGAAGGATCACTGGCGTAATCGACGGTTGCAGTTCTGGCGGCTCACGCGGACCAATGCGGTGGATGTAGACGAGGCCAGCGAGTGGCTGCCCAGCGGAGAGCGCTCGGCGGAGCAGAAGATGATGGCGCGTGAGCAGGTGGCACACGTCTGGCGTGCAGTGGATGGCTTGAGCGGACGGCAGCGAACCGTTTTTCTGTTGCGGTTTGTGGAAGAGATGGAGTTACGAGAGATTGCGGAAGCGACGGGCTTGAGTGAGGGCACCGTGAAGGCGCATCTTTCGCGGGCACTGGGCAGGGTGCGGATGGAGTTGAGGAGAAACGATGAAACGCGATGACGAGCACGTGGAACGCGCGGACCAGACAATCGGTTGGGAGACGATCGATCCGAAGACGGGTGAGGCGTTGGGGAACTTCAGGGCCAGCGTTCATGCATGGAGCGAGACCATGGTCAGCCGGCCTCGCACATCGCCAGAGGTAGTGGCGCGCAGGACTTGGAGAGCGGCCGCCGGTTGGGCGCTGGGATGTGTTGTCTTTGCGGGAGGTGTTTCGAGTGGCGTGTACGAGAACCATCGCCAGCAGGAGGTTGCGAGGATCGCCGCGGTGCGCGAGGCCGATCATCAACGCCAGCTCGCTGCCGAGCATGCTCTTGAAGAAGAGGATTTGCTGGCCAAGGTGGACAGCGATATATCGCGTGCCGTTCCAAGCGCGATGGAGCCGTTGGCTTCGCTGATGACGGACGATGTAGCGAAGTAGGAATTCGGAACAATTGCCTGGGTTTTACTCAAGCGAAGGAGAAGAGGATGAAGGGTTTAATGGCAGCACGGTTGGGTGTAGCGATTGCCGCACTTTTGGCGGCGGGTGTTGCCGGCGCTCAAGCACCGGCAGGGGGTGGTCCGGGAATGGGCGGACCGGGATTTGCAGAACACAGACCGCCGATGGAGCGGGCGATGGGTCCGCGTGGCGAGCATGGCAAGTGGTGGAACAATCCTGCCATTGCAGAAAAGCTGAAGCTGACAGACGATCAGCGCAAAGCGATGGACGCGATTTTGCAGCAGCATCGCGAAAAGTTGATTGACCTGCGCGCAAATCTGGATAAGGCGGAACTGGAGATGGAGCCGCTCATGCGCAGCGACCAGCCGAACGAGTCCGCACTGATGGCGCAGATTGACAAGGTGGCGCAGTCTCGCGCCGAACTTGAAAAGGCGAATGCGCGTTTTCTGTTCGCTTTGCGCGCCAAGCTGACTCCGGAACAGTGGAAGCAGGTGCAAGAGTTCCGATCGACTCATGAGGAAATGCATCGCGATTGGAACCGCGACGGTCACCGCGATGGAGGCGGCGAACCTCATGCGGCACCGCCTCCGCCGCCGGGACCTCAGGGCATGATGGATGATGGCCCAGGACCTGGAGAGCCTGGGAATGCCGGGTCGCCTCGTGCGGGTGCAAATCAGAAATAGGACTCGGGGCTTCGAGTGTAAGCAGAGAGCAATACGGTTGCAGTTAACACCGGTGGCGGCAGGAGCTAAAACTCTTGCCGCCGTTTTTTCAGTAAAGGAATCTGGAATCGCTACACGTGCTGCACTGCCTGGGTTAGGTGAGCCAGGCTGGATTTTGCGTCGCCGTAGAGCATCGAGGTGCAGGGCTTGAAGAAGAGGGGATTTTCAAGGCCTGAGAATCCGCGGCCTTGCCCGCGTTTGAGAACGATCACGCTCTTGGCGCGATCGACTTCAAGTATGGGCATGCCGGCAATCAGCGACTTGGGGTTGTCGCGCGCATCGGGATTGACGACGTCGTTGGCGCCGATGACGACAGCTACGTCGGTGGATGGGAACTCGGGATTGATCTGATCCATTTCGTAGAGAGAGGAATAGGGCACGTTTGCTTCAGCGAGAAGCACGTTCATGTGTCCGGGCATGCGGCCTGCGACGGGGTGGATGGCGTACTTCACGGTTACGCCCCGCTCCTCGAGCATGTTGGCGAGTTCGCGGACGGCGTGCTGCGCCTGCGCTGTTGCGAGTCCGTAGCCGGGAACGAAGATAACGCGGCTGGCGAAGGCCAGTTGCATTGCGGCATCGTCGAGGCTGATCTCGCGCATCACACCGCCCGCATCGGCAACGGCCTCGGCGATGACTGAGCCGAAGCCGCCAAAGAGCACGTTGGTGATCGAGCGGTTCATCGCCTTGCACATGAGGACGGAGAGGATGAAGCCGGAGAAGCCGTCGAGAGTGCCGGCGATGATGAGCACGTTGTTGCCAAGGACGAAGCCTGTGGCTGCGGCGGCGAGGCCTGCGTAGGAATTCAAAAGCGACATCACGACTGGCATGTCAGCGGAGCCGATGGGAATGACCAGCATCACGCCGAAGACGAATGCCAGGGTGAGCATTGTGTAAAAGAACGCTGCGGCTTCCGGATGCATGCAGAAGATCACGAAGCAGGAAGTCATGGTGAGAAAGACGAGCAGATTGACGCCATTCTGACCTTTGAACTGGATAGGCTTGCCGTGAATAACTCCCTGCAACTTGCCCGCAGCGATGAGTGAGCCGGTTGTAGTGAGCGCGCCGAGCATAACTTCAAAGCCGAGAGCGCCGCGTGTTACACCCGGCATCTCATGCGCATGAACAAGGAACTCGCCGACCCCTACAAGTGCGGCAGCCAGTGCGCCGAATGCGTGCGAGAGGGCGGTTCGCTGGGGCATGGCGGTCATCGGAACCCAGATCGCCATCCATGCGCCGATGATGGAGCCGATGGTGAGGCCGGAGATGATCCAGACCCAGGTGACGATGTGCGTTCCTATCAGCGTGCCGAGGATGGCGGCGAACATGCCGGCTTCGGCAAGGAACATTCCGCGGCGAGCCGTCTCGGGGTGCGACATGCCTTTGAGCGCAAAAACGAAGAGGATGGAAGCGATGAGATAAGTGGCTTCCATGAAATAGGTGGAGATGGTCATTTCGCCACCGCTTTCGCAGGCGACTTGATGTCCTTGCGCTTGTTGAACATCTTCAACATGCGATCGGTGATTCCAAATCCGCCAACGACGTTAATGGTGGCGGTGGTGACCGCGATAAAGCCGAGGATGTGCGCGAACAGCGGATAGTTCGCAGCGCCAGCGAGCACCAGCGAGCCAATCAGCGAGATGCCGGAAATGGCGTTGGTGGCGGACATCAACGGCGTATGGAGCAGCGGCGGTACGCGGCTGATGACTTGGTAGCCGAGGAACGCCGCGAGAGCAAAGACGTAGACCGAAGCGATGAGGACAGCGGGATTCATAGTTCCTTATCTGATACAGCGAAATTAAAAGTCAGCAAGCCTGTGAATTGTTTGAGATTGCTCCCAGATCTCAGAATCGAGACCTGGGGCACCCAGTTCGTTGGTTAGCCGACAGCCTGTTTCGTTTCAAGCAGCTTCGCCACGCGCGGATTTACGGGGCTGCCTTTGTGGGCCACGCACGCGCCTGCGAGAACTTCGTCGGCGAGATCGACGTTGAGTTCGCCTTTTTTTGCGATCAGCGCGAGGAACTTAAGAATGTTGCGTGCGTAGAGCTGGCTGGCGTGCACGGGCACTTCGGCGGCGAGGTTGAGCGGCGCAAGGAGCGTGACACCGTTGAGGGTTTGCGTTACGCCGGGGTGCGTGAGTTCACAGTTGCCTCCGGCGGGCGCGGCGAGATCAACAAGGACCGAGCCAGGGCGCATGGCTTCAATCGCGGCGCGGCGAATGAGACGTGGTGCGGGTCTTCCGGGGACCTGCGCGGTGGTGATGATCACGTCGGAGTGAGCGGCGGTGCGGGTGATGAGGTCGCGGCCGCGATCGAGTGCTTCTTCGGTCAATTCAGCGGCGTAGCCTCCGCCACCTTCGGTGCTGATACCGCCGAGATCCACGTCGAGGAACTTGGCTCCGAGGGAACGCACCTGCTCCCCGGCGGCAGCACGAACGTCGTAGGCTTCAACGACGGCGCCGAGGCGTCGAGCGGTGGCGATGGCCTGGAGCCCCGCCACTCCGGCACCGATGACGAAGACGCGCGCGGGAGGAATCGTTCCGGCAGCGGTCATGAGCATCGGGAAGAGGCGCGGCAAGTATCCAGCGGCATCAATGACCGCCTTGTATCCGGCGATGGTGGCCATCGAGGAGAGCGCATCCATGGTTTGGGCTCGGCTGATGCGCGGGACCAGTTCCATGCTGAAGAGGGTCACGTGCAGCGCGATGGCTGTGGCGAGCGCTTCGGGGGCTTCGAGAGGTCGCAGAAATCCGATGACCACCGCGCCGGACTTGAGCATCGCCTGGTCGGCGGCGCTGGGAGCATTGACAACCGGCAGCAGGTCGGCATGGGACAGGATGGAAGCGCGGTCGGCGGAGACCATCGCGCCGGCTTCGGTGTAAGCCAGGTCGGATGCGCCGGATGCGATTCCCGCGCCAGCTTCAACGGTTACAGTGATTCCTTGCGCGAGGAGCGTTTTCAGATTCTCGGGTAGAAGAGCGACACGCGTCTCGCCAAGGGTTGATTCCTTGAGAATGCCTAAAAGCAATTTGCCTCCGCAAAGGTTGGGGCTGGAGTGAATGCAAGGACGAATACCATCGTACGCATCGTGGCGCACCGCGTCATCCTCGGAAATTATTAAGCGGGAGAGCCACGTGCCGTGTGATGTCGATCACCAGGGAGACGATTCGTCGCGACTGACGGAGTGAAGGCGATCAAGCGAAAACCGGTCCGGCACCTGCGATTGGTGTGGGCACAGATTCAGCACTCATGCATCCCAAACCAAAACTCAGCACTCGAAACAAATCAGTGAGGTGATTCAAATGAGATCTGACCGCCCCCTGATCGTGTCTGTCCTTTTGCTGGCAGCCGGCCTCGGATTGACGTTTGGCTATTGTAACGGCACTGTTGGCTTGAATGCAGGCTACCCGCTTTCAGGAGCATCCTTGAAAATCAATGTCGCAACCTTCGGTCCAGCCGCATTGGGCGGACCAGCGTTGACAGCGTTAGGGGCCGCCCTGCTCATCTGGGCAATGATCTGCGCGATATTCGGGCAGTTGGGCCTGTTTACTGCTGGAACTGAGCGCGATAACGATGAGCCAACGCGCCTGTTTGGTTCAGCGAAAGTCCGCGAGGAGGAAGAGCAAAGGCGGCTGTTGGAGTAACCGCCAGCTAATTGTTTGCCTGCGGGCGACGAACTGTGGCCTTACTGCCACGGTTTCAGGTTGAATTCAGGACGTGTGGGGCCGTGGGAGGGTGGTAGCCGAGCAGACCCTAACCGAGTCTGCTCGCTGAACTTGTTGGGCTATTTCGGCAGGGGCAGGGAGGCTGTGATTGAGAAGGCGGCTTCGGACTTCGCTTTTGTTTCCTGCGGTTGTGCGCCGCCCAGAGTGAGTGTGTATTTGCCGGCGAGGATGGAGCGGCTGCCCTGATCGTCAACGCTCGACAGGGAGCGGGGGTCTATCTTGATGCTGACTTCTTTGGTGCCGCCGGGTCCGACTGCAACCCGCTCGAAGCCAACGAGCGAGTGAATCGGTCCACCTGCCTGCGGAGTCTGGAGATAGGCTTCGACAACTTCATCGCCGCTAATTGTGCCGGTGTTGGTGACGGAGACGGTCGCGGTGAGCCGGTCACCCGCCTTCAGGGTTGTCGCGGAGAGTTTGACCGGGCCGTATTTGAATGTGGAGTAGCTGAGGCCGTATCCAAAGCCCCAGAGCGGTTTGCCGGTGAAGTAGCGATAGGTACGGCCCTTAATGCCATAGTCCGTGAAGGCCGGGAGGCCGTCGAGTGACGCATAGAAGGTGACGGGGAGCCGTCCTGCTGGATTGTTCAGTCCGGCGAGAGTGCGGGCGATGGCGGTTCCACCTTCGACGCCGGGATACCACGCTTCAAGAACTGCGGCTGCGTGTTCGTTGGCCCAATTGAGAGCAACGGCGCTTCCGCTTTGCAGGACGACGATGAGGGGTTTGCCCGTTGCGGAAAGTGCCTCAAGCAGTTTCTGCTGAGGCGCGGGCAGGTCTAGGCTGGTGCGATCTCCGCCTTCAAAGCCGGGAATCTTGATGCGCATTTCCTCGCCCTCAAGCTGAGGGGAGAGGCCAACGAAGGCCACCACGACGCTGGCCTCTTTGGCGCGGGCAACTGCTTCGGCGATCTGAGCCTCGGGCGGAGCTACCCACTTGAGCGTGACACCGCCGCCGGCCTGATCGGCCGCGTGGGAATACTCGAGGCGGAAGTCGTGTTCTTTGGTGTCGGTGAAGTCCACTTCGACAGAAACCGGTTTGGGGAAGTTCATGACGGGCGGAGCAGTTGGCGAAGCACCTGGGGCCGCGTGGAAATTGCCCATCGAGGCGATATCCTGCCCCTGGCGAAGAGAGCCTTCGCCGATTACTTTGCCATCGAGGACGAAACGGTAAGACTCGGCCGGCGAATACGGGAAGCTGTCTCCGGACTCGACGGTGAAGACGTAGTGGCCGGCCGCGGGCGCAGTCAACGTGCCGGACCAGCGCACGGAATAGTCCTTTGTATCAATTTCGGGGACGGGTTTAGCGTTCTCCCAATCGGTCTGAACGGCCGGCTCGGTTTCGGTGGCGACGGGCCGGCCTGTCCAATCGGAAGTGGCGAAGAATTCTGTCTTCAGGCCCTTATTGAGCCCGAATGCGGTGCGCGGCACCGGAACGCCGACGCCCTCGGCGAGAGTGGAGCCTTGCGCGTAGAGAATTGGCGTGCTTTTGAACTGGTTCATGATGCCTTCGAGAGGCGTCACGGGATGGAGCGGCGTTCCCACGTAGTTGCCGAGGATGGAGGTGAGCTGGTCGGCAGTGGGGCCAATGACCGCGATGTGGCCGGGCGCGCTCTTCAACGGCAACGCACCGTTGTTCTTGAGGAGCACGATGCTCTCTTCGGCGGCTTTGCGGGAGATCATGCGATTCGCGTCGGAAGCGGCGGTCGCGAACGGAATGCGATCGAGCGATGAGCCTTGAGGATCAAACAATCCGAGCTTGAAGCGCGCAGCATAGAGACGTTCGGCGGCCTGAGTCACCAGATCTTCAGAGACCAGCCCCTTGCGAACCGCATCGGCGAGGGTATTGAAGCCGGGTGTCCAGATGCTGCAGGAGAGGTCGGTTCCGGCCTGCAAGGCGAGTGCAGCGGAGTGCGTAATGTCGGGAGTCTTCTTGTGACCCTGATTCACATCGACAATGGCTCCGCAATCTGAGACTACAAAGCCCTTGAATCCCCAGGCATCGCGAAGATGTTCTTTGAGCAGCATCTTGTTAGTGCAGGCGGGCCACTCGTCGATGGAGTTGTAGGCGCACATCACAGATTGAACGTGACCCTCGGTGACGGTGGCGCGGAAGGCAGGCAGGTAAGTTTCTTCGAGGTCGCGCGCATTGGAGTCGATGTTGAAGCCGTGGCGGAGTTGCTCTGGGCCACTGTGTACGGCGAAGTGCTTGCTCGTAGCGACGGCGCGGAGATGGTTCAGATCCGTGCCCTGCACACCGCCGACGAAGGCAATGCCGAGGCGTCCGGTCAGGAATGGATCTTCGCCGTAAGTTTCCTGGCCCCGGCCCCAGCGGGGATCGCGGAAGATGTTGATGTTCGGTGACCAGAAGGTCAGTCCGTAGAAGATGCGGTGGTTGCCTTCGCGCTGGGCCTGGTTGTACTTGGCGCGTGCTTCAGTGGAGATAACGTCACCCATGCTGTGCACGATCTTTGGGTCCCAGGTGGCGGCCATCCCGATGGCTTGGGGAAAGACTGTGGCGTATCCGGCACGAGCAACGCCGTGAAGAGCTTCGTTCCAGGTCTGGTAGTCGGGAATGCCGAGGCGCGGAATGGCAGTAGCCCAATCCTCAAGCTGCGCAGCCTTTTCGTCGAGCGTCATGCGGCCGACGAGGTCGTGAGCGCGCTCGGTGGCGGGTAGCTTGCTGTCGAGGTAGGGGGCCTGTTGAGCCGGCACTTGAGTGGAAAGCATTGCAAAGACGAGCGGCGTGAGAACAAGCCAGTGACGAAGCGGCATCAGTACTTCCTCCGTGTGGTGCGCTTTGAAACAAGGTAAAGGCAGCCGGACAGAACTGTACTAGGCCGAGGGCATTATTGGCTAGCTTTATCGGTTTACTTAGGGGGTTGACGTACCGCTTTCGTTGGGTAGGTGTTTCTCGGCTGAGATTTCCATTCGCTCCAGAATCCTTTGGAGCTTGGCGAAGTCGGCGCGATCGTGAAGAGGCAGTAGTCGCGGGTCGGCGAGCATCTGGAAGAACCACGGACAGCGGGTTTCCGCAGCGGTGTTCAGTTCCAACATGGCGCCATCCAAATCTCCCAGCGCCACACAGAGAGCGGGCGTGAAGGAACTGATTACGAAGCGTTCGCGGCTGAGCCACTGCAAGCGCTCGAGGATCGCGCGAGCCTCGTCATGATTTCCCGCGCAAGCCAGGGCGTAGCCATGGACGGCGGTGGCAAGATCAAAATACGGTGACCTTCTGACCAGGTCTTCCGCTAGCGACGCTGCGCGATCGGGGCTGCCATGGAAGGCAAGAATCATGGACGCATAGAGACTGACGCCTTCATGGTTTGGGGAGAGCTCGAGTGCTCGCTCGGCCTGCTCGACGCTTTTGGCTGCATCCCCTGAGAGGTGGAGCGCCCACGCCAATCGCGCGTTGAGCCACGGCGAGAAAGGATCGATGCTGAGGGCCGCGCTCAGGATTGCGATGGCCTCAGCAAACCGGTGTCGGCTCAGAGCGAACATGGAGCGCAGGCGAGTAATGGCGGCATTGTGTGCCAAGTGCGAGCTGGTCGCAAAGGCGCGAATAGCTCCAACCAGGTCGTGGTCCACATGAAATTTTACCCATCCGACTGCAGGCAGGATTGCATCGGCACCCTCGATTGTGGACGGTATCGATGCGGCGGCAAGGCGTACCTGTTCCGCGGCGAGCGCCGGAGACATGAAGCCGTAGAAGGTCTGCGTGATGCAGGCGTGAGCGAGATCGATGTGCGCGAGGAATAGTGACGGATCGAGTTCGATGGCCCGAAACAGGTACTGCATGCCGTCCTGCATGCGGTGACGCTGAAGGGTCTGACACTCGTCGTGACCGCGAAGGAACAATTCGTATGCCTCGCGGCGGGTGGGGTTGTTGTCTTCGACCGTTGCTCTGGATGCTAATGCCGACAACGAAAGGCGGCGGTTGTTGAGGCGGCCGAGCAGGCGTTGGGCAAGTTCGGTTTCAAGCCCCGCAACACGCGCTTGCGGGACGAGCACATCCTCAATCCAGATCTGAGTGCCATCTGTGACGCGAATCATTTCAGCGCGCAGTCTGAAATGGGCCGGTAGTGCACGAATGGTCCCAGTGAGCACAAGATCAGCCTTCAGAGCTTCGCCAACCTGTTGGGCAGTGAGTCCGCGAGCGGCGAGAGTGAAAACTGAATCCCTGGCCAACACCAACGCCGGAGCGAGCTGCTCTGCGGTAAGAAGTGCGATGGTCTCTTCGGCAACGGCTGTGCCGAGATGACCGCCGACGTTAAAGCCGGTTGTGAATGGAGTGATCGCAAGCCGCGGTATACGATCTGCCGGTGCGTTATCGATTCTTCGAACTTCGGCTGAAATGCGGTATCCGCGTTTGTAGACGGTCTGGATGCAGTCTTCGGGTTGGAGGTGTTCCCGAAGCGATGACATGCACTTGGGCACGCTATCCTCCGTGACGTGCACATCGCCCCACAATTCCTGCTTCAGATGCTGGTGTGTGACGATCTGGCCGGCGTGGCACAACAGCAGACGAAGAGCCGCGAGTTCTTTCGGAGGGAGGTGCACGACAGAATCGCCGCGAAGCAAGGTGCCGTCGGATTCGAGACGGAGATTGCCGAAGGTGAAAGAGCCGTGAGAGTAATCGGACGAAGAAGATGACGAAAACCGACTGAGCCGAACCATCGTGTTCCTCAAAGTTTCTGTCAAATCGCCGGCAAAGGCGATCAAACGCCAAGGGGCAGCCTTCGCCCGCTGGCAATGGAAACTTCTCGGTCGAAACTCAGGGGAAGAGTAAAAACGAAAGTTCCAACTAAAAGTTTGTTACATCCAGGTCAAATTTGAATTGCGCACCAATTATGCACCCGAATGATGGGGGACGACTGTGATACGCGACGAGTTTGTGTGAGCAAATTAGTAATCAGAGGAAAGGATTACCGGTTGCCATGTGTATGCATTTGAGACATATGGCCCGGCTGCGAAGCATTCGCGTGCACTGGTTTGCGTCAGACTGAAAATGAACCATCAGTATTTCGATTTGATAGCGTAGGTCAGGCCCATCGTGAACTGAAATGAATTGCGTTTTGTTGGCGGAAGCGACGCAGGTGGGTCATTCAGGTAACTATCCAGAGTTCCCAACGAGAAACTGAGGTTCTTGAACGCAGGGAAGGCGACCGTGTTTGTTTCGTTGGCGGAATAGGCTCGCGGCGTGTTGTAGGCAGGAATGAACGCAACACTTTGCATGTAGGTCAACAGCTTTTTGTGAAGGGCATAGGTCGCGGCAAACGTTGAACCGACCAGGTTGAGGTTGGCGCTTGAGTTGCTGGTGATGAACTGCTGCTTCTCGTATTGAACGGTGGCTTTCAGGTCGGCTTCCTGTTTCGGAGTCTTGTAGACCGTCCATCCAAATCCGCCGCCGTAGATCTGCTGCAGGTCCAGATCCTGGCCATAGTTGTGATCGAATGCTGTTTGCGCGAGCGCGAATAAACGCGGCGCGAAATATTCATCGCGTTCTGCGTCCGCATGGTAAATGGCAGACTTCGTTACCACCGCGGGCACGAGGACGTCTCCAGCAAGGTAGGCGGGCTGCGTGATCTTGCCGAAGGAGCCGGTGAAGTCGATGGACGTGCGGTCGCGCGAATTGAGCCATTTTACGGTTGGGACAACGCGCACCAGGCCGATACCACCGGAGAACGTGTACTGGTTTTCGGTCGCAGTCACGATCGCCGCCCCCGCGGTCGCCGCGCCATTCCAACCGGTGAAGAATCCCGGCGTGTGATTCAACTGCTTGTCCATGGTGGCTTCATCCATGATGTAATGCGCGTCACCGAGCGGAATTTGCGCTGGAGCGGCCACTTTTTCCGAATGCACAGTGACAGTTTGATTCGCAACGTCGACGGTGCCGATCGGGATTTGTCTCGCGCTCTTCTTGCCGTACAACTTCGCGCCCTTATCGATCACCGCGAATTTCCCGCTGGTGTGCAGTTCCTTGATTTTGTCCCAGCCGAGAGTTACATCTCCCAGTGGATCGCTGTGGAACGTGATTTTTCCGCCGGCTTCGTTGACGAGTTTGCCGTGGAGTGTGTCTCCGTTGCTGAGAACGAGCATGTCGGATTCGGGCTTTGCCTGCGCAGCGGCCTGACAGGCGCAGAACATCGACCCGGCTGCGAAAGCGATGAAGATGATGAAGATAAAGAGGCTGAAGCGTCGACGAAGAACGGCGGGTCCGAAAGCAGGAAACTGGGACAATACAGAACTCAGGGTCATGGGGGATGGTCCTTTTCAAGGGAATGGGAAGGGTGGGGCGAGGCGTCGAGGGCCCGCAATCCGCGCCTGTTTCTCCTGAGATGCAAAAACCGGAGGCATCGGCTATAGCTGTTCTGCAATTGCTGTAGAGCGAAGGATCATCAGCTAAGTGGCTGTTTCATCGCCGGGGCCCCCGGCGACGGCGGGTACCCTCTGGGTGGGTCGCTGGGGTGGAAGAATAAGCCACCTTGCTCGACACTCAAAATGCCACATACAAATTGGAGAACAGCTCTAGCAAGACCGCAAGATTCAGAGAACTTTCCGAAGTTGGAAGAGAGGCGGGTTTGAGACTGGGAGCGAGGTGAATGGAATGGCAAATGCGCCGTCGTATGCCCGTTGGGCGTTGGAACCGTATTGCATCGGCATGAAGCTGCGAAGTCTGCGTACGCATAAGCGGCTGACGCTGTCGCGGCTTGCGGTGGAGACCGGTCTATCGACTGCATTGCTGTCAAAACTGGAGACGGACCGGATGATTCCGACGCTGCCCACCCTGGCTAATATCTGCCGCGTTTATGGGGTCGGGTTGAGCTACTTTTTTCGAGAGACGTCGAAACATACAGTGTCGATCACACGCAAAGCTCACCTGGGCGGGAATGGGCGCACCCACGAGTCTGTGAAACACACATTGCTGCATGCGGCGACTGCGGACAGCCGGCTCGAGGCGCAGATGGTCGAATTCCCTCCCGAGAGCGCATCGAATGTGTTGGAAGCCGGCCAGCTCGTAAGCAACCTGGTGTACGTGCTGGAAGGGCGCCTGCAACTGGATGCTGGCGGCATGCAAGAGGTGCTTGAGAGCGGCGACTGCGCCTACCTGGAATCCGAGATGGCCATCGCGTGGAGCGCGGTGGGAAAGACTCGTTGTCGCGCACTGGTGGTTGCGCCCGCAGGTTCCTAGGCACTGCTGAGAAAAGGTCGCGACAATCCAGTAATTCTCCGCAAACCATCTCGAACCAGACCAATCCAACGTAATACTAGTTTGCAAAATGTTCCACGTGGAACATTTTGCCGCGCCGACGAAAACGGGGAACCGGGCAGTTTGCAATCGGAAGCTCGCCCAGACGTAATTTTGGTTTGGTTTACGGCGTCCGGTCTCAATCTGTACGATGGGTTGGATCATTAAGGATCAAGAGACCATGCGACCCAACGTGAACCTTATGAAGGCGACCCTTACGGGGGCGCTTGGCGGCCTGCTTTTCGGCTTCGACACGGTTGTCATCTCCGGAATACTTTCGGCAGTCGTCAAGCTGTACGACCTGAGCCCATGGGGCAAGGGCTGGACGGTTGCTATCGCGCTCATCGGTACGGTGGTGGGTTCGTTTGGCGCAGGCGTGGTGGGGCAGAAACTGGGCGGCCGCGAGACGTTGCGTCTCACGGCTGTGCTTTATGTAATGTCCGCATTGGGTAGCGCGCTTGCATGGAATTGGCCCTCGCTGATGGTGTTTCGTTTCATTGGCGGACTGGGCATTGGCGCGTCATCGGTGCTGGGGCCGGTTTACATTGCCGAGTTAGCTCCGGCCAAGTGGCGCGGGCGGCTGGTTGGGGCCTTTCAGTTCAATGTGGTGTTCGGAATTCTGGTGGCTTACTCTTCGAACTACTTCATCCGGTTGCTTCACCTTGGAGCATCGGAGTGGCGGTGGCAGGTGGGTGTAGCTGCGCTGCCTGCCGTTGGATTTCTGGCGCTCCTTTTCGGAATTCCTCGCAGCCCGCGCTGGTCTGCCTCGAAGGGTCGAGTCGACGAAGCGCTCGACGTGCTGAAACTGATGGGCGAACCGGACGCGGAGGGCGAGCTTGCCGACATCCGAAGCGCGCTGCAAGAGGAACACGCCACTGCTCATGAGCCGGTGTTCCGATGGAAATACCGGTATCCGCTGTTTCTGGCGATTTCGATCGGGGCGTTTAATCAACTTGCAGGAATCAACGCAATTCTCTACTACTTGAACGACATCTTTGCTGCTGCGGGATTCAGCCAGATTTCCGGCGACCAGCAGGCGATTGCCATTGGATTTACCAATCTGATCTTCACGATCGTAGGCATGAGCATGATCGACAAGCTGGGACGCAAAACTCTGCTGCTGATTGGCGCGGCGGGAACAGCCAGTTGCCTTGCGGGAGTGGCGTGGGTCTACATGACAAATTCTCACCAGGGTGCGCTGGTTTGGATCCTCATTACCTATATCGCGTTCTTCGCGCTCTCGCAGGGAGCGGTGATCTGGGTTTACATCGGCGAAGTCTTTCCCAATCATGTCCGCTCAAAAGGACAAGGCGTGGGTAATGCCAGCCACTGGATCATGAATACGGCGATCGCTTTGACGTTTTCGGTGATTGCAAACGCCATGGGCCGTGGAGCGCCGTTTATCTTCTTTTCCGTCATGACTGTGGTGCAGTTTCTGGTGGTGCTGTTTGTCTATCCAGAGACAAAGGGCCAAACGTTGGAGGCACTGCAGCGGAGACTTGTTTCGGCAGATTGAAGGGCTTGCGGAAGTAGGCATCCGTATTCGTATTTCAGCGCCTGCGGAAACCAGTGCCTGCAGTAGTGATCCATGTCACGTGCCTAGGCCCGTTTTCGGCACTATATCTATAGTGTGGAACACTCGGGAAAGGACGACTGAATTTCCCGTTCCCGGACGAACGCAATACCAACGAGGTCAGGCATGGAGCAGTTAACGGATCCGATTTCAGAACAGGTTCGCGAAGTAGTGCAGGCGGTGATGGAGGCCCTTCGCGTTCCGAAGCCCGAAGACGTTCCTCCATCGGCGGCCGCCAGTTCCTTTGAAGCGGACGCATTGCGGGCGGAGATTATTCGCGTGGGCCGGAAGCTGTGGGAACGCGGATATGTCGACGGAAACGGCGGCAATATCAGCGTGCGGCTGGGCACGAAATATGTGTTGTGCACTCCGACGATGATGAGCAAGCGCGACATGGAGCCGGCCGACATCTGCCTCTCTGACCTTGAAGGAAACATCCTCGCTGGGGATCGGCCGCGCACCAGCGAACTCTCGCTTCATCTTGAGATATATCGCGTCAACCCAAGGGCGCGAGCGGTGGTTCACTGCCATCCGCCCTATGCAACTGCCTTTGCGCTGACGGGGACGACGCCACCCGTCGGGCTCATTTCGGAGTACGAGATATTTATTGGTCCGTCGGCCGTGGCGCGCTACGAAACGCCGGGCACACAAGCTTTCGCTGAGAGTGTGCTGCCTTTCATCATGAACCACAACACGATCTTGCTGGCGAATCACGGCGTGGTTTGCTGGTCTGACACTGTGACGCATGCCGAATGGCTGACAGAGATACTGGACAACTACTGCAAGACCTACCTCATTGCTCAGCAAATCGGTAAGCCACTGACCTTGATTCCCAAAGACAAGATTCAGGAGATTCTTGTTCTTAAGCGCCGTCTGGGATTGCCGGACGCGCGGATGGAGCCGCTGCCTGATCCTGACCCGACCGTTGTCCCTCCGAATGCGGAACTGGAACAACTGGTGAGACAGATTGTGGCGCGGCTGGATGAGCGGGGATAGTAGCTGGCTTCAAAGTGATCGCCGCCTGAAGAGGGTAGGAGACAGGGGCCGGGAAAAGCGCACCCCCTACTTCGCCTATCGAAAAAATTTGATTTTGCGATCCAGAAGCCAGGCAGAATTCCTATCAATCTCGAGTAATGTCCGGATTGACGGTCATTCGCTCGAAGCTCGAGATCAGAGGCGGTCATAGGTCTCGAAAAACGAACTCAGTATCAAGCGTGCTGAATTGGACCAGCTGGGGATGGCGGAGGCTTTCGCTGGTTGGATGAGTTGGGGAACGCGAAGAGCCCAGCGACTCCGAAAGCAAAAGGAATCGTGAAGAGCTTTACTCCGCTCCACAAGCCTGCGGTGCCACCGACACGCAGAAAGAGAAGCGAAACTCCCAGCGTAACGAGAATGTTCATCAGGCTTGCAGCGATCACCCAACTCTTTCCAGAGACCGAGTCAGCGCGAAGGATCCACCACGCCAGCAAGAAGACAATCCCAGCCACAAAGAGGAAGATGTGCATCGCGACATTGATGAGAAAGAGGTCCAGAGAGTGCCGGACGTCGGGTCTTGAATTCATGACAATGCGCGGCATTATGAAGATAACCACGTTGGCGTCGAATACGCCCAAGATCAAGTAGAACCACGCCAGCACGTATCGGAATGTGCTCATCTTTTTTCTAGTGGCACCTTGCATGGAATCATCTGCGGGGACTGTCGACTGTGCACGAAAGAAAACAAAACAGAGGAGCACCAGTCCTATCGCATCTACACAAGTCTTGACCAATGGGAGACCTGTAAAGCCCCAGCACCAAGCCACATTCTGGGAGTAGCCGTACCAGCCCAAGCCAGCACTGGTTAGGAAAACAGTTCCGGTCACCAGCGAAAGCCAGTCGCCGCGATCATGGATGCCTTCGTTCGATTCCCACGCATTCAAAGAGACCGAACGGAATGCGAGCGCGATTCCAGCAATTGTCTGGGTTGCGAGCGGGATGATCAGCCACTTCATTTGCCATGATTCTGCCACAATTGCGTGGCACCGCACGGTGATCTCGGTGTCGTTGCTGTGTGGTGGCCTATCCGGACATAACCCCCATTGTTGAGTTCTGCCCGTTTTGCTTGTGATTCAGGAGCAATCTGTTCACCGGTGTACCATTTGCGATATGACCAGACGAGAAGTGGGATTCCTATTTATTTGAGTGGGGGCCGGCCTCGTTCTCGCGGTCGCGGTGGTAATCGAATTTGTCCTGTCGTTCCACCATATGTTCATCGTCCGCGAACGTTCAGAGTCAGTCATACTTACGGCGCCTTTACCACTAGTCCTGTTTGGCCTGCTGCTTCTGCGCCAGAGTAAGGACGAACAAAAGCCAAACTGAGACGATGCCCATGACCCAGCGAGTATGTGCACGAGATTGCGACGAAACTTGAAGCGGCCTATACTACCTTCATTCCTCGAAAAGACGAAGGAGTATTCCAATGAAATTTCAGAGGTCTTTGTGTGTCTTTTCTCTTGGCCTTGGTTTGCTAGCCGCCACCGGTTCGGCGCAAGAGATAATCCATGCCCTTACGGGAACGGTGAGATCGATCAGTGCAGCTGACAAGTCGTTGGTGATCTTTCAAGACGGCGGCCACGAGAAAATGTTCAAGGGCTCGACGGACGCGAAGGCTCGTGCGGCTCTGCAGAAGAAGCTTGGCGATGAGACGATTTCGGTAGACGAGCTGAAGACAGAAGGCGCCTACGTGATCATTTTCTACTACGGCGTCGGCGATGAACCGACGGCGGTCGCTGTAAAGGATCTAGGCAAGGGACCATTCACTGCGATTTCAGGAACGGTGACGAAGTTCGATTCGCACACGCGATTGGTTACACTGCAGGACGAAACGGGCACGGCGCAGACGTTCAAGATCAGCGGCGATACGGTCGTTGAGGGCGGCATGGGCGTAGTGGATGGGCTGAAATTCTCGCCAGCGAAGGGCGAAAAACTACGCGCGGTAGCGGCGAAGGCAGACGGCGGAGGTACCGCGCTTTTCCTGCACCAGGACTAATCGGGCAGGCATGAGAGCGCGGAATTGCTGGCCTTTGGGGACGAGCAGGCTAGAACTCTGAGGAGTTCCATCCTGCTCCGGGTGGATGGTGGACAAACGGGAAATTCCTTCATTTTCAAGTTCTGTCTGTTTTGCCGGTCATCGGCTCCGAATCAATCAAGACAAGAAGCGCAGGGGCGAGAAAAAAGCGAAACCATGCTACACTGGGTTTGCGCTCAGTGATTTGGTCGTGAGCGGCGGTTTGCCCTTTCAAACGGCAAGTTTAGCCTGGCACAGATTCCCCCAAGCCCCTACAGCGTAACCACATTTGTCCTCTTGCCGCTGAAGACTGTTTTCAGCATGGTGAGGAGCGTGGTGCCGGTCGGCAGTGTGCCGTCTGGCGTACAAGTAGCGTGTGGCAGCTCCGGGCTGCGAGCCTTTCCCCTTGAAGGATGCTTGCCAGCCAGTCCCAGGGACGCATTTGGTTCTCCCTTACGCATATAAAAGAAGAGCAGGTTCGCGCCTGACGCAGTTCGTGTGCGCGTGCCCGCCGGTCCGGTTCCGATTGCAGGCCTCAGGGAAAAAGGGGCTCCGGGACCCAAGAAAAGATTGATTTTGACTACACAGTTTTCGCAGTTCACCCTTTCGGCCGCCCTTATGGCGCGGCTTGACGCCAATAAATTTGTAACCCCAACCCCTGTTCAGGCTGGTGCGATTCCCCCAGCTCTCGAAGGACGCGACGTGCTAGCCACGGCGCAGACTGGCACAGGCAAGACTCTCAGCTTCCTCATCCCGATCGTGGAGATGCTGCAGAAGAGTGAGGAACGTGGCGCCTGCGCATTGATTCTGCTGCCTACGCGCGAATTGGCCATGCAGGTGGAGAAAGCGTTTCTTGCCATCCGCTCAAACAATTCTCAGACCGTGGCCCTTGTGGTGGGCGGCCTGGCGGAGCAGTCGCAGTTGCAGGCAATTCGCCGCGGAGCGCGGCTCATTGTGGCTACACCGGGCCGGCTTGAAGACTTTCTCAAGCGCAAGATGGTGCGGCTGGATGGCGTGAAGATCCTGGTGCTCGACGAGGTTGATCGGATGCTCGATATGGGCTTTCAGCCGGCGATCGCGCGCATCGCAGCGACACTGCCTGCCGTGCGGCAGACGCTTTGCTATTCAGCGACTCTCGAGGGAGCGGTGAAGGATGTGGCGCGAAAGTATCTCACGAATCCGGTGCGCGTCGAGATCGGCTCGATCTTGAAGCCGGCGGAGAACGTTGAGCTGCGCACCTTTGAAGTTGCTCCAGACAAGAAGCAGGAACTGCTCGAACATCTGCTAGAAGCAGAGCAGGGAAGCTTCCTGGTTTTCGTTCGCACCAAGCATGGCGCGGATCGAGTGGCGCGGCGGCTTACCCGCAGCGGACATTCGGCGACGCAGATTCACGGGGATCGCTCGCAGGCGCAGCGCAACTCGGCTTTGCGAAGCTTTTCAGAGGGCCGTCATCGGGTGCTGGTCGCGACGGATGTAGCGGCTCGCGGCATCGATGTAGCCAACGTCGCGCACGTCATCAACTTCGACTTGCCCAAGATGGCGGAGGATTTTGTTCATCGCGTCGGGCGGACTGGACGGGCTTCGGCACATGGAGTTGCTTCAACATTTGCTGGACCGGCAGAGCGCGGCGAGCTGCGCAAGATCGAGCGCACGCTCTCGATTCAGATGAAGCGGTTTCGCGTGCGGGAGATGAACGAAAGCGCCGCCTGAAAGTCAGCCTCTAGCTACTAGCTTCTAGGCAACCTGATGCGGCTCGGTCACCTGACCGGGCCGCATTTGTTCTTGCTTGGGGTAGGAAGAGCGGCCAGTGATGTGTGATCGAACTCGACATTTTTCACATCTCAAGATCTGTGTGAAAGAATGCGGCAATGCGGAGGGGCAGAATGGGGGTTTGGGGAACGGGACTCTATTCGGGCGACTTCGCAATGGATTTGCGAAGCACGATCGGTGCCGTATCAAAACTTCCCTTTGATGGCGACAGGATTGTGGACGTCGTCTGCTCGACGGAGCCAGGCGTGGCGAGCAATGCGGAGGACAGCGATCATGCGGTTTTCTGGCTGGTGCTGGCTGACCAGTTCGCGAAACGCGGAATCGTCTCCGAACGCGCGAAAGAGACGGCGCTGGCCATTCTGGATTCGAATGCGGACATTGAAATGCATGAAAAGCTAGGGATGCCGGCAGCGGATCTGCGAAAGCGAAGAAAAATGCTGGATGAGGTGCGCGGTCGGATCCTTGCACCGACAGGTATGAGTACTCCCAGGAAGGTGATGACCAGACCACAGCCGCTGCTGATGGAAGTCGGCGACGTATTGATTTATCCGACATTTGGAGGGCGATGCCGCAATCCGTATTTCGTATCTCAGGAGGACGACAGGATGGGAACTCCATCGCTGTCGTGGAGAGCAGACAGTTGGGCGGCGATGGTGATCGTCGATTGCGGTCGGGCATTTGACTACCTGGCTTGGTATCGGCCACTAACGGTCTGCAGCACTCTGGTAGAAAGGCCAACGATCGAAGACCTGCAAGGCGAGGTCCTCTGGAAATTGGTCAGGCCGGGGACATCGACATCGCCGCACTTCAAGCGGATGGGGATCGAGAAGATTGGATCGTTAGAAATTGATTCTGAAAAGCTAAAGCGGACCTTCCCAGAGATGCGACCCGCCACGTCGGCTGCAGTGAGCAACATTTCAATCGCCAATCAACTGAATGTCATTCCCTATTTGACTATGCGGCATATGCAATTGCCGGGTGAGCCGCCAAATCGGCGGTTCGGGGGGCAGTATCCCGCGATTCTAGGAATCGAACAGATTCTGGCATGAGTTCAAGCCGAGGTGGATACCCTGAGCTGGCATGTCCGCCGCGAAGTCGTACGATCTCTGCATTCAAAGCGCATTGCGTGCGATGTTTTTGTGACGAGCTGCCTGCAGAAAGAGGGATGAGCGGAGGCGGCTTTTCGTTGACTCTGACCCTTGGTTCGGTTATTCTGTAGACCTTGTGCGGTCTTGCGCCTGGGGTCTGTGTCTGTAGCCCGGATCCGCTGGTTTGAGCCCCTTCGGGGGATTTAACTGGAACAGGCACCTTTTGCTGGGGTGGCATTCAAATCCAGCAGAGTCAGGCACCTATAGAGGGTAAGCCCGCAAATTCTCACCCGAACAGATTTGTTTGGCAGTGGGTGGAAATCGTGGCCCGTGCGCAAATCGCGTGGGCAAAGGCGCATTGCGCCGCAGTTTTGGTAGTGGTACAGGCATAAAGAGGGCAGGAGAGAGATGGGTACCTTTGTTCCGAGCGGCAAGGATATTGACCGCAAGTGGTATGTAGTAGATGCCAGCGGCCAGACGCTGGGACGACTGGCAACGAAGGCTGCCGACGTATTGAGCGGCAAGCTGAACCCCCGCTATGTGCCGTACATCGACATGGGCGACCACGTGATCGTGATCAATGCGGAGAAAGTGCGGCTGACCGGGCTCAAGTCCCAGAGCAAGCTCTATCGCCGTTATACCGGTTTCCCCGGCGGACTTCGCGAAGAGTCATTTACGAGGCTGTTGGCGCGCAAGCCGGAAAAGATTCTCGAAGAGGCCATCAAGGGCATGCTTCCCAAGAGCAAGATGGGTCGCGCGATGGGCTCCAAGCTTAAGGTTTATCGCGGCGACAAGCATCCCCACGAGGCGCAACGGCCGGTGGCATTGGATGTGGCTTCGCGCAGCTTCTAATTACTGCCGGGAATTGACGGGCAGCGACGGATTTTTGAACGTGTTTTGCCGGACTTGATTGAGCCGGCGGAGAGAGTCAAGAGAGAATGGCAGATCTGGTTCAGTATTACGGGACGGGCCGCCGTAAGTCGGCGATTGCCCGCGTCTTTCTGCGTCCGGGAACCGGCGAGTGGAAGGTAAACGGCAAAGCGTTCGAACAGTATTTTGTAACCGAGCAGCAGCGCGTGGCCGCCAAGCGCACGCTGGTAGTGGCTGAGTTGGCCGGGAGCTTCGACGTGGTGACCACGGTGAAGAGCGGTGGCGTGGCCGCGCAGGCCGATGCCGTCAAGATGGGCATTGCCCGTGCATTGATTGAGTTCAACCCGGAACTGCGCAAGCTGCTCAAGGCCGAAGGACTGATGACTCGCGATGCGCGCCAGAAAGAACGCAAGAAGTACGGACAAAAGGGTGCCCGCAAGCGGTTCCAGTTCTCGAAGCGCTAGTTGTTTGGCAAGGTTTCAAATTCCCGCATGAGCGGGTTCAATCCGGGCCACGTATCAGCAGCTCGGATGCAATCCACGAAGGAGGCCAATGGCCACGATCACAATGAAGGAGCTGCTCGAAGCGGGTGTTCACTTCGGGCATCAGACCAAGCGCTGGAATCCCAAGATGAAGGAATACATCTTTGGCGAGCGCAACGGTATTTACATCATCGATCTGCAGAAGACGCTGAAGTTGTTCAAGGATGCGTCGAAGTTTGTGACAGAACTGTGCTCCAGCGGCAAGACGATCCTGTTTGTCGGCACCAAGCGACAGGCGCAGGATGCCGTGGCCGAGGAGGCCAATCGCGCGGGGATGCCCTACATCAACCAGCGCTGGTTGGGCGGACTGCTCACCAACTGGGTGACGGTGCAGAAGTCGGTGAAGCGCCTTCAGGAATTGGATGAGATGGCTACAGATGGCCGCTACGAACTGCTGACCAAAAAGGAAGTCATTCGCCTGGAGCGGGAGCGCAAGCACCTGCAGGCGAACCTGGCCGGCATCAAGAACATGAAGCGCCTGCCGGATGCGCTCTTCATCGTCGACTCGAACAACGAGGCGATCGCGGTGAAGGAAGCGCGGAAGCTGGGGATTCCAGTGGTTGCGGTTGTGGATACAAATTGCGATCCGACCGTGGTGGATTACGTGATTCCGGGTAACGACGACGCGCTGCGCGCGATCCGCCTGTTCACCTCGAAGATCGCGGAGTCGGCGGCAGAGGGTGTAAACCTGGTGGGCGACAAGGCGTTTGCCGAGGTACTTCCTGAACCGGCGGCCGAAGAGGCTGTGGCGGTGGAAGCTGTCGCGGCGGAAGAAGTTGATATGGAAGCGGCGCTTGGCGGCGGCATTCGGAAAGCCCCTGCAGCAGTTGCGGCAGTGGACGAAGAGGAAGTCGCCGAGGGAGCTCGCTAATAAGTTTGAGCGCGCTGAAACGCGCGAACCGAGACAAGCGTGGCCGCGAAGCTTGGTTGCCACGCTTTTCTTTTGCCACCTGCGGCGGGGCCAACTGCACGCGCGGTGCGGCAAATTCAGGAAGATTGGTCTTGGGGAAGACGCAGAACCGGCAAATTGTGGATTTGCTCAAAACAAGAGAGAAGAGAGATGACTACAGTGAGTGCGAAGATTGATGCCAAGTTGGTGAAGGAACTTCGTGACAAATCCGGTGCGCCGATGGGGGATTGCCTGAAGGCATTGCAGGAGACGAACGGAGACATCGAGGCGGGATTTGTAGTGCTGCGCAAGCGCGGCATGGCATCGGCGCAGAAGAAGGCTGCTCGCACCACCAATGAGGGCGCGGTGGGCACCTACATTCACGCAGGCGGCAAGATTGGCGTGCTGCTGGAAGTAAATTGCGAGAGCGATTTCGTGGCCCGCACCGAGGACTTCCAGGAGTTGCTCAAGGATATCGCGATGCACATCGCCGCGAGCGACCCGCGCTATGTGAAGCCCGAGGACGTGACCTCTGAGGATCTGGAGCGCGAGAAAGAAATCTTCCGCGCGCAGGCTGCTGCGACTGGCAAGCCGGCCCCGGTGATTGAGAAGATCGTGGACGGCAAGATGGCCAAGTTCTACGAAGAGGTTTGCCTGCTGGAACAGCCCTTCATTAAAGATCAGGCCGTCAGCATCAAAGAACTGATTGCGCAAAAGGTTGGCAAGCTGGGCGAAAACATTACGGTTCGCCGCTTCGCACGCTTTAAGGTGGGCGCGCCCGACTGGACGGTGGGTCAAACCAAGGCCGTGGAAACCGCCGGGGAGTAATTAAGGAGTAATTAAGCGGGGGAAATGGCAGCAAGTGGACGATGGCCCGGAGCATATGCTCCGGGCCATCGTCGTTTGTTGGGACGCGGGGTCTGGAACGTTCGGAGTGCCTTTTGAACGGCACACTTTTTGTGCGTTTGCACGTGAAGAAACGGACAAATCGTCAGCGGCCGTCTTTCAATCGGGGGTCGGCCGATCGCAATCCCCTGGCATCCTAAGACCCGTTCGATCAGGGTGGTTTTTCTATGAAAAAACGTATTTCCGGGGCGATATCACGCCAAAGATAGATTTCTATAGAGCTAATTTAAAAACGTTTAGTCTTTCGGAGGTTTTTGGTATTCAAATTGCTTGATCACTAATTGCCTTGCGTGAGTTGCGCTCTACTGCGCTCAACACGAAAAAAGGCAGGCGTCGCGTCGGTGCACGCCAGCGAGCTCTTCTAACCAAGCAGGCCCCGAACCTGAAATGGAGAGCAAATAGAATGAGAAAACTATTCCAGACAATGTGTTCCCTATTCCTCGTCGGAGTCGTGGCTCCAGCCGGATTGTTCGGTCAAGCCACAGCGAGTGCCACGCTTGAGGGCACGGTTTCCGACTCATCACAAGCGGTCATCCCAGGTGCTCAAGTGGGGATTACCAGTGTGGCCTCCGGTGCACAGCGGACGACAGTCACGAACGGTACAGGCAACTATCGCTTCGATCTTCTTTCTGCCGGGCCGTACAAGCTAACGGTTTCGAGCAAAGGATTTTCGACTGCCGTGCAGAACATCGAGTTGCTTGTGGGGCAGACGGCTACCGCGAACCTGACGCTGGTTCCCGGCGCGGCTTCGCAGACTGTGGAAGTGGCTGCCGCGAACCCGATAGTGGACGTGATGAAGACCAGCGTGAGCCAGGAGATTACTCCGTCGGAGGTGCAGGAGCTGCCGATGGTGGGCCGCGATGTGGCGAACCTCGCGTATATGGCGCCCGGCGTGAAGGCGGCCGACTCGTACGATCCGACCAAGAACCGCTATGCGATTCTCTCAGTGAACGGCGACGGTGGCCGCAACGTGAATGTGACCGTGAACGGCGTCGACAACAAGGACAACACTGTCGGCGGACCGGTGATGCAGCTGCCGCTGGAGGCGGTCCAGGAGTACCACATCAGCACCCAGAGGTTCTCCGCTGAGAACGGCCGCTCTGAGGGTGCGGCCATCAACATGATTACCAAGAGCGGCACCAATCAGTTTCATGGTTCGGTCTTTGGCCTTTTCCGAGACGCGGCATTGGATACCGACGAGAAGCAGGCAGATGGCACCGGCGGGCAGGTCAAAGCGCATCCTGACTACAGCCGTCAGCAGTTTGGCGGCTCGGTTGGCGGCCCGATCAAGAAGGACCGGGCGTTCGTCTTTTTCGCTCTCGAGCGCGAGCGCGAAAACCAGGGTCTGCAGGAAGACATTACGTCCTATAGCGAACTTGTAGCGGCTCAGCCCTACTTCAAAAGCGACAGTGGGCAGAGCTTGGACAACCCTGCCGCTTCAATTCCGCGGCCATTTTTTGAGACCCGTTATAACGGTCGCATGGACTGGACGTTCAGCAAGAACGAAAGCGCCTACGTCAGCTACACCTCGCAGGCTAACAACAGCCTCAATGACCAGTCGGACGGCACGGGCGATTTGAATAACGGCAACTTCACCGTGAACCATTTGCAGTTGGCGAACTTCACGTGGAACTCAATCTTTTCAGACACCGCCGTCAACCAGGTCACATTCGGGTTCCAGTATTGGAACAATCTAATTGCCAGCAAGATCAGCGCTCCGCTGGTTACGTTCCCCAACGCATCGTTCGGGACAAACATCAACGTTCCGCAACAGTCGTTCCAGCGCAAGTGGCAGTTCAAGGACGACTTCTCCAAGGCTGTCGGCAAGCACACCTTCAGGGGAGGCGTGGATTACATCTTGAATCCCGTTGAGGGCGGCTTCTTCGAATTCAGCTCGACGCTGGAGATCGATTTCGCGGCCAATCCGAGCACGATTCTGGGCGATCCCGCAACGTACCCTCAAGGGTTCGCGACTCCGGGCGCGGTCACTGGGATGGACCAGGCCAATGGCGATCCCACCTTCATTGTGGCCACCAAGCAGCTTGGCTTCTACTTTCAGGACGATTGGAAGACCAGCCGTCGCCTGACCCTGAACCTTGGGCTGCGCTGGGACAAGGACTTCAACATGATCGGCGGGTCGAGGGTAAAGGCCAGCCGCACCTACCAGGAACTGGTAGCGCTGAACGACCCGATCTCGAATCCCTACGTGAGCAAACTGCCGCACGATGACAACCTCGACTTCAGTCCCCGTGTCGGTTTTGCCTTGGACTTGACCGGCAAGGGCAACCACGTGCTGCGCGGCGGCTTTGGTTTCTATTTTGGCAATGTCTTCCAGAACATTCCGCTGTTCATGGAACAGATGGCCAATCCTACAGTCTTTCAAACGGTCCTCAGCCTCTCCGCACCGGCCGATCCCGTTCCCGGAACCGGGAAGACGCTGGGCACCTGGCAGTACGGCGTGGATCCAATGCCGACGATCCCCCCACCGTCGACACAGCTGGCAGACGGAGCCATCGGCCGTCTAATGGACCCCCACTATCGCAACCCAATCACCGAGGAGTTTAACGGCGGCTACACCTGGGCGGTAAACCAGAACACCGCGGTGGAAGCTGAGTATACGCACGTACTGGGCATCCACGAGAACAAGACGATCAATATCGACCAGAAGATCCCACTAGACGGCACGTGCTGCACCCGGCCCCTGGATGCGGCCTTCATCGCTTCGAACCCGCCCCAGTCGAGGCTGAACAGTGTCCGCGACGAGCAAGCGATCGGCCGCGAGCATTACGATGGCGTCAACTTCAGCTTCCGTGAGCGCCTGAAACAGATTCAGCTTCAGGCGAACTACACTCTAGGATGGGCGTATGGGTATGGCACAGGCGGCGGCTCGTTCCGCAATTACCCCAGGCTCTCCACCGCTCCCTTCGCCAGCTATGAGTGGGGCCCGTCGCCGAACGACGAACGCCATCACATCACGGTAAGCTCTGTCGTGAAAATTCCCAAGGGATTCCAGGTAGCGCCTATCCTGCAATACGGGTCGGCACGGCCGTTTGCGTTGACCAACTCCGGCAACACTCTCAACACCGGTGGTGGAACAGCGCTCGCCGTGGTGGTACCCATCAGCGATCCCAAGAACTGGTTGGCCTACGCGGGCGACAATCCCGGCGCGCAGGACTGCTTCTATGGGCTCACCGCGGCCAGATCGTGCACCATCTCCAAGTATGATCCGCTGCGCGGCGATCCCTTCTTCGAGCTCGATATGAGACTGGCGAAGGACATCCATTTCGGCGAAAGGATGAACGTGCAACTGCAGGCGCAGGCGTTCAACCTGACCAACCGGGCCAACTACGGCAACAACTTTGGCCGCAGCATTGCCTCCGCGCCCACCTTCAATCATCCTGTGGGCTTCATCGCCCCCGCTAACACCACCATCCCGCATGCATTGTGGGGCGAGTTCGGAGCGCGCTTCACGTTCTGAGCTGTTTCATTCGCGGCAACTCATCGGGGCAGGCGCGCCTGCCCCGATTTGATTGGCACATCTCCGCCGTGGAGCGCCTATTGCGGCAGCAGGCGATGAAACAGCGTACGCTCCGGGGCGTATGCGATACTCGGAAAAGCATGTATAAACGGATTGTTTTAAAGCTTTCAGGAGAGGCGCTGGCCGGGCCGAAGGGGTTTGGTCTGGACGCCGAAAAAGTTGCTGAAATTACGAGCGAAATCGTCGATGTGCACGCTTTGGGCGTGGAGATTGGGATTGTGGTTGGCGGCGGCAATTTTTTCCGTGGGGTGGCCCAGCAGGCCAAAGAGATGGACCGGGTAGCCGCCGACAATATGGGTATGCTCTCGACGGTGATCAACGCGATTGCCCTGCAGGATTCTCTTGAGCAGCACGACGTGCAGTGCCGGGTAATGTCGGCGGTTTTCATGAACCAGGTCGCGGAGCCCTATATTCGACGGCGAGCTGTTCGGCATCTGGAAAAAGGCAGGGTAGTCATTTTCGCGGCGGGCATCGGGAATCCGTTCTTCTCGACGGACACGGCGGCGAGCCTTCGCGCAATGGAGATCAAGGCGGACGTGCTGCTGAAGGGGACCAAGGTCGAAGGGGTTTTCAGCGCCGACCCTGTGCTGGAGAAAGATGCAGTGAAGTACGACGAGATCACCTATATGGAGATTCTGAAGCAGGGGCTTAAAGTGATGGATCTGACCGCAGTGAGCCTTTGCAAGGACAACAACCTGCCAATGATCATCTTCAACATGAACCGGCCTGGGAATATTCGGCGAGTAGTGTTGGGTGAGAAGGTTGGATCGCTGGTAACGGCGTAAGCCGGAGACCGGGGTTCAGGGGTCAGAAGCCCGAGCAACTGCCGGACGATCCCGGTTTGAGCCGGCAGTCCTCAGTTCGTGAGAGACCGGATCAGCTTAGCGAGTGCGCCGGCGCGCTGAACATGGACGTCTAAAAGGCTAGTGGAGATAAAGAAGCCAGCGCGGCTGAACGCATTGACGGGCCTGCGCAGCTTCGCGGCTGTCAATATTGTTCTGTTTCACTTTTCCAACCCACAATGGTTCGGATGGCTGGCGCCGGTAGTGAACGCCGGTTACGCTTCGGTGAGCTTTTTCATTTTGCTCTCGGGGTTTGTGCTTGGTTATAACTACAACGCGCGGGCACGAGCCGGCGAACTGAGCAAGTTTCGATTTTACGAGGCTCGGTTCACTCGACTTTATCCGATCTATCTTCTGAGCCTGTTGCTTTCGTGGCGCATGATTCCTCTGGAGTGGGGATATCACACGCATGCGATGTTCTGGACGGGCATCGTGCTTGCGCCGCTGCTGATGCAGGGGTGGATTCCTGAGATCGCAACGTTTTTGAACACGCCGGCGTGGACGATGTCGGCGGAGTCGTTCTTTTATCTGCTTTTTCCGTGGATGGCGCGCTGGAAGAAGCCTGAAAGCATTCAGCCGCATCTCGTGAAGATGGCGGGGGTGTGGGTGCTGGGGATGCTGCCGGGGGCGTTGTATGCGATCTTCAATCCTGACGGATTGACTCACGTCGATCGCTGGAGTTATGGCACGTGGCTGCAGGCGCTCAAATACACGCCGTTGCCGCACATGGCGAGCTTTGTTTTTGGCGTGATGCTGGCGGAGCTGGATGAGATTGTGCCGCGACTGGGCCGGCTGCGGCTGATCCTCGGTATTGGCGGGTTTGCGGGGACATTCACATCGCTGGTGCTGGCGCCGGCTATCCCCTACGCCATTCTTCACGATGGCTTATTGATGCCGCTTTTTGGCTGCATCGTTCTTGGACTTGCGGGAGTGAATCCGCTGTCGAGGGCTCTGGGTGTTCGACCGCTGGTGTTTGTGGGTGAGGCGAGTTATTGCCTGTATCTGCTGCATTTCAACCTATGGAACATGATCCACGATTCGCACGTTCTCAACCGGGTGGGGCTGGCTCAGTATGACCCATGGATCAGCTATGCGCTTCTGATTGGGTTGGCGCTATTGGCTCTCCATCTGGTTGAGAAGCCGGCACAGCGGGTGCTGCGTGGGTGGATGCATCTGTGGCGATGAGAAGAACCGAGTACAGGGAACGGGGGTCAGAAAGACGTGGACCGAGGGACGGGCCCAAAGAGACATACCCCCCCACCCATACTCTGTAAGCAAGTTCCTTCGATTCATGGGCTTACAGAGAGGATACCGCTGTAAAATCCTCTCAGCAAAGGACTTGGCTGCAGAGTCCTCTTGGGTAAGGACTTACGGGCATTTTTGGAGGTAATTTTGCGCTTATTGTTTCGCATTGCGGTATCGATGTCCGGCATGAAGGTGCATGCGGTGGTGCTGCCAGGTTCGATTTCCAACTTTCAGTGTGCGCCGAGGGATGGAAATTATCTGCAAAAGGAAAGCGAAGTCAGCGGGTTTGCAGAGTACGCGCCGGAGAGACTTCCCTCAGGGGCTAAAGCCCGCATTGATTTTGCTGGACTTATGCACGGGCTAAAGCCCGTACCCTTCACCGAATCGAGTTTTTCCGCATGCTCTGAAGTCGTGCCCTGACACAAAGCGCGACTCGGAGTGAGTTTTTCCGCAAGCTGTAGGGCCATGATGGCTCGATAATTCAGGTTCGTGGTTTCCCACTCAAAACGCGATACGACTCCACCCCACCGACGAAGACCTGTCGGTGGGGACCCCGGAAAACTGCGTCTTGAATGGGGCACCCAGGCTTCCTTCATGGGTTAAAACTCCCGTATTTTGAAGCACTTGCGGAATAACTCAAGATTACCCCAGCGACCAAGACCTGTCGCTGGTGATCCCGATTAATCGCGCCCCGTTACAAGCCGCGACAGCAAAAAGCCCAGCCAACGGCTGGGCTTTTGAAGGTGCTGCACTATGACCGCTAGGGGGTAACGGTCTGGATAGAGTGGTTGCCGTGGGGAATTACTACGATTGCCGTTGGCTTGGAGCCGGTGGGATATGGCGTTGCCTGCGTTTGCTTAAGGTTGCCGGCGGTCGGATCAAGCCGGAAACCCGAAACTGAGTTGCCCAGATAGTTCGCGGTATAAACATAGCGTCCAAGTGCCGGATCGATGGCGATGGCGTCGGGCTGCGTATCGGTGCTGTTTGCCGCGGATCCGGTTGTATTGACGGCAGCAGCCGGAGTACCGGTGGCCAGGTCGATTACGTAGGCGCTCACTGTGGAATCGAGTGCGTTAGAGATATACATGAACTTGCCGCGCGGATCAATGGCGACTGCATTTGGTTCATTCCCAGTTTTGAAGGGTCCATTTTGCAGGAAGTTCAAGACGTATCCCGTATAAACCCCGTACCCGATTAATTGGCTGGAAGCGAAGTCGGTGACATAGACGAAACGGCTGGTGGGATCGGCAGCCAAGGCGCTCGGCTTGACGCCGGCGCTGTATGGGCTGCTCGAGGTGGCGGTCAACGTGCCACCTGAGTCGAGAGTGTATCCAAACAACCAGCCGGGGTTTGCGCTGCTGGTAATGGATCCTCCTGGATTGTATGCGGAAGAGTCATATGCCGTGACGTAGACGGATCCGCCATTGGGCAGAACTGTCACGCCCGTGGGCACCAGGGCGTCGGCTGGATAGCCGGGAATGCTCAAGGTCTGCTGTGCAGTTACGCTTCCGATCGTGCCCGAAGAGAGTGCGTACTCCGTGAGAGTAGCCGAAGATGCTCCGGACACGACGAACAGGGAGTTGCCGGATGGGCCTACCGCGAGCGCGACAGGAGCAGTCGTGAGCGTGACCTTGTCCTTGGCGGTCAATACGCCAGTGGCTGAAATGGCAAAGTGGGCAACCGTCAGGTCGCCCTGGTTGGCGACATAAAGATTCTGGTAGCCAGGCGAGACAGCGAGAGCTACGGGAGTATTGCCATCAGAGCAGACCGCGGGATTAGCCTTGCGCACTGCGCCGGACTGCGAATCAACTGCGTAGGCTTCGATTTGGCCTCCAGGGCACGCTGTGGTGCCGGCAGAGGTGGCCAAGAAAACATAGTCGATGGAGACTAGCTGACAGGCACTGAAAAGTATGGCCACGAGAAGGCCGATCGAAGAGACCAGAAAGAGCTGGCTCAATTTGCTGAACTTCATGCGCTTCCTTCGTCAAGGGCCATCGAATGTTAAGCCCAAAGAAAAACCGGTTGAGGGTGCCCCTCAGTCCATTGTAAAAGCCCTGAACGGGGTGTTGCTAGTTATGCCGTTTCTCGACCGCCGTTGCAGGCGTTAGAGGCGGTTACTTCTTCGCGCTGCCATGCGGGATCGCCGCGATCGCTGTTGGCAGAGCGTTGGAGGCAAATGGAGAATTCTGTGCATTCAGAAGCGTTCCGTCGTTCGCGTTGATTTGAAAGCCTGAGACTGTGCTGCCGAGGAAATTTACGGTGTAAAGATACTGGTTCTTTGATGGATCAATTCCAATTGCAACCGGCTGAATCCCAGCGGCGAAGGTGCCAACCGAGGTAAGATTCCCGGCATTGATCGAGAAGGCGGTGATGTTTGAGTCCTGAGCGTTCGCTACATAAGCGAACTTGCCGGTTGCATCGATTGCTATTCCGGAAGGCATGTTGCCGCTTGGGTACGGGCTGCCACTTAAGGGAGTCAGAAGGCCGGAGTTGATCTGGTAGCCGAGGATCACACTCTTAGTGGAGTCAGCCACATAGAGATAGCTTCCGCCAGGATCGCCTGCGACCGCAGAAGGATGCGTTCCAGCGGCGAAAGGAACCCCATTGTTGAGCGCGGAGAGGGTGCCGTCAGAGTTCGCGGTGAATCCGAAGACGTATCCGCCGCCTGCTGTCGCATCATAAGCGGTTACGTAGACGAATGGTCCCGAGCCAACGGTCTTGACTGCGGTGGGCACGATGACATGTGTTGGGCCTGCCGGCAAGGTTAGCGGCCAATAGCTGGCGCTGATGGCCTGGTTCACGACGGGTGTTGAGAGCGAGTCATCGGATTTGATGGGAAAGACCGCAATCGATCCGGAACATGGCGAGGCAGTGGAGCAGGTTGGCAGCGGCTGGAAGGTGTCGACTACGTAAAGGTTCGAACCCGCAATAGCGACTGCCATCGGAAATACACCCGGCGTATTGACCGTGTTTTGTGGATACAGCTTGCCGTCGTTGCCGATGACAAATTGGACGATGCTGTTGTCGTCCTCGTTGATGACGTATAGGTCGGCGTTATCAGGAGAGACGGCTTCGGCAACGGGGTTACGTCCTCCCGAGGGAAACGGAGACGTCGGAATCTGGCGCATGTGGCCGGACTCGGAATTCACTTCAAAGACATCCACCACACCATAGCTGTTTGGTCCCGCGGCCTTGGCGCTGGTCACGTATACAAAGTCCACGGTGAGTGTGGCGCAAGCTGTCAAAAGCGAGGCTGCCAGCAGACTAACCGCAGAGACCAGCAACAGCTGGCTTGATTTGTTGAACTTCATGCGCATCTTTCATAACAGGGCCAGAACAGAGGCCCCAAAAAACCGGGTTGTGGATTCGAATCACGGGCGCCCAAGGCAGCTAAAACCGTGTCCGCTAATCGGCTACATTCTGCATCGATCCGGAGCCTCCGGAATCCTGTTGCGGGGACTGGCGCATTCCCGCAACAGGCCTATCTTCGAGGAAACACCCTAGCTGATGCGCCCGCTTACAACGCACCATGCCGCCGGACCCGGAAGCGCGTAGCTGTCCTTTGCCTTGGCCCTCTGGCTGAGCGGTAGGAGGTTGCCGGAGTTCTGGTCAATGTAGAGGCCGGTGACCGTCGAGTCGTTGAAGTTGGCGGTGTAAAAGTACTGGCTCGAGGAGTCCTCAACCAGACACTGCGGACCTGCACCGGTTCCCGCAGTCTTTCCCGTATTGGCGATCGGAGTGAGGGTAAACGGGGCTGCAACAATTACAAAAGCCGAGATGCCGCTTTGCGCGTTATTTGGATCGGTGTTGTCTCCCTGATTGGCGACGTAGAGAAACTTTCCTGACGCGACCACGAAGATTGGGTTGCTTTGGGTCGTGTCAACGGGAATTACACCGTTCGGCTCTGCCTGCAGGGCGCCGTTTGACAGAGTGAAAGCCAGAAGCTGGCCGTGAGTGCCATTGGCGTTGACGCCGTTATCCATCACGTAGACGACGCCGGCAGCGAGCACGAGGCCCGTTCCCTGAGTGATTCCCAAGGGTTGGGAGCTGTTCTGATTTACCGTCAACTGGCCGTTGGCGCCGTTGTAGCTGTATGGAAAGGCCGAATCGCCGGTGGCGGGCGTCCCACTCACAGTGAGAACGTAAGACTGCGCCAGGATGAAATCGATCGGATTGGCAGGCACCGGGAAGTAAGCCAGCGGCGTGCCACTGGCCGACGTGACCTGGGCATTCACCACGAGGCTGAGGCGGCCCGTAGTCGAATCAATCTTGAATGCCGTGATATCGCCGCAAGTGGTCACCGAGGAGCCAAACGTGAGAGCGCACGCCGCATTCGACGGTGAATCGTGGTCGAGCACATATAGAAAGGATCCGGAAGAGTCGGTAATCATGCGGAACGGATTATTGCCCTGCGTGAAGTACGTTCCCTGCGCGGTGAGAATTCCATTTCCACCGATTGCAAACTGGGTGATGTTGGCGTCTGTGCAGGGATTGGCAGCGGTGCAAGCGGATCCATCGGAATGGGAGCCCCGATTGAGGACATACAGGAATCGTTGACCGAGGATCAGCGACGCGCGACCGGGATTTGAACCGCCGGAAGCAACTGGGAGTCCTGAGACTGGGCTAAGCTTTCCCGTATTGTGATCGATTTTGAAACCGCTGATGATGCCGTTATTCGTGGTCTGAGCAGTTGTCGTTCCTGTCACATATAAGAAACCGACGGAATAACTCTGAACGCAAGACGTGATGCTGAGGGCGACGCCGGCAAAAAGGGCGCTCACGAGAAGTGCCTTGCCGTATTTCTTGAACTTCATGCGATTCCTTCATCCTGGTTCGGCGTGCGCCGCCAAGTTTTGCTAGTTCCGCAGCAGAGCTGGGTTGGGATGGGTCCCTGCTGCATTGTAAAAGGCGAGGGTATGTTATGCCTAGTCTCAGGGAAACATGGGCTTAAATTGCAGGATTTCGGTTGAGGTATTGCGGCCCATGCCACGAGATTCAGCATCTTTTCCCCATGCTGTTCAGTTCCAGGTGCGGATGCATTTTGGACGCACTGATGAGGGGAAATGTCATCCGGCGTGGGCAAGAATGCCGCATTTCAAATACGGCTGGAATTGGACTTGAAGCACCCCCTGCGAGTCCGGAGCCTTGGCGAGAATGCCACGACTCCGGAAACGAATCGGGGCGGTCACCAGACCCGGCAGGACTTCTCCGGGTACATGGGTTGACCCTTTTGGCAAGCGAAGGCTTTGCCGAACTCGTCGAAGTTTTGCACGGAGCCGTTCGTACGCCACTTGCCTGGCGAGTGAGGGTCAGTCAAAGCGGACTGACGTGCCGATTGCTCGGTCTGGTTCTGGCACCACACCTGAGCGAAGCCGAGGAAGAAGCGCTGCGCCTCGGTGTAGTCGTCAATCTTGTCGGAGCTGGTTTTGCCCTGGGCAGCAAGGGTGTCGAGCAGCGCCATGTAAGCGATACGGAGACCGCCGTTGTCGGCGGTATTTTCCCCGAGGGTCAGCTTGCCGTTCAGGTTCTGCGCTGCCACACCGTCGTGCGCGGGGGCCGCCTCGAAGCCGTTGTATTCATCGGCTTCGCAATCGGTTCGCTCGGTGAAGGCCTTTCGGTCTTCGGCAGTTTGCCACTCGCGCAGATTGCCCTTGCCGTCATATTTCGAGCCGGCATCGTCAAAGCCGTGGGTCATTTCGTGTCCGATGACGACGCCGATGCCGCCGAAATTCACTGCCGGATCGATTTTGAAGTCGAAGAAAGGCGGTTGGAGGATGCCGGCCGGGAAATTGATGTCGTTCATCGAGGAGTTGTAATAGGCGTTCACGGTCGGCGGGGTCATGCCCCATTCTTTCTCGTTAACCGGCTTGCCCAGGTGACCGAGGTTCCAGTTGCGCGAGAAGATCGCGTTGCGTCGCGTATTTCCGATGAGATCGTCGCGGCGGACCTTCAACGCAGAATAGTTGCGCCACTTCTCTGGGTAGCCGATTTTGTTGCGAATCATGGCGAGCTTTTCTTCGGCGGCCTTCTTCGTGGCGTCGCTCATCCAGGGCAGCGTCTTGATGTCGTCGCCAAGCGCCTTTTCAAGCGCGGCAACGAGCTGGTCCATGCTGGCTTTGGCTGCGGGAGGAAAGTTTTTCTTGACCCAATCCTGGCCGACTGCTTCTCCCAATGCGCTGTCGGTCATGGCAGTGCACTGCTTCCATCGCGGTGTGGGTTCTTTCTGGCCTGCGAGGGTCTTGCCGAAGAACGCAAAGTTCTCGTCGAAGAAGGCTTTGGGCAGGTTGGTGGCCGCACCATGCAGGGTGTGCCAGCGCAGATAAGACTTCCACGAATCGACGGGCTCGGATGCAACGAGCTCATTCAGGGTCTTGAAAAAGTCAGGAGTCGCCACATTGAGACTGGCGAAGTGGCCGACTTTGACGTCCTTGAAATAGGCGTTGAAGTCGAAGCCGGGCGCCAGTTTCTGGAAGTCGGCGACGGTGTAGATGTGATAGACGTTCTCGGGCGTGCGCATTTCGGTGCGGGACATTGACGCCTTGGCAAGTGCGGTCTCAATCTTCATGACGGACTCGGCTTCCTTGGCCGCCTGCTCCGGCGTGTCGCTTGCGAGCGTGAACATCCTGGTCATGTGCTCGATGTATTGCTTGCGGATTTCCTGGAAATGCTTGCTGTCGTCGAGGTAGTACTGCCGGTCGGGAAGCGAGAGACCGGCCTGACTGATCTGCGCAATCTCCTTAGAGGAGTCCTTGTCGTCCTGGCCTACGCTAAAACGGAATAGCGGAGCAGAACTGCCTTGAGCAGCCAGATCGCCGACCAGAGGCGCAAGGCCATGGTTATCCTTGAGCGCGCCTATGCGATCCAGGGCCTGCTGCAGCGGCGCGAGACCTTTCTGGTCAATCAGCGAAGTATTCATGCAAGCGGCGAAGTAATCGCCGTACTTTTTTTCGAGCGGAGTGCTGGGGCTGTTGGCGGCGGCGTCCAACTCTTGCCACAGAAGATATCGATTGCGCTCACCTAGCACCGAGAACGAGCGCGCCCACCGAACCTGATCGGAGGGAACAGGGTTTTGCTTGACCCAGTTGCCGCAAGCGTACTGATAAAAGTCGGTGCAGGGGTCGGCGGTTTTGTCGATGGCCGAGAGATCGAAACTTTTCGTGTCAGGAGGCGGGGTGGGCTTGGCACTGTCGGCTTGCGTGGATGGCGTCTGCGCAAAAGCCGTGCCGGCCATGATCAGCAGGATGGCAACGAGAAGAAAACGGTTCATCGATTGTCCTCGAGGGTGGACAGGTCCACAAGCGTAACCGGCAAGAAGCATCCCGAGGAGGCTTCACCTGGAACCTGCGGCAGCAAATCCGGAACAGGCTGCGTTGCAAGCAGGGTAACAAACCGAGGCATACACCGAGGATGGCTCCGCTGGCGCGCTGCAAATCGCTACGATCAACGCCGCGGACCTGATGGGCTGGACTGCAAAGACCGGCACGCTGGAGCCGGGCAAGTGGGCAGACATCCTCGCCGTTGAAGCGAATCCGCTCGAGGACGTGAGGGTGCTTCAAGAAGTGAAGTCTGGGATGAAGTTGGGTGTGGGTCCACAAAGGCAAGGGACGCGAGAAGAGTTAATTCTTGCGATCGGGCAAGAAGAGGGTCGGTTATGCGATGCGCTTCAGGCCCGTATTGCCGGCTCCGGCAGCTTTTTGACGTTGAAGAAGCTGGTGGGTCGAAATTGCCTTTGGGGAGGACTCGTGATCGAACAGAGAGTTCATCCCTTCTGATTCTTTACTCGGGGGCACGTACCACTCGGTGGTGCGCTGAACCTTGGCTGTCGATCTCGCCGTGAGCCAGAATTTGATGGTGACAAAGCTCATCGAAGGCAACGCGAGCAACAGGAAGGCGAAGAGCTGCAAGTGGCCTTGCACTGCGGAGAAGTTGGCGCCAAGATTTGCGATGTCCATTGGGTGGTCGTCCTTTGCTGCATTGCCCCACTGAGTTCCGGGGCCCAGGCTGCTCAAGATACAGAGCCGCTTGTCATTCTCAAACGATAATGCTGTCATCGGCAGGCCACAATGAGGCTTTAGTGGAAACGATATGGCGCAATGGTGATCCCGCAAAAGGGTTACGGTAACGGACACAAGTGTTACTGATAACTCGAATCAAGATTGGACCGCCGACAACCGAGGCACGGAATCAACAGGATAGAAGGAGAAGGAAGGCCGGTCGCGAAATCACGCGGACCGGCCTTTTTGTGCAGGGGGAGAGTCTATTAGTGTCCAGCGAAGAGATCGGACATCAAACTCACGTTCTTGTCAGCTGCGTGATTAAGGTAAGGAAGCCCGAATCCGGCTTCCAGAGTCTTGAGCAGGGAGAAATGGTTGTACCGGATGTTGCTCTGTACGCCCGTGGGAGCATAGCTGGTATCGACGATGGTGACGACCTGGTTGGGCAGGCTGCTGTAGTCGTTTTCGTCCCAAACTACGACGATGACGTTGTTGCCTTGCTTCCACATCTTAGAGCTCTTGATCGCGCTGATCAGGACGCTGAGTGCGGCGTCACCCTGGGCAATGACGTTCTGATCGACCGAGCATCCCGTTCCCATCTCGCTCGAACCGCGCCCGTGCTGGTCATGGCACTGATTCGGGACGATGAATGAGAAGTCCGGGGCCTTGCCGCTGGCCAGGTCGTCGTAAAGGCTGTCAAAGCCGACGATGTTCTTGAGGTTGAGCCTCTTGCTCTCGCCCGCCTGCACACTGGCGAAATAGGCGAAGGGGTCATGCTTCACCGCGTATAGCTTTGGCATCCCTGGTTCCTGGTGGGTGATATCGGAGATCAGCCCGTCGCTGTTGTTCACCTTATCTGCTCCGTATGGAGGCAGGTTCTCCTGGTAGGACTTCCAGGTCTTCCCTGCTTCGACGAGTTGATCGGCGATGGTGATTCCGTGGGTCCATGCCGTCGCGAGGGGAAAATTGTGAATCGGATCGGTGGGTGTGCCCTCATTGGTTGTATCTACGGCCGGGGTCGCAGCATCCCAGCCAAAGCCCGCGATAGGGCAAATATTGCTGGTTGACGCTTCGTCTGCCGGAATGCCGGACTCAATGTTGGACACGCAGGTGGTGGTGTGCCAGTCCGGGGAAAAGTCGTTGACCACACCGAAATTGGAGCCACCGACGATTTCGAGGTAGTTGGTAAGGCTGGGGTGCCCGACTGCGTAATAGTTGGTAGCCAAATTGGCAGTCATCGCGTACTTGGTGGTGAATGGCGTGTTCGTGGTGCCAAGGACCTGGCTGAAATAGTGGTTCTCCATCAAGATCACAAACGCATGATCGATGCGGGGAATATCGTGGTTGTTGTTCTGGGCCAGTGCGCAGCTGGCGGAAAGCGCGGTGATGCTGAGTGCGAGGGCTGTTTTCTTGAATCTCATGTTGATTGACCTCTTCATGGTGGAAAGTTGTTGTCGTAGACATGGGTGAAGTGGGAAACAGCACGTGCTTGTTTCGTGCGATCGATAGCCGGTGGTCGTTGGTTTGTGACTGAGTTTTCTCCGCGCGTGAGGAATGGGGCCCGGGCGGATGATGTATCCGGAGCAAATATAGGCAGGAGAGATTACGAGTGGATGAAGTGAAGAATAGGGAGAGGTTAAGTGGAGATGAACGTTTGCCTAATGAGGCCAGGTGCGTGAATCGGGCTTCGAGGGCCTGTTCACACTCCTGGGGTGGATGGCGTTCTGCCCCAATGCGCAAAGACCGCGCACCGGGGACCCCGCGAGCGAAAATCCGGTCAGACGAAGCCGGGGTCCCCGGCGACAGGTCTTGGTCGCTGGGGTGGGAAGCCGAGCCCGCAGGCTGTGGCGGGTCCACCGTCAAGGGCGAGAATGAAGTGTGGCCGGATTTTCGCCGCAACCCGAAGGGCCGGGGCCAATTTTCCCGATTTCGTTGTCGATCGTTGCTAGCAGACACCCGGTATCCACCCCACGGACAAAGACCCGTCCGCGGGGGCCCCGGTATGCGTCGCTCCTCACTCCTGGAACTCGTAAAAATTGGCTCCCGGCGCCACCACCTCAGGAGTGTGAGCAGGCCCTGGACTGATTAAGTTCGTCGAGCGCTGTCAATAGGGAGTTCTTTACACGCCACCCGTGGCCCTGCCACACTGGAACGTGGACACCCAAACAATCGTTATTCTCGATTTTGGCTCGCAGTATACGCAGCTCATCGCGCGGCGCATTCGTGAACAGAACGTCTTCTCGGTCGTGCTGCCGTGCACGGCTCCCCTCGCTGAGATTCAGGCATACAAGCCGATCGGAATCATCCTGTCGGGCGGACCGTCGTCGGTTTATGATTCGGACGCGCCGAATGCCGATCCGCGGCTGCTGGAGCTGGACGCGCCGATGCTGGGCATCTGCTATGGCCTGCATTTCATCGTGCATCACCTGGGGGGCAAGGTGCGGACGGCGCCAAAGCGTGAATACGGTCATGCTGAAGTCGCGCTGGAAGACAACACATCCGCTTTATTTGTAGGGCTGCCTCCGGCGATCCAGGTTTGGATGAGCCACGGCGACGAGGCGCTGGAACTGCCAACAGGATTTCGGCGAACCGCGGTTACATCGAATGCGCTTGCGGCGATTGCCAACGAAGAGCGGAGAATCTGGGCGGTGCAGTTTCATCCCGAGGTTCATCACACTCCGATGGGCCCTCAGCTGCTCAAGAATTTTGTCTTCGGAATTTGCGGCGCGAAGGGAGATTGGACCCCGGCGCATTTTATTGAGACGACAGTCGCCGGCATTCGCGAAAAGGTTGGAAGCGGACATGTAATCTGCGGGCTTTCGGGGGGCGTTGATTCGTCAGTGGCGGCAGTGCTGGTGCACAAGGCAATTGGCAGCCAGTTGACGTGCATCTTTGTGAACAACGGCGTGCTGCGAAAGAACGAATTCATAAATGTTCAAAAGAATCTGCGCGACAAACTTGGGCTGAATATCGTTGCCGTGGATGCGAGTCAACGATTTCTTGCGCAGTTGGCCGGCGTTACCGATCCTGAAACCAAACGAAAGAGGATTGGTGCGGAATTCATCGCAGTGTTTGACGATGAAGCCACGCGCATCGCAAAACAAACCGGCGGGGTGGATTGGCTGGTGCAAGGCACGCTCTACCCCGACGTGATCGAGTCAAGCAGCGTGAAGGGGCCGAGCCAGACGATCAAGAGCCACCACAATGTGGGTGGCCTGCCTGAATTGATGAAGCTCAAGTTGATCGAGCCGCTTCGGGATCTCTTCAAGGACGAGGTGCGGCGCATCGGACGCGATATGGAGATGCCGGAAGATATTCTCGGACGCCAGCCGTTTCCAGGGCCTGGACTGGCGGTACGCATCCTCGGTGAGGTGACGCCAGAGCGAGTCGCGCTGCTGCAAGAGGCTGACGAAATCGTGGTTGCGGAGATCAAAGCTGCCGGACTCTACAACATGATCTGGCAGAGCTTTGCGGTTCTGCTGCCGGTGATGAGCGTGGGCGTGATGGGCGACCAGCGTACCTATGCCTACACCGCCGCGGTGCGCGCCGTTCACTCCGAAGACGGCATGACCGCGGATTGGGCTCCGCTGCCGCACGAGGTTTTGAAGCGGATTTCAAGCCGCATCGTGAACGAGGTGCGCGGCATTAACCGCGTGGTGTACGACATCACTTCAAAACCCCCCGGCACCATTGAATGGGAGTAGTGCTCGCCGCACGGGCGACCGCGGGACAGGCCGTCCAGGCGACCGCGCTTCGCGCCATTCGTGCAGCGGTAAGAAGAATCAACTTTTGGGAACGAGATTGGCCTGCTTACCGCGGTTCTCAGTGCTGCTTTTCGGGCTTGGGGATGACATAGCCGCGACGTGCTTCTAACGTAGCGTCTTCCCGATCGACCTTCACCTTCAGCGCGTGGAATGTGCCATTTTGTTTCACTCCGTCGAGAGAAAGTTCGAGCACGTAAATACAGGCCGGTGTCTCTGTCAGTTCCTTCAACCCAGAGTTGAGGTCGTTGCTGTTGTGAAAGAATGTGCCGCCGGTTCCGTCGGCCATCTCTGCCAATGTGTTTTCAGAAAGCCTCATCCCGCTGCGATGGAATTCGGAGTTTACTTGCAGGCTGGGTCCTGACAACGCCGGGCTTTTCTCGCTCGCGGTCAATTCGGTTGTGTACAATCCGCGCGCATCGAGCGCGCTGATGGTTACGTTGGACTGTGCGGCGATGTCGATTACATGAGACTCCGCGTTCAGCGAGTCGCGCTCGATGTTGAGGAACCCAGACGACACCAGAATCAATGTGCGTTGACCCGGCAGTTGCGCCATTTTGCGGACAAGGTTGGCGATCGAGGCATAGGTTGATTGCGCGTCCTGGCGTCCAAGAATCAAAGCCTTACTCGCCGCCGTTTCTATCAGGTTCTGGGCCTCCGTGACTTGCGATCCCGCGAGGTCTTGAGGCCTGGATACGGCGGGGTTACAGTTGGCGAACTTTCGAACTGCATCCTGGATGGCCACAGGGTCGTGTTTGTTTTCAATGAGGTCGGCCTGATAGTAGTCGATGCTCGGACATTCCATAGAGTCGGAATGGTAGAGGCTGCGGGGCTGCAGTTTTGCGATTGCGTGTTGCAACTTGGCAAGATCGCGGGTAAGGCCGGAGTTCACGCTTCCGGAGATCGAAACCACGGCCGCCATATCCGTGCCGGTCAATGCGGCAGACACGACGTTGGCCCCGGCGGCACGGGCATGCGCCAGATCTTCAACACCCATGTGCATATCGTCGAAAAGAAATACCGTGATGCGCTCGGGAAGGAGAATGGCGTCCGGTGCAGCACGGGACGCGGCGGAGGGCTGCGCGACAGGTTCCGGGGGTCGAGATTTCGCGCCTCGTAGCAGGACAGAAAATCCCGAGATGGCGCGCGGCTTGCCCTGGTCGAAAACTTGAAAGTCCCCTTTTTTCAGGTCGGATAGAACTCGTCCCTGCGCATCGCGGACTACTACCGGGACCAGCAATTTGTTGACGGAAAGTTCCATATGGAAGGATTGCGCTGAGGGCGCATCCGGTTGTTGCGCGATAGAGAGAAAACACGGGGTGAAAACCAGACCGGCTGCAACAAGTGCCCAACGCAAGGGCCCACCAACATTCATCCCAAACCCTCTCGGGACCGGCGGCGCAGAGTGCCGCAGATTCTGACCCAATCATAGTCCGTGTCCCGTTGCGGCGTTGACCCTATTGGCCGTTTGGAGTGAGCACGGGCGCACGCAGCGGAGTGGTTTCAATTTCGATGCGAGTGTCGCGCGGGAAGACCACATCGCGCCCGGAGTGGAGGAAGTTGTCATAGAAGGACAGGCCGGCGGCGTAATAGCCGAGGCCGGCGGCCAGATTGCGATTGCCTGCGGCGATTCCGACGATACGGCCCACGAGACCAAATCCATTTGAGGCGATGGCGGTCTGTCCGGTCAGGTTGCCGTCCTGGTCCAAGGCACGTCCCGCGAGCATGGTGAGCAGCAAAGGGGCAATTGCGCTGGATTGATTGCGCGGGCTGATAGTGCCCTCGGCGTCCAGGGAGAGGTTCTGAGTCTTCTCGGTGGCGGCGCCTGCCAGCGAGCCCTGAACCTCGCGGTGGAATCCTTCAGGGAAGCGAACCTGCTGGAAGGTGAAGCGAAGCTTGCCATTGCGGCCGAAGGACTTGGCGGCCTTGGCGGCGGAGACTTTCCCGATGAGTGTCGATCCCTGAGGAACCACAAGTTGCTTGTCATGATCGTAGACGGGTTCGACTACGAGAGCTTCAACAGGATCGCCGGGCTTAGCCGCAGCTGAAGTGAGATCGCGGGAGAGCGTGGCATTGACGGCCCAAACTTCGGACTTGCCGGGGACGGGCGCAGAAGGAGCGGGATCGGGTGTGGCGGCAGCAACGGCGACGGGCAGCTCAAGGGGAGTGGTCAGTTCGAACGACCACGCAGTGTGGGCATCGATGCGTTCAGGGTGGTAAGGCAGCTGGTGGTACAGCAGTTGGAGCGCACGGTCACCCTTTCCGGACGCAGTGAAGTATGCGACGCGATCATGCAGGTTGCTCTTGGCCTGGGCCCACTCGCGGGAGATGAATGACCGTTTGGGCGAAGCACCCGGTGCGGCTAGATGCAACACAGGCGCTCCGTTGGAGGCGGGTGCGGCGGAGATTTGGAGTGGTCCAGAGGGGAGCACGAGCTGATCGAACTGCACTTGAACCGTGTGGAAAGGTGTGAAGTCGCCGCGGAGACGGGAATGCCATCGGGTCTTTGTGTCGGGATGCAGGGCAACCACGCGACCACGAAGAGGCGTGTTTGCGGGAACGGCCAGTTTTCCCTGAGTGTAAATCGGATGCAATAGTCGAGCTTCGATGGGCTCGCCGGCTTTCATAGGGTAGTGGTGGCTGAGTTCCACCTGCAGGCTCGTGCCCTGAGGCAGCATGGGCGCTTCAGGCACCTGCGTTGACGGCGTGGGTTGCGCGGCGGGCTTCGCCGGCGGGCGGTGTTCCAGTGTCTGTGCGCCAGAGAGGGCCGAGAAGGCGAGTGCGGCGGGAGCTAGGGCAAATCTAAAACGGGGGCTAAAGGAGGAGAGCATTTGGGGAAGGCTCCTGCCACAGGGGGTCACGTTCTCAGACGGTTTAGATGCCGAATAGCGAGCATTCACTAGGGCCTGTAGTGTGAACAGGCCCTAGCCTTCGGGTTGTGCACGCAGATCTGCTATCTCGCGGCTGAGGCCATCGAGACGCGCAAGAAGCTCGCTGTGCCGCCTGTCAGCGGAGGAGGGGTTGACGGACTCAATGTAGAAGGTGCCACTCGGCTCGAGTTCGCAGCGATGGATCTGATGGAAATCGTCAAAGCCCTGGCGATGGATGACGTCGACAAGTTCCTCGCGCGTCAGCGATTCCTTTTCCATGGCGCGTTTATCGAGCTGGCCATCGCGGACGAGAATGGTGGCGCGACCTTCCAGCGCACGTGTGAGTTTGGGCGAGCGAAAAAGGACGCGCGCCACAAACCAATTGATAGTGAGAAGGCTGAACGCTCCGATCACGCCTCCGGTGATGGAGTTGTCGTCTCCGATGATGGCGTTCTGCACGGTGTTGGAGAGCGATAGCAGGACGACAAGGTCGAAGGGGTTCAACTGCGCCAGTTCTCGCTTGCCGAAGATGCGAAGCAGCAAGACGAGCACAAGGTAGACCACGATCGGGCGGAGAAGCTTCTCAGCGATCGGAATCGGCACGTGAAACATGTGGTCGAAAATCGGCGTGAGTATCATGCAACCGAGGATAGCTTGCGGGCCACGGCTTTTCCAGCCGAGGGCGAAAGAGAACAGGGAACAGAGAATTGGGTAGTGGGTCAGTTTGAACCCATCGGTCGAGACATCTTTGGATTATGAAACCGAGGAGCTTTTCTTCGCATAGTCAATACTTCCTGCTTGCCGACCAATCAGCCAAAACACCCCAAGCCTTCCTGCTCAGGGCTCAATGAGTGCCTCGGCGTGATAGCGGAAACTGAGATTCAAGTTCCGATTGCCTATCGACCTGGAGCGGTTTGGCGCACCACTTCGTTCAGTGCCTCCCACCCGGTCGCAGCGCCTTATCACTCGCAACGAATGGCTTTCATCGGCTCGACCTTTGCTGCGCGCAAAGCCGGCAACAGTGAGGCCGCGCTCGCGATGATAGCCAGTGCCGCAATCGATGCGGCAAACACCCAGGGGTCGCGCGCCGATGTGCCATAGAGGAAACTGGCGAGCGCGCGGGACGCCAGCAATGCGGCAATCAATCCCGCGGCTGTGCCAGCCATCGCCACTGCGGCGTTCTGCCGGAAAACCATCGCCGCCACCTGCGTTCGCCGCGCGCCAAGCGCCATGCGAATGCCGATTTCGTTGGTACGGCGGGCCGTTGCATACGCGAGCGTTCCGTAGAGTCCTACGGCAGTGACCACCAATGCGCAGGCCGCAAAGAAGACTGAGAGTAACGACATGGTCCGTTCCGCACTGAGAGAGTCATCGACGGCCGCCGCCATCGACGTCATTGTGGGAGATGGAATACTCGGATCCACTCTCTTGACCAAATCGCGTGCTGCATCCGCAACAGGGGCAGGCGGGCCGTCGATGCGTACCACCCCTATGTATGACCGCGAGGGAGGCCCTTGATCCTGAATCATGGGCAGATATGCCGTGGGTGGCGCCGCGGAGCGCAGGTCCTCGTACTTCGCGTCACCGACTACGCCGATCACCTGAAACTGCTTGCTTTCTTGGTTGTTCACCAGCTGTCCTATCGGATTGCGATCCGGAAAGAAGAGCTTCACTGCTGCTTGATTGAGGATCACCTTGGGCCCGGTTGAAGTGGTGTCGCTCCACGCGAACCCACGCCCCGCGAGGATCGGAATGCGCATCGTCTGAAAATAATCCGGCGCGATATTGTTCGCGTAGGTGTTGTAGCTCTTGCCCCCGGTCACCGAGAAATTCTCATCCCAGACAAAATGCGAAAAGGGCGAGATGCTCGCGAAGCTGACGCCGTTGACGCCGGGTTGATGGCGCAGGTTGTCGCCCAGTTCGCGGTAGAACTGCATCAGCGCATCGCCCTTGAGCGGCTGCTGGTCCATGCTTAGCGCAATATTGTGCAAGCCGCGCGGATCGAAGCCGGTGCCGGATTTGTACAAGCGCACAAGGCTCGAAGCGAACAGCCCGGCGGCCACCACCAGAATGAGAGCCAAGCCGACTTCACATGCCATTACGGCACGGGGCAGAATCCGTTGCCGTTCGTGGGCCTGCGTGGTGTGCTGGCCGCTCTTGATCTGTTCATTGAGGCTGCCGGAGGTTGCCTGCAACGCCGGTACGAGCCCTACAAGAATCGTAGCCACCATCGAAACCAACGCCGCAAAAGCGAAGACGCGAATATCCAGCGAGGTATCAACGTGGGTTTCAGACCGGCCCCCCAGCAGCACCGCGGTAAGCGCCTGGCTCACAATTGGAGCAATCGCGAGGCCTGCCAGCGTGCCCATGATTGCGATCAGCAGACTCTCGACCAGCAACTGCTGCACGAGCCTGCTGCGCGTCGCGCCCATCGCCAGCCGCGTGGCGAGTTCGTTCTGGCGCGCCGCTCCCCTTGCCATCAACAGGCTCGCCAGGTTCATGCATGCCAGCAGCAGTATTCCGCCGCACATCGCAAATACCACCATTAGCGGCTTGCGAAAGAACAGACGAATATAGGTGAATCCGGCCGATCCAGATTCCACAGTGAAATGAAAATGCCGCTTCTCTATGCGGTCTGCAACCCATCGCTGGTCGGGTACCATTTCGTGGAGAACGGCGCTGCTGTTTGCGGACGCCTCGGCATTGGCCTGTTCAAGAGTAACGTTTGGCTGAAGCCGCCCCATCACTGTGAGCCACCAGGCGTGAGCCCCAGCAGCGACCATGCTGCGTGTGCCATGAAGCACCGGTTCTGTGGCCATCGGCACGAAAAGCTCCGGACGCTGTAACGGGTCCGCTCCGATAAACCGCTTAGGCATGACACCGACAACCGTGAACGCAGTATTGTCGATTTGCAGTTTTTGACCAATCACATTTGGAGCGCGATTAAACCAGCGCTGCCAAAAACCTTCGCTGATGACTACGCCAAAGCCGGCCGCATCGCCACCTTTGCGGTCATCGGCGGGGGTGAGTGTACGCCCCAGCAGCGGCGCCGTCTGTAGTGCAGGAAAAAACTCCCCGCTCACCAGTTGGCCGTTGACTTTTTCTGTTCCGTCGCTTCCCCTCACCTGGAATTCGCTGTGATTGAAGGCAAATACGTTTGCGAAAGAATGATGGCTGCGTTCAAGACCGCGAAAGAGCGGTTCGGAGAGGCTGTAGTTGGTGCGCGGCTGCCCTTCCTCGTTTCCGAAGACGGCGAGCCGATCGCTCTCCGGCACCGGCAGTGGCCGCAGGAGCAGCCCGTTGATCATGGAGAAAACCGTGGTGTTGGCGCCGACGCCAAGCGCCAGAGTTACGATCGCAACCACGGTAAAGCCCGGCGCCTTGCGCAACACGCGCGCTGAAAAGCTGACATCGCGGAGCAGATTCTCGAGCCACCGGAATTGCCATAGTTCGCGAAGGCGCTCGTGCCATCGGGTCGGATTGCCGAACCTTTGGCGGGTCGCGGTCACGGCTTCTTCCGGCGACGCACCTTGGCGCAACAACTTCTCCCGAAGCAACGCCTGGTGAAACGCAAGCTCATCGGCCATGTCGCGTTCCATGCGCCGCTTTAGAAAGAGTGCTTTCACTCGAAGCAGAATCTCGTGCAGATTCTGAGCCATTGGCTCTACCTCCAAGAACGCGTCCTACGAAGCCTGCATGATAAACGCGACCGCTGAGGAAAGCCGCGCCCAGCGCTGCGATTCGCCTTGCAGCCGCTTGTAGCCCTCGGCGGTGAGCTCATAGAACTTGGCGCGGCGATTGTTATCCGACGCACCCCACCTGGCTTTCAGCAGTCCACGCAGCTCCATCCGGTGGAGCGCCGGATAAAGCGCACCTTCTTCCACTTTCAGCACTTGCTGAGATGTCAGCTCAATCCACTCTGCTACCCCGTAACCGTGCAGCGGACCACGCCCGAGGGCCTTCAGTATCAGCATCTCCAGAGTCCCTTGGATCAACTCGCCTTCGGCTGGCTTCGCTCCCATAATCGCCTTATGGGAATCCTAGCCGTGCATTGTCCGTTTTGTCAACTGCAACAAGAAATGCCAGCCTCTCGAATAGGCCATGATCTCAGTGGTGCAAAATCGCCAACTCACTCGGAACTCAAAATGCCACATATAAATTGGAGAACAGCTCTCATACGGACGAGAGCGGTTCTCCAACTTTCTTCACTCTTCGCGCAGCAGGACGATCGGATTTACGGCCAGAGCTTTTTGCGCTGGAATCCACGCCGCGGCGAGGCCCAACAACATCATCGTGAGAACTACTCCGCCCAGCACGATCGGATCGTTTGGCGATGCCTGGTACACGATGAAAGACAGCACCTTGGTTGCGAGAAGGCCGAACACCAGGCCAGCCACCGAGCCTACGGACAGCAGTACAAATGCCCGCCCCAATGCCGCTTTTAGAACTTCTTTACGCCGCGCCCCGAGCGCCATGCGAATGCCCAACTCGCGCAGCCGTTTGCTCACGGTATAGGAAGCCAAGCCGAAGATTCCGGTCACGGCGAGCATCGCGCCCAGGAGACCGAGCACACCCAAAGCTACGGTGGCGACGCGTGCGGCAAACAACGCTGAACCCATTTCCTGGTTCCACGTTCGGATGGCGATCGGCAATCCCGCGTCGAGCCCGTGCAGCGTCTGCTCGAGTTCCCTGGAGACCTCTGCTGGATCGCGGCTTGACTTTACGATTAACCAGGTGCCGCTCTGCTGCTGTTGCTGGAACGAAAAGAACATCGCCGGCTGTTGATCCTCTGTAAGCGTGCGGTACTTGCCGTCCTCCACGACGCCAACTACTTCGGCGCGCAATCCGCCCCAGAATTTGAAATGCCCGCCAATCGCTTTGTTCACCGATCCGAAAACTTTGACCGCGAATTGCCGATTGATCAGCGCCACTTTGGGCGCCTTGTTGTCGTCTTGCAGTGTCAGGTTTCTGCCGGCGAGCAGCCTGGTGCCCGCAGCGTCGAGATAGCCCGGCGAGATGTTGTAGTCCATCGCGTCGGCGGCCTGATTGGTGGGCCGGAAATCAGTTGTGGCGTCGGTGTAAACATACGAGTCGCCACCGCCCAGGCTCAACGGGAGATTGTTGGTATAGCCAACTGACGTCACGCCCGGGATGGCCGCTGCTGCATCGATCATTCGGCGCTGCATCTGGGGCATCCGCTCTTCGGTGTAGCCGGACATGTGCAGGTCAGTTGAAGCCAGCGTCACGTTTTGCGGCACAAAGCCGAAACTGCTGTGCAGGGATCGCGCAAGGCCTCGTACCGCAACGAGCGAAGACGTGACCAGCACCGCGCAAATTGCAATCTGCACCGCGAGCAGAACATCGCGCAACGTGAATCGTCGCAGGCCGCCCACACCCGCGGCACCGGTGCGAATCACCTGCCACGGATCGGCCCGCATGATCTGACGCACCGGCACCAATCCAAACAACAGGCCGCTGACCAACGCAAGCACCAGCGCCACAATATAGGTGCCTGCATCCGGATTCACCGGCACGTTGATCGGAACATCGGGAATCGGCTGCCATGTACTCAGGACACGCAGGATCAACACCCCACCCGCGAGCCCCAAGGAGCCGCCGATCAAGGAGACCATGACTGCCTCGGTGAGCATCTGGCGCAGAATCATTCCGCGCCGTGAACCGAGGGCGAGGCGCAGCGCTGTCTCCTTTGCACGATCGGCTGCGCGTGCGGCAAAGAGGCTTCCCAGGTTTGCGCACGCCGCCAGCAGAATAAGCCCCGCAAGCAGCATCAGACCCGCCATGAATGCCCGCGCCGGACCCCCGAGCATGTCGCCTACCAAGCCGGGACGAGCCAGCGTGAACTTCAGGCCGTCGTCGTCTCCCGGATAGGTCTTGGCGAGCCATGCCCCGAGAGCATTCAGGTCTTCCGCCGCTCGAACTGGCGTTACACCCGGCTTCAAACGCCCTATCACGAACCCGTTGTGATCGCCGCGATATTGCAATGAGTTGTTGCCCTGAACGGTTGGCTGCTCGACCATGGGAATCCAAAACGCCGGGGCGAAGAAGAGCTCGGTGCCGCGAAACGCGGCCGGGGCCACTCCGATGATGGTGAACTGGTGCTTGTTGATTTGGATCGTGCGGCCAACAACACCCGTATCGCCATGAAAATGTCCATGCCAGTATGCGTAGCTCAGGACGGCATAGGGAGCGCTGTTCGCCCCCTTCTCATCGGCGGCGTGATAGAAGCGACCGAGGTAGGGCTGAATGCCGAGCGCGTCAAAGTAGTTTCCACTAGCGAGATAGGGCCACGCTGTCGATGGATTTCCGCCGGTATCGACGCCGACTGGACCCATGATGTTGTACATCGCCAGGCTCTCAAACGTCCGATTGCGATCCCGCAAATCCACGTAATCGAGATACGACTGCGAAGGGAATTGGAAACGCTGCACCATGTACAGATTCTGCGCACGCGGCACATCCACCGGCCGCAGCACGAGAGCGTTGAGCACGCTGAACACCACCGCGTTCGCCCCAATCCCCATCGCCAGCGTCAGGATCGCCGTAATTGCAAATCCTGGCGAATTCCACAATTTCCGTATCGCAATTCTCAGGTCGTTTGTCATCTTGGCCGTCCTTGAATGGGAATACGGCTGGAGCGGGGGCATAGTTCCCACTTCTGGATTCCCAGGTGTGAGCCAACCCAGAGACTTAGGCCTGTCGCTGGGGGCAAATTGTTCCACGTGGAACAATTGCTGTTTGTTCGCCCTTACGTTGGTTTGGTTTGGCTCGCGCGGATTTGCGGAAAATTACGGGAGGGCCGGCTACCGATCTCTCAGATGCGTGCCTCGTAGATGCCGCGCTCAGGATTAGAAAAGCAGGTCCTTCGGCTCCGCTTACCCCACGGACGATGAGACCGTCCGCGGGGCCCCAGACGCGCTCCGCTCAGGATGACACAGGGTACGCGCTCAGGATTAGAAAAGCAGGTCCTTCGGCTCCGCTCGACCCCACAGACAAAAGGCGTCTGTGGGGACCCCCGAAAACCGCTTCGCTCAGGATGACAATTCATTTTTGCTTCATGCGAATTACCGAGCTCCCGCGATACCGGTGCGCGCTGTGTTTAGGCGGGGAGGCGTTTCAGCATGTCGTTGGCGCTTTGGAACCATTTGCGTTCGCGGCGCCGGAGATAGCTGGGCATCGTCAACTGCTTATCGAGAACCTTCTGGGCCCACAGGCGGGCTTCGTCGTTGCGGCCTTGGGATGCAAGAAGGTCGGCGAAGTTGAGATAGGTCTCGGACAGGGTGGACGCGAGCACGACCTGACGGAAGAGAGCTTCGGCCTGTTCTTTTTGTCCGTTGACTGCGTAGGCGTGGGCGAGCAGTCCGCCGGCGCGATTGAAATCGTGAGCGGGCTCTTTGCGGACGACATACTCGAGATCGGGGATGGCTGCCGCGGAATCGTTGAGCTGGAGCGCGCAGAGGCCACGCCGGTAAAAGGATTCAAGCGTGTCGGAGCGGGCGGCGATGGCGTTGCCGAATGCGGTGCGGGCCTCGGAGAATCTGGCGTCCTCCATGCAAAGGTCGCCTAGCTCTTCATAGTTTGCCGCCGATGGATTTTCGCGAACCATGGCCCCCAGTTCAGCGATGCGCCGGCGGCGAGGGGCAGCCCGGAAGGTGGGGCTGAGCATGCCAATGTCGGGAAGCGCTTCCATGATGAGATAGACAATTGCGCCGAGGGGGCCGAGGAAGATGATGACGTAAATCCAATACATCTGCGGGCGGCGCTTGATGTAATGGATGATGGCGACAACCTGAAGGACCAGGCTCCACGGATAAAAGAGGTGGCTAAGGATTCCCATGGGAGGTTGGGTGGATTATAGCGTGACGGCTGGCTCTGGCTTGCGAATGGGCGGAAAAATCGGGATGAAGGTAATGGGATGATGGCACCCACATTGTTGGTTTCCCACTCATGTCGCGATGAAACTGCGCCATGGATGGGCACCCGGCTACCGATCTCTCAGATGCGGGCCTCGTAGATGCGGCGCTCAGGATTAGAAAAGCAGGTCCTTCGGCTCCGCTTACCCCACGGACGATGAGACCGTCCGCGGGGCCCCATGATCACCCCACGAACGAAGACCTGTTCGTGGGGACCCCGATAGCGCGCTCCGCTCAGGATGACACAGGGTAGTGGATGGAGTTTTGCGTTCCCAACCCATGCAGGATGACACATGGTAGTGGAAGGGGTTTTGCTTTCCCATCCATGATGCGATGAAACTGCGCCATGGATGGGGCACCCACTTGAATCGCCCCACCCGTTTCTTTGACTACCGGTAGGATTCGTCGCGGTGGACTACGAATTCGGGATAGGCGCCGCCGCCGAGTTCGTGGAGGTCCATGCCGAGGCGCTCGCCGTCGGGGTCCACACGGAAGGGGACGACGCGGTTGAGCAACCAGAAGAGCAAGAACACCAGCGGGAAGATCAGGCCGAGAATCGTGGAGATGCCGATGAGCTGAGCGAGCAACTGGCCGGATTGATGCGCGAAGATGCCTGCGGCCGCGAGTCCCCAGAGTCCGGAGACGGCGTGAGCGCTGATGGCGCCCGATGGATCGTCGATGGAGAGAGCGAGCTCGAAGAGTTCCACAAGCAGGGGAGTGGCGATGCCGGCGACGAGGCCGGTGAAGATAGCTGCGAGTGGTGTAACAACTCCGGCGCAGGCGCTGGATGTGACAAGGCCGGCGAGCCATCCATTGGCGCAAAGACTTGCATCCGGTTTGGCAAAGCGAATGCGCGTGACGGTGAAGGTGGCGGCGAGGGCTCCGGCGGCGGACAGTAGCGTATTGACGGCGGTGACGGCGAGCGCGGAAGGAGCGGCATTGAGAAAGAGGAGGGCTCCAGCCATGTTCCACGCGAGCCAACCGATGAGCGCGAGAAAACAGCCGAAGAGTACATAGACTGCGTTGTGACCGGGCATCGCGGTGGAGAGGCCCTCGCGAGGGAATTTACCTTTACGGGGGCCGGCGATCCAAACCACTGCGAGCGCGGAAAGGCCGCCGAGCGCGTGAATGCCGGCTGCGCCGCCACCGTCAAGGAAGCCTGCGCCGAGCGAGAAGTTTGCGCCAAGCTGGGCGAGCCATCCGCCACCCCAGATCCAGTGGGTGAGCAGCGGGAAGATGAGCGCGGCGAGAATTGCGGCTGCGGCGGCTCCGGCGGGAAGGCGCCAGCGGTCCGCTCCCGATCCCCAGGGAATCATGGCGGTGAGGGCCACAGCGAGAAATTCAAAGAGCAGGGTGAGTTGGGCGTGCGCCGGAGCTGCGCCAAGGCTGGATAGAAACAGCGGACCCGCGCCTGCCCAATCCCAGGGTTTGCCGGAGATGTGAAAGACGTGGCCGACGCCTGCGGAGGCGAAGGCTGCGCCAACCGCAGCAAAAGCGATGACGGAGACGGAGAGGATGACTAGCGCGCCTAGAAGCGATTGCGCGGCGGATCGGGAACGGCCAAGGCCCGCATTGAGGATGGCCACGCCGGCGATGGCAAGGGGGGCGATCACGAGAAGTCCGAGGGTAAGCGCGAAGGTGGTGTCGTTGAAGGAAGGCTGGGTCATGGGCGGCCTTCTCCGCGCAGCATGTGGCCGCGAACCGATACGACGAGCCCCAGGGCCTCGACAGCAAGTCCGCAGACGACGAAGGCGGCGCGCTGAGCTGAGACGGGAAACAGGAGGATTGCCGCAATCGAGAGAAGGAATCCGGCGGGCATGAGCAGCAATCCAGCGTATTTCATAACTCTTTCCTTTCAAGCATGCAGCGATCGATAAAAGTCCGGCTTCCGGACGTCTGTCCGCAGCGGGAGAAAGGATGTGAAGCTGAAGGCAACCGGTTGAATGCCTTTATGAAGCTTTCACAAATTCTAAAGCATTAGGATGGTGCGATTGGACGGGCCGCGGACGAAGAGCCGGTCAGAGCGGCGAAGCGAGTTGGGCGTCTGCGGCTTTCCTCGTTCTTTTGAATATCTTTATCTATGGCTTTTCTAGACCGGCTGGTTTCTGACCCGCTGGGAGCTTGCTGAGTGAGCTGTCGACCAGTTCTTCAGGCGACTGACCAGGAAGGCCCTTATGCATTCTTTTCGAGAGGCGGTCAATAATGGCCTATGTACATTCGTCTTGATCGAACGCACCGGGCTCTTCCGGTGATCCTCGGCGTGGTGTCGCTGGCAAGTGTCGGAGTGCTGTTCGTCTGGGACGCATATCCGCAGCTATTTCCTGCACGAGCCCATGACACGCTCGCCGCATTTCCGCTTGCCATGATTGCTTTTGCATATCTTGTCTATCAAGCTGCCCACAGGCCAGCGGTGTTGGAGGTAGTAAAGGCGGTTTTGCTGGCGATTGCCTTTCTGTTCTGGGCCGCGAATCAACTGTGGCCCGATCTTCGGCAGGCGACGCTTTTCAACGATATTGCGATCGCGCTATTCGTCCTCGATGTGGTTCTGGTGATGGTGGGGTGGCCGCAGTCATCGCCCGACGAGTCGTTTGCAGAAACCTATGCGGCGGAGTCTCAGAAAAAGCAATCCTGAGGACATGCACGAAGTTGCGCTACGGCCAGACCCCGCCGATCTACGCGGGAGGAGCGCTGATCGAGGCTGGAGGGCTGGCGATTTCTTTCTGAAAGGCGCGGGAAGGGCAAGAAACAGGAAGACCGCATCGGTCCCTGAATCTCACGCGAAAAAAACAGTTGACTTCACGATGCGGTCGAGCGTGTCATCGACCCAGCGGACCATCCTTAGAAGGACCAGCAAGATCTTGACTGCGATGAGATCGTGGCGGGACAGTTTCTCCGCATCGCGTTCGAATCGGAGAACAATCGGGGTGTCTGCCCGTGCCTGAATAGATGAAGACAAGACCTCATATATTCGCGATCGTATTCATTGTGCTGGCTCTAACGGCGCCCTCGCTTTGGGCGCAAGATGGGCTAGCCGGCGCTGTATCGCGCATTCGGAACGCGTCGGGTCTGCTCAACGAGCAGTGCGGGCAGAGATTCGTAGCCGCGGATTTCGACAACGATCACAAGCCAGACGGCGCCGTTCTTCTGAATGCCGGCCAGTTTCACGGGCGGATGAACTTTCGAATCGAACTTCACGATTCGACACGCAACGGCGGTGCGCTGGTCTTCGCGTCGGATGAGTCTTCGTTGGCGATCAGGGCCCTGGACATCAACCAGGACGGCTCGCCGGACATTGTGGTGGAGCGGGCTTTTGCTCACAAGCTTTTGCAAGTGTGGCTGAACGACGGGCACGGGACCTTTTACCCGGTGCACATTGAGGACTTTCAAACCGCGGATGACGAAAGCCCGCCGCAATTTGAGGCACCGCCTGCGGGCCAGCGAGGCCCAGCCCTTCACACGCATGTGAAGCGTGGCACCAAGCTCATTCTTCAGCGGGCGCTGTCTTCCTCTCCCGCGCTTTCCTGCCTGAACCGATACATTCGGTCGTTCACGTCCGTAATTCAGGAGGAAGCGAGTGGCCCAAATCCCAGCCGCGCTCCTCCGCGATCTTCTTTTTCTCTCTAATCGAACTTCAGGTAATGGAGCTTGAACTCAGCTCTCGAGGCCGTTTTTTCCTTGATTCCCTGCGAATCATTTGCAGTCGGACAAAGGGACTAGGGATGCGGCCGCAGACCTGGATCATCGGAAAACTCCTGACCGATTTGCTGGATTGGTGTGGCTATGAAAGATTCTGGCCCCGTAAACAACGACAATTCCAACGAAAGAAGTGTGAGGATTCTGCGACCAGCGGAGTATCTTCTTCGCTTCGATGGCTTCTGCCCAACGATGTCGCGTACCAAGTGGAGGCGATTCTCCATACTTGTCAATGAGTTTCGGATTCGACCGATTGTTGCGGTGATACCCGACAACCACGATCCGGAGCTGATGGTTTCATTGCCGGACCCGGAATTCTGGGAGCGGGTCAGGACAATGGAAGCCGCCGGGGCCACAATCGCGATGCACGGCTATCGGCATTTGTGCACGAGCCGCGGGAAGAGCCTGATTGGCTGGCATCGTGAGACGGAGTTTGCCGGGGTCAGCGAGCGAGAGCAACAGGAGTGGGTGCGAGCAGGGCTGAAGATCCTGCGTGGCAACGGGCTCACGCCGCGTCTGTTTGTGGCTCCGCGGCGCGGATTGGATCGTGGCACGATCAGCGCGCTCGCATCTGAGGGGCTAGGTACGATCTCGGAGGGATTCGCGCTGGTGCCTTATGTTCAGGACGGAATCACATTCATTCCGCAACAATTGTCGGCGCCGGTGTGGCGGGCTGAAGGATTGTGGACGATCGGCATCTCGAGCAACACGGCGACCAACACGACGCTGGGAATGCTGGGCGAGTTTTTGCGGCGGAATTCAGAGCAGCTCACCTGCTTTGACCGCGTGGTGTCGGAGTATAAGGCAACTTCGCTGGGTCGGGTGGAGAGATTTTATGCCTCCGCACGAGGCTTGAGGTTGCGGATCGCGGGAGGCTAGAGCGAGGGGATGGCCTTGTGTAGGGTGCAAAGATGCGAGGTTGGGGTGGGAGTGGCGAAGGGTCTGATTCGCATGCTCGGGCCTGTTCACACCACTGAGGTGGTGGCGCCGGGAGCCAATTTTTACGAGTTCTAGGAGTGAGGAGCGACGCATACCGGGTGTCTGCTAGCAACGATCGACGCCGAAATCGGGGAAATTGGCCCCGGCCCTTCGGGTTGCGGCGAAAATCCGGCCATACTTCATTCTCGCCCTTGACGGTGGACCCGCCACAGCCTGCGGGCTCGGCTTCGTCTGGCCGAATTTTCGCTCGCAACGCCATCCACCTCAGTGGTGTGAACAGGCCCTAGGTTGAGTGAGAATATCCCATTCTCTGGTACGCCTTGATTTGAGGCGCGGCGGTGTTTCTCTTGTTTTCGGGTTCGTCACAACATATTTTCGTTTCAAGGGATTACAAATCTTTGGCGGGATAAAAATATTTTCCAGTGGGAGCCCTTCATCTCATTACAGATAAGGCTCTGGCTGCTATATTGAATTTTCGGGGTCATCACCTCCCAGGTGTACTTTGTCCGAAAAGCAAAGCTAACCACAACCTGTGTGACCGCCAGCACTGCGCGCACAAAACGACACGAAACGAAAACGGAGCAGGACAGCATTCATGGCGCAGATATTTGATCGCAGCTCCAATGCTTTGGCTCGGGCGAGCCTGGTTTTGACGGGGCTGATTGTGATCGCGTTGGGAGTCACGCTGGACCAGTTGCAACGCTCTCCCTGGGTCACCAGGCAGGGGCAGCGTGCGGAACAGCCGGTGCCTTTCAGCCACAAGCATCACGTGCAAGGGCTGGGGCTGCAGTGCCAGTATTGTCACACCACGGTTGAGAAGTCGAGTTACGCGGGCATTCCTCCGACCAAAACCTGCATCAACTGCCATGCGCAGATCTGGACCAATGCTCAACTGCTGGAGCCGGTGAGGGCGAGCTGGGCAAGCAATCAATCGCTGGTCTGGACCAAGGTGCACGATCTTCCTGACTTTGTTTATTTCAGCCACGAGATTCACGTGAACAAGGGGCTGGGTTGCGCGAGCTGCCATGGCCGCGTTGACCAGATGCCGCTGATGTATGAGCAGAACACTCTGCAGATGGAGTGGTGCCTGGACTGCCATCGCAATCCGTCGAAGAACCTGCGGCCGACGAGCCAGGTTTACAACATGGCGTGGGAAAAGCCGGCGGAGGATCGGCCGGTGTGGTGCTCGGTGGGCAATGAAAAGGGCGGCACTCCGACGGCACAGAGCGTTAGCTGCGTGACCAAAGATCCGACTGGAGCGGGGCCGGAGATGGCGGCGCTTGAGATGCCGAAGGCGGGTGCTCACGGGCCTGTGGCCGACGTCGCGGCAACCCAGTTGCCCGCAGCAATTCAGTTCCAGAAGTTCACTAGCCAGGACAAGCTTGGGCACTTTCTGGTGCAGCACTACAAGATTCGGACGCCGAAAGACCTTACGAGCTGCGAGGTCTGCCATCGATGAGCGGACATTTCAATGAGAACGAGCAGAAGGCGGCAATGAAGCGAGCGGCTGACGAGCGTACCTCAGGGGCTAAAGCCCCCGATTTTTCCGAGACTGTTTCGGCACGGCTGGAGCCGTGCCCTGACACTTCGAGCCTTTCGGAGGCTGTCGTACCGCAGGCTGCCACCCGGCCAGTTCCTGCGCCGATGACGCTGGTGCAGGTTCGCGAGCAGTTGAAGGGGGCAAAGGGAAAGAAATACTGGCGGTCCGTGGATGAGCTCGCGAATACGGCGGAGTTTCAAGCGGCGGTGGAGAAAGAGTTCCCGAGCGCGGCGCAGGAGTGGGTCGATCCGGTTTCAAGACGCGGCTTCATGAAGCTGATGGGCGCCTCGATGGCTCTGGCCGGACTGGCCGGATGTGCGAAGCAGCCGGATGAGCCGATTTATCCGTACGTAAAGGCGCCGGAAGACCTAGTGCTGGGCAAGCCGAACTATTTTGCTACGGCGCATCCGTTAGTTTCGGGCGCGGTACCGCTGCTGGTGAAGAGCGATCAGTTCCGGCCGATCAAGATCGATGGCAATCCGGATCATGCTTACAATGCGGGGTCGTCGGATGTGTTTTCGCAGGGGGCGCTGCTGGATCTTTACGATCCTGACCGCTCTCAGCACGGTTCGTTTGAAGGCGAAAATCGCGAGTGGGCGGAGTTTGCGCAGGCGTTGCGGCTCAAGGTTGCGGGCACCAAAGACGGCACCGGAATCTATTTCCTGAGCGCGACGATTACTTCGCCGACGCTGGCGCGGCAATGGAAGGCTGTGCAGGCTGCGTACCCGAAGGCGAAGCTGGTTCAGTACGATCCGGCTGTCGCGGGGACGGCGCTTTCGAATGGGCTGAACGTTCAGTATTCGCTCAGTGATGCAGATGTGATTGTTTCGCTGGATGCGGATTTTCTTTCAGGGGCGGCTTTCCCTGGGTTTCATAAGCTGGTTCGTGAGTATGCCGCGCGGCGCAAGAGCCCTGAGAAGTTGAACCGATTGTATGCGGTGGAAAGCACGCCGACTACCACGGGGATGAAGGCGGAGCATCGGCTGGGATTACGCGCGAGCGAGGTTCCGGCGTTTGCGGCTGAACTGGCGAAGGCTGTGGGCGTGGCGGGTGTGGATGCACCTGCTTATGCATGGACGGCAGATCAACAGAAGTTTCTGGCGGCGGTCGCGAAGGATCTAAAGGCTCACAGCGGCAAGTGCGTGGTGATTGGCGGGGAGCAGCAGGATCCGTCGGTCGCGGCGCTGGCGCTGGCTATCAATAATGCCTTGGGCAATGTGGGCAAGACAGTTTCGGTTGCGAGCGAGCCAGTGAATCCGCTGCCGAGTGATCAGATTGCGGATTTCAAGGGGCTGGTTGCGGATTTGAATGCGGGCAAGGTGGATTGGCTCGTGATTCTGAACGTGAACCCCATTTATTCCGCACCGGCGGATCTGAATTTTGGTGACGCGTTTGGGAAAGCGAAGTTAGTTGCGCACCTGGGCTCGCACTATGACGAGACGTCGCACCTGGCGCACTGGCATATTCCGGCGGCGCATTTTCTGGAGTCGTGGTCGGATGCGCGGGCTTATGACGGCACGGTTTCAATTGTGCAGCCGATGATAGAGCCTCTGTATGGTGGCAAGACGGCACACGACGTTTTCCAGACGCTGCTGGATGAGCCGTCGCTGAGCGCTTATGAAGCGGTGCGCACGACCTGGAAGCCGACGATCGAAAAAGGTTCCAAGGGCGGCGACTTTGAAACCGGCTGGCGCAAGGCGCTGCATGCGGGATGGATTGAGGGAACTGCATTCGACAAGGTTGGGTCGGCGAAGGTGGAGATTCCCAAGGTTCCAGCGCCGACCGCAAAAGATCAGCTTGAGATTATCTTCCGGTCTGATCCGAGCATTTATGACGGACGCTGGTCGAACGTGGGCTGGCTGCAGGAACTGCCGAAGCCGGTGACCAATCTGAGCTGGGACAACGCGGCAATCATGTCAGGCGCCACGCTCGAGAAGCTCAAGCTCGAAGAGGACGACATTGTCGAGCTGAGCACGAGCGCGGGCAGGGTAAAGGCGCCGGTGATTGTGGCTCCGGGGCATCCCGACAATTCGGTGACTGTGTATCTGGGATACGGACGGGAATTTGCGGGCCGTGTTGGTTCGGGCGCGGGATTCAATGCCTATTTAATTCGCACTGCGGCTTCCCCGTTTTTTGCCGCGGGCGCGATCAAGAAGGTGGATGGCAAGTGGGGCATCGCCAACACCAAGAGCCACTACCAGGATCACCGGTCGAAGACATTCAGCGAGCATGGAGACGAGAACCGGTCTCTCGAGGCCGTGGAGGCTCTCGGACCGCGCGGCATTATTCGCTACGCAACGCTGGAGGAGTTCAAGGCCAATCCCGGATTTGCGAATGAGGGCGAGGGCCACGAGAAGACCGAGATGGGCACGTCGCTCTTCCCGAACTGGACTTATCCCGACAACGCGTGGGGCATGTCGATCGACATGAACAGCTGCACGGGCTGCAATGCGTGCATCGTGAGCTGTTACGCCGAGAACAACATTCCGGTGGTGGGTAAGCATCAAGTGCAAATCGGCCGCAACATGCAGTGGTTGCGTATTGACACTTATTTTGAGGGCGACCTGGCCGCACCGCGCGCGCACTTCCAGCCGATGGCGTGCCAGCATTGCGAGAACGCTCCGTGCGAACAGGTTTGCCCGGTGGGCGCCACGGTGCACACGCCCGAGGGGCTGAATATGATGGCCTACAACCGCTGCGTAGGCACACGCTACTGCTCGAATAACTGCCCCTATAAGGTCAGGCGGTTCAACTTCCTGCTTTATTCGGATTACGAGACGGAGAGCCTGAAGCTGTCGCGGAATCCGGATGTGTCGGTACGTACGCGCGGCGTGATGGAGAAGTGTAGCTACTGCGTGCAGCGCATTGTGGGCGCCAAGTTCGAGGCCGATAAGGAAAACCGCGCAATTCGCGATGGCGAGATTGTGACGGCTTGCCAGCAGGCATGCCCGGCATCGGCAATCACCTTCGGCAACATCAACGACAAGACGAGCCGGGTCGCCAAGCTGCGCGGGGACGAACGCAGCTACCAAGTGCTCGCCGATCAAAACACTCGTCCGCGGACGACGTATGTAGCCGCGGTTTTGAATCCGAATCCTGAACTTGAAGAAACGCCGGTGGAACACGCACCGGCCAAGGGTTGAAGCAACGATGGCAACCAGCGAAGTGAAACCCAACGACCCCGGAATCGACCCAGCAACCGGTGAATACCGGGTAATCGGGCCGGGCCAGACCTTCAGGTCGGTCACCGAGAAGATCTCGCGCATCGTGCTCACGCCGCACACGCCGCTGGGCTGGTTTGCCTTTTTCGGCGTGGCCGGCGCGGTCGCAACCATGCTGCTGACGGCCGTGTGCTGGCTGTTCCTGGTTGGCGTAGGCATCTGGGGAATCACGCAGCCAGTGGCCTGGGGATTTGCGATTATCAACTTTGTCTGGTGGATCGGTATCGGCCACGCGGGCACGTTGATTTCGGCGATTCTGCTGTTGTTCAAGCAGGGCTGGCGCAACTCGATCAACCGGTTCGCCGAGGCGATGACGATTTTTGCAGTGGTGTGCGCCGGCATGTTCCCGCTGATCCACATTGGGCGGCCATGGCTGGGTTACTGGATGCTGCCCTATCCCAACTCGATGAATGTGTGGCCGCAGTTCCGTTCACCGCTGATGTGGGACGTGTTCGCGGTTTCGACGTACGCGACCATTTCGGTAGTGTTCTGGTATATCGGCATGGTTCCCGATTTCGGCACGATGCGCGACCGCGCGGAATCGAAGTTCGCACAATACGCATATGGATTGGTTTCGCTGGGATGGCGCGGATCGGTCCGTCACTGGATGCGGTATGAGACGGCTTCGCTGCTATTGGCGGGCCTGGCAACGCCGCTGGTGCTTTCGGTGCATACGGTCATCAGCTTCGACTTCGCTGTCGCGGTTCTGCCGGGCTGGCATACGACGATCTTCCCGCCCTACTTTGTGGCGGGCGCCATCTATTCAGGATTTGCGATGGTGCTGACGCTGGCGATTCCGCTGCGAAAGTTTTATCACCTGGAAAATCTGGTGACCGAGCGCCACATCGACAACATGGGCAAGGTGATGCTGGCGACTGGGTTCATCGTGGCGTATGGCTATGGCATGGAAGCCTTCATGGCGTGGTACTCGGCGTCGCACTGGGAAGCGTTCATGTTCTGGAATCGCATGTTCGGACCGATGGGCTGGGCATACTGGGTGCTGGTCACGTGCAACCTCGCGATTCCGCTGACGACCCTGTGGTCGCGCAAACTGCGCACATCGATTCCGTTCATGTTTTTTATTTCGATCGTTGTGAACACGGGTATGTGGTTTGAGCGCTTCGTGATTGTTGTGACGAGTCTCTATCGCGACTTCCTGCCGTCGTCGTGGGGAACGTATCGGGCGACGAAGTGGGACTACATGACCTATGTGGGAACGCTGGGTTTATTCACGGCGCTGTTCCTGTTGTTTGTTCGCTTCCTGCCCATGATTCCCATGTCTGAAATCCGCATGATGCTGCCGGGGGCGAAGATCAAGCCCAAGGTCGCAGCGAAGGCTGGTGACTGATGCCCGCACGCGAAGGTACCTACGGCCTGCTGGCCGAATTCGATACGCCGGGCGATCTGGTTCGCGCTGCGCAACAGGCGCGCCTCGATGGATGGCGGCGCATGGATTGCTACACACCCTATCCAGTGGAAGAAGCGGCGGAGGCCATTGGATTTCACCGTAACAAGGTGCCGCTGGTCACGCTGGTGGGCGCATTGATGGGCCTGGCGGCGATGTTTTCGCTGGAGACCTGGGTGTCAGTGCTCGCTTATCCGTTGAATATCGGCGGACGCCCGACGTATTCGTGGCCCGCGTTCATTGTGCCCGCGTATGAGTGGACCATTCTCTTTGCTGGATTGTCGGCGGCATTTGGAATGCTGGCTCTGAACGGGCTGCCATCGCTCTATCATCCGCTGTTTAATGCGCCTAACTTCAGGGATGGGGCGACGACTGACAAGTTTTTCCTTTGCCTCGAGGCGTTGGATCCGAAGTTCGATCCGATCAAATCGAAGGAATATTTGAGACTTTTCGATCCGGTCTCGGTGGTGGAGGTGGAGTACTGATATGGTGAACCGCCTCAAGAACAGGGATCAGGCTTCGCCTCCCACCCATGCGGCTGAAAAGCGCTGCATGGATGGGACACCCAAGTACGTGATGATGGCGGCGCTGCTGCTGATTGCAGGCTGTCGCCAGGACATGCAGGATCAGCCGAAGATTATTTCGCAGCGCGGCTCGGAGATGTTTGCCGACCATCGCGGGGCGCGGCCGCAGGTAGTGAATACAGTGGCGCGCGGGCAGTTGCGCGAGGACAGCTATTTCTATTCCGGAGTGATTCAGGGAGCGAACGGTTACCGCGAAGAGCGGAACGAGTTGCCTTTCCCGGTGACGATGGAAGTGCTCGAACGGGGTCAGGAGCGGTTCAACATTTACTGCACGCCATGCCACTCGCGGGTGGGCAACGGATTGGGTGAGATCGTACAGCGCGGGTACAAGCCGGCCGCTAATTTGCATGACCAGGTGAGAACGTCGCAGCCGATTTCGCACTACTTCTATGTGATGACGCATGGTTATGGAGCGATGCCGGACTACTCCGCGCAACTGACGCCGGAAGATCGCTGGGCGGTCGCGGCGTATATTCGCGCACTGCAATTGAGCCAGGCGGCGTCGGCGCAGGACGTGCCCGCTGGCGAGAAGGTTCAAAACTTGAACGACCTCGCGGCAGGGGAAGGGCATCCTGAGTTTGCGCAGCCCTGGTTGTTGCCTTCGACGGCTGTTCAGGCGTATCCGCACATCACGAAGGAAGGGACACCGGGGATGGCTCCGGCCAACCCGGCGGACCCGATGATTCAGATTCCAGCAAGTAAACCGGCTCCCGCGGCCGCGAAGTAAGGATTGACGGAATGGCTCACGATTCACACGAAGTAGCGCACGCAAGACAACTTCCCGCCGAGTTGGGCGCTCCGGCCTTTGTAGACGGCTGGAGAATGCGCGCACTGATGGTGGGAGGGATTTTTGCGGTTGTCGCTGCTGTGCTGGCGCTGCTGGATCACTCGATCGATCACGTGCTGCGCGCATGGGTGCTGGGGTTGGTGCTGACGTTCGGCTGGACGGTGGGCGGTCTCGCATTGCTGATGGTGCAGTACTGCTCGGGCGGGAAGTGGGGACTGCTGTTGCGCCGGCCTCTTGAGGCGATGACGCGCACGCTGCCCCTGGTGTTCGCATATTGGGTGGTGGTCGCGCTCTCGATGAAGAAGGTTTACCTGTGGGCGGCGGTGAGCGACACGGCATCGGCGCTGAAATCGGGAATTATCAACGAGGCACAGGCGCACGCGATTGAATTCAAGCGGCCGATGCTGAATCCGACGATGTTCGTCGTGGTTGGAGTGATTTGTTTTGCGATCTGGGGATTCTATGCGTGGCGATTGAATGGGCTGGGACTCAGGCGCGACGGCGATTCGCCGGACAACACGCCTTACTGGATCAAAAAGCTCGAAAACGTCAGCGGACCTGGGATCGTGGTCTATTCGCTGACCATGACTGCTGCTGTCATCTACTGGGTCATGTCGATGGACCCGACCTGGTTTTCGTCGGTGTATGGATTGCTCTTTCTCGTGGGCCAGGGATACTCGGTGCTGGCGCTTTCGATCCTGGTTTCGATCGGATTGTCGAAGGCTGAGCCATTCAAAACAGTGCTGCGCACGACGGAACAGCATGACATGGGCAAGTTCATGTTTGCATTTGTGATGCTGAACATCTATCTCGCGTTCGGACAGTTCCTCATCATCTGGTCAGGGAATTTGCCGGAGGAGATTCCGTGGTATCTGGATCGCATTAAAGGGCACTGGGGCATCATTATCACGCTGGATTTCATCTTTCACTGGTTGATTCCGTTTTCTCTGCTGTTGTCGCGCGATATCAAACGGAACAAGAAACGGCTGGTACGCGTGTGCCAGTGGATGATTTTTGCCAAGGCGTTCGATCTGTTCTGGCTGATTGAGCCGAACTTCAAAGACGCTGCACGGAACCTGCATTTCAGCTGGGGAATTCTGGAGTTTGTAGCGGTGCCGGCGGCGATGGTTTCAATTTGGGTCGCCTACTTCTGCACACAACTGAAGACACGGGCGCTGGTGCAGACGAACGATCCGCATGTTGCGGAGATTCTGGAGCCTGAACATGTCCACGCATAAAGATGACGAGACCGACAGCTTTCTCGAGCCGCACGGGCCGAAGGAAGTCGACGCTTCCGCGGGTTACGAGCAGTCCGACGTCAAGGTTACGGGCATCCTAGTCTTTCTCACGGCGCTGGCTATCTTTGTCGCGGTTGCGGGAGTGCTGTCGTACGGCATCGGCAAGGTGATCAATGCCCGGATGAACAAGGAAGACGGGCCCAACACCAAGTGGACGAAGACGGCGGACGTGAGGGAACTGGGGAATCTGCCTTCGAGCCCGCAACTGCAGAACAAGATTGCGGAGATCGCGAAGACGTTTCCGACGCCACGGTTGCAGACCGACGACGGCAACCAGGACGTGGCCGACCTGCACGCGCGCGAAGACCTGCTGCTCGACAACTACACCTGGGTCGATCAGCCGCAGGGCTCGCCGCGGCGAGTGAGAATCCCGATCGAGCGGGCGATGGAGTTGATTGCGCAGCGGGGATTGCCGGTAGCGCCGAGTGTGGAACAGGCACCCCTGATGGCCGGCGATAAAAAGCCGACCGTTGCCGCTCCGCTGACAAACGGCTTTGTGCGCACGGGTTACGAGCAAGATCAAGCCGCGGCGCAGACCGCGGAGGAAAAGCAGCGGCATCCATAAAGAAGCGCAGAGGGTGAAGGGAAGAATGCAGATCAAAGAAATGGCGACGAGGAATTGGCTTAGCGGAGGATTGATTCTCGCGCTGGTCCTGGGCTTCGTTGCGCTCGCTCCTTCTCTTGCGGCGCAGGTATCGAGTTACGGCGAGAAGCAGGTCGGGCAGAGAAACGACAAGCCGCCCGACATTTTGAACGGCGTGGGAGTTGCGCAGCGATTGAATGAGCAGCTTCCGCTGAACCTGACTTTTACGGACGATGCAGGGAAGCAGGTTCAACTGAGCAGCTACTTTGGGAAGTCCGCCGCGGCGGGCGGGCGGCCGGCAATACTGGCGCTGGTCTATTACCAATGTCCGATGCTGTGTTCGGAAGAACTCAATGGGCTGACGGGCGCGCTGCAGATGGTCAATTTTGTTCCCGGCAAGGATTTCGATGTGCTGGTGATCAGCATCGATCCAAGCGAGGGGACGGATCTGGCGGCGGCGAAGAAACGGACTTATCTGAAGCGCTACGGACATCCGGAGACTGCGGATGGGTGGCACTTCATGACCGGGACGCAGCCGAACATCGATGCGCTCACGAAGGCAGTGGGATTTGGCTACGTGAAGATCCCGGGGCCGGATGGGAAGCTGAACCAGTTTGCGCATGCGAGCTCGATTCAAATTGTTACGCCGCAGGGCAAATTGGCGCAGTACTACATGGGCGTGGAGTATTCGCCCAAAGATCTGCGGCTTGGGCTGGTTGAAGCTTCGGCCAACCACATCGGTTCGCCGGTGGACAACATTCTTACGTACTGCTACCACTACGATCCGCAGACCAACAAGCACTCACTCATCGTGGCGCGAGTGGTGCAGTTGGGCGGGTTTTTAACGGTGGTCCTGCTGGGTGGTTTCATGCTGATTATGTTTCGCCGGGATATCCGGCAGGCGCATCAGCCAGTGACGCATGCAAAGGTGAACGGATAACGGAATGTCCCACATTAGTCCAGTAATCTGGCAGTTTCTCGTCAAGTGGATGACGGACTTCGCGCTGTTTCCGCCGGAGGCGTCGAAGATCGCGCCTCAGATGGACGCGCTTTTTTTCTTCATGGTGCTGGTGAGCCTGATCGGGCTCACAATCGTCATTCTGCTGGTGACGAGCTTCTCGCTCCTCTATAGCAAGAAGCGTCACCCGGTGGCGGTGCAGATCGAAGGCTCGACGATGCTCGAGGCCACGTGGACCATCATTCCGCTCGGTTTGTTTTTGGTGATGTTCGTCTGGGGAGCGCTGATTTATTTTCGCGTTTACACTCCACCGGCCAATGCCATGAACATATACGTGGTGGGCAAGCAGTGGATGTGGAAGGTGGAGCATCCGGGCGGGCAGCACGAGATCAATGCGCTGCATGTACCGACCGGGCGAGCGGTACAGCTTACGCTTATTTCGCAGGATGTGTTTCACAGCTTTTCGATTCCGGCGTTCCGGGTGAAGCGTGAAGCGATTCCGGGCCGCTATACAACGGTATGGTTCGAGGCGACGACTCCGGGCACGTATCACTTGTTTTGCACGCAGTATTGCGGCACCGAGCACTCGCACATGATCGGCGACGTGGTGGTGATGACGCCGGAGGATTTCAAGAAGTGGCTTGCGACCTCAACCAGCGGCGCTTCGCTGGCACAGAATGGCGAGCGGCTGTTTGCGAGTTTGAGCTGTGCGGCATGCCATAACGCAAGGCCCGATGCGCGTGGGCCGAGCCTGGCCAATGTCTACGGATCGAAGCTGGCGCTGACAAGCGGCCAGGCGGTTCTGGCGGATGACGCCTATCTGCGCGAGGCGATCCTGAATCCCTCGCAGCACATAACGCAGGGATACGCGCCGATTATGCCCACTTATCAGGGGCAGGTCAGTGAAGAGGGTGTGATATCGCTGGTGGAATACATTAAGAATCTCAACTCCGACTACCGCGTTCAGCAGACGACCAACACGACCGATCTGCTGCCGGAGAGCGAAGGCAGGACCGTACCCGCGGGGCAGAAACCTGCCGGACAGAAGCCCGCAGCACAAGGGGTGGTGAAGCAATGAGCGAAAGCACAATCATCAGTCTTCCCGATCAGTCGACCGCCAGGATTCCGAAGATGAACTTCCTGACGAAGGAGAATGGCCTGCTTAGCTGGTTGCTGACCGGGGATCACAAGCGAATTGCAATTCTCTATTTGATCTCGATCACATTCTTCTTCTTTATTGGCGGATCCCTGGCTGGGCTTATTCGCCTGGAACTGCTGACACCGCAGTCCGATCTGATGTCCACGGACACCTACAACAAGGTGTTCACGATGCACGGCATCATCATGATCTTCTTTTTCCTGGTGCCGTCGGTGCCGGCAACCTTGGGCAATTTTTTCATCCCGATGATGATCGGGGCCAAGGACCTGGCGCTGCCGAAGGTCAACCTGCTGAGCTGGTATCTCTACATGGCGGCAGGAATACTTGGCCTCTACACAATGATGACGGGCGGCGTGGACACGGGTTGGACTTTCACCACGCCGCTATCGACGCATTATGTGAATACCAACGTGCTGACCACAGGTGTCGCGGTTTTCATCGCCGGATTCAGTTCCATCTTTACGGGGTTGAATTTCATCGTCACCATCCACAAGATGCGAGCTCCCGGCATGACGTGGTTTCGGATGCCGTTGTTTTGCTGGGCGCACTATGCAGCGAGCATTTTGATGGTGCTGGGCACGCCGGTTCTGGCCATTGCGATCGTCCTGGTGGCGTTGGAGCGTACGGTAGGGATTGGCGTGTTCGATCCGACCAAAGGCGGCGATCCGCTGCTCTTCCAGCACTTGTTCTGGTTCTACTCTCACCCCGCCGTCTACATCATGATTTTGCCGGGCATGGGGGTGATATCGGAGACGATTTCAACCTTCAGCAGGAAGAGAGTGTTCGGATACACGGCGGTCGCGTTTTCATCGGTGGCCATTGCGGTCTTCGGCTTCTTTGTCTGGGCGCACCACATGTTCATCATGGGCATCTCGAACTATTCGATGCTGGTGTTCTCGCTGCTGACCATGCTGGTCGCGGTGCCTTCGGCGATCAAGATTTTCAACTGGTCGTTCACGCTGTACAAGGGGTCGATCACGTTTGAGACGCCGATGCTTTACACATTCGGATTCATGGGCCTGTTTACGATCGGCGGCCTGACGGGCGTGTTTCTGGGGACATCGGGCACGGACATCCATCTGACAGAAACGTACTTCATCGTGGCGCACTTTCACTTTGTAATGGTTGGCGGCATGCTGATGGCTTTCCTTGCGGGCATCCACTTCTGGTGGCCGAAGATGACTGGCCGCATGTATCCGGAGAAGATTTCGCAGCTGGCAGCGGTAGTGACGTTTATCGGATTTAACCTGACGTTCTTCCCTCAATTCATCCTCGGCACACTGGGCATGCCAAGGCGGTACGCGTCGTATCCAGCGGAGTTTCAGATTTTGAATGTGTTCTCGACGGCGGGAGCGACGATTCTGGGCGTGGGTTATCTGCTGCCCGTGTTGTATCTGACGTGGTCGCTGAAGTATGGGGAGATTGCCGGGAGCAATCCCTGGCAGGCGACGGGATTGGAGTGGCAGACTCAGTCACCTCCACTGACGGAGAACTTCCCGGAGATCCCCATCATGGATCACGAATGCTACGACTACGAGTGGCTGGACACGCAAAAAGCGAAAGAGGTGGCCAGTGCCGGATAGCCAGGTGATCGTGACCGGCGCAGAAGAAGGGGCTCATCACGAGCACCTGCCCTATCAGCGCCATCACTTTGAGACCATCGCGCAGCAGAATGATGCCACGAACTTTGCCATGTGGCTCTTTCTGCTGACGGAAATCATGTTCTTTGGCGGGCTGTTTACCGCCTACTTGATTTACCGCAACTGGTATTACCCTGCGTTTGTGGCTGGGTCGCACCAGTTGAGCATTCCGCTAGGCGGATTGAATACTCTGCTGCTGATTACCTCCAGTTTCACAATGGCCATGGGCGTCTGGTGCGCGGAAACGCGGCGTAAGAGCGGCCTTGTTCTTTGCCTGATTCTCACGTTCATCCTCGGCCTGGGCTTTTTAGGCATCAAGACGATTGAGTATTCAGAAAAAATTGAGAAGCATCATGTTCCGGGTTTTCACTATAGCCTGCAATCTTTCTTGAATCCCGATAGTGACGAGGCATCCAAAGCGGCCCATGACCAGCCTATGGCGCTGGACATGGCGCGGCATACGGAGCTCTATTTCTTTCTCTACTTTGCCATGACCGGCATGCACGCCCTGCACATGATTATTGGAATCGCGATCCTGGGGTTCATGATCGTTCGCGCCCGAGCCGGAGCCTATACGACGGGACATGTGGCGTTTGTAGAGAATTTCGGGTTGTATTGGCACTTTGTCGATATTGTGTGGATATTCCTGTTTCCACTGCTTTACCTCATCAGTCGGCACTAACAAAGGACACCTGGCATGAGCGAACTCGAAGGCGGACCCGAACAACACGAACACTCGCATCACATCGTGAGCCCCAAGATCTATGTCGTTATTCTGCTCGCGCTGCTGGTGGGCACCGCGCTCACCGTTTGGGCGTCGTATGTGGACCTGGGTATTTTCAATCCCATCCTTGCGCTGGGTATCGCATGTACCAAAGCGACTCTGGTGGTGCTGTTTTTCATGCACGTGAAGTACGGGACGAAGCTGACCAAGTTGACGGTGGGAGCGGGCGTGTTCACGTTTTTTATTCTTGTGGGGATGACGCTGTCGGACTACTTCACACGGGCGTGGGGACGGTGGTAAGAAGCTAGCTGCTAGCTTTTAGCTTTCAATGCAAAGGCCGCCTGCGGGTGGCCTTTTTGCATGCGGGGAATGCGGCAGTTTGACCGCATCGAAAAGGAAGGCTTCTCCTTTTCATCTGGTTTGCTTCGACCCGATAGAGCGCCAAGGGGAGAGTGGCAGACCGCCGAGTTTGTGGATAGATGGCTTTGAACGTATGAGTGTACCCGCTGTCACATCTATCGAGTGCGGGCACTGTCCTAAAATGGGGCAAAATTTTCAGTCCCGGAAGCCACACGTTTCGCGACGCGTAAGTCATTGGATTCCGTTGACGACTCCTCGGAAGACGGGAGAGGGAGCCGCGAATCGGGTTCCGTACGCGAATGATATTTTTGACGTGTGAGAGAGGCGGGTTGGGCCGCGGCCTGACTGGCGAAGTAAGCAAGAGGAAGACGTCCACAGCGGCATCGAACGCTACAGAGCTTCTATGCGGCCGAATCGCTTGTACGCTGGCGATCGTCTTGCTCGCTGGCGTCTCAGCTTCCATAACACTCGCGCAAAGCGCAATCTCCACCGGACAAACAACTCGGGAAGCCGATCCGCCTCCGAGAGTCGTGCAGGCACGCCGTTTTCTGGCGCAGAGAGGCGGCGCGCGAAGGCGCGCGATTGTGCGCGAGACTCAGATCCGCGAAGCCGTTCAAAATTCAACTGCACTGACATCGGGGAGCGCAGCGACCGCGGCATGGCAGCCGCTGGGGCCGAACGCTGTGACTTCGGCGAATTACGGATTGGTGACTGGGCGGATCTCTTCCATTGCGTTCGACGCTGGCGATCCCACCGGGAACAGTGTTTTCGTCGGGACTACCGGAGGGGGCGTCTGGCATTCGCAAAATGCGGGTGCGACGAACGCGGCTTCGGTTGTTTTTTCTCCCCTGACAGACAATCTTGCAGCGATGAACGGCGCTCGCGATGCGTCGATCAGTATCGGCGCGGTGACAGTGCAGCCGGGAGGAACAGGGGTGATTCTTGCCGGCACCGGCGACCCTAACGATGCGCTTGATTCCTACTATGGCGCGGGAATTTTGCGTTCGACGGACGGCGGGAGTTCCTGGAGCCTCATTCAAACGACGGCGGACCAGACGATCGCGTTTGTGGGGGAGGGATTTTCGGGGTTTTCCTGGAGCACGGTGAATCCGCAAGTCGTCGTTGCTGCAGTATCGCAGGCATACGAGGGAACGCTGGTCAATGCAGAGCGCTCGAATGTGAGCTACGCGGGGCTTTACTACTCGAACGATGGCGGGCTGACCTGGTCGCTGTCGCGAATCACCGATGGCGCGGGGGGAGATGTCCAAGGCCCGCTCGACATGTTTACGCAGCCCAACGGTAACGCAGTCACCGCGGTGGTCTGGAATCCGGTGCGGCGTTTGTTTATCGCGGCGGTTCGATATCACGGCTACTACCAGTCCGCGGATGGCGTGACCTGGACGCGCATGGCTGCTCAGCCGGGCTCTGGGTTCACGGCTCAAATGTGCCCCACGAATCCGGGATCAATTGGATCTGTTGGGTGCCCCATCTTTCGCGGAGCGCTGGCCGTAAATCCTCTGACCGGAGACACATTTGCATGGTCTGTGGACGCGAACAATCAGGACCAGGGAATTTGGCAAGACAAGTGCGTGATCAGCGCAGGTGCGTGCAGCAACCAAACGGTTGCATTTTCCGCGCGCTGGAATTCGTCTGCGCTGGAGACAAACACGTCGCAAGGCTCGGTGACGATCGGAAACGGAGACTACAGCCTGGTTTTGGCGGCAGTTCCGGCAAACCAGGACACGATGCTGCTGGCGGGCGCGAATGATTTGTGGCAATGCAGCCTGGCAATGGGTTGCACGTGGCGTAACACGACAAATGCCGGATCTTGCACGAGCGCGGGAGTTGGCCCGTTTCACCATGCGCTGGCGTGGAATGCTTCGAACCCGCAGGAGATCCTGGCCGGCACCGACAGCGGATTGTGGCGCTCGCTGGATGCCATTGGCGAGACGGGACCGGTGTGTTCGCCGGATGATGCTTCACATTTTCAGAATCTGAATACGGGGTTCGGCTCACTTGCGGAAGTGGTAAGCATGTCGCAGGTGACGACTTCGCCTTACACGATGATGACGGGTCTCGGTGTAAATGGAACGGCGGGGGTGAAGAGCACTGCTGGCCCGACCGCCAATTGGCCGGAGATTCTTGGCGGCGTGGGTGGACCGGTCGCGATCGATCCGACGAATGCCTCGAAGTGGTATGTGAACGCCGGAGCCGGCGTCTCGATTCATTTGTGCGAGCAGGCCGGAGATTGCACGCCGTCGGCGTTTGGCGCATCGCCGGTGGTGACGGATGCGGATGTGAGCGGAGATGGTTACACGATGACAACTCCAGCGCCCTTCATCGTGGATCCGATCGATGCATCGCAACTGCTGGTTGGAACGTGTCGGCTGTGGCGCGGGCCGGCCAATGGAACCGGCTGGACCGGCGCGAATGCTATCAGCCAGATACTCGACGGCGTGACAGGGAACAGCTATTGCAGCGGGGACGGCTTGATTCGCGCGATAGCCGCCCTGCCGCTGCCGGACGGAAGCGAAACGATCTATGCAGGCATGTATGGCGCTGGAGACGGAGGAGCAATTCTGGCTGGCCACGTGCTCAAGGCAACGTTCAACCCGGCGAGCTCGGCGATGTCTGTGTGGCAGGACCTGACGCTGAACCCGGTCAGCAACGATACGCTTCGGTTGAATTATTACGCACTGGACATTTCAAATATTTTCGTCGATCCGCATGATGCGACCGGCAACACAGTATATGTGACCGTCGAAGGTTTTCCGGACCCTGTGCATTCTGTGCGCGTGGCTTACCGCTCAACCGACGGAGGAGCACACTGGTCGTTTATCACTTCGAATCTGCCGAGTTCTCCGGCGAACGGTGTAGTCGTGGACCCGCAGGATGCAAACACGGTGTATCTCGCGACAGACGACGGTGTGTATTCGACGCGCCAGATTGCGACGTGCGCGACGGCGGCTTCGCATTGCTGGTCGGCGTTTGGAACCGGATTGCCGCATGCGCCGGTGGTTCAACTCAGCGCAGCGCCGGCGACGGCGTCGTTGAATGTGCTGGCGGCAGCGACGTATGGGCGCGGCGTCTGGCAAATTCCACTGTGGACAGCGGGAACGCAACTGACGACGGCGGCGACTGCGCCTGGCTCATTAAGTTTTCCGATCGTGACAACGGGAGCTTCGAGCCAGGCGCAGACCGTGACACTGACGAATACGGGTGGCATCGCGTTAACGCCGACATCAATTGCTGTCAGCGGCGACTTCAGCGAGACAGACAATTGCGTGAATGCGACAGTGAATGCTGGCGCGAGTTGCTCAATTCAAGTGACCTTCATGCCGGCACAGGCCGGAGATCGGTCTGGTCAACTCACAATCTCAGCAAATGTGGCGGGCGGACAACTGCTCGTGGCGCTCGACGGGACGGGTGCGAGTTCCGGATCAGTCAGCCTTGCGCCGGGAGCGTTGAGCTTTGGCCAGGTGAAACTGGGGTCGACATCAAGCGCCTTGCCGGTTACGGCGGGAAATGGCAGCGGCGTTGCGGTGCCGATCTCGAGCGTGAATGTGACGGCGCCATTCGTGCTTGCGAGCAATGCGTGCGGAAATTCGCTGGCGGCGAATAGCAGTTGCGAACTGTCGGTGGAGTTTGCGCCAACACAGGCGGGGTCGGCGAGCGGAACTCTTACATTGGCGAGTTCGGCCGGAACCCAAACCGTGGCTTTGAGCGGGACTGGGGCTTCCGCGCCCACAGATTCTCTGTCTCCGGCGTCGCTGAATTTTCCAGCAACAGCGATGGGTCAGCTTTCGGCGGTGCAGACAGTGGCGCTGACCAACAGCGGAGATCTCCCGTTGACGGGAATTTCCGCGACGGTAAGCGCGGGATTCCAGACAAACACCAATTGCGGCACGACGCTGGCGGGAAATTCCAGTTGCTCG